>OJJJ01000137.1_pt1 | contig 45575 bp, 39 predicted proteins | sample 1596311 | NCBI WGS metagenome assembly OJJJ01 (sample SAMEA4350140, study PRJEB24818) | metagenome | biome: human; feature: gut; material: faeces | place: Denmark | collected 2013-09
CATCACGTATTATAATAAATATAGATATCAATGGGGACTGAAAAAGCTGACTCCTGTGCAATACAGAAATCAGCTTTTAGCTTCTTAACTCTCTTTTTTAATTGTCCTTGACTAGGGTACCATTTTATTCATAGGAACACTCTTATTTAACACAAGTAAGAAAATAACAAAAGTCGATAACGGTAATAGAACTGCACACTTTTTTCCAAATGCCGATAGTAACTTTTTTTCCATCTGTAAAAATTCTAAAAAACTATCATACCAAGTTCTAGCATCTTTTCCATTCTTTAAACCAATCATCATACTTAATGTTTCAAGCTCTAGTGCTAATTCTTCATTTTCCATAAATTCTTTTACAGCCTGTTGTTTATTAATTATATCCTGTGTATTATTGTGACCTTCCTTTAAATAAGTTGATAACCGTTTCCTACCTTCCTCCGTATTACAAACACTTAAATATTGAAATAAAGAATTTTCACCAAAAATATCAATGTCCTTTTCTACGAATGAATTATCATCTAAAAAATCCATTCCAGTGTCATCGAAAGTTGACCACTGATTCTTTTTACGATTGTTCTGTCTTAACAACACTTTTTGTTTTGCCTGCAGATACTCCTTGTTTGCACTTAATTTCTCATACCAAGATAGTAATCCTATAAAGATGATACAACAACATAAAAATATTACAAAACATATAAATTTCTTATCTACGATGCTAATAATAAACCCTAGGATACCAATCACGCTTACCAATAGACGAAGATTGGATACAATCCCTAGTTGTTTGTCTACCTTTTCAGACTCTTTCTCTACCTCTAATCGTGCATTTTCAAATATAGACACTATTACCTCCATAATAATTCCTTAACTAACACTTGAATTTATTGAATAATGATAATGATATGTAACATTCTATGCTTTTTTCAGTTATCATATATGTTTGGGCATGTGACAATTCAATTCACTACTCTGAAATTTATTTTAAATAAAATTTTCCTATACAAAAAGGGCTAATACACAGAATCTATGATTCAAAAGTGTAGTAACCCTTATTAAAAAAGCCGTAACCTATAAAATTTGCGCTAAATAAAATACAATCGGAGCAGTAAAAATAATACTATCAAAACGGTCTAAAATGCCGCCGTGTCCTGGAATTAATGTTCCGTAATCCTTAATATCATTGTTTCTCTTAATCGCAGATGCTGCTAAATCGCCGATCTGAGAGATAATAGAGGAGCAGCCGCCGATGATAGCAAACGCTAGTTGCGGATATGTAACACCGCTTATGTTATTCTTAAATACCGTCGCAAATAAAAAGCCAAGCAATGCTGCACCTAAAATGCCGCTTATACTGCCTTCTATTGATTTCTTTGGACTTAAAACAGGTGCTAATCTATGCTTTCCTATTTTTCTACCCACAAGATAAGCACATGTATCAGAACCCCATGCACCAATAAACGTCATCCAAACCAGAAATTCTCCACCTTCTAGAATTCTTACTCGGTAGATAAATGATAACATAATTGCAACATAAAACAAACCGAAGAAAGTCATAGCTACTTGGTTTGACTCATATTTAGGAAAGCTAAATACATAAACGATCATGATACTTAATAAACTTGCGATTACCAGTGGAAAAATAAAAGCCTCTTTGCCTAATAAGACAATTAAATAATAAATAATACAACTAATATATCCTACAAATGCAATCGGTTTTTTATGCATATCTAAGATTCGATACAATTCCATCAATCCAATCAACGAAATTGCTAAAGTAATTCCAAACAATACATAACCGCCTAGAATCAAGGCAGTAACCGCTATCACCATTAAAATACAAGAACTGCGAAAACGAACCCAAAACGAATTATCCTTTTGTGACATTACAATCCTCCAAATCTTCTCTCACGACCGTTATAATACTCAATCGCTTTTATAAGCTCCTTCTTATCAAAATCTGGCCATAATACATCAGGAAAATAAAATTCTGCATATGCTAATTGCCACAACATAAAGTTCGATAAGCGTTGCTCTCCACTGGTACGAATTAACAAGTCTGGATCCGGAATACCTTTTGTGTCCAATGCATTGGAAAAGTCGACTTCTGATAAGTTATCAATATCAAGCTTCCCTTCCTTACATGCTTTTGCAATTGCTTTTGTTGCACGAAGAATTTCGTCTCGTCCGCCATAATTAAGTGCAACCTGAAAATTAAGACCAGTATAATGTGCAGACCCCTCTTCTAATATACGTATCTTTTCTTGCATATCTGGAGCCAAACGTTCCACATCTCCAATGATACGAACTCGCATATTATTCCTTTCACATTTCTCAAGACTTTGATCCAAGAAATCGCGGAGTATTTTCATCAATGCCTCTACTTCTGAATCTGGTCTTGACCAATTTTCAGTAGAAAATGCGTATACAGTAACATATTTAATCCCAAGCTCCCAAGCATCTTTACATATTTTTTCAAGTATCTTACTACCTTGAGAATGACCAAAATTTCTTGGCATCATACGTTTTTTTGCCCATCTTCCATTCCCGTCCATAATAATACCTACATGTGTTGGAATTTTTAACTCTTTTTCAAGTTCTTTTGCCATACTAAAACCTCTCTATAATAAAAGAGGCCGTTGCAATATATTTATCACAATGAAAATATATTTTGCAACAGCTCCTTTCGTAATTTAACAATAGTATACTTCATCCATGATAATTTAGTACTATGCTATTGAAGCTTTTTTGTACTATTCTTATTTTATACTATCAATGCATACTATAATCACATGCTAATCGTGTACAATTTGAATATAAGATATTGTTATAATTATACTGTAAGCACTTCTTTAGACTTATCTTCCATTGCCTTATCAATTTCAGCAATAAATTTATCTGTAACTTTTTGAATTTCATCTTCGATTTGCTTTTGCTCATCTTCAGAGATTTCATTTGCTTTACTTGCTTTTTTAATTGCATCATTTGCATCTCTACGGATGTTACGAATTGCAACTTTCGCATTCTCAGCTTTTTTCTTAACGTCTTTTACTAATTCTTTTCTTCTATCTTCAGTAAGCTCAGGGAATACTAAACGAATAATTTTACCATCATTGCTTGGAGTTAAACCAATATCAGAAGTTAAGATAGCTTTTTCGATATCTTTTATTAACTTTGATTCCCAAGGTTGAATCTGAATAACTCTTGCTTCTGGTACAGAAATATTAGCAACAGATTGTAAATTAGATGGTTGTCCATAATAATCAATACGAATCTTATCTAATACATGTGGGTTTGCTCTTCCTGCTCTGATTCCTACATACTCTTCTCTTAAGGAATCTACTGATTTCTGCATTTTGCTTTCAAATGGTTTAATTCTTTCATTCATATTTCTATCCTCCTAATTTGTTACAACGGTACCTGTACAATTTTTCTTAACATTATTTACTATACTATCTTCTTCATTTAGAGAAAATACTAAAATGTTCATATTATTTTCCATACACATAACAGTTGCTGTTAAATCCATTATTGCCAATTTCTTTTCTAATAACTCTTCAAAGCTAACTGTATCGTATTTCTTTGCATTTGGATTCTGTTTTGGATCACTGTCGTACACTCCATCAACAGCACGTGCCATTAAGATTACATCTGTTTCAAGTTCAATTGCACGTAAAGCAGTTGCTGTATCTGTTGAAAAGTAAGGGTGTCCTGTACCACCGGCTAAGAATATAACCTTTTTTTCTTTTAGATATTCATTTGCTTTATCCTTGGAGAATAATTCTGTCATGCTACCACAAGCAAATGGTGTAAGAACTGCTGTGTCCATTCCTACGAATCTAAAAATTTCAGATACGTAAATACAGTTCATTACTGTAGCAAGCATTCCGATTTGATCTGCTTTTGTACGATCGATGGTCTCACTGCTTCTACCACGCCAAAAATTACCTCCACCAATAACTATCGCTACTTCAACACCATCATCCACTAATTCTTTTACTTGTTTTGCAACACCAATACAAGTTTGTTCATCAAAACCTGTTTTTTTGTCACCTGCAAGTGCTTCTCCACTTAACTTAAGTAATACTCTGTTATATTTTTTCATAATAATCCTCCATGCGTCTATTCAATTTATGTAAGTAAGGAAATTGAATATGGCATATTTGTTTCGGCTCTAATAATTACTATCTGCCTTTATTCTTTGTACTTTCGTTTGAATAGTAATTTCGAAAATACATCCCAAACGATTGTATCATATCTTTTGTACAATTTCTACTTTAATTTGCTATAGAATGCTCTTAATTTATAGTTTGTTAAATATATATTATAATCATATACAAGTTATCAACTTTTGTAAAGTGGGTTTTCTTTTTGTTTAAAAATATTAGTTGCCTACAATCTATCCAACCAATGTAACCGCTATTAAATTACATTAAAAATTCAATCACTGGCTCTTTTATGAAATAAAAAAGCTTCATAAAGGTCATTAAATAATCTCTGACCCTTATGAAGCTTTCATTGCATTTAATCAATGCTATTTTAAAAATCACTTTGTAAACTTACTTTGAAAAATTAACTTCGTGAAACAAACTTATTATACTTTATACTTATTTATAAAATAGCTTATTCATTCTTACTTTGTGTTGGTACTATTTTATCAATTGCTTCCACTAATTCTGGATTCGCATTGATGTTAATGTTCTTGGTTACTTGCGCATCATAGCCTTTCGCTTTTACTATGTCACCAAGATCAATGCCCGTTACCTCTTTTAAAGATTCAAATACTTGCGTCATTACTCCTGTTACATTCCCAGCAACATTGGATACTCCACCCGTTCCATTTCCACCGTCCATAATTACAATCTTATCAATTTGTGACAATGGTTGTGCAATCTTTCCAGCAACATCAGGCAATACTTGAATTAACATTTCTGCAACAGCAGCACTTGAATATTTCTGGTAAGCTTCTGCCTTCTTCTCCATTGCTTCTGCTTCTGCAAGACCCTTCGCACGAATCGCTTCCGCTTCTGCAAGACCTTTTTGACTAATAACATCCGCTTCCGCTTGACCAGTCTTCTTAATTGCTTCAGACTCTGCAATGGCACGTAAACGTTTTGCTTCTGCATCTGCCTCTGCAAATTTTTTCTGTGCTTCTGCTTGTGCTTCTGCTTCTGCGATTTTACGGTACTTTTCTGCATCTGCAATATTTTGTTGCTTTTCACGATCTGCTCTTGCAGGTTCAACAACATCTGCACGTAAGCTTTCTTTAATACGTTCTGCTTGCTTTTGAGCAAGTTCTATATTTTTCTGCTCTTTGATAATTTGAATCTGTACCTGTGCAGCTTCAATGTCTTTTTGACGCTCTTGCTTTAATAACTCTGCATCTAATTGTGCAGTTACTACTTCTTTAAATGTAATGTTCTTTTGAATTTCATAAGCAGCATCTGCTTTTGCTTTTGCAGCTTGCTGTTCCTGCATATAAGCAGCTTCTTGCACTTCTTTTAACTTCGTTGCTTCTGCAATCTCTGTTTCTGCTTGTAATCTTGCTTGTTCACCGGCACGTCTTGCTTTCGAAGTTTCAATCTGAGTTTCACGATTTGCTTCTGCTTTCGCAATTTCTGCATCTTTTTTCTTCTCAGCAATTTGTTTCACACCAAGTGCTTGTATGTAACCATTGCTATCGTTAATGTCCTTAATCGTAAATACTTTAACTTCAAGACCCATTTCACCAAGCTCTGTTCCAACTACTTCCTGAACTTTAGATGAAAATGTTTCTCTATCACGGTAAATATCTTCAACCGTCATAGTGGATACTATTTCACGTAGTTTACCTTCTAATACATTTGTTGCAGTATTTCGAATGGACTGCTCGATTTGCATTTCATTTCTTCCCGTAAACTGCTCAATCGCATTAAAAATTGAATTTGTTTCATTCTTTACTTTAATAACCGCTGTGCCTACCACTGCGATTGGTACACCCTGTGAGGACATACTCTCATCTGTTGATACATCAATTTGGATATTACCAAGTGAAATGTAATCAACTCTTTGTAAGATAGGGATTACAAGTCCACCACCGCCAGTGATGATTTTCTTCTTCGTACCAGTTACTACTGCTGCCTTATCTTGTGGCACCTTCTTCCACATAGATAGTAACACACTAACAATTACGACAATTCCTACAATTGCAATTACAATGTAAATTGCAGATTCTGAATTTGGCATTTTGCTCCTCCTATTATAATAATTTCGTTGCGATTCATAATCGCCTTACCTCACTAATGCAATTTTGTTTCAAATAAGTAATAAGAGAATAAATTTGTTACTATTAACTCTCCAAACTTATATAGAAACTTCTTATTAATAAATAATTGGTAAGCAATTATTAAATCGTACTATTTATGAGAATGAAAATACTATCTTAATTCATTGGATAGTTCTCTTCCATTTCATACATCTTAAATCTTCATTGTTACTCATACTTCTTGATAAGATCTTTTTCTTTCACTATTGCAATATTCTTATCAAACCGAACTATGGAAACAATAGAATCTTGCCTAATACTAATACTGCCTTCTTCTGCTTTGGCAGGATAAGAACTTGTAATACCATCTAATGTAGTAACACTAATGGATCCATAACCATTTGCAACAATCGTATTGATAACCTTTGCATCGTATAATAAAAGTTGCTCCATCGAAATCGTTGTATTCTCAACTTTTTTTAACTTATTGATGAAAGTTTGTAAAATTATAGCTATGAGATAACCAAAAGCGCCGGCTATGATATTAACAAGAATGGCATTATTGCCTGTGTAAAATATTTTTCCAATTGTTCCATAGATTAAGAGACCACCACAGATGCTTTGTATTGAAAACGGTAAAAAACTAACGCTGGTATCGCCGATTTCAAAACTAAAATCAAAGTTAAAGAAATCAAAAATACCATCGAAAATACCATCAAATAAGTCAAATATTTTACCAAATACAAAGGACAAAAATGGAATTCCAAAGCCAATGGCAACACATATCGTATAAACTTTCTCCATACAAGACCTCCATATATAAGTTAATTATCGATACCATAAACTCCCGATCAACATAACGACCTCTACGTATCCATTATACTACATCTTTTACTATAATTGTAGGAAATTTCATATTTTAAGTAAATTTTAAGGTTTCTCTAATATTGTACATGGTAATCGTATTATTAATCTCCTATAATTGTAAAGAAAATCATAAAGTAGACTTGATAAAGTTTTTTTCGCATCGCGTAATTTCCTGTTTATTTAACTCAAAACTCAACTTATATACCGATGTTTCCTTTGCTAATTCACTTATATGTGATAGTAATTGTTTTGGCCTAATTTAAAAATATCAAGTAAAAGTAAAATACTCTAACTTGATATTTTTATGAACAATATAATTTTATGCTTCCATCGGCTATAACCACGAAAAATCACAAGCCGTAGACATTAACATTCGGACATATTTCGAATCAAACTAAATCACCCAATCATAGTTTTCAAAACTCACCTTACGAAATGTTTCAAACTTCATCCATTGTCTTAAGAACTCATAAGGATCTTTATCTTGGTTATCTTCCGATGCAGCAATAAACTTCTTATATTCCTCCCTTGATGACACTTTAATTTCAAATCCTCTACTATTTGTTAGTGGCAATCCCCCATATTGATACTCCATGAGTGGTATGATTTCTTCTACAATTCCTTCCCTTACTTTAATCGCAACCTTATCTCTTAAAACTAAAATATCAAAGTATTTCGGATATTGGTAGCTATTACCGGACAATGGAAGTTCATCTCCTATTGTAAAAGTAAGGCCTTTGGCCTGAACCTTATGTATATTATAATTCTCCGCATTATAGTAAAATTCTTCAAAGATATCACCTCTAGCTTTTAACTCCCCGTAGATAAAAGTAGCATTGATTTCGTCCTTATCCTCTTCAACGATTTCTTCTTTATTTACGATGATTCCACCGCCTGCAACATCATAGACATCCACAAGAACGAATCTACCAGTGGCATTGCTTTCATAGAATCGGTCAAAGGCTACAAGTTCTTTTGTTTTTACGATTACTTCAGCAACGTCATTTCGCTCAACAAAAGACAACTCTTTTTCGCTACTGTCTAAAGTAGATGCATCAATTACTTTAATAATCTTAGTAATCTCGCCTTCCACTTCACTGGTTGCTAGTTTAATCTTATACTTTTTACCAGTTTCTAAAGGCTGTTTACCCATCCAAAAAATATTCGCGCGAAATGAATTTGAAATCAAAGGTGTTTCATGTTCAAAGGTTATAAGCTCACCTCTTTTGTTAAAGAATTCGTCTGCAAATGTAATCCCAACGGATTCCCCAGCAGCTACTGTGCTTTTTTTATCTCTTTCTGCCCAGTATTCAATACTTTTTACAAAGGTTTGCTTTCCTTCTGGATAAATAGTTACTTTGTCACCAATGGACAATTTACCTTGTTCAATTTTTCCTGCAATGATTCTACGATCATCAAATTTATAAACATCTTGAATTGGGAAACGTAACGCTTTTTCCTCTAATCCCTTTTCTTTTTCAATGCGGTCAATGGCTCCAATAATAGAATCTCCAGAAAACCAAGACAATTTTTCAGATGTTTCAAGTATATTCTCTCCATAAAAAGCAGATATTGGGATAAAATCTAAAGGATAGACATTCAATGTTTCTAAAAATTCTGTCATCTCTGTTTTTATACTTTCATAAACCTCTTTGCTATAACCAACCAAATCCATCTTATTTAACACAATATAAACTTTTTTGATTCCTAAAAGAGATAACATATAAGCATGGCGTTTGGATTGCTCCTTCACTCCTTCTTTGGCATCAATGATTAATAATGCTGCTTCTGCGTTAGCAGCTCCAGAAATCATATTCTTTAAAAACTCTTTATGACCTGGTGCATCAATAATAACATAATCACGTAACTTGGTAGAAAACTGAATTTGCGTAGTGTCAATTGTAATTCCTTGCTTTTGTTCCTCCTCAAATGCATCTAATAGATACGCATATTCAAACGGCTTTCCAGTTTCTTTCGCAATTTTTTTTACCCGATTTACCGTACCTTCAGGAAGGGAATTTGTATCATAAAGTAGTCTACCAATGACGGTTGATTTACCATGGTCAACGTGTCCAACTACAACAATTTTTAATATTTCTCGATTATTTTCCATTCTTTTAGTCACCCAAACTTTCTATAAATTAAATGATAATTTAAAATCTACATATATCCATCTTTTCTTAACTTTTGCATTGCATAAGAATCTTCCTGATCTTGCGCACGCCCTGCACGTTCTGAGACCGTTGTGTGTTTCAATTCTTCAATAATATCATCTACCGTTTTCGCATCGGATTTTACTTTATTTGTACAAGGGGCACATCCCAAACTACGGTAACGCTCACCATTCTTTGAAAAATATAAATCAATAACCTGTATCTCTTCTCTTTTGATATACTCCCATATATCAAGTTCATTCCATGCAAGCAGTGGGTGAACACGAATGTGATTACCTTTTGGAAAATCCGTTTTAAACTGATTCCACAGTTCCGGTGGCTGATTGGAATAATCCCATTCATCTTGCTTATTTCTTTCCGAAAAAACTCTCTCTTTTGATCTTGATCCTTCCTCATCTCTTCGAACGCCAACAATTAATCCTTCAAATTCATAAAGTTTTGTTACTTGCTGTAATCCTTCTGTTTTTAATGCTTTACAGCAAACTAATCTTCCTTTGTCGGGTCCCATACCACATTTAATTGCTTCGCTGTTTGTATGAACAATCAGATCTAGATTCATTTCCTTAGCAACTTTATCTCTATATGCAATCATCTCTGGAATCTTAAATGTCGTATCCACATGAATAAATGGGAATGGACAATGCCCAAAAAAAGCTTTTTTCGCTAACCACAATAAAACGGTAGAATCTTTACCAATGGACCATAACATTCCAAGTTTGCCTAGCTTCTTATACGCCTCTCTAATAATATAAATACTTTGTGCTTCTAGCTCATCTAAATGATTCATGATATACACCATACCCTTCCTGTTTGCCTTCTATTTATAAACGCGTGAACTACCAGTGACTTTATCTCTGTTAGCTTTCTTTTATAAACTCATAAACTACCAAAGACTGTTATCCCATTAGCCCCAATATTTTTAAAATCCAAGAATTTTTTATAACGCATCCAACATATAGAAAATTTAATATTGATTTGACTCTTTCTTATTTATTAAAATACTCTCCCTACTTCCATCGGAACGATTAAAAATCCACTCGATGATATCTCCTCTTGATTTTGTATACATAAAAGTTCCGCTTCCACCTACATTGGCTCCTAGATAAAATTGTATTGCGCCTTGATTACATTCCTTTACACAGGAAGCACATCCCCAACAATCTTTCTTATACTTTATAACAGCAAACCCATTCTCATCTTTTCCTATTAAATTCCCTGGGCAAACTTCAAGGCATTTACCACAGCGGATACAATTTTCACTCTGAATCCTTATGCTCATAAACTTCCCCTCGCTCAACGATATTCCTATAAATTACTTGGAGTTTTCCATCTATCCTCTTTGAATTGACATACTTTAACCAAGACTCATCTTTGTTCGGATAGTCCATATGCTGTGCAAACGCATGCCATCTAGTTTCTTTTCTTGCTTTTAAATGTTCAATGACACTAAGAGAAACGATCAATCTTTCTTTTAATTCGTAGATATACATAAGTTCCTGCATATCACTTGCAATCAAAGATTCACTTAATTGAAGTAATTTTAAAATTTTCTCACTGGCTATGGATAAAGTATGTTCATTGAATTGATAGCTACTACTAATACCACCCGCATAAGTATCCATAATTTTTTGCATTGCTTCTTCCAGTTCTTCCGTTGAAAACGCTATGTTTTTATCATTGTATCTTCTATGAAATTCTAGTTCAGTTTTTTTATGTAAAATAAATTCATTCATCTCTTCTATCCAAGATGTATCCTGCTCCTGTCTATTCTTTCGTAACATGATAGGATTCCTCTCTTCTTTTCTTTCCTTTGATGAAGTAGTGGAATTCTCCTCTTCGTGACTATTCTTTGATAAGGGGATAGGATTCTCCTTTTCTTGACCTACCTTTGGTGAAGTAGTGGGATTCTCCTCCCCATACTCTCCCTTACCTTCCGATACTTCACTTAACTTCCTGTGAAATATATACTCAAGCGCTGCTAACGCTGCAATTTCACCTTCTACCAGAGCTCCTGTTACGTATTTTTGAGGGCATCCGCCAGCGACATCTCCTGCTGCGTATAAACCTTCAATTGTTGTCTTCCGATTGGTGTCAACCCAATAACCACTTGCTGTATGCCCACCAACGATATAAGGTTCCGTTCCTTCAATCTCAACATTATAATCACTTGGCAACTTACCACTTTCCATCCAAGCTAAGGTTTGACTTGGCGCCATGTTTAAATAAGCCTTCAACAACTCATTTTCTTCCTCTTTTGAAATGCCTTTTGTTTTTAGGTAACTTGGACCTCTTCCTAACGATGCTTCTTTTACCGTAGCGTATACTCGGTCACTAGTTGTATTTCCGTATATGTGTTCATATTCTTCCCCCAGCGCATTGATTTGCTTTGCACCAACACCTTGGGCGATTGTACCGGTTGGAGCTATCGTGTCCTTAATACGAAGTGCTATAAATCGCATTTCAAATGAAGTCATTTCAGCTCCTGATTTTATTCCCATGGCATACCCTGCTCCTGTGTTAAAAGGAGGGTACCACATTTTATGTCTGGATAATCCAGTATTATTTGGACGATATAACCCAGCTGCTCCACCAGTCGCGCAAATGACCGCCTTCGCTTCAAATACATACATAACTTCTTCCTGAATAGAGAAGCCAATTGCTCCTTTGATTTCATTGTTAATCACCAAATAATCAATGATATTTACATGATTGTACACCGCAACATTTTCACACGCATTTACGGCTTCTGCTAATATTGGCTTTATATTTTCACCGTTGATTTTAATGTTGCGATTACCTCTCGTTACATAATCACCACTTAAATCTTTTAATATCACAAGACCTAGCTTTTCTAGTTCTTCGGTTGCTTTATTTAACCCTCTTGCCATCGTTAAAAGTAAATCTTCTCGAACAATTCCATGTGCATCCCATTTCGCATAATCAACATAGTCTTCTGGTGTTTTTCCCTTTACGATATATGCGTTAATTGCATTCACACCGGCAGCCAAACAACCACTTCTTTTAATATTTGCTTTTTCTACAACGATTGTTTTTAGATTTGAGTGTTTTGCTACTGTAAGAGCTGCATAACACCCAGCAGTCCCTCCACCAAGTATTAAAACATCACAGACTTTTTTAATCACCTGCACTGGTAATACCTCCTTTAAATAAATACGGAATTGCTATCCGTCAATAATGAGTTGGTAAGTAGATAGGTCTCCTCCTCGCAAAATCCATGCATTCGATAGATTAGCACTCGAACTTTTTCACCAATTTGTACTGCATCATCCGTGTTTAGACGTTTTCCAGTAAGGATACTTTCTTTCACTTTTACTTTGATTTCAAGATAACTTCCTTTAAAAATAATATCCTCAATGACTCCCTCTTCGTAAGCGCTCATGTTTTCATGAATTTCATGCACTTTTGCAATTTTTATAAATTCCGGACGAATGATTGCCTTATTGGCACCTTGATAAGTGTCATATCCATGAAATCGTCCAACATCATCTAGCACTGTTGATTGGCCGATAAATTGGGCAACAAACGCTGTTGAAGGATTTTTATAAATCTCAAATGGGGAACCTTTTTGTTCAATGCGGCCACCATTTACAATGATAATCTCATCTGCTACCTCAATCGCCTCATCCTGATCGTGGGTTACAAATATACTTGTAATACCAAGCTTTTCAATCATCTCTCTTAACCACAAACGAAGTTCCTGCCTTACTTTTGCATCGATTGCTGCAAATGGTTCATCCAGCAATAACAAGGAAGGATTCGGTGCAATGGCCCTAACAAAAGCAACTCTTTGCCTTTGACCTCCGGACAATTGATGTGGATAACGATTCTCAAGTCCACCAAGTCCTACCAAATTCAGTAATTCACTTACTCTATCTTTGATTTCCTTTTTAGGAATTTTACTTATCTTTAATCCAAATGCGATATTTTCAAACACAGTCATATAGCGAAATAATGCATAACTTTGAAATACAAACCCAATGCCACGTTTGCTTGGTGCAATGTCATTGACTCTTTTTCCATCAATAAAGATATCCCCCGAGTCTGGATTTTCTAAGCCTGCAATCATACGTAATATTGTAGTTTTACCACTCCCACTTGGTCCTAAAAGCCCTATGAGTTGCCCTTTTTCTATCCCAAAATTAACTTGGTCCGAAGCCAAAAAATCACCAAAATTTTTATTCACATTATTTAATTCAACGTACATCGTTATCTCCCCTTCTTTCCCATATACTCTACAATGTTCCTTAAAATAAGTATAACTACTGCCATAAGTACTAAAATAGAAGAAACAGCAAATGCCTGAGTATACTTAAATTCGTTGTATAAGATTTCTACATGCAAAGGGAGTGTATTTGTTATTCCTCTTAGATGACCTGAAAGTACAGAAACTGCTCCAAACTCTCCCATCGCTCTAGCGGTACATAAAATGATTCCATAAAGTAATGCCCATTTTATACGTGGTAGTGTAATTCTTGTAAAGATATAAAGTCCACTTGCTCCCATTAACGTTGCAGCCTCTTCTTCTTCATTACCTGTTGCATTTAAAATTGGTATAATTTCTCTTGAAATAAAAGGAAAGGTAACAAAAATCGTTGCTAAAATAATTCCAGGTACTGCAAATACGACTTTTAGATCAATGGCATCAATAAGAGGTTTTGCAAAACCACCTCTTCCAAAGGTAAGGACAAATATAAGTCCTGCTATAATCGGTGATACTGCAAATGGAATGTCAATCATTGTTGTAAGCAGTTTCTTCCCACGAAATGAAAACTTCGTTAAGAGCCAAGCTGCGAATATCCCAAAGATTGTATTGATTATAACAGCGCTTACCGTTGCAAGTATTGTAAGCATAAGTGCTCGTTGCGTATAATAATCAGTGATTGCATTTTTATATACACTCCACCCAGCTTTTAAAGATTCCCGTAGTACTACAATGAGTGGCATTATTAACATCACAAATATAAAACAAAAGCTAAGAATTATGAGTAATAACCGTACAAAAGGCTTTCCTTCATTACTTCTTCCTACCATAAAAACCTCCCTGTTGCCACTTGCTTTTAGTGAGCAAGCGTTTCATTTAAAAAAGATTATCTTTGTGAACGACACTTATTTATTTATTTTTCTTTCAATGCTTCTTCGCATGTTCACCTTTTTTATTTACGCATTCCATATGACTCGTACGTTCACTTTTTGTTTACTCTTTAAATCTTCTTTTATATATACCGTTTTTACTCTTTTATGTATTTGTTCGCATGTACTTGTATTGCATTTATAATAAATAAAAGTACAAATGCAATGATTAACATAACTAAGGCAATGGCAGTTGCTCCCTCATAATCAAATTGCTGTAGCTTGCTAAGAATTAAAAGTGGAACAATCTCCGTTTCATATGGTGAATTTCCAGCAATGAATACCACACTTCCATACTCACCCAAAGCTCTTGCAAACGCTAAGCCAAAACCCGTTAGAAGTGCTGGTCTGATTTCAGGGAAAATTACTTGAAAGAAAATTCTACTGCGACTCGCTCCTAAAATGGTTGCAGCCTCCTCATATGTTCCATCCAGTGATTCTAAAACCGGTTGTATCGTTCTTACTATGAATGGAATCCCAATAAAGATCATTGCTATTGTAATTCCGATTCTCGTATAGGATATTTGAATGCCATATGGACTTAGAAAACGTCCAAACCACCCCTTGGATGAATAAAGATTGGTTAATGTAATACCTGCGACTGCAGTGGGAAGTGCAAAGGGTAACTCTATCAATCCGTCTAATAAACGTTTGCATGGAAAATCATAACGTACGAGAACCCATGCCAAAATCACGCCAAATACGCTATTGATAATCGTTGCTATTAAAGCACAAGTTAAACTAACTTTATAACCTGCAAGTACCCTCTTACTAGTAACAACTTCTAAAAATTCTCTAAATCCTAATTTGGAAGCAGATAGTACGACGGATGCCATAGGTATGATTACAATTAAACTCAAAAACGTTAATGTTATCCCTAAGGATAATGAAAATCCTGGTATTACTCGCTTTTTCCTCACAATATTCATCTACTCTCTCCCTCAATTTATTTAACTCTACATTTACTCGCTTTAGTTTACCGATGTAATTTGTTAAAGTCTTATAGCATAATTATATAGCGCGTTCTCTTTTATCTACCTCAATAATCATAATCACGCTATCCAATTCTTCTGATGGGGCGCACATAGCATACTATGTTAGCCCCTAGCTGCTTTCTTCATACTTATTGAAGCCACTTACTATTAAAGTATATCAACAAGTCTTTTACTTATCATACTTATTAAAATCGCGTACTCTTTAAATACTTTATCGAGGTATTTACTTTTCATATATTTGATCAAAAACTCCACCATCTGAAAAATGCTTACTTTGAGTCTTACTCCATCCTTCAAACATTGGATTATCAATGGATATTAAATTTATATTTAAATCAAAGACATTGGCATACTGTTTTAAAATGTCATCATTGATTGGTCTATAATAATTATCCGCTGCAATCTTTTGACCTACATCAGTATACAAGTATTCTAAGTATGCTTTTGCAATTTCTTGTGTATCTTTTTTATCCGCTACTTCATCAACAATTGCTACTGGTGGTTCTGCCAACATACTAATACTAGGACTGATAATCTCATACTCCCCTGGATGTTCTTTTAACGATAGATAGGCTTCATTCTCCCAAGCTAATAATACATCCCCCTGGGCATTCTCAACAAAGGTAGTTGTTGCCCCTCTTGCTCCTGAGTCAAGTACTAAGACATTTTGATATATCTTTTTCACAAATTCTTTTATTTTATCTTCATCGCCATTGTATAAATCATTGGCATATGCCCATGCTGCAAGATAATTCCATCTAGCACCACCTGATGTTTTTGGATTAGGTGTGATAATTCCAATACCATCTTTTATTAAGTCATCCCAATCCTGAATTCCCTTTGGATTTCCTTTCCGAACTAGAAAAACAATGGTTGAAGTATATGGTGCACTATTGGATTTGAATTCAGATTGCCACCCCTCTTTAATGAGTCCTGCTTCTTCAATTGCAGTTATGTCATATGCAAGAGCTAATGTCACAACATCTGCCTCATTTCCTTCAATTACAGAACGGGCTTGTGATCCAGAACCACCATGCGACTGTACAATGGTAATTTCTTGCCCTTTTTCTTCCTTCCAATAACTTATAAACTCTTGGTTAAACGCCTCATACAATTCTCTCGTTGGGTCATACGAAACATTAATTAATTCCACCTGCTTATTTCCTTTTTTACCACAACCTATTGACATTACTGTTATTAATGCAAAAACTAAAGTTATAATGATATATTTTTTATTTTTCATCTTATACTCGATCCGCCTTTCTTATGATACAAATTTCCTTCTTCCGCATTCTCACACTTTTTTGTATCTCAGCAACATCGGCAACTATAGCTAAACAAAACTACCAACTTTATATGTGTCAATTCTAGCCCTCCATGTTCCAAACGAGTAATAATTCTGAAGTAAACATGAAGTAATTTCTCTCTCATAGTTTAATTCATTGTATTCCTACTATTTTGATATGTTTTAAATGATTAGGAATATATTACTCGATAAACCAATAATTGTCAAATAGAATTTGTATTTATTTCCATTTATTTTTTATAGAAAATTAAACTTGTTTTTTATGACTTTTTACCTATAAATAATTCTGTCATTTATTTGAAATATTTTGCAATAATGTTATAATGAATAAAATGAACTAGACCATGTAGAATAGGTCATGAAAAATTAGGATATCTTAAAGAAGATTCTTATAAAACATAAATAATTCAATCACAATAATTAAAAAGTGTAGATCATTATAAAAGGAGTTTAAATAATGAATTTAGTAAGATTTATTGGGTCACAATTTTCCAATCCAAGAGGATTTTGGGGAAGAATATCAAGTTTCTTTATGAATCGCCTTAATAAAAAACAATACAAAAGTGTAGTAAAAACATTTTACGAATTAAATCCTGATACTGTATTAGATATTGGCTTTGGGAATGGTTATCTTCTAGAAAAACTTTCGAAAAAAAATAGTACATATTTTCACGGAATAGAAATGTCAGAATCAATGATTGAATCTGCAACCAAAAGAAATATTAAAATGATTAAGAACCAAAAGATGTTGTTAAGCCTTGGAGATGTTGTTGATATGGAATTTCAAGATTCTATGTTTGACTTTATCTATACGGTTAACACCGTGTATTTTTGGTCGAACTTAAAAAAAGGATATAAAGAAATACATCGAGCGTTAAAACCTGGTGGGACTTTCGCCAATGTTTTTTATACGAAACAATGGTTAAATAAGCTCAGTTATACCAACTATGATTTTACAAAATATTCACAATACGAGCTATTAAACGAAGTTCTTAGCATGAACTTTTCTGATGTCGATTTGATTGAAATAAAAAAAGACTGCGCTTATTGTTTGCTGGTAAGGAAATAAACGTACCAACCAAATTTAGTTTTTCGTTATTAAGGCTACTGGCGAATTGCCAGTAGCCTTTTATAAATTCACTCAATATGTCGTATTAATGGATTAGAGTTCCTATCACATTCGAAGCGCTTTCGCGGGTTCTGTGCTAATGAGCTTAATGCTTGCAAAAAAACTAATCCCTATAACTGTTAGAACAGTAAGTACGATAGATGCAAGAAATTGGGGTAACTCAATTATGATTCCATATCCAATTGCTTTACCAATCATACAAGCAATCACAACTAAAAAGAAGTTTAATAGTGCAGCGGTCCCCGAGAGTAAGATATTTTCACTTAGTACCATATTGCGTATCTGGCTCTTCGTATATCCCAGCGCAGATAATAATCCAATTTCTCTGTATCTTGAATTTTGTAACTTAACTAACAAAATTGCACTTATAAAGACACAAACACTTAAAATTATAATAGATAATGTAAGGAAAAGATGATTTAAGTTTTGAAAGGTAGTTTGAAAGGCAGCAACTTCTGCGGAAGCGTTTTGACTCACAAATCCATTCTCTTTTAGCATAGTGCTAACCCCTACAATATCTTCAAATTCTGTTACATCGTAGCTTACTGAATAGACTTTGCCATCCATCTCCTTTTGATAAAACTTCTGTTCCACATCAGAGCTAATGATTATATCATCATACTCTGCATTAAAAATCCCACGAATCGTCAAGGGATAAATTTCATCCATGTATTCTAAAGATATGGTTTTTCCTAATAAGTTTTTTATCTCACCACCAAATTTAGCTGCAAGACTTGGACTTATGGCAATTTCATTTTTTCCGTCCTTTGGCATTGTTCCGTAAGACATCTTCTTAATTGCTTTTGGTGTTGGATACTTTTCTACCATCAATTCTGTTGTTCCATCCAAGGTTAGTGAAATGTTATTTATCACATACTGTTCATAAATATTTTCAATACGTTTATCACCCTTTAAAGCTTCAATAATACGCTTCTCATCATCTTCCACTTTGATATAGCCATTATTAAATGCTGTATTTTTTTCCTGAAATTCCTCGATGGATTTTTCAATGATATTTCCAGAGGATAGCGAGAGTATAAAACATAAGATACCGATTGAAATAGCCATACTGACCGCGATATACCGCGATAAATGAACTTTATAATTTTTTAGTCCCCGCCGAAATACGGATACCTTCATAGGGGAATTCTTCCTAAGAGAAGTTTTACTCACGATACAAGGAATTGCTTGCTGTGTAACAAGCTTTCCATCTTCAATGGCCACTGTCAAATCTGCAAATTCTGCACATTTGGAATCGTGAGTAATTACAATTACCAAACGATCTTTTGATAATTCTTTCAAAATCATCATAATCTCAGTAGAGGTTTTTCGATCCAGTGCACCGGTTGGTTCATCTGCAAGTAAAACGGAAGGAGCATTAATTAGTGCTCTTGCTATCGCAACTCTTTGTTTTTGTCCACCGGATAGGTTTTCTACCTTTTCGGTTGTCTTCTCAGTTAGTCCTAGCTTATCTAATAGTTTGATTGCAGCTTCCTCATTTTCTGTCATACTGGAAGTATTAAGTTCTGTAGCTAGCCCAATATTCTCAAGTACGGTATATCCACTTAACAGATGGTAATTTTGAAAAATAAATCCAATATTATCCCTTCGATAGCTACATAACTCGGATGTACTCATCTTGTTTATTAAAGAGGACATAACGCGAATGTCACCAGTGTAATCACTATCAAAACCAGCCAAGATGTTAAGTAAAGTACTTTTACCACAACCAGAAGCCCCTAAAATACAGACTAGACCTTCGTTTGGAAAGGTAAAGGACATATGATCAAAAATCTCGGTTTGTCCATAGTTTTTTGAAAGATTTTTAATTTCTATCACTACCTATCACCTGCCTTTAATACTGTAGATATATTAGCTTTAACATAGCTTAGGGCTGTCGTTCCCATTGAAACTACAGAGACTCCTAAAATTAAAATCACTCCTATGCAAAGCATTTTAGCAGACAGAATATCTGCACCAAATAGTGATTTCGTAGCAATATTAACAAGTGGTGAAGTCACAAGCAATAACAATATGGCAAAGATACTATTAAGTATTGTTTCTGAAGTAACGATTTGACAAAGATGTCCATTATGATATCCATTTGCCTTGTATATCGCATATTCTCTTCTTCGCATGATTCCTGTTGTTAAGTAAACTGCAATTACCAAAACAATTGCAAGAATTCCAATTACAATACTTGCCGAAGATGACTGTTCGGTCGTTTGCTTGTTAAGCTTAACCATATCCTCGACTAATTCAAATTGGCCAAGAGGAATAATACCATTTTGATTCAGCTCGTCTTTTAAAGAAATTAAATCTTCTGGTGTTTTAGCACGCATGGTGAAGTTAAAATTACTGTTTTCTGTCCCAGCTTGCTGCCTTATTTCATCCACTGCTTTTTTATTAAAGAAGAAACTATCATCTACCTTATAGCTCATCGTATTTCCTTCATACTCATAAAATACAGTATTATCAGAAACACCGACTATGGTCGCCTTCACATTGATCGGCATTGGTATTGGCTCATCATTAATCCATTGGTATATGCTTGCGCTAAAATCGATTTCTTTTCCTATCGCTTCCTTTGTTGATATACCCATTTTCTGAATGAAGCCTTCTGGTACGACTACTTCAAAACCATTGTCCTCCGTTGTCATCCTTCCAGCCACCAAATTATTAATAACAGGTGAACTACCTGTTGTATCAATCCTATAACTTTTTTCATCAACCGTTATTTTGATATCATTATATGCTTGCATTGGCATAATATAAGCCAGACGTTCATCATTCTTATACTTTTCATACAATCCATTGGTATCCTGTGTAACATCGGCACTAGGCCCATCGTCTTCCTCACCTCCTGCACCAGCAGCAGAGATAAAACTTCCGACGATATCAATATTTAAGATGGTCTCCCCATATGTGTCAAAAAGCTTGCTAAATTCATTCTGGCTACCACTGTTTATCGCACCACTCATGGTAGTAAGTAATAAAACTCCAGCTATCATAAGAGATATGGAAGCAATGAAAAATCTTCCGATGTTATTTTTCGTATTCATTTTTGCGATAGAAAATGCTCGAGAAAGTGTCAGCTTATGTTTAAGCTCTAGTCTACACTCATTTTTCTTTACAATTTCAACCTCTTCTTCCGAAATCAGCTCCCCCTTATCAAGCTCATATACCATATCCCTCTCATTAATAAGTGAGGTATCATGGGTAACCACGATTACTGTTCTATTTTTTGCTAAGGTTCTAAGAATATCCATTATTGTTTTTGTAGTCTTACTATCCAGCGCACTTGTTGGCTCATCCGCAAAAATAACCTGTGGATTCTTCATCAATTCTCTTGCGATTGCAACACGTTGTTTCTGTCCCCCTGATAAATCTTTTACCTTTTGATTTCGTAGGTCTTGTATTTTCAGTTCCCTAAGTATCTTATCCGCATCCTTTTGACCATTGTTTTCCCCGCTCCTATCACTAGTACCTCTTATGCGTTTTCCATCCTTTAACCACTGCGGCAATAACACATTCTCTAACACCGTCGCTTCTTCTAAAAGATTAAAGTCCTGCCATACGAATCCAAACACATTGTTGTAATAATAGCTTTTTTCTTTCGCAGATAGGGTTTTTATATTTTTACCACAGAATGTAACCTCTCCATCAAATTCTTGCTCCATACCGCTTATTATCTTCATAAGTGTGGTCTTACCACTTCCCGAAGCACCTACAATAAAATTTAATCCTGTTCCAATTGTCATAGTAACATTATTTAAGGCAAATTCTTCTCCATACTGTTTTGAAACCTTATTAATTTCAAACACTTAGTTCACTCCTTTTTTATCATTTATAGGTTCGTTTTTCATTTCTATATGCATATGGCACTTGATTTACTATAAATCAAGCGATGTTAAATCCGTGCTAAGAATCATAACAGCACATTCTCTGTGCCTGTACGCTTTGCATAGCAATATATTCATCTCCGCGAAGTGCGTATTTCTAACGCAGTTACTTTTTAAATTATAGGAAGTTTAACTTTAACACTTTACAACAATAAGGTGTTTCCTGTAATTTAAAAAGCAAGAACAACTCGTATATTTCACAGAAATGTTGTTCTTGCTCTATAAAGAATTTCTTACTTATAATTGTTTCTTATCCAAGGTAGTGATTTTATTCTACTTTAGGTAAGGCTACTGTAAAACAGGTTCCACCATATTTATTATCTGATACGGCCACTGTTCCATTATGCTTTCTAATAATATTATCCACAATAGAAAGCCCTAAGCCAGCTCCACCCATTTCACGACTACGAGATTTGTCTACTCGAAAAAATGGTTCAAAAATATGTTTTTTAAAATTATCCGGTATACCAATTCCTGTATCATTAATAGTAACTGTAACCTTTTTCTCTTCCTTGCTATGGATTATAATCTCTACTTTACCACCTGGTAAATTATACTTTATGGCATTTTCTATTAGATTGTAAAATGCCCGGTACAATAAATCCAGGTTTCCATAAACACTATTGCTATCACCTATTATAAACAGACTTATATTCTTTTCCCTAGAGATACCAGCTAATTCCTCCTGAATCTCCTCGAGTAATTCACCTAGAACAATGACTTGCTGTTCTACATAATCCTCTAAATTAGTCATATCTAAAAGGTTGCTTACTAACGAACGCAATCTCCTCGTCTGGTTTGAAATGCTTTTGATCAAAGCATCATACTCCGTTATTGAATGTTGTTCTTTCTTATTAAATACATCAATCTTCGTTTGTAGTACAGTAAGAGGAGTACGAAGTTCATGCGCAGCACTCGCTGAAAATCTTTGCTGCATTAAAAAGGCTTCGTCCAATTTATTCGTCATTTCATTAAACGACTGTGTTAACTCAGCGATTTCATCTCGTGTTGATGGGACATCCAATGTTTCTGATAAATTATGAACATTAATATTTTTAACTTGTTCATTTAACACCTTTACAGGTCGAAGTGATTTTCCAGAAACATAATAAGTTAACACACTACCAAGCAACACCGCTAAAATTGTATATAATATACTTTCCATCCGATACCCTTGCTTTGCCTGTTGTAACTCAAGCATCGGGTATAATGGTACTGTCTCAGGAGTACTTATCTCGTACATTGGAGCAGTGCCAATTTCATATGCCGGTGTTGTTATCTTAGTAGCATCAATCACATCTACAAGACGAAAAGCAGAGGCATTAAGAACAATCGTAAGACCAACACAACACACCGTAATAAGTATTGCAGTAGTCAAGGTTAACCTCATTCGTAAGGATAATCTTTTAAACATGTGGCTCACCACCTTGGCTATTTAATATATAACCCTCACCTATTTTTGTTTCAATAGGGTCATATTCTAATCCTACTTTTAGCTTTTTTCTAAGGGTAGCCATATGAACACGAATTGCTCCGCTAAAGCTGTCCGCATTACAATCCCAGACGTGATCAATAAGCTCTTCCTGACTAATCACTCGGTTTTGATTCAACATCAAATACTCAAGAATTGCAAATTCCTTCTTGGTAAGGGCTAATTCCGTATCATTAATTGATACAGACCTTTTAGATACATCAAGCCTCATCTTTCCACAGCGTACTATATTACTACTTTGAATAAACTTACGTCGTAATAAATTACGAATTCTTGCTTCTAATTCCTCAAAATCAAAAGGTTTTGATAGGTAGTCATTGGCACCTAAATCAAGGCCTTTTACCTTATCCATCACACTACTTCTTGCACTTAAAATAAGAATCTTTAACTCTGGCTTTTCCTCCCTGATTTTATCTAAGACATCCATACCATCCATACCAGGAAGATTTAAATCTAAAACAACCAAATCATAATTTTCCACATACAGAAGTTCATACGCAAGACTGCCATTATCGCAAGTATCCACTGCATACCCATCCATACGAAGTCCCTCCGCAATGGCTTCTTGTAATTCAATTTCATCTTCCACAATTAGTATTCGCATGCTTTTACCCTCGAATTAAATAATTAACTATTTCGGATAATCATTTAATTATATAATAAATTATTTTTCTCTACGAATATTTTAGAATCTCTAGAAGAGTCCTCCCATAGATTTCATAATCTCATGAGAGTTCATAGGCTTTATTATTTCTAGACATCTTCTTATGATTCATTCAAAATACCAAGAAATTCGAATCCATTTTTATATTATAATGTACCATGTTAAATCCGTGTTAAGACATACTAAGGCTATCCGTTCGTGACATCCGCTTTTTTATTAAATTCTCCTGCCCATTCAAAACCTTTTTTCGCAATAATCACAGCGATAATCTCATTAATAACTGCCGCTGCTGCTATTGTACCTTGTATGATTTTTGCACTCTCTGGTGCGGGCGTAGATAGTACCGAAACCGCTATTCCTGTAAATACAAGTGATACCCCGGAATGTGGTAACAATGTCAACCCTAAATATTTTTTGACAGTGTCTGGCGACTTTGTAACACTTGCACCAAAGAATGCCCCAAAATATTTTCCAAAGGCTCTTGCAAGAATATAGATAGCAGTAAATAAGCCTGCACCTAAAATTAAATGATAATCAAGAGGAGCCCCAAGATTTAGAATAACAACAATCATTGAGATACCTAAAATCGGATTGAAATTATGCATCATTTGTTCCAATCTTTCTTCTGACACCATATTTGCAAATGTAGCGGAAAATGCCATACCTATTAACATAAAGTTTAACACTGGTTTCGGTAAAATATAGTTGTTAAATAAAAATCCTACTGCAGACGCAATCAATAAAGTCACAATGAGTAACGCTATTGTTGCAGGAGCCTTACGCTCTTTCTTTAAAACAACTCCTGCAAGTAGACCTGTAATAACACCGATAACAAGTGGTAAAAGTACCACTATAGCAATCATATAAGCAGGTAATTTTTGTTCAGAAATATTGGAAGCTACAATTGATATTGTAGTAAAAAATACAACAACACCTACCATATCATCAAGAGCTGCCATTGGTATCAGCGTTTTCGTTACAGGCCCATCCGTTCTAAATTCTCTTACAATAGAAAGTGCTGGCGCTGGAGCTGTTGCCAAAGCAATACCACCAAATATAAAAGCAAGGTATAATGGAATATTAGAGAAATAAAAAACAACTCCAAACACCAAAGTTACAACAAAAAATGTTCCAAGGGACTGGGTTAGTGTCGTTATAATAATAGATTTTCCTGACTGTTTAATTTTCTTCCATACAAGTTCAGTTCCAATCATTAATCCCACCGCACACTCTAGTATGCTTACAGCCGTTTCATACCAATGTGCTTCTAGGATTTCTGGATTTATCAGTGAAAAGGCATGTGGCCCAAGGATCATGCCTGTGATTAGCCAGCCAAGGATAGCTGGTAACTTAATTTTTGAAACTAATTTTCCAACAATAAATGCAATAACAATTGCAACGAATATTCGTAGTAACAAAATTATCATTTTCTTTCCTCCTTCGCAATACCATAGAGCATCAAATCAAGTATTTTAGCAAGTTTCATCTCATGTGCATTTATAAGTGTAGTGAAATCTTCGTTTTGAAAGACTTCATATTGAAACATACCATGAAACATATTCTGTACCATGCTATAATACTCAATTGCTTCCTGTTCATTAACACCATCCCGAAGAATTAGTTTTGATAGTTCTAGACGATAAATTTTCAAATTCATTTCATCAAAGTCTCTTTTTAAAATCCTTATCTCCTCCATAAGATGTTTTGGTGGCTGTAACACAGATTCAAAAAATATTCGAGCATACAGCGGATGTTGGGAGAAGAACTCAAATCGCAACTCCATATACTGATGCATATCACTCTCTACATTTTGCTCCTGTAAATATGCTGTAAACGTTTGAAAGCATCTTCCAACACAAATCAAATAAATTTCATCCTTACTTTTAAAATTATGATAAATAAGGCCCTTTGAGATTCCATTATCGTTGCAAATATTATTCACAGAAGCGCCTTCGTAGCCTTTTGTACCAAATTCTATGATTGCAGCGTTTAATATCTTTTCCTTCGTTAATTCCGTCTTTTCCTCTTTCTTCATAATACACCTCTCTTCCTCTTATATTTCATTGATGTATCGTTAATCCCCAACTTATAATAGCATAAAATTAGCAACGAGTGGAGATTTGTAACATTTTAATACATCAATCAATTATTGACCAAGTGGTCTATTTTTATTCTAGCAATGAAATACCGTTTCGTCAATAATATATATTTCCATATTTTTTGCAAAAAATATACGACAGGTTTTGATACAATAAACTTTTTAAATTATTTTTTCATATAGTACATTAGATTTTATACTTTTTAATGCGTTTGTTCCTCTCAAGGTAAGATCGGTACTCCCTCGATACAAATATATTTCACAAATTTAATCATTGCTTGCTTGACTATTTTTCCATATAGTGATACCATGTAATTGTAATTAGTTCAGTTAATAAACAAATATATTATTGAAAGAGGTAATCGTATGACAAATTACTTTTCTAATGTTCCTGTCGTAAAATACGAAGGCCCAAAATCAACAAATCCTTTTGCATTTAAATACTACGATGCAGACAAGGTTGTTGCTGGTAAGCCAATGAAAGACCATTTACGTTTCGCCCTATCTTGGTGGCATACTTTATGTGCTGGCGGAGCAGATCCATTTGGTGTTCCAACTATGGATAGAACATACGGCAATATAACAGATCCTATGGAACTTGCAAAAGCAAAAGTTGATGCTGGTTTTGAATTAATGACAAAACTTGGTATCGAATACTTCTGCTTCCACGATGCAGACATCGCTCCAGAGGGTGCTACTTACGAAGAATCTAAGAAAAATTTATTTACAATCGTAGATTATATTAAAGAAAAAATGGATGAAACAGGTATCAAATTATTATGGGGTACTGCAAATAACTTTGGTCATCCAAGATTTATGCATGGTGCTGGTACTTCTTGCAATGCGGATGTATTTGCTTACGCAGCTGCAAAGATCAAAAATGCACTTGATGCTACTATTAAGTTAGGTGGAAAAGGTTATGTATTCTGGGGTGGACGTGAAGGATATGAAACACTTCTTAATACTGACTTAGGCTTAGAACTTGATAATATGGCTAGACTTATGAAAATGGCTGTTGAATATGGCCGTGCTAATGGCTTTGATGGCGATTTCTATATCGAGCCAAAGCCAAAGGAACCAACAAAACATCAGTATGATTTTGATACGGCTACTGTACTTGGATTCCTTCGTAAATATGGCTTAGAAAAAGATTTCAAGATGAACATCGAAGCAAATCATGCTACTCTTGCTGGTCATACATTTGAACATGAACTTGCAATGGCTAGAGTAAATGGAGTATTTGGTTCTGTTGATGCTAACCAAGGAGATCCTAATCTTGGATGGGATACTGACCAATTCCCTACTGATGTACACAGTGCTACACTTGCTATGCTTGAAGTTTTAAGAGCTGGTGGATTCACAAACGGTGGACTTAACTTTGATGCTAAAGTAAGACGTGGTTCTTTTGAATTCGATGATATCGCTTATGGTTATATCGCAGGTATGGATACATTCGCACTTGGCTTAATCAAAGCTACTGAAATCATTGAAGATGGTAGAATTGATAAATTTGTTGCTGATCGTTATGCAAGCTATAACACTGGAATTGGTAAACAAATCGTTGATGGTACTACTTCCCTTGAAGCTCTTGAACAATATGTTGCAACAAACAACGAGCCAGTAATGGAAAGCGGTCGTCAAGAAGTTCTTGAATCTATCGTAAACAATATTTTATTCCGTTAATATTTAGATAACTTACTTTTCCTTATGAAGTGATTGAAAATTTAGAAATATAAGAAACTCCCCACATTTATCTCCTTAAATTGTGGGGAGTTTTATATTCCTTATTCAAAGAATCTATTGAAAGCAATATCTTTTCTATTCGTATCATTTTTCATTTGACAATATCTTTCATTCGTAAGCGCCAAATAATAATACGTTATTACTTCCTGATTCCAAGGAGCTATACTTTCAAACCTTTTATTTTATATGTTTTGCTTACAGATAATAATTTTATGATCGTGTGTTAACCTATTAAAAATAAATTAATTTTCAAATTCAAATCTTTCTCTATCATATTTAATTTCATTATTTGCATCATTTAGATAATCAGTATATTGTCTATTACTTGATAAACTTAACCTTGACGTTATATTGATTTCAGTATTACAATTTGCACCAAATGCAAGTAAAGTACCATCCTGTTGTACACTCGTTTCAATTATATACGTGTGTCCTTCGATTGAAAAAGGAATTGGTCGCCCAACTCCTCTCTTATTATTTTTGATATTAGATTTTAATACGCGAAGTTTATATTGACGGGTCCTCTAACCACTGTTTAATCTTCTCTTTTTTCTCATCAGAAAAATCTTTATAAACCTCTTTTTGTAGCCAACGCAAATTCTTATCTCTTAGATAATTTCTCATTTGCTCTTCTGCTTCCCACATAACAACTTTAATTAGGCAAGGGCATTCCATTCCGTTATCTTCTTTATTATCATTTTCAAACAGTCGATTTTTTTGTCTAATCTCACCACACTGAAAAAGGTAGGACGGTCCTTCTACTGCTTCTACTACATCCCAAAAAGTGATATCTTCTGGTTTTCTTGCTAATTCATATCCACCATTCACTCCTGTAACAGAACGCACAATTCCTTGCTTACGTAGTTTTGTAAAGACTTTAGATAAGTAAGTTTCAGAAACTTGATGTAATAATGAAAGTTCCTTTATTCCAACAACTTTTCCATTTGGTAAATCTAATATATAAAAGAGAGAATGCAATGCATACTCTACACCAACACTAAATTGCATATATCTAACCTATGTAAGTGACTTGATCAATTACATATATTCCTTTCATAATTATAGATATTATTTATATTTAATATCTTAATTCACGAATTGTGATGCGTCAAGGGCTTATATTTATTTCCATCTGTAAAGAAATCGTTGGAATATTTTACATATATATTTATTATAAAATATCTTGATGTAAAACATAGTGCATGTTAATATCTATTACAGATAACAGTTATCTATAATAGATGTAATTAAAAATGGAGGAATAAAATTATGTTAAATGAAAAATTCAAAGAAGTACTTAATCACGAGGGAGCTCTTTCTATCACTTCTTGGTCAAATAATAATGCAAATGTTACAAATACTTGGAATAGCTATGTAAGAATTTCAGATAGGGGAACCCTTTTAATACCTGCTGCTGGTATGACAAGTACACAAGCTGATGTTGCTGTAAACAACCGCTTAAAACTTACATTAGGTTCAAAAGAAGTTATGGGAACCATTGGAATGGGTGCTGGTTTCTTTGTTGAAGGTACGGCAACTTTCCTAGATGAAGGAGAAGATTTTGATATGATGAAAGAAAATTTTCCATTTCTAAAAAGAGTTCTTGAAGTGACACCAATTGTTGTAAAACAAACGATTTAATCCGTTTATTGACCATAAAGTTACTCGTAACTTAATGTACTATAGATTTTATTAGATGTGTATGCCGCTTTGTATACTCAAAATTGCAATAATTAAACGAGATTAGGTAGAGAAAAACAGAAATTCACTACCTAATCTTTGTATCAAAAATATGGAATACTCATACTACAATGAAGTAGTCTATATTCCTAAATTAATATTCCTTATAGTTTGCTTTTTAAACATTCTTCACTCTCTGATTCTTGATCCAAGTAATTCATATACTCTTTAAAACAATCAACAGAACAAGCAACCGTATGCCAATTTAAGCCCATTGATTTATCACAGGCATCACAGGCATAATATTCTGCATTACAGTTTGGATTTTTACAGACGTGGTTCGGTTTATTCATAGTTCTCCTTTAAGAAACAATGCTGTTAATGGTGTACCAGCACTCCAGTAATAAGCTCTGTTCTCAAGTATTCTCAATAATTCCGCTTTTTATTAATCATACATAACAATTACTTACCTATTAAACACATAAAATATGCTTCTAATTACTTTTAACAAAAGAGTAACTAAATTTGTGATAAGCCTCAAGACAAAAAAAGAATCCAGATAACCAAATAAGGAAGGTCATATGGATTCTATAAGATGTCTTTTATAAAGTTCTTTTAATTCGTACAATTAAGATTACACTTTATTATAGTTAGTATTTCTCAATAGCTTTTCTGTAAAATTAACATTGAAAAAATGAATAATTGGGCCTAAACCAAACGCTGATACTAGCGTTCCTAACCCTACAATTCCACCAGTTAAATAACAAACTACTGCGCAGAATCCATCGTTAGACATTCTTAGCCAGAAGTAAGGAATCTTAGGGAAACGCTCTTTTAATATCAGTGATAAACTGTCATATGGCGCAACCCCAACGTTCGGTGTCTGGTAAAGTGATACACCTAGACTGCATACGATAACACCAAGACAAACCGTTAAAAGCTTTTGCCATACTAATTCAGGAACCCCAATATAATTAAGCCAAATATGATAAAAAAAGCTCACAAAATATCCAACCAGAAACATATTTATTAACGTTCCAATACCAATCAACTTTTTACCAAAAAAATATTCAATCATAAATAAAGGTAAATTAAATAAAATTAAAAAAGTTCCGTATTGAATACCTACTTGATCGGACAACGCCATTATCATACCACTAAACGGATCATTTCCCCAACCTGACAACTTAAAAATACTAACTCCTATTCCCAATACTACATTTCCGATAAACATAATTACTAATCTTTTACTACCAACTCTTCTAAAATAATCAACTAGCATCTTTCTTACCTTTTCCGTTCTTATGTATTTTTGCTATCTTTATGTTTATATATTGATTATACAGTTTTTGGAGATTATTACAATGAAAATATTGATGAAATAGTAGATATTTACAAAAGATATTAATTCGTATTTTGAAAAACATTCTGAATAAAAGTTAAAATAAATATGGAATAAAATTATGTAAAAAAATAAAATCACCATTTGTATTTAATATTTTCATACAAATGGTGATCCGTTTTAATTATTTAGTTTATAATACAATGTTAATTAAGCAAGTGCTGCTTTGTAAAGCTCATTCGCATGGTTCCAATTAACAACTGCAAACCAATTATCGATATAATCCGCTCTTCTATTTTGATATTTTAGATAGTAAGCATGCTCCCATACGTCCATTGCTAAAATTGGCACGAGACCGTCCTGTAAGACACTATCTTGATTTGGAGTAGACGCAATCACTAAATCTTTATTCTCATCTAAAGCTAACCATGCCCAACCAGAACCAAATCTGCCCAAACCTGCTGCTTTAAAATTCTTTTTAAACTCATCAAAGGAACCAAACTTTTTATCTAATGCATCTTTTAGTTCATTCACTGGTTCACCAGAACTATTTGCACTCATTCCTTCAAAATAAAGTCCGTGGTTATAAACACCACCACCATTATTTCTTACGGCAGTTCTTATATTTGTTGGTAATTCATCCAAACGACGAAGCAAATCTTCTAGGGACCAGGAATTATAGTTTGCATCTCCTTCCAACGCTTTATTTAAGTTATCTACATAAGTTTGAACATGCTTACCATGGTGAATTTGTACAGTCAGTGCATCTACATAAGGTTCTAAAGCATCATATGCGTATGGTAAAGCTTCTAATTTAAATGGATAATTTTGATTGTTCATATAAGTAACCTCCTTTAGGTTAACCTCTACTACTTTTAAGTAGTTATGGTTTCAAATGTTTATAGTTGAATTATTTCTGTTACATTGCCATGTGATAAGTTTTTATTTTATGCTTATCTTTTTATTTTTTATCTTTGTCTTCTAACTTCCATCTTTTATCTTTTATCTTTCATCTTTCATCTTTCATCTTTTGCATTTTGCATTTTTCTTTTGTCTTTGTTTTTTATGTGGATTTAAATTTTGAAGATTCATATGATTTATGAATGTTCTCTTGTATTTTGCTTTGAATTTTATCGCATACTTTTTATGTTTTGCTAATTTCATGATTATTATTCGGTTAGCTTTAACTAACTTAACTGAATCATAACACATATTTCCAAACAATGCAATACCTAATTAATAATGATTATTATTTTCATAATTATATAAAATATACAGTTTCACTTAAAGTAATATAAAATAAATAAAAACCAAATAATAAAAAAACAGACTTTAATCATCCATTAACCCTTTAAACGTAGGTGTTTCAGAGGCTTTGCCATTACGATAATAAATACGTCTTTGTAGCTTAAACAGCAATTAAAAACCTCTGTATCATGTCGATAAATTTATCACAAACTGAGATAAAACTATAATTAGTCTAGTCGTTTCCTATCAATGCTTTACGGTAAAAGTAACTTTTTAGCATATAATTTGATATATCATCTATTTAGTGATATATTGGTAATACATATTTTAACAAATAATATTGTAATATAAATGGGCTACTCAACTGCCTATTAATATTTATGACATTGTAAACTATGTAAAGTAACAAACAAATTTGAATTTGTCGCTGTGCTAGTAGGGGAGCTTGATTATGGAAAAACGAATAATATTAGAAAGAATTGAATATAAGGATGATTTCAAATACTTCGCCCAACTTGCATTTAATGAAGAAGTTATGAAAATGAATATGGGAAGAGTGTTTACACCGGAAGAAGCAGAGGAATACTTTCTCTATATATTGAAATTAAATACTGCTAACAAAAACGCAGGTACCTATAAGGTGTTTTTTGAAAATGATACTACCTTTATCGGTATTGGTTCGCTTTGGATAAGAAAGGATGGTTCCGAGGTTGAATATATGGTGTTGCCTGAATATTGGGGGCAAGGTTATGCTACAGAAATCGTAAATAATCTGTTAGAAATAGCAAAGCAAACCCCTACTATTAAAAAAGTTCGCGGTTTAATCACCCCAGGTAATATTACATCCAAGAAAGTTTTAACGAAGAACGGTTTTACATTTGAACGAACGTTCAACGTAGAAGAAGATAATTCTGTGGTGGAAATCTATTGCAAGGTAATGAATATCATATCCTAATTCCATGATAAATTCTAATTTATTAAGTTCATTTGCTTTGCAGTTGTATACTTTAGCGTCACATCCGTAGATTTATGTGCAATAAAATTATTTATATAGTGAGTGGAGGGCATTATTTTGAAATCACTTGTAAAATCCATTTTGCTAGGAATCGTAGTCGCAATTATTGGGACTATTTTTTCAGAAACATTTAGTTTTTTTCTTAACGGATTAGATAGAGATACAAGTCGTATATTGGGAATGGGTACTTATATTTGCATTGTACTTGTAGTCTGCACAGGAGTAATTGTAAGGCAGGTAAAAAATAAATACGATGAGCTTAGTCTGTATTTGAAGTTAAGACACATCTTTTAACAACTACATAGTTATATAAAAAAGAAAAGATAAAGGTTAAAAAACTCGTTCCAATCGGAACGAGTTTTTTACTATGTTATTCTCTTAACCTCTTAATAAGTTCATTACTGCGACGCTATAATTTATACTTTTAGAAGCAAAATACGTTGAATTCTCTTCCTTTTCCTTCTCTTTATTTTCTTCCTTGTCATCAAGAAGGTATTTCTCTAAAAATTCTAAATAATCATTTTTTGAGAATATATCATCCAAGTCATCTACTTCTGCTTTTTTAATGAATAAATTTGAATCCGTTGTATCTGTATTAATTACATACTTCGGCACAACACTGTTATTTGAATAAGTACCGCTTGTTGTATTCGTTGAAGGTACTTTTACTGTTAGATTTCCTGTACTTACGCCTTCATTCATATACTTCGTTACTTTTACAACGTAATTTTGTGTTTCTTCAAAAGGAGGTATCCCTCCATACTTAGCAACATTTCCACTACCTGCATTATATGCAGCAAGTGCTAGCTTCACATCACCATCGTATTTTTTTAACATTTGAGAAATGTACTTAGCGCCACCCATGATATTTTGCTCTGGATCAAAAGAATCTTTAACTCCTAAGTACTCCGCTGTTTTTGGCATTAATTGCATAACGCCACATGCACCTGCACTAGAAACAACGTTAGGATCAAAATTCGATTCCGCTTTTCCAATTGCCTTTAATAAGTTTACTGGTACATCATAGGTTTCTGCTGCTTCCGTGAAAATCTGATCTAGACTTTTTGTTTCTCCAAGAAAAGATGAGAATTTTAGCTCTTCTTTTGTATTGCTTGTTTTTTTTATATTACTAGTACTAGCTATCTCTTCTGTCAAAATGGAATTAACTTTCAATTTTGATTCCTCTTTCTATCGTAATTTTTCAAGTATTTCAGAATATATAAAATACTCTCTAAAACACTGAAATCATTTGATTCCTACATTTTAATAAAAATTTTCTCGTCATATGTCTTTTACTAGACAACAATATGCCTTAGTAAAAAATATGAAATATTTTCTCTATCCAATGTATCGGCTTCTTTTACGAAAAAATTAATACCTTATTAAAATGAATTTTAGTTTCTTACTGACGATAAGTACTTAAAAAGAGTTCCAATTTATCCATAGCAATTTTTAATTCATCCAAGTTTGGTAAATATACAATACGGAAATGATCCGGTTGCTTCCAGTTGAATCCACTTCCATGAACGACTAAAACATGTTGTTGTTTTAAAAAGTCAAGAGCAAACTTCTCATCATTTGTTATATTAAACTTTTTCACATCCAATTTTGGAAATATATAAAAAGCAGCTTTTGGTTTTACCGCCGTTATTCCAGGAATACTATTTAAACGGTTTGTTATATACTCTCTTTGTTCGAAAATTCTGCCTCCAGGAACAAGAAGTTCGTCGGAGCTTTGATATCCCCCCAAAGCTGTTTGAATAATGTGCTGTGCTGGAACATTCGAACAAAGACGCATGGATGAGAGCATATTTAATCCCTCAATGTAGCCTTTTGCTCTAGATTTATCACCACTTAAACACATCCAACCAACACGGAATCCAGCAATGCGATGGGATTTTGATAAACCATTAAAATTTACTACCATGATATCATCCGCCAGTGAACCAATCGCTACGTGTTCTTCTCCATCCATCACCAAACGATCATAAATCTCATCTGCGAAGATAATTAGTCCATTTTGTCTAGCAACCTCAACGATTTCTTCTAAAATAGCTTTTGGATACAAAGCTCCCGTTGGATTGTTTGGATTGATAACAACAATACCTTTGGTTCGTGGTGTTATCTTTTTCTTAATATCATCAATGTCTGGGTTCCAGTCTGCTTGCTCATCGCAAATATAATGAACCACTTTACCACCTGCCAATGTCGCAGCTGCCGTCCACAAAGGGTAATCCGGAGAAGGTATTAGAATTTCATCTCCATCATTTAATAAACCTTGCATCGCCATAACGATTAACTCACTCACACCGTTACCAGTATAGATATCATCCACACACACATTTGGAATCTTTTTTTGCTGACAATACTGCATGATTGCTTTTCGAGCTGAAAATATTCCCTTTGAATCAGAATACCCTTCTGCATTTCTAAGATTCATAATCATATCTTTAATTATTTCATTTGGCGCATCAAAACCGAATGGTGCTGGGTTTCCGATATTTAATTTTAAGATGTCAATTCCTTGTCTTAACATGCTGTCAGCCTCATCTACGACAGCTCCTCTAACGTCATAACATACATGATCTAATTTTGTTGATTTTTCAAACTTATCCATATGCCCTCCAGTATCACAAACATTCTATTTATTAATGAGACTTACCTATTCATTTGCGTAATTGTGCACGGATCACGCAAAAAAGCCCCAAACAAGCAATATAATATGCTCGTTTAGGGCGAATATGTAATATCCGTGTTACCACCTAAATTCAGAGTTTCCTCTGCACTCACTCAGTACTATGTAGTTTAAATACTACAAGTATACTGTATTCAAGATAACGGTTGAATCACCGATGAAGCCTACACACGCAAAATACGTTTCGGTTCATAGCTCAGAAACTGCTTCTATACTTTCATCACGGAAATTCTCACCAGCCATTTCCTCTCTTTGCTTCAAAAAAGTATATACTCCTTTTCGTCACAGCCTTGATAACATCATAATCCTTTTTTCTCATTTCGTCAATTGCTATTTGCACCACATTTTAATTTTTTCTTCTTATAGTATATATGGACAATTTGATAATTTTGATAATAGTAATCATTAAGTATTGCTTTTTTATTTCAAAAGCCGTATAATGTATTCATAGTAATTCTATATGAATTAACTTTAACATAGAGGAGGTCAATACAATGACTAACAATTTATTAAATATGAAAAATATAACAGTTTCCATTGATGAAAAAGAAATACTACACAATATAAATTTAACTATTAACCCTGGCGAAGTACATGTTTTATTAGGGCCAAACGGTGCTGGTAAATCTACACTTGGATACACAATTATGGGAAATCCTCGCTACGAAGTGACCGATGGTTCCCTTCTTTTTGATAATGAAGACATCAGCTCATTAAGTCCAGATGCTCGTGCCAGAAAAGGTATCTTTTTATCATTTCAAGCACCAGAAGAAGTTCCAGGTGTTGAATTAACGAGCTTTATTCGTACAAGTACAAATGCAGTGAATGAAAGTCCTGAGCGCTATCTTGCCTTTCAGAAAAGATTAAAAGAGAATATGAATCTTCTTGCTATGGACTCTGCTTATTCAGGTCGTGAGTTAAACGTTGGTTTTTCTGGTGGTGAGAAAAAGAAATCAGAGATTTTACAAATGCTTATGCTAAATCCAAAATTAGCTATTTTAGATGAAACAGACTCAGGCCTTGATGTTGATGCTGTAAAAACGGTTTCCAAAGGGGTTAGAAATTATTTAAGTAACGACAATTCACTACTTATCATTACACATAATACAAAAATACTAGAAGAACTACCTGTTAACTATGTTCATATCATAGTAGCTGGTAAGCTTGTGGCAACAGGTGGTCCTGAATTAATTGAAAAAATTAACGCAGAAGGCTTCCGTTCTTTTGAGGAGGTGTAAGTCATGAAGCAAAAAACATATGTAGAGGATGTAAGTCGTGGTATCTATGATGAGATTGTTAACTTAGCACCTGATTTAATGGTGAATGCTGGTCTTACACCTGAAATCGTTACACAGATTTCTAAGGAAAAAAACGATCCTGAGTGGATGCTCGAACATCGCTTAAAATCTCTTGAGCTTTATCATAAGATTGCATTACCAAATTGGGGGCCTTCCCTTGAAGATCTTGATATTGAGGATATCGTAACTTATGTTAAGCCAAAAACAAAAATGAACTCTTCTTGGGAAGAAGTACCAGAAGGGATTAAAAATACATTTGAACGACTTGGGATCCCACAAGCAGAACGTACTTCTCTAGCTGGTGTTGGAGCACAATATGACTCAGAAGTTGTATACCATAACGTTCGTGAAGAAGTGGCAGCATTAGGTGTTATCTATACTGATCTTGAAAGTGCCCTTCATGGTCCATATAGTGAAATGATTAAAGAACATTTTATGAAACTAATTACTCCTAGAGATCATAAATTTGCCGCACTTCATGGTGCTGTTTGGTCTGGTGGATCTTTTGTATATGTACCACCTGGTGTGAAGGTTGATATACCGCTTCAATCTTATTTCCGTTTGAATGCAGCTGGCGCTGGTCAGTTTGAACATACCTTAATTATTGTTGATAAGGGCGCAGACTTACATTTCATTGAAGGATGTTCCGCACCAAAGTATAACGTGGCAAACCTACATGCTGGTGCTGTTGAATTATTTGTGGAAGAAGATGCAAAACTTCGTTACTCAACCATCGAGAATTGGTCTAAAAATATGTATAACCTAAACACGAAACGTGCTCAAGTAAAGCGTGGCGGTCACATTGAATGGGTTTCTGGTTCCTTTGGTTCCCATGTATCTTGCTTGTATCCTATGAGTATTTTAGCGGGCGAAAAAGCAAGTTGTGAATTTACTGGTATTACTTTTGCCGGAGAAGGTCAATCCCTAGACACTGGTGTTAAGGTGCTTCACATGGCACCAAATACTACTTCCAACATTAGTTCGAAATCCATCTCAAAAAGTGGTGGTGCAAGTACGTTCCGTAGTTCCGTTCGCGTAGCACCGAATGCAACTGGCAGCAAATCTTCCGTTTCTTGTGAATCTCTTATGTTAGATGACCAGTCACGTTCCGATACAATCCCTGTGATTGATGTTCAAACGGATAATGTTGACATCGGACATGAGGCAAAAATCGGACGCATTAGTGATCAAGCAATTTTTTATCTTATGAGTCGTGGATTAAAAGAATCGGATGCAAAGGCGTTAATTGTTAATGGATTTGCAAATCCAATTGCAAAAGAGCTGCCATTAGAATATGCCGTTGAAATGAACAATCTTATTTCTCTTGAAATGGAAGGAACCATCGGCTAGGAAGGTTGAAAAAGGACATTTCAACCAGCAAAAAGCACAGAGGGTGCTTTTCGCTCATGTGAGCTGCCTGTAGGCAGCATGGAGGTATACTATGAATTATATAAATCAGCTTCCAGTGAATACCTGGAATCATTTAAAAGTAAATCAAGGCATTTTAGAAATCGATGTGCCAAATACTCTCCTGCCATTCCAGCCTTCTAATTTAATCAAGCTTTCAGAAAGCTTACGTTTAGAGGATAAGGAATTACAGGAATTTAAACAAATTAGTGAGAAACATTTTAATAAAAATGAAATAGAACTTCAGGAGTTTATGAATCACTCCAAAAATGCAAGCTTATATCTTCATGCAAAACAAAATGAAGTGTTGCAAACCCCAATTTTCGTCAGCTATCATTTGGATAATAAAAATCCTTATCTTCTTGATGAAAATATAATTGTTGCTGAAGAAGGTAGTGAGATTACCATCTTACTTGATTATAAATCAGATGCAAAAGGCTCTTTTGTACATGGTGGGATTACAAAACTATATGCAAAAAAGAATGCTAAGATAAATTTAATACAGGTACAGCTTCTAAATGAAGAAAGCCTTCATTTTGACCAGATTCTTGGGTTTGTAGAAGAAAGTGCAAGTATCCATGTAACTCAAATTGAACTTGGTGCAAGTAAAAACTACGTAGGAAGCAACGTCATTTTAGCGAATGATTCTGCATCCTATGAAAATTATACAATTTATTTAGGTACTGAAAAGCAAACCATTGATATGAATTATCTTGCGAAACACTATGGAAAACATAGTAAGAGTAAAATGATTGCTAAGGGATGCTTAGACGATCAAAGCAAAAAAATATTCCGAGCAACCATCGACTTTAAACGCGGTTGTAACGCATCTACTGGGGAAGAGTTTGAAGAAACACTTCTACTAAGCCCAACCATTAAGAATCAATCCGTACCACTGATCTTATGCGAAGAGGAAGATGTCTCTGGTGTTCATGCTGCAAACATTGGTAATCTAAAAGATAGTCAATTATTTTACCTAATGTCTCGTGGTTTAACTGCGGAAGAAGCAAAACAGCTTTTGATTCGTTCCCGATTACAAAGTATTTATGAACGAGTACCAAACGATAGCCTAAAGGCTGAAATCGAAACTTATATTTCTGAGAAGTTAAAGTCCTCCTTGGTACAAAGTAAGGACTTGGGTTATATTTTGTAACCATAAAAGTAGGATAAAACTAGGATGTAATCAATGGATGGTGTCTATATGGTATCAATGGATGGCTTGAGTTGTATAACATCCTAGGTAAGCCTCTGTTCGATAGGAAATTAAATATAAATTGTGAAGATATAATAACAATGATCTTTTTATTGATACTTAAAGTATTGGTAATCTTAATTTAAAAGCTTTTATTTTTAGTTATAGGCTTATAATTTTACGATAGTTCTTTATAGTGAAATACAAATTTTAAACTTTACATTAAGTATTTTGCAATGAACAGATACTACACAATTCTATTTGTTAGTATCTACCAGGTAATTAATAAGAAATTATGTGTGAAGATTAGAAATCAAATATCACACGCAAGTTTGTGCTTGCGCACCACAAATTTGTTATTAGCAAAAAAAGTGCGCTGGAATGAGGAATGTTATGAAAACAATTGACCGAAATGACTTCCCTCTTTTAACCTCGTATCAGGTGAATGGTAAGCCACTTATATATTTTGATAATGCGGCAACGACTCAAAAACCTTTGCAAGTGTTAAAAGCGGAAGAAGATTATTATAAAACACAAAACGCGAACCCTTTGCGTGGCTTTTATAATCTAGGCATTGAAGCTACAAAAGCCTATGAAGATGCTAGACATACCGTTGCATCTTTTATAAATGCAAAGGACAAGGAAATCGTATTTACAAGAAATACGACAGAATCCATTAATTTAATTATGTACAGCTATGCACGAAACGTTCTAAAACCAGGGGATGAAATCGTTATCTCTATTTTAGAACATCACAGTAATTTAGTTCCTTGGCAACAAGTTGCAGCTATGACTGGTGCAACTCTTAGCTACTTATATTCTGACATGGAAGGCATCATCTCTGAGGAAGAAATCGAGAACAAGATTACGGATAAGACAAAAATAGTTGCTGTTACACATGTATCCAATGTATTAGGGGTAATGACTCCAACGGATAAGATAATAAAGAAGGCGCATGACATGGGTGCTGTGGTTGTACTTGATTGTGCTCAAAGTATTGCTCATACTCCGATTGACGTAAAAGAAATGGATATGGACTTTGCCGTATTTTCTGGACACAAGATTTATGGACCAATGGGTATTGGTGTTCTGTATGGCAAGTATGAACTACTTAAAAATATGCCACCATTTCTTACCGGCGGTGAAATGATTGAACTCGTTTACGAACAATCTGCAACATTTGCTGAAGTTCCAGAACGTTTTGAGGCAGGAACACAAAATGCGGCGGCTGCAATTGGTTTAGCCAGTGCACTCTCCTACTTATCCGACATCGGATTTGAGCAGATAATTAAGACCGAAGAAGAGTTAATGCAATATCTTATGGATGGATTAAAGGAAATCCCAGAAGTAACGATGTTCGGTCCAAAGGATGCGAAACAGCATCATGGTGTGGTTTCCTTTCAAATAAAAGATGTGCATCCTCATGATGTTGCTACTATTTTAAATGAAGACGGCATAGCCATTCGCGCTGGCAATCACTGTGCGCACCCACTGATGAAATATCTTGGTGTACATGCGACTTGTCGAGCTAGTATTTCATTTTACAATACCAAAGAAGAGGTAGATTATTTTATCAATAAATTAAAACAGGTAAGGAGGTGGCTTCACAATGGATCTTAGACAAATCTATACACAGATTATTAATGAACACAACAACAATAGCTACCATAAACATCACCTTGAAGACCCAACGGTTACAAAAGATGGCGTAAATCCCAGTTGTGGTGATGAAATAACAGTGGAACTTAAAATTAAAGACGGAATCATTGCGGATGCTGCTTTTACTGGCTACGGATGTGCCATTTCGCAAGCATCTGCTGATATGATGATTGATGTTATATTAGGAAAAGAAATTGATGAAGCAAAAAAGCTCATTGATTTATTCCAACGTATGATTCGTAATGAATTAACGGAGGAAGATGATCTTGAATTACTAGAAGATGCAACTTCCTTACAAGACATTGCACATATGCCTGCTAGGGTAAAATGTGCGGTTCTTGGATGGCATACTTTAGAAGAGATGCTCCCTTAACTCAAACCACCTCCCCTCCTATTGGGAAATACAATAAAGAAGCGCTGTCAAACTCTGATGACAGCGCTTCTTTATTGTATACTAATTTCTATCGTACACTAATTTCTATTTTAGATTATTTTTCTTTTTGTTCTGAATTCATTATTTCATCCATCTTCTTTTTCGTTTCATCATCCAAAGCATCCATTAAATAATTACGGTCTCTTCCCTGTTTTGCTTCATAGGTCTGCTTAATTGTTTCATTCGCTCTTTCAATCTCATCTTTTAAATCTCTAGCTGACAACAACGAACATCCTGCTCCTCTTATAATAATCTGCTGTAGTCCATCGGAAGTTGCAACGGTTATGTTATATTTTTTCTGATTGTCATGAGCAAATCGTTCAATGTACTGATCGGCTGTTTGTGCTTCTCTTGTATACACCACATGAATGTTATGATACTCCATTACTTCTTCTGGATGCCCAACCACACGATAAGCATCAAACACAACGATAACTTTTGCTTTCATAATTCCTTTATAATTGCTAAGAATATCAAGCAATTTGTATTTTGCACCATCCATATTCTCATCGGCAAGCTCTTTTAATTCTGACCATGCAAAGATAATATTATAACCATCCACTAAAAGATACTCTTCTTTCTTTTCCCTCGGACTACTTACATAAGTACTTGTCTCATAGTAGCTTTCACGGGCTGTTTTGCTTTTTTTCCAGATGGATTTTTTACCTTGGTTTGAATAATAGGTGCTATTGATAATCTGATCAATTTCGTCTAAGCTAATTAACCTCTCTTCTACTTGTGATACCTGTACATAATCGGAGTCAACGAAATCCTCTCTCTTCTTCTGTAAATATCCTTCCACGTGCATGTAGTTTTTCACTTCATCCCAGTTTACCAAAAAACCTGCACCATGGGAACAAAATACAGAACCAGTAGGATTTGCAATGTCTCGCTCAGAATCATATCCAATACTACTTATTACTTCCTCTTCATTGTGACATGGCTCATATCCTTTTAGGCTACAAAATAGCCTTCCATGTCCTTTGGTGTAAGCAATGACTTCCTTTTGATAATTTCTCATTGTTACTACAGGAGCACTTCCAACAAGGATTGCAGTATTCCCATCGGTTTGTGATATTTCACAGGTACCACACATTTTTTCAACATCAATCATAGCCCTTCCTACCATAGACTCTGGAAGTTCTAATGTGAAAGCATAATATGGTTCCAATAAAATGGACTTCGCTTCTTTTAATCCTTGGCGCACCGCACGGTAGGTTGCTTCTCGAAAGTCTCCACCCTCTGTGTGTTTATTATGCGCTCTACCTGAAATCAAGGTAATTATCATATCTGTAATTGGTGCACCGGTTAGTACTCCTTTATGAACCTTCTCTTCTAGATGTGTTAAAATAAGTCTTTGCCAGCTTTTCCCCAAGACATCTTCACTACAATCTACCCGGAACTCAAGACCACTTCCAGGCTCTCCCGGTTCTAATAATAAATGTACTTCTGCATAATGGCGCAGTGGTTCAAAGTGTCCAACACCTTCTACTACATTTCCAATGGTTTCTTTATAAACAATTTTACCAGCATCAAAGGTAACTTCTACACCAAAGCGAGTTTGAATTAGATTTTGCAATATCTCAATCTGCACTTCACCCATAATTTGCGCTTGAATTTCTTGTAGTTCCTCATTCCATACGATATGGAGTTCTGGCTCTTCTTCTTCGATTTGACGCAACTTAGGAATCATCATTTTAGGATCACAACCATCTGGAAGAATCACTTGGTAGGATAAAACTGGTTCTAGTACTGGAGTATCTGAAGCTTCCTCAACACCTAGTCCTTCTCCTGGTTTTGCACTACTTAAGCCTGTTACTGCGCATACAAATCCTGCGCTCACCTCATTTACTGCCTCGAATTTCTGACCGGAGTAGATACGAATTTGAGTTATTTTCTCTTCCCAATTACCATTCGTAAGCGTATCCCTCACCTTAATACCTCCACCAGTGAGTTTCATGTGTGTAAGGCGGTTTCCTTGTTCATCTCTTGATATCTTAAAGATTTTAGCTCCAAATTCTTCTGGGTAGGTAGGTGTAATTGTATAGTTTACCATTCCTTTCATAAATTGTTCAACACCATCTAATTTTAAAGCTGAACCAAAATAGCAAGGAAATACTTTACGCTCTTTTACTGCATTTATAATCTGTTCTTCATCTATACTTCCGTTTTCAAGATAGGATTCCATTAATTCTTCATCGCACATAGCGATTTCATCATAAAATCCCTCGGTAGCAACCTGTCCAAAATCAATGCAAGCATCGTCCAATTGTTTTTTTAGTTCATTTATTAACTTATTTTTATCTGTTCCAAACTGATCCATTTTATTTACAAATAAAAACACAGGGATATTGTACTTATGAAGCAATCGCCATAATGTTTTTGTATGTCCTTGTACCCCATCTGCGCCGCTTATTACAAGAATGGCATAATCTAGAACTTGAAGCGTTCTTTCCATTTCCGCAGAAAAATCCACGTGTCCAGGTGTGTCTAGTAATGTAATTCTTGTTTCGCTATATTCAAATATTGCCTGCTTTGAGAATATGGTAATGCCTCGTTCTCTCTCTAACTCATAGGTATCTAAGTAGGCATCCTTTTTATCTACTCTTCCCAGTTTTCCAATCTTACCACTTAAATACAGTAAGCTTTCCGATAAGGTCGTCTTACCTGCATCTACATGTGCTAATATTCCAATCACTAAATTTTTCATCATCTATATCAATTCCTTTTTTGTCTGTTAATTAAAAACCACAGCCAGTTTATCCTGCATGTAGATTCTACTATATATGATACCAGTTAGATTGGAATTTGACAATTTCATCGTGGTAATTTATTTTGACTTTTGAATTTTCTAAGACTAGCTAGAACTGCCATACTCTAATTTCTATGACAGAAAAATCCAGTAGATTTTTTCATCTACTTGTAACATACATATATACTATAAGAATACTAATTTTCACACTGTAGTATCGCAAAGTAAAAGGTTCCAAAAGTCCACAATCACGAGCTTTCATAAGTCTTAACTTTAAAAAACCATAACTCCTTATTTGCTAAGATGAAATTAAAATTTTTCCAAATTAGCTCAATGGCGTTATGGCTTTTATCTCATAAATTACATACACTCTTTTATTAATTCATTTATACCTTTAAATAAAGCATCCTTAATAACTTCTGTATAATTAGCGTAATTATCGTTTTTTAAAAGTATTAAGTCCATTACTTCCTTTAGTTTTCCATCTACAATAACCGTAATGCCTTCTACCTTTTTACCCGTTGTATCATTTTCAAACTCCTCTGTGATTAGAGTCATTTTATTATCTGACATGCTTAACTCCTTATAAAATATCTTTTTCCTTCATCGTCAATCCAATATTTTTTGTTTTCAGTAAATGGATTCATAAAATTATATTATTTTTCTTGCCAACCTTCTGATACGAATCCCCTTTAGCAAACAACTTCCTTTAGTCATAGAATTCATTCCATTGGCTACGTTATCGGCAATTTTTACATTAGCCTTCGGTTTAATCTTGTCTTTTACAATCTTACTTACAGAGCCAGCTGCACTTCCTATCGCTCCTGTTACACCTGCCACTGCACTGGTCGTTGCCGCTTTTTTATAGTCTACTTCTTTAAGATTTTTATCGTCAACAATGACCTGTTTTGCCACATCCGTTGCAAACCCTGATGTTGCACTGATTGCTCCAGTTTTTAGTGCTTTTCCTACTCCACCAGTAACAAATCCAACACCTGCTGATAGTGCGCCAATACCTGCTTCAAAGCCTACGGACTTCCAATTGATATTGTCTTTCTTTTCAACTACCTTTTGACTAAATACATCAACTGC
>OJJJ01000138.1_pt1 | contig 45407 bp, 42 predicted proteins | sample 1596311 | NCBI WGS metagenome assembly OJJJ01 (sample SAMEA4350140, study PRJEB24818) | metagenome | biome: human; feature: gut; material: faeces | place: Denmark | collected 2013-09
CTGCCATCTTCGTGGCGAAGGCGGAACAGGCTTTCTACTTTCGCCAGCGGATATTTTTTGATCTCCTCGGCGAGGTAACGGTCTTCCAGTCCCAGTTCACGGGCAATAATCATCGTGACCATATCGCCCGCACCCGCCAGGTGTGTGGCAATAATTTCGCCTTTTGGATTAATGATTGAGGCGTCAGTGGAACCTGCGCCGAGATCCAGAATGGCCAGCGGACGCGTCGTGCCCGGCGTAGTGAGGGCACCCAGAATGGCCGCTTCGGCCTCAGCGCCGCCTACCTGCACGTCGATGTTGAGCTTTTGCGTGATCTCCTGGGCTATCATCGCCATTTGCAGGCGATCTGATTTCACCATTGAGGCAATACCCACCGCCTGTTCCAGCGAGAACTCTCCGGCGAGTCCCCCCGTCACGCTGACGGGAACGGAGGTATCAACTGCCAATAAATCCTGGATGAAGATTTCATGGCTGGGCTTGTTGGTTAACTCCGCCATGGTCTGGCGTACATGTTCCAGCATGCCGCCAATATTGGTTCCTGCTTCGCCGATAACGTTATCAAGCCGTGGGCATTCGCCTACTGCCTTCATAATGGCTTCCGCGCCTGCGGCAACATCGACGCGAACAGTACGTCCTTGCGACTGGAGTTCGAGGTTTCCGGCAGGAATGGCTCGCGCTTTTACATCGCCCGACGGTGTTTTCACGACGACCGCTGAGCGGTTACCAATCAGGGCACGTGCCATGGGGACAATATTTTTGGTCTCGTCCGCATTCAGGTTAAAAACAGTCGCAATCCCGTAAGGATTAGAGAGCGTTTCAATCACCTTTCCGGGGATGGCGACCTCAATGGCCGCCAGCATCCCTAACGGGATCCGATCGATATAGCGCACTTCGTCGACGATGGGCAGCGGCGTAGTAAGACGGTTGCTGACCAGCACGCCATCGTCCTGTTGCAAAATAACGCCGGTTAGCTGATATCCGGCGCGAACGGAGGCATTAATCATGGTGGCGACATCGGCAAAATCGAATGCCGATGACACCACCAGGATATAAGGCATATCCGCCGGACGGGTTAACAACTCTTCCGGCGTAATTGTGACGCCAACACCTAACCCGACCCCACCAGGCGTTTTAGGGTTGTGGCCGATCATGGTCGACTCGGTGATGATGGTTTCGGTGATCGTCTCCATCGCCACATCACCAATGACCGGCGTGGCTTCGTTAATACGGATGAGCGAAATATCGCTGACATTGATGCCTGCATTTTTTGCTGCAAGCGTAAGCGCCTCCTGAATACCAAACACATTACGTAACGTGCCCTTAATTCCAGTCGTTTCTGCCAGTGCGCTGGTTGTAATGCTCAGCGTGCCAGCGTCATCCAGAGTCGCGAGAGCGACTTCTGTTGATGAGTTGCCTATGTCAATGCCAGCTATATATCGCATCATTTTTCCCTAAAATTAATCGTCACCTTTGAGTTTCTTACGCTCGACGTACAGCACTGCTGCTTCACGCACGAAGGCTGCGCAAATCTTTGCCTGATAACGATTTTCGAGATCGTCGGCGATGGCCATCAGCTCGTCTTTGGTTGAGCGGTATGGACGCAGGGCGTTGTAGATCTCAAGGATGCGATCGTCAGGTACCGCGGTCAGTTCTGCGGCACGTTCAAAGTTCATCGCCAGCCTGTCACGTCCGGCATCTTTGGCGATATCCGCCTGAATGCGCAGCGTTTCTGGTGTGATACGCATATCCTGTGCGGTGACCTTATTGCTCAGCACATTTTCGAGCGTGAAGTCATCCAACGTTTTATTGGTGGCGGTTTTTACCCACTCAGGGTGTTTATTGGCAAGCGGGTAATCCGTCACTTTCGCGGTATGCGCTGATGAACTAGTCGCGGCTGGAGTGACGGTCTCTCCCTGCAGGCTGTTCATTCGGCTCAACACATCCCGAACCATCGATTCAATTGCGTCGGTATTCATGGAGTTATCCTTTATCAAAGCGCCACGCGCAGTTCCTGCGGGTTTTTGCCCGTCACGACGTATTTGGTCTCTTTAATGTGCAGAATGGCTGATTTCGCCTGGTACTTCGGACGCGCCATCTGATCATTCAACGTCGGGACCGGTTGTGGAGATTCACGCTTGGCGTAACGCGCGGCGTTCTTACCAATCTGGCGGTAGGTTTCCAGCGTCAGGAGTGGGGCCTGAGGGAACAGCTCCAGGTTAGAAAGCGGCGGTAACCCCTGCTGGTGGATAACCGTGGTGCCTTTGGACTGGATGCCGATTGAAATACCGGAGCCACTCAGACGGTTACCTTCCACGGCGACAAACGCCACATCGGAGGATTTAAAGCAGCGGATGACGCGTGCTTTAATGCCTTCTTCTTCAATACCCGCGATCACTTCGCGCAAAATATTCTTGTGCGGAATACCGACGATATTGACGGTCTGCGAGAGCCCAAACGCCGGACCAACGGCAATAATCACTTCATCCTGCTGCTGGCCCTGTTTGGCTTCGCCAATTTCGGTCAGAAAACTGTCACCTGGCGCGGTCGCCATCTGCGGTGCGGTTGCCGCGGCAGACGATCGGAAAGAAACAGGCTTATCGCTGGTCTGCATTTCAGACAGCACATCTTCAATTATCTGGCGCAGCAGCTTTTCATTGATTTCCATAGTTCACCCCTTAGCCAAGCTCGTTGGGATCAAGTGCGCCGGGGATGTTTTTAATTTCTTCCCAGCGTTCGCCTTGCAGGCGATAACCTGTTGCCGGACCGGCATAATCGTTGACGTCATTCACCGCGGAAAGCACCTGTCCGTCACCGACGATAATGGCGGAGGTATGCAGATAGTCTCCGGTTAACTTGGCTTTCTGGATGTTGAGCATATCCTGAGCAACATCGGTAAATCCGCCCTGGGCCAGGGCTTTCACCACTTCCAGTCCGTTGCGGTTTTTGCTGATGATCTCTTGCGCAAACTTAATGTCTTCAACGATGTTACGTTCTGGCATATCTTTCGAGCCGTGGGCGTAAGTTGCGGCTTCAACTTCTTCATCGGTGATAGGTGGCAATCCCATTCCAGCAAACACTGCCTGCAGTGCGCGGGCCGCTTTGTTACGAATGGCGATGACGTCTTCTTCACGCACCGGACGTAAACCCCCGTCGACTTTCAGGTCACGCTGGAGAACGTTGTAGTCGTCAAAGTCTTCGGCATCTTCGTTAGAGCCTGCAAACATGTTGTCGTAGTTCGGCACGGCGGAATAACCGGAAGATATGAAGTCAGTTCCTGGCAGGAATTGCATCAGCAAACGCGCGGTACGGCGCATATCCGAGTGGGTAAAGGTTTGGTCGTTACTGGAGGCGCATTCGAGATCCAGTGACGAGCAGATCAGGTTTTCTGCCAGCACTGCGCGGATACCTGACGGTACGGCGGAAGGGACGCCGATGCAGCTAACGGACCCGTTCTGTAAACCCTGCACGCCAGCGGCTTTGGTGATGTAAATGCAGCGGGCTTCCAGATACAGCATGGATTTGCCTTCTGCATAACCCATCTGCACTTCTGAGCCAGAACCTGAGGTAAAGCGCATTTTTAGACCGCGTGAGGCATAAGAAGAGGCCAGGAAGCCTTTTGACCATGGGGTATCGTCACCATCGGTAAAGACCGGTTCAGTACCGTACACGGAAATCGTTTCTGCATAGCAGGTGTGGCCTAACATGCCGAGTTTGAGCTCGGTGGCTTCTTCCAGTGAGCACTGGGTTAATACACCGGGACGCCCAACCTGTGAACCAACCAGCAGAGCAATAGCGTTAAACGGGGCATAGCGTGCCACGGCAACGGTTGTTTCCTGCTCGTCAAATCCACGCCATGCGCCTTCTGCTGCATCGGCCGCAATCTGCACCGGGTTGTCTTTAACGTTAGTGACGTGCGCTTGTTGAGAAGGGGTTCTGCGGGCGCGCATTTTCTGCATCGACATCATCATTTCGACGACGTTCATATGCGAAACCACTTCGACAATTTTTGCCGGTGTCATCGCGGTGGTCAGCGGAACGATGTCTTTGCGTTTCACATTAGGATCGCAGAGCATATTGGCGAGTTTGACCGAGTCCATCGCCATCACTTCTTCAGCGCGCGCCAGATTAATACCGTAGCGGGCAATGAAATGGTCTATCAAATCAAATTCACTGGCGGCTTTACCATCCAGTTCGGTGACCATACCGTTAACGATTTTTATGGACGGTTTTGGGTCGTTCGGGCTTTCCATCGCAATGAAGCCTTCTTCGATCCACTCCTTAACGAAGCCGTCCTGATTCACAGGGCGTTTCGCCAGTGCTTCAAATCTTTTCGATCTCATGAATCAGCCTCACGGGTATCAGATGTAGGACGGACGATCGTTTTTCGGTTCTGAACCGAGGGTCGCAAGCACGGTTTTACCGATTTCGCGCGCGGAGATGACGGCCTGACGTACGGCGCCAGAGTCACCGGAAATAACCAGAATGGCTTCGTTACTGAAGCTGGTACCATGGGCAGGGGAGCTATAAGCCACCACTTCGACGTTGGCCGATTTCAGTGCGGTATCGGCCATCAGTACACCAACCGATGCCGGTGCGCCGACGATTACACCACAGGCACGACCAATGGGTGCGCCGAAGGCTTTTTCCAGCGCATAGCTGGCACGTGCGGTGTATTGCATTTCGATGTGACCGGCTTCATTGGCGTAGACATCACCAAATGTGCGATCCAGTTCTTTCAGCGCGACTTCAATTCCGCGTTTTACGTCGGAAACATCGTTGCCGCCGAGGATAATCAGTGAACCGTGGCCTGCTCCGCCTTTGGTATCTCGCGGAAGCTCAATGCTCACCACTTCAGTATTGGTGGCTTTTACCGCTTCATCAGCGGCCATGATATGGGGACCTGCGCCGGTACGGGCGCCTAGAATGCCAATGGAGCGATAGCGTTTTTCAAGCTTCATCGCGTCCAGTAAGGCGCTGTCGACGTTGGCGATCACCAGACCGACGGTGTCGCCAATCGCGGTGCCGACAAATTCCGTTAAACTGCAGCTTTTCTCTGCCATAGCCGTCTCTCGTGTTGGAAGATTATTTTCAGGGATAGCCTTGTGTTCTGGCGTTGCCACTCGAGCAATCACCTGCGCCATGATCTGTTCAACCAGCTCATTGCTGCTCATCAGCTAATTCCCTTCGGTAAGATTTTTTCGACATCGGTATGAGGACGTGGGATCACGTGTACGGCTTTCACTTCACCCACATTACGTGCGGCAGCGGCGCCTGCATCTGTTGCCGCTTTTACCGCGCCAACATCACCGCGAACAATCACGGTGACCAGCCCTGAACCAATTTTTTCGTAGCCGACCAGCATCACATTGGCTGACTTCACCATTGCATCTGCGGCCTCTATGGCTGCAGTTAAGCCTTTGGTTTCTACCATTCCTAACGCTTCTTGTTGCATAAAGACCTCGCCTGGGTTGTTCCGATTTTCATGACTATAAAAAGAAGCGAGGAAAAAGAATGGCTGACTTGAAACGGAGAGTGAAAAAATAGTAAGCGATCGGTGATATAAAATTGCTTTATTTTATTTTATCAGATTGTTTTTAAATGATTTTTGTGATTTTGTGGATGTGAAAATTTGGTTATGTCAATACCAGATTTACATTTTTGCTAGTGACACGATAAATATCATTTGCTATGCGGGGGAAATGAAATTGTGATGCTTGTTTGAAAACGGAAATCTGCTGTTGGCAATATTTTATTATTTTTATAATGCGTTTTTAATAGGGCTAATGCCCGTTTTTGTTAGCTGTTTTAATAATGCTGACAGCAAGAATTTGCTATCACTACACGATTTTAAAAAGGTGGGAGTGCTCAGATTGCCAACAATTTGCCGACGGCGCTTTTTATAGTAAGCCTTGAAGTACTCTACTGCCAGCAGGGAGTCCGCTGGTACAGACACGAACTCTGCTTAGAAGGTGTCACAATGAACGATTCACTAAAAGCGCAATGCATTGCCGAGTTTTTAGGTACCGGGCTGTTCCTGTTTTTTGGCATTGGATGCCTGAGTGCCCTTAAGGTGGCCGGTGCGAGTTTAGGGTTATGGGAAATATGCATCATTTGGGGTCTTGGGATTTCGCTGGCGGTCTACCTGACTGCCGGAATATCCGGGGCACACCTCAACCCTGCGATTACCATCGCTCTGTGGCTGTTTGCCTGTTTCCCTGGGCGTAAAGTTTTACCCTATACGGTCGCGCAAGTCGCGGGTGCCTTTGGCGGCGCGTTGCTGGCCTATTTGCTGTACGGCAGTTTATTCATTGAATATGAGACGGCGCACCATATGGTTCGTGGCAGTCTTGAAAGCCTGCAACTGGCCAGTATTTTTAGTACTTATCCGGCCTCTGCGCTTAGCGTATGGCAAGCGGCGCTGGTGGAAGTGGTCATCACGTCCATTTTGATGGGCATGATTATGGCGCTGACGGACGATGGCAATGGGGTGCCTAAAGGTCCTCTCGCGCCATTGCTGATTGGTATTCTGGTCGCCGTCATCGGTGCATCAACAGGTCCGCTCACAGGATTTGCCATGAATCCGGCGCGTGATTTTGGTCCTAAGTTGTTTGCCTGGTTTGCCGGATGGGGAGATGTTGCGATGACGGGGGGACGCGATATCCCATACTTTATCGTCCCGATTGTGGCACCGATCATCGGCGCGTGCGCCGGGGCAGCAATTTATCGTTACTTTATTGGCAAAAATTTACCGTGTAATACTTGTAAGCTGGAGGAAAATGAGAACTAGCTTCATGGAAATTGTTTATTTCTGAAATGCAAAAACTGATTTCGTGATCCGGTTTCCTGAACAGCTTAAAAAGTCTCCCCACAATGGGAGACTTTTGTTATGGTCCATTAACACCTTTTATCATTGCGTCTAATAGCGAGATGAAAAGTGAATGTAAATAATGTGTTTTTATTTATAACAATAAATTAACTGAGAGGTTTTATCATGATTTCTGCGAGCGCCCTGAACTCAGAACTCATTAATAAAATCGCACAGGATTTTGCACAGGCCACCAGTCTGGCCGTTGTGGTTGTCAATATTCACGGTGATGAAATTTCTGAACTCTTTAATTTTACCCCTTTCTGCCAGTTGATGCGCCAGCACCCGCAGCACAGCACGCGATGCCGTATGAGCGATCGTTGTGGGGGCCTTGAAGCATCAAAATCAGACCAGCCGTGTATTTATCGCTGTCATGCCGGCCTTACCGATTTTTCTATCCCTTTGGTGATTGCAGGCCACTTGGTCGGTTTTGTTTTATGCGGTCAGGTGCGCTTAAGCAATGACGTAGGCCTGGTTGATATTTTGAATGTCGATGACCGCTGGCAAGCCGATCCCGAACTGCTCAATGAATTTCGTAATGTTCCGGAAATGGACTATTCTCGCGTCATCGCCTCTGCAGATTTGCTGAAGTTGATTGTTGAAAATTGCCTTAAAAAACAATTGAATTTCGTTGTCATTAAAGACAATACACAGCAGTCAGAGTCGGTGCGTCCAACCCGTAGCCCGACTCCGCATGACAGTAAAATGAAAAAAGCGTTGCGCTATATCGACGCACATTTGTCGGATGAGCTTCGCCTCGAGGAGGTGGCTTCGCATGTTTATCTCAGTCCGTACTATTTCAGCAAGCTGTTCAAAAAATATCAGGGGATCGGTTTTAATGCCTGGGTAAACCAACAGCGAATGGCAAGTGCTAAAGAGTTGCTTTGTCATAGTGACTGGAGTATTGCCAGTATTGCGCGAAATTTAGGCTTTTCGCAAACCAGTTATTTTTGCAAAGTTTTCCGCCAGACATACCAGGTGACGCCGCAGGCTTTTCGCCAGCAAATTAGTGTTGTTTCGTCCGAAGAGTCAGCATAATAGCAATATTTTGCTATTGCCGATTTTTGATATCGTATTGTATGTCCGTCATTATAAAATGAAAAATAAGGATAGAAGACAATAAATTGTCATAGCGCAACAAAGTAATAGTGTCTGAAGGATAAACTGCACCAGTTTTTATTTTTGTGATGAGATACAGTGTCTGTGTGAATGACTTTCTTTATTATTAATTGAAGCTTTCATACGGAATGCAAGCTTAAGAATAAGCTGAATGACGCCATAACATTGGCTGAATGAGCGTAAAAGATATTTAAATGAATTTTTGTCATGAGGTGTGTTAATTCATCTCATGCCTGGAGCTTAATAGAATTTGCTCCTGAGCTGACAGGTTTACCACGTTTGTGGTAGGGAAGGGGGTGAGAATCCCCCGCAGCCCCCGCTGCTGTGATGCTGACGACCCCGTATAGACCACTGATCGCGAGATTGGGAAGGACGGGCGAGAATGACGCTAAGCCAGAAGACCTGCCTGTCAGTGACTACCAACAACTTCGGTGGGAAGTGGGTTGCTCAGATGCATACAGTCGAAAGACTGGGTATCTTTACACCCCTACCACCCTGAACAGGATCAGGGTATGGCGGCCAATTTTCGCGCGTTTGTTCTTGCAGGTACCGGAAGCGGCTGTGGTAAAACCACGGTAACGCTGGGCTTGTTGAGTCTGCTGAAAAAACGCGGTTTGCGCGTCCAGCCTTGCAAAGTCGGACCTGATTATCTGGATACCGGCTGGCATACCGCCGTATCTGGCACAGCCTCCCGCAATCTTGATAGCTTCATGCTCCCCACTTCCACGCTGAACGCCTTATTTTGCGAACATATGCAGCATGCGGATATCGCCGTCATCGAAGGCGTTATGGGGCTGTATGATGGTTATGGTACAGACCCCAATTACTGCAGTTCCGCCGCGATGGCGAAGCAGCTGGGCTGTCCGGTCATTTTGCTGGTGGACGGTAAAGCCGTCTCAACGTCAATTGCCGCTACGGTGATGGGATTCCAGCATTTTGATCCAACGCTGAACATTGCTGGCGTGATTGTTAACCGGGTAAACAGCGAAACGCATTACCAGCTACTTAAAGTCGCCATCGAACGCTACTGTTCGATACCGGTATTGGGCTATGTTCCCCGCGTGGATGGCGTGGCGCTCCCTGAGCGTCATCTGGGACTGGTGACCGCGCGGGAATCAATCGTCAATCAGTTGCCGTGGCAGGAATTTGCTACAACGCTCGAGCAAACGTTAGATATCGACGCGCTGCTGGCCTTAAGCCAGTTAGACACCCCACCGGTGGGCGAATGGCCCGCGCTTCCTGCCGCCGATGCCGGAGCTGGACTGACGCTTGCCATTGCTGATGACGAAGCATTCAACTTCTATTATCCGGATAACATTACGCTACTGGCGCGCACGGGCCTCAATATTGTCCGTTTCAGCCCGCTACATGACAGCCGTCTCCCTGATTGCCAGATGATCTGGCTAGGGGGCGGATACCCTGAGCTGCACGCTGCCGGGCTTGCCCAAAATTCCACCATGCTGGCGCAACTGCGTGCGGCTCATCAGCGCGGTGTGGCGATTTACGCGGAGTGCGGTGGTCTGATGTACCTGGGGAGTTCGCTGGAAGACAGCAACGGCGATATCTGGCCGATGGCGGATATTATTCCCGGTCACAGCAAAATGGGCAAACGTCTGACCCGATTTGGCTATTGTGAAGCGCAGGCCGAACAACAAACCTTACTCGCCGCGCCCGGTGACGTGCTGCGCGGACATGAATTTCACTATTCCGATTTTACCCCTCAAACCCAGGCCGTGATGAGCTGTCGCAAAGTTCGCGATGGCGAAACATTACAGGCGTGGTCCGGCGGCTGGCAGGTTGGCAGTGCGTTTGCAAGCTACCTGCATGTTCACTTTGCTCAGCGTCCGGAGATGCTTAATCACTGGCTGGCCGCCGCAAGGAGCGTGAAATGACGCTGCTCGCGTGGTGTGTCGCCTGGCTGCTTGATTTTATCATTGGCGATCCGCAGAGCTGGCCGCATCCGGTACGCTGGATTGGCAATCTCATTACCGCTGTGCAGCGACTGGTGCGCCGCTACTGCCATAGCGATGGCATGCTGCGTATCGGTGGCGCAGTGCTGTGGGTTGTGGTGGTCGGCGTGACCTGGGGCGTTTCATGGGGCGTACTGGCGCTGGCACAATCGCTTCATCCGTGGCTGGGTTGGGGCGTCGAGGTGTGGATGATTTTTACCGTGCTGGCGGGCCGCTGTCTGGCGAATGCTGCCCGGGATGTCGAACGTCCACTGCGTGCCAATAATCTCGCGGAAAGCCGGGAAAAACTCTCCTGGATTGTCGGCCGTGACACCTCACAATTGCAGCCGAAACAGATCAATCGCGCAGTGGTGGAAACCGTCGCTGAAAACACCGTGGACGGCATCATTGCGCCGCTGTTCTTCCTGTTTCTCGGCGGGGCGCCGCTGGCGATGGCCTACAAAGCGGTGAATACGCTGGATTCCATGGTGGGCTATAAAAATGAAAAGTACCGCGCTATCGGGATGGTCAGCGCGCGACTGGATGATGTTGCAAACTTTATTCCTGCCCGACTGAGCTGGCTGCTGCTGAGCGTGGCTGCATTTTTGTGCCGTAAAGACGGATCGCGGGCTTTACAGATTGGCTGGCGCGATCGCTACAACCACAGCAGCCCAAACTGTGCATGGTCGGAGGCATCCGTTGCCGGGGCATTAGGCATTCGACTGGGTGGTCCTAACGACTACTTTGGCGAACGCGTTGAGAAACCGTGGATTGGTGATGCACAACGAGACATTTCAGTAGACGACATTTCCCAAACAATTCGATTGATGTGGGTAGCATCGACCCTGGCCCTGGCGCTGTTTATCGCGCTGCGGTGGCTGTTGGTCGGTGTGGCCTGAGGACAAAACAATGCAATACATTCAGCAACCCCAGGCGATTGAAGCCAAAAGTTTCGACATCATTGGCGACATTATTCGTGAAACCCGCCCGGACTATCAGTTTGCCAGCCCATTACATGAAGCCATCATCAAGCGGGTGATCCACACCACCGCCGACTTCGACTGGCTGGACATTTTGTGGTTTTCCGATGATGTACTGGCGCAGTTTTGCGCCGCGTTAAACCGATCAAGCGTGATTTATACCGATACTACGATGGCCCTTTCCGGAATCAACAAAACGTTGCTGGCAAAATTCGGCGGAGAATGCCGCTGTTACATTAGCGACCCGCGAGTGGTGCGCGCCGCAAAAGAACAGGGGATCACTCGTTCGATGGCCGCCGTCGACATTGCGGTTCAGGAAGAGGGCGAAAAGCTGTTTGTCTTTGGCAATGCGCCGACGGCGCTGTTCCGCCTGATGGAACATGATGTTGCCGTGAGCGGCGTGGTCGGTGTGCCGGTAGGGTTTGTCGGCGCGGAGGAGTCGAAAGATGCGCTGACGAAAAGTCATCTGCCTGCCATAGCTGCCCTGGGCCGCAAAGGCGGAAGCAACGTCGCAGCCGCTATCGTCAACGCGATGCTCTACCACATGCAGGGGGCGCGATGAGCGACCAACCCTTTGACGCACCGGTATGGCACAACGGTAAAGCGCTGCGCAAAGGGTACACCACCGGATCGTGTGCGACGGCAGCAGCCAAAGTCGCTGCGTTGATGGTATTGCGTCAGCATTTGATCCATCAAGTATCCATAGTCACCCCGTCCGGGGTCACGCTATGCCTGAACGTTGAGTCGCCGCACATTGAAGGGCAGCAGGCGATTGCCGCTATTCGTAAAGACGGCGGCGATGATGTGGACGCCACCCACGGGATGCTGATTTTTGCTCGTGTGACGCTAGACGACAGCGGCGAGATAGCGCTGCAGGGCGGCGAAGGTGTCGGCACGGTCACCCGCAAAGGAATTGGCCTACCGGTAGGCAGTTCGGCAATCAATCGCACGCCGCGTCAGACTATTGAGTCAGCGGTTCGCGAGGCGATCGGCCCAAATCGTGGGGCACAGATTGAAATTTTTGCCCCGGAAGGTGAAGAGCGGGCGCAGAAAACCTACAACTCGCGTCTGGGTATTCTGGGCGGCATTTCCATTATCGGCACCACCGGCATTGTTACGCCCATGTCGGAAGAGAGCTGGAAGCGTTCACTGTCGCTGGAGTTGGAAATCAAACGTGCGGCGGGACTGGAACACGTGGTGCTGGTGCCGGGTAACCATGGCGAACGTTTTGTCCGCGAACAGATGGGGATTGACACGCAGGTGGTGGTCACCATGAGCAACTTTGTCGGCTACATGATTGAAGAGGCCGTCCGCCTTGGGTTCAAACAAATCGTTCTCGTCGGACATCCGGGCAAGCTCATCAAAATTGCAGCGGGTATTTTCCATACCCACAGCCATATTGCCGACGCGCGTATGGAAACTCTGGTCGCCCACCTGGCGCTGCTCGGTGCGCCGCTGGAATTACTGACGCTGGTCAGCGACTGCGATACCACCGAAGCCGCGATGGAGCACATCGATGCCTACGGTTTTCAGCATATTTACGATCATCTGGCTAAACGTATCTGCATGCGTGTCCTGCAGACCTTGCGTTTTACCAAAAATCCGCCGACCTGCGACGCCATCATGTTCTCTTTTGATAACCAGATCCTCGGCAGCAACCGCCCGGTCGCAGAGATTGCGCAGGAGATGACATGCTTACCGTTGTAGGGATGGGACCCGCAGGGTTGCATTTGATGACGCCCGCAGCACGCGAGTCTGTCGCTACGGCGGATGTGCTGGTCGGTGGTAAACGGCATTTGCAGCAGTTCCCGGATTTTACCGGCGAGCGGTTTGCCCTTGGCGCCAATATCCCGGAGTTATTAACCTGGATTGATGAGCATCAGGGGAAGCATGTAGTGGTACTGGCCTCTGGCGACCCGTTGTTCTACGGCATTGGCACCCGGATGGTGGCGCATTTTGGCATTGAACATGTGCGCATTATTCCTGGCATCAGTGCGGTGCAATATCTATGCGCGCAGTCCGGTATTGATATGAACGACATGTGGCTGACCAGTAGCCACGGCCGTAGCGTCTGTTTCGATGAACTGGCACGACATAACAAGGTGGCGATGGTCACGGATGCCCTGTGCGGTCCGCGCGAAATTGCACATCAGCTTATTGCCCGTGGTAAGGGGCATCGCTGGATGGTGATTGGCGAAAACCTGGCAATGGAAAATGAACGCATCCACTGCCTGCCGCTCAGTGAAATTAATGCCGACTATGACATGAATGCAGTGGTGATCCTCGATGAAAGATGAGCTTTTTCTGCGTGGAGAGAAGGTGCCGATGACCAAAGAAGCGGTCCGTGCACTTGCCCTCTCAAAACTTGAATTACACCGCGCCACGCACCTGATTGATATTGGCGCAGGAACCGGCAGTGTGTCGATAGAAGCGGCGTTGCAATATCCATCGCTACGCGTGACGGCGATTGAGCGTAACCCGGCGGCACTCAGGCTGCTGGACGAGAATCGCCAGCACTTTGCCTGCGCCAATGTCGATATTTATCCCGGTATCGCGCCGATGACCATCGCGGAAAAAGCTGATGCCATCTTTATGGGCGGCAGTGGTGGTCACCTGACCGACCTGATCGACTGGTCGATGCGTCAACTGCATCCCGCCGGGCGGCTGGTAATGACCTTCATTCTTCAGGAAAACCTGAATACCGCGCTGGCGCATCTGGAGCACCTTGGCATGCAGGGTGTGGACTGCCTGCAAATGCAGGTGTCATCACTGACCACGCTTGGCAGTGGCCACTATTTCAAACCGAATAATCCCGTTTTTGTTATCGCCTGTCAGAAGGAAGGAAACCATGTCTGAGATATTTGATCCCCGTAGTGTGTGGTTTGTTGGCGCTGGTCCTGGCGATCGCGAGCTGATTACCCTCAAAGGTTACCGGTTGCTGCAGCAAGCGCAGGTGGTTATCTATGCCGGATCGCTGATTAACACCGAACTGCTGGAATATTGCCCACCTGACGCTGAGTGTCACGACAGCGCCGAACTGCATCTGGAACAGATCCTCGACTTGATGGAAGCCGGTGTAAAAGCGGGTAAAACGGTTGTGCGTCTGCAAACCGGCGACGTCTCGCTGTACGGCTCGGTCCGCGAGCAGGGTGAAGAGCTGACCAAACGCGGGATTGAATGGCAGGTGGTGCCTGGCGTCAGCGCGTTCCTCGGGGCAGCGGCAGAACTCGGAGTCGAGTACACGGTACCTGAAGTGTCGCAGAGTCTGATCATTACCCGTCTTGAAGGTCGTACGCCGGTACCGGAGCGCGAACAACTGGAGGCGTTTGCCAGTCACCAGACGTCAATGGCGATTTATCTTTCCGTCCAGCGTATCCATCGGGTGGCTGAGCGTCTGATTGAGGGCGGTTATCCGGCGACCACGCCAGTGGCGGTCATCTATAAAGCCACCTGGCCTGAAAGCCAGACCGTACGTGGCACCCTTGAGGATATTGGCGACAAAGTGCGCGATGCGGGGATCCGCAAAACGGCGCTTATTCTGGTCGGCAACTTCCTGGGCACGGAGTATCACTACTCCAAACTCTATGCGGCGGACTTTAGCCATGAATACCGTAAAGCCTGAGTCTATCGCGTTGTTCTGCCTGACGCCCGGCGGTGTTTTGCTGGCGAAGCGTCTGGCGGCAATGCTACCGGTGACCTGTTTCACCAGTGAAAAATTGCTGGAGGAGGGATTTATTCCCTTCGAAAACGGGTTTGCCAATGCGGCCCGCGATGCGTTTGCGAACTATTCAGCGCTGATTTTTATCGGCGCGACCGGTATTGCGGTACGCGTGCTGGCTCCGCTGGTTAACGACAAGTTTTGTGACCCGGCGGTGGTCGTGATCGATGAGCGTGCGCAGCATGTCATCAGCCTGCTGTCGGGCCATGCGGGGGGCGCTAACACGTTGGCGCGCTACCTGGCGGGCATGCTGGGTGCGGATCCGGTGATCACCACGGCGACGGATGTGAATGACATGGCGGCCCTTGATACGCTGGCGTTTCAACTGAATGCGCGAATGACCGACTTCCGTTCGGTGGTAAAAATCGTTAATCAGATGCTGGTCAGCAACAAGCGGGTTGGCCTGTGGTGGGACGACGAACTGGCGCAGGACGTCAGTCATTGCGATCGTCGTGGTTTCATCACGGTGACTGACCTGAACCAACTCCCTGAGCTCGATGCGCTGATTTGCATCACCTTGCGGACCGATCTCCCCGAGTTGCCCCTTCCGCACTGGAAGCTGGTGCCACAGCGGGTTGTCGCCGGGATTGGCTGTCGTCGCGATACGCCGTTCCCGCTGTTAGCTGAACTGCTTTCCCGCCAACTTGAAGCCCAACGGCTCGATCCGTTGGCACTAAAAGCCATCGGCAGCATCACGCTGAAAAAAGATGAACAGGGGCTTATCCAACTGGCTTCCTGCTGTCGCGTACCTTTCGAAACCTTTACTGCTGACGCGCTGCGTGAGCATGAACACCGTTTTCCTGCCTCATCGTTTGTGCGTAAAACGGTCGGGACGGGGAGCGTCTCCGGTCCTGCAGCCTGGCTGCTGAGCCATGGACAACTGTTAGGCGAGACCCTGCGTGAACAGGGCGTCACTATTACTTTGGGAGTTTCACACTGATGTTAACCGTAATTGGAATTGGTCCTGGCTCGCAGGCAATGATGACCATGGAAGCCGTTGAAGCACTGAAAGCGGCAGAAATTATCGTGGGTTACAAAACCTACACCCACCTGGTAAAAGCCTTTACCGGCGATAAGCAGGTGATCAAAACCGGGATGTGCAAAGAGATAGAACGCTGCCAGGCGGCAATTGAGCTGGCGCAGGCCGGTCATAATGTGGCGCTAATCAGCAGCGGCGATGCCGGAATTTACGGCATGGCCGGGCTGGTGCTTGAGTTGGTCAGCAAGCAGAAGCTGGATGTTGAGGTCAAGCTGATCCCTGGGATGACTGCCAGCATTGCCGCCGCCTCTTTGCTCGGCGCTCCGCTGATGCACGACTTCTGCCATATCAGTTTAAGCGACCTGTTAACACCGTGGCCGGTGATTGAAAAACGCATTGTGGCTGCGGGCGAAGCTGACTTCGTGATTTGTTTCTATAACCCGCGCAGCCGTGGCCGCGAAGGGCATCTGGCACGTGCTTTTGAGCTGCTTTCTGCCAGCAAAAGTGCACAAACGCCGGTGGGTATCGTGAAGTCAGCCGGACGTAAAAAACAGGAAAAATGGCTGACCACGCTCGGCGAAATGGACTTTGAACCGGTGGATATGACCAGCCTGGTGATTGTCGGCAACAAAACGACCTACGTTCAGGATGGCCTGATGATCACCCCACGCGGTTATGTACTGTGAATTACGGTGATGTGCTGGTCATGGGTGGTACCAGCGATGCGCGCATGCTGTGCCAGCAACTGGATGCGGCGAACGTGGCTTATACCCTGTCGGTAGCCACCCCGACGGGGAAGCAGCTGGCGGGCGATATTAAAGGTCAGGTGCGCTGCGGACGTCTGGAGCGGGAACACATGGTTGCCTGGCTGCAGGAAAACCGTACGCGCTGGGTGATTGATGCCTCACATCCGTATGCCGAAGTGGTGAGTCGTAACATCATGAGCGCCTGTGAAGCGGCGGGCGTGCTGCTGAGCCGCTATCAGCGCCCTGAGCAGTTGAGTGGCTTAACGCATCCGCATCTTTATACCGTGCAGAGTATTCAGCAAGCCTGCGACGTGGCGCGTCGCTTTGGCGAACGTGTGCTGCTAACCACCGGCAGCAAAGATCTGGCTATCTGGCGCGCGGGGCTACCGGAAAAAACACTGCTGGCCCGCGTACTGCCGGTGCCTGACGTTATCCAGCAATGCGCCGATTTAGGATTTGGCGTTGGCGAAATATTCGCCCTGTGCGGGCCGTTTAGCGCTGAGTTTAATGCCGCTTTTTACCGTCAGTGTCAGGCTGACGTGGTCATCACCAAAGCATCGGGCGCGGAAGGTGGTTATCAGGAAAAAGTACAACCCTGTCTGGATGCCGGGATCCCCTGCATCGTGATTACACGTCCGGCACCGTTGGTGACGGGAGAAGAATTACTGGATAGTCAGGCCGCATTTGCGGCGCGTTTAGCGCGCTGGCTGGCTGTGGCTTAAGGAGTTAGAGATGAAAAAGGCGCTTCTGGTGGTCAGCTTTGGCACCAGCTATCACGACACCTGTGAGAAAAATATTGTGGCCTGTGAACGCGATCTTGCGGCCAGTTGCCCTGACCGTGACCTGTTTCGGGCATTTACCTCCGGGATGATCATCCGCAAGCTCAAACAGCGCGACGGCATTGACATCGACACGCCGTTGCAGGCCCTGCAAAAGCTGGCGGAGCAGGGGTATCAGGATGTGGCTATTCAGTCGCTGCACATCATTAACGGTGACGAGTACGAAAAAATAGTTCGTGAGGTACAAAGTATGCGCCCGCTGTTTGCGCGCCTGACGCTGGGGGTTCCCCTGCTGAGCAGCCATGATGATTACGCGCAACTGATGCTGGCGCTGCAGCAGCAGATGCCGTCGCTTGGTGAGCGAGAAAAAGTGGTGTTTATGGGGCACGGGGCCAGCCATCACGCCTTTGCCGCTTATGCCTGCCTCGATCACATGATGACCGCGCAGGGTTTCCCGGCGCGAGTTGGTGCGGTAGAGAGCTACCCGGAAGTGGATATTCTTATCGACAGCTTAGGTCGCGAAGGGATAACGGCGGTGCATCTTATGCCATTAATGCTGGTTGCGGGTGACCACGCTATCAACGATATGGCCTCCGACGAAGACGACTCGTGGAAAACATTATTTAACGCGGCAGGCATTCCGGCCACGCCGTGGCTTAGCGGTCTGGGTGAGAACCCGGCGGTACGCGCCATGTTCGTGGCACATTTACAGCAGGCGCTAAACGTGGCGCTGGAGGAAGCAGCATGAGCGGTAAACTGTACGCATTAAGCACTGGGCCAGGTGCCTCCGATCTGATAACCGTGCGCGCGGCGCGCACGCTCGGTTCGCTGGATATTCTCTATGCGCCCGCCGGACGTAAAGGTGGCGACAGCCTGGCGCTGTCTATCGTCCGGGAATATGTCGGTGAGCAGACCGAAATCCGCTGTTGCCATTTCCCGATGAGCGCCGACAGTGCCGAAAAAGAAGCCGTCTGGGATGAGGTCGCCGCTGCACTGGTTGCGGAAGTGGAGGCCGGCAAGCAGGTCGGTTTCATCACCCTCGGCGATGCCATGCTGTTCAGTACCTGGGTCTTTTTACTCCAGCGTATTGGTAATCCTGATTGGTTAGAAATCATCCCCGGCGTGACCTCATTTGCTGCCATTGCCGCGCGCTCAAAAACGCCGCTCGCCATGGAACAGCAGTCGCTGGCGGTCGTCTCGTGCACTGCGCCGGAGGCTGAAATCCGGCAGGCGTTAAAGCAGCATGACAGCCTGGTGCTGATGAAGGTCTACGGTCGGTTTGCACGCATCAAGGCGTTGCTGCAAGAAGAAGGCATTCTGGACTGCGCGTTAATGATGTCCGAAGCCACGCTACCGGGTGAGCAGTGCTGGCGCCAACTCAGTGAAGTGAGTGACGATCAGCCGCTGCCGTATTTCTCGACCATTCTGGTCAATAAACAGTGGGAGTATGAAAGATGAAGCTAGAACACCAGCTAAAACAGCTGTCTTTCAGCGGGTTGGCTGCGGCGCTATTACTGATGATTGTGCCTGAGCAGGCGTTTGCTATGCACATTATGGAAGGCTTTTTACCGCCGATGTGGGCGCTGGCCTGGTGGCTGCTGTTTTTACCCTGCCTGTGGTACGGGCTGGTGCGCCTGCGCCAAATTGTGCAGGAAGATAACCACCAGAAAGTGTTACTGGCCCTGTGTGGCGCGTTTATTTTCGTGCTGTCAGCGCTGAAAATTCCATCTGTTACCGGGAGTTGTTCGCATCCGACCGGGGTCGGTCTGGCGGTGATTCTGTTCGGGCCAGGCGTGGTGGCCATTCTCGGTGCCATCGTTTTGTTATTCCAGGCATTATTGCTGGCACATGGCGGTTTGACCACGCTGGGTGCTAATGGTATGTCGATGGCGGTTATTGGTCCGGTCGTCGGCTATATGGTGTGGAAGATGGCTTGCCGTGCGGGGTTCCGTCGTGATGTCTGCGTCTTCCTCTGCGCCATGCTGGCCGATCTGGTGACCTATTTTGTGACGTCGGTGCAACTGGGTGTTGCTTTTCCGGACCCGTCCGTAGGTGCTACGGGCTCTATCATCAAGTTCATGGGGATTTTCTGCCTGACGCAGATCCCAATCGCTATCGCAGAAGGCTTGCTCACGGTGATGATTTATGACCAGCTCACCAAACGGCAGCTCATCACCGCACAAGGACATTAACCATGAAAAAGACGCTGATTCTGTTAGCAATGGTGATTGGGCTGGTTGTCCTGCCATTTTTCATCAACCACGGTGGAGAATACGGAGGATCAGATGGCGAAGCGGAAAGCCAGATTCAGGCCATCGCTCCGCATTATGAGCCGTGGTTCCAGCCGCTGTATGAGCCAGCCAGCGGTGAAATTGAAAGCCTGCTGTTTACGCTTCAGGGATCGCTCGGTGCAGCGGTAATTTTCTACATTCTGGGTTACACCAAGGGCAGACAACGCCGTGATGACCGGTCTTGACAGGCTGAGCTACCAGAGCCGCTGGTTTCATGTCACACCGCAGCGCAAATTTCTGCTGTGGTTAGTGATGATGATTCTGGCGTTTACCCTGCCTCCGTTGGGGCAGGGTATCGAGCTGTTACTCATTGCCGCACTGAGCTGCTGGTTGCTGCGCATCTCTTTCTGGCGTTGGTGTCGCTGGATGGCGTTGCCGTTTGGTTTTTTGCTGGTCGGGGTGGTGACGATCCTATTCAGTGTGAGTCGCGATCCGCATAGCTTACTGGTTAGTCTACCGGTGGGTAGCTACTGGTTAGGCGTCACCGAAGCGGGTGTACTCACTGCCAATGCAACATTCTGGCGAAGCCTGGCGGCGCTGGCATCCACCTTTTGGTTGGTACTTAATCTGCCGTTCCCGCAATTAATTCTTTTACTGAAATGGGCGCGCGTTCCGCGCCTGCTGACTGAGCAGATCCTGCTGACCTGGCGATTTATTTTTATTCTTTTAGACGAAGCGCTCGCTATTCACCGCGCGCAAACGCTGCGTTTTGGTTATCGTAGCGTGCCGCTGAGCTATCGCTCGTTGGCAATGCTGGTGGGGCTGTTGTTTACACGTGTGTTAATCCGCTATCAGCAAATGACCACCACACTGGATATCAAACTGTATCAGGGTGATTTTCACCTGTAAGGAAAAGTATGCTTGCCACCTCAGCGCTTTGGTTTCGCTATCAGGATGACCCGGTCCTCAAAGGGCTCACGCTGGATTTTTCCGCGCAGGCCGTCACTGGACTGGTGGGGGCCAATGGGTGCGGAAAATCCACGCTGTTTATGAACCTGAGTGGCTTGTTGCGTCCACAGCAGGGGGCGGTGATGTGGCAAGGAAAACCGCTGGATTACAGCAAGCGAGGCCTGCTGGCACTGCGTCAGCAGGTGGCGACCGTATTTCAGGACCCCGATCAGCAAATCTTTTATACCGATATCGACAGCGACATCGCCTTTAGCCTGCGCAATATTGGCGTGGATGAAAAAGAAATTGCTCGCCGGGTGGAAGATGCCCTGACGCTGGTGGATGCACAACATTTTCGTCATCAGCCCATTCAATGCCTAAGCCACGGACAAAAAAAACGCGTGGCGATCGCTGGCGCGTTGGTACTGCAGGCGCAGTATCTGCTGCTGGATGAACCGACTGCGGGCCTTGACCCCTCGGGCCGTACGCAAATGATTGAGATTATTAAACGGATCGTGGCGCAGGGAAATCATGTGGTTATTTCCAGCCATGATATCGATCTTATCTATGAAGTGAGCGACGCGGTTTACGTTTTGCGCCGGGGAGAAGTGCTGACGCACGGCACTCCCGGTGAGGTATTCGCGCGCACGGACCTTATTGAACAAGCAGGATTAACTCAGCCCTGGCTGGTGAAGTTGCACACGGAGCTAGGCTTCCCATTGTGTAAAACAGAGGCTGAATTTTATCGTTGTATGCGAGAGAACGCACTGAAGGAGGCGTCATGACGCAGGCAATAATGTTGCAGGGAACGGCATCTGATGTAGGTAAAAGCGTATTAGTCGCCGGGCTGTGTCGTATTTTTTATCAGGATGGACGACGTACTGCGCCGTTCAAATCGCAGAACATGGCGCTGAACTCGGGTATTACGCCTGAGGGGAAAGAGATGGGGCGCGCGCAAATTTTCCAGGCTGAAGCGGCAGGGATCACCCCAGATGTACGTATGAATCCGGTGCTATTGAAACCGACCAGCGACCGCAAAGCGCAGGTGGTATTGATGGGCAAAGTGGTGACCGATATGGATGCGGTAAGCTACCACGAGTACAAACCGCGTCTGCGCGAGCAGATCATTTCGGTTTATAACAGCCTGGCGCAGGAATTTGACGTTATTGTGCTGGAAGGGGCGGGAAGCCCGGCTGAAATTAACCTGCGCGATCGCGATATCGTCAATATGGGGATGGCGGAGATGGCGCAGTGCCCGGTTGTGCTGGTGGCGGATATCGATCGCGGCGGCGTGTTTGCCTCGATTTATGGCACGCTGGCGCTGCTGCATGATCATGAACGCGCGCGCGTAAAAGGCGTGATTATCAATAAATTTCGTGGCGATGTGGCGCTGCTCTATTCCGGTATTGAACAAATTGAAGCGCTGACCGGCGTTCCCGTACTCGGCGTGATGCCGTGGCTGGATGTTGATCTCGAAGATGAAGATGGCGTCGCGCTGCAAAAAGGGAAATATTTACGCACCGACAAACGCGATATCGAGATTGCTGTGGTGCAACTGCCGCATATTTCCAACTTTACGGATTTTAATGCGCTGGCCGCCCAGCCGGACGTTCGGGTGCGCTATGTTCGGCACCCGGAAGAGCTGGCAGGCGTCGATCTGGTGATTTTGCCAGGCAGTAAAAATACGCTCGGCGATTTAGTCTGGCTGCGCGAAAGCGGTCTTGCGCACAGCGTGTTGCAGCTACACCGTCAGAATGTGCCGGTGGTGGGGATTTGCGGTGGCTATCAAATGCTCGGCGAGACCATTATTGATGACGTGGAGTCGGGCCTGGGAACGCTGCCGGGTCTTGGCCTGCTCGATACCGTCACCCATTTTGCGCAACACAAAACCACGACCCTGGTTGAAGGACAAATGTCGGCCACATTGCCGGACTGGCTGGCAGACGCCTCAGGGTTAGCTGTTCGCGGCTATGAAATTCATATGGGTGAAACGGTGTTATCCGGGGAGTGTCAGTCGGTGATGACGCTGCAAAAAGAGGGCGGTAACGTCGCTGATGGCGCGGTGACTCACGACGGTCTGGCGTTCGGCACCTATCTCCACGGCCTGTTTGATAGCGATGAATTTACGCGCGCGCTGGTGAATGGCCTGCGGGTGCGCAAAGGGTTAGCACCACTGGATTCAACCTTCCATTACGCGCAATATAAATCACAGCAGTTTGATCTGCTGGCGGATGCGATGCGGCAACACATCGATATTGAGAAAATTTATACCATCATGCAGCAACACCGGGAGCCAGTATGATGATTCTGGTTACCGGTGGTGCCCGTAGCGGCAAGAGCCGTCACGCAGAGGCACTGATCGCGGACTCCCCAAACGTGCTGTACATCGCGACGTCGCAGATATTCGACGAGGAGATGGCGGCGCGAATTCAACACCATCGCGATGGACGCCCTGCGCACTGGCGTACAGCCGAGCGCTGGCAACATCTTGATGCGCTGATTACGGCTGAGAACGATCCGCACGAGGCGATTTTACTGGAATGCATTACCACGATGGTGACGAACCAACTGTTTGCGTTAGGCGGCGACAGTTCACCGGATGGCTGGGACTACGCCGCGATGGAACGGTCCATTGAGGATGAGATCCGTGTTCTGATCGACGCTTGTCAGCGTTGCCCGGCAAAAGTCGTGCTGGTGACTAATGAAGTGGGGATGGGGATTGTTCCGGAAAATCGTCTGGCGCGGCATTTTCGCGATATTGCTGGACGGGTAAACCAGCGTCTGGCGGCAGCGTCAGATGAGGTCTGGCTGGTGGTATCTGGAATTGGAGTCAAAATTAAATGAGTAAGTTGTTTTGGGCAATGCTCTCTTTTATCAGTCGCTTGCCCGTTCCTGCGCGCTGGTCGCAAGGACTGGAGTTCGAACAGTACTCGCGCGGCATCGTCATCTTCCCGCTGATTGGCGTGGTGCTGGGAGGGGTGACGGGACTGGTCTTCATGGCGCTGCAAGCCTGGTGCGATATCCCGCTGGCAGCGCTGTTTAGCGTGCTGACGTTGGCGCTGCTGACCGGCGGTTTTCATCTTGACGGTCTGGCGGATACCTGTGATGGCGTGTTTTCTGCTCGTCGGCGCGAGCGGATGCTGGAAATAATGCGCGACAGCCGCCTGGGGACCCACGGCGGACTGGCGCTGATCTTTGTTCTGCTGGCTAAAGTGCTGGTGGTGAGCGAACTGGCTCTACGCGGAACGCCAATGCTGGCTGCACTGACTGCAGCCTGTGTGGCAGGGCGTGGAACCGCCGTTCTGCTGATGTACCGGCATCGTTATGCCCGCGAAGAAGGGCTGGGAAATGTCTTTATAGGCAAAGTAACCGGACGACAAACCTGCGTTACGTTGGGGCTTGCGGCGATCCTTGCTGCTGTACTGCTTCCCGGCATGCGTGGAGTGGCGGCGCTGGTCGTCACGATGGTGGCAATTTTCATTCTTGGGCAATTATTAAAACGCACGTTAGGTGGGCAGACCGGCGATACGCTTGGCGCGGCCATCGAACTTGGCGAGTTGATCTTCTTACTGGCTCTGCTTTGAGCCAGTCAACACATTGAGAACCCTTATGCAGACTTTATCCGCTTTACTCCACGCGATCCCTTCTCCCGACAGTGCTGCAATGTTACGCGCACAGCAGCATATTGATGGCTTACTTAAACCGCCGGGCAGCCTGGGACGTCTTGAGTCTCTGGCCGTGCAACTCGCCGGTATGCCAGGCCTGAAGGGCGTGCCGCGCGTGGGGGGGAAAGCGATGCTGGTGATGTGCGCCGATCACGGCGTCTGGGATGAAGGTGTGGCCGTTTCGCCGAAAGTGGTTACGGCGATTCAGGCAGCAAATATGACGCGTGGCACGACCGGCGTTTGCGTACTGGCTACCCAGGTTGGCGCAAAGGTTCATGTGATTGATGTGGGGATTGACGCTGACCCTATTCCTGGCGTGGTGAATATGCGCGTTGCGCGTGGCTGCGGCAATATTGCTGAAGGCCCGGCAATGCACCGTTCTCAGGCCGAGGAACTGTTGCTGGAAGTGATGCGCTATACCCGTGAACTGGCGAATGAGGGCGTCACACTGTTTGGCGTCGGCGAGTTAGGCATGGCCAATACCACGCCTGCGGCGGCGATTGTTAGTGTACTGACCGGCAGTGATGCTGAGGCGGTGGTGGGGATTGGCGCTAACCTGCCACTCTCGCGGGTGGGCAATAAGGTGGATGTGGTGCGTAGGGCGATCGCCGTTAATCAGCCCGATCCCACTGATGGTATAGATGTGCTGGCCAAAGTCGGTGGCTTTGATCTTGTGGGGATGACGGGTGTGATGCTGGGGGCTGCCTCTTGCGGTCTGCCGGTGTTGCTGGACGGGTTCCTTTCTTATTCCGCTGCGCTGGCAGCCTGTCAGATTGCGCCAGAGATTAAGCCGTACCTGATCCCTTCACATTTTTCCGCCGAAAAAGGTGCCCGTACCGCCCTGGCGCATCTGGAACTGGAGCCGTATCTCAACATGGGCATGCGTTTAGGTGAAGGCAGCGGTGCCGCGCTGGCGATGCCGATCGTTGAGGCCGCCTGCGCCATGTACAACAATATGGGGCATTTAGCCGCCAGCAATATTGTGCTTCCGGACGGTAAGGAAGCCTAGTCAAGCTGCACCCCGCTCAACGGCGGGGTTCTTGTTGGTAGGGTACGTCGTAATCCCGTTAACCCGATAAAAAAGCTATAATTAACGGATATCTGCTGCGGCGAAGGAAAGGACAATGATGCGTCGTGTAAAACTGTTGTGTTCACTTATCATACTGCTTGCCGGCCAGGGAGCTCAGGCGGTGAGCTATCCGTTGCCGCCAGAGGGCAGCCGCCTGGTCGGCAGTCCGCTGACTATTACGGTGCCGCCAGCCAATACGCAACCGCTGGAAGCATTTGCGGCGCAGTACGGGCAGGGGCTGAGCAATATGATGGAAGCCAATCCGGGGGTGGATGTCTATTTGCCGAAGTCGGGCTCTACGTTGGTGGTGCCACAGCAGGTTATTTTGCCGGATACCGTGCGTGAGGGCATTGTTATAAACGTCGCTGAAATGCGTCTTTACTATTACCCCAAAGACAGCAATACAGTTGAAATCTTACCCATCGGTATCGGTCAGGCGGGGAGAGAAACGCCGCGCAACTGGGTGACGACGGTACAGCGCAAGCAGGAAGCACCGAGCTGGACGCCAACGGCAAATACCCGCCGGGAATACGCCGCGCGTGGCGAAAGCTTACCGGCGTTTGTTCCGGCCGGGCCGGAAAATCCGATGGGGTTGTACGCCATTTATATTGGCAAGCTGTACGCTATTCACGGCACCAATGCTAATTTCGGAATTGGGCTGCGGGTCAGCCAGGGCTGTATTCGCCTGCGCAATGACGATATTAAATACCTGTTTGATACCGTGCCGGTGGGAACGCGGGTTCAACTTATCGACCGGCCTGTTAAATACAGCACTGAGCCAGACGGTAGCCGCTGGGTTGAAGTTCATGAACCGTTGTCACGCAACCGCAGCGAATATGAGTCGGATAAAAAGATCCCACTGCCGGTGACTCCGGCATTACGCAGTTTTGTGAGCGGAGAGGGAGTGGACGTCGGTCGTGCCAATGCGACGCTGGAACGCCGCTCCGGGATGCCGGTAAATATCAGCCAGGCGCAGAGATTCTAATCATTACCCCGCGCGGTCTGTACGTTACCCTCAGGCCGCGTGCTTCGTCTGAAACTGTCCCTTTTTCACAAAACCAATATGGTCTGCCATCAGCTGTGCTTCATGCTCGCTGTGGGTGACCAGCAGCGCCGTTTGTCCGGCGGCGCGCAAAATATCCCGTACCTCGCCACCCAGACGCTCGCGGGTGCTTTTATCCAGACTGGAAAACGGTTCATCCAGCAGCAGAATATCCGGATGTGGTGCCAGGGCGCGGGCCAGGGCGATACGCTGCTGCTGCCCGCCAGAAAGCTCATGAGGGTAATGGTCGGCGTGACTGTGTAATTCCACCATTTTTAACAGCTCGGTGACTCTGGCCTGTTGCGCTTCTCGTGGCAGGCGGCGCAAACCAAAGGCCACGTTTTGTTGGGCTGTCAGATGTGGGAATAACGCGTATTCCTGAAACACCATGCCAACATGCCGTTTTTCCGGCGGCAGATGCACGCCGGGGCCAGCAACACGCCGCTGTGAAACATAAATCTCTCCGCGTTGCAGCCGTTCAAATCCGGCGATTGCGCGCAAAACCGTGGTTTTTCCACAGCCTGATGCACCCAGCAGGCAGGCGATTTCGCCTTTGCGCACCGACATTGAAAAGCCGGTCAGCACCGATTGCTGGCTGTTGCCGTAGGCCACGTGTACATCCTCGAGTCGTAATGCGATTTCTGACATTGTTGCTCTCTTAAACACGGCGCGTCATTTGATGACGAACCAGCAAAATAACCGGTAGTGTGCCGGCTAAAACAATCATTAGCGCAGCAATTGCCCCTTCTTCATAGGTTCCTCGCGCCGCTTCGGCATACAGCAGCGTGGCCAGCGTTTCGAAGTTTACCGGGCGCAGTAGCAGGGTCGTGGGCAACTCTTTCATGGCGTCGGCGAAGACCAGCAATGCACTGCTCACTAAAGCCGGGCGCAACAGCGGGAAATGCACGCGGGCAAATGTTCCGGCACCATTTTCGCCCAACAAACGTGAGGCTTGCTCAAGGGAAGGAGGAATACGGCCCAGCCCGGAATCCAGCGCGCCAATGGCAATGGCCTGAAAACGCATGGCACAACAAATGATCAGCAAGATACCGGCAGACATCAGCGGTAAACCGCGTATGTCGAGCAGATCGGCCAGCCAGCGGTCAACCGCCATCGCCGGAGGCAGAAAACCAATCGCCAGAATCGTACCAGGCACGGCGTAACCTAACGAGGCCAGACGCATCACACCGCGACGAAAGCCGGGCATGGCGTTGTCTGCGGCACTGTGACGGGCGCTCCACGCCACCAGCATACTGACGCAAATCACCACCAGCGTGGTGCCAGCCGCCAGCGATAGCGTGTTTTGTAATGCAGCAAGTAACGACGCGGACAGCGGATTCTCACCACCTAACCGTTTGGCGCTCTCCCACATCAAAAACAATACCGGGGCCAGGAAGCCCAGTACCACCGGGAGCGAAATCACGGCGCCGAGCAGCCAACCGCGCCAGCCGTGCACGCGTGTGGGTTGAATTTCGCGCAGGCTGCGGCTGCTGAACCCTTGCTTTCTGCGACCGTAAAACTCCAGCGTCAGAATAAAGAAGATAAACATCAGCATCATGCAGGCGATTTGCGCCGCAGCGGATAAATCAGAGCGCGAGATCCACGTGGTGTACACGGTGACGGTTAAGGTTTGTACCCCAAGGAATTCCGACGCGCCGATGTCGTTGAGTGTTTCCAGTAGCGCCAGGCTGATCCCGACCGCCAGCGCCGGACGGGCCATAGGCAGGGCGACGCGAAAGAAGGTTCCGCTGGCGCTGCAACCCAGCGTACGTGCGGCTTCAAGCAAATGCGCAGGCTGGCTGATAAACGTGGCGCGGGTGGTTAAATAAACATACGGGTACAGCACTAAACCGAGCAGCAGAATCGCACCGGAAAGGGAACGTAAGTCGGGCAAACGGAACTGTCGTGGGCTGTCGAAACCGAGTAAAAAGCGGATAAAGGTTTGCAGTGGGCCGATGGGATGCAGTAAATCGAGCCAGGCAAAGGCCACGATATAGGTCGGCATTGCCAGCGGCAACAGCAGCGCCCAGCTCAGGATCTTACGCCCGGGAAAGTCCCATGCCGTAACCGCCCACGCGCTGCCAACGCCAATTACGCCGACCATTACCGCGACGCCCGCCAGCAGCAGCGCAGTGTTTTTTAACGCGGAGGGCAACACCCAGGTGATGAGATTATCCCAGTGGGACAAATCAGCCTGGGTGGCCTGCCAGATGAGCGCCACAATCGGAGTCAGGACGCCAAGCGCAACGCACAGCGCGCCAAGATGTAACGGCGTTAATAATGACTGCGGCCCGGAAACCAGGCCGCGTAACGTCGGTAGCAATAGTGGTTTATTGATCGAATCCAACTTTATCTACCAGCAGACTAGCTTGTTTACGGTACTTCACGATTTCGGTTAACGGGATCTTGTCGACGTCGATTTCACCGATAGTGGCGCTGATAACCGGGTCGAGCGTGACGCCTTTGAGTACCGGGTATTCAAAGTTCGCTTTCGCGTACTGCTGCTGGGCAGGTGCAGAAACCAGATATTCCATCAGCTTAACGGCGTCGGCTTTGTTTGGTGCGTAACGGGCTACAGCGGCACCGCTGATATTGACGTGAGTGCCGCCTTTCTCAAATGTCGGTTTAACCACTTTAATGGCATCGCCCCACTGGCGTGCATCGCTGCCTTCTTTGGCATTTTTCATATGGCCGACGTAATAGGAGTTGGCGAGGCCAATATCACAAATTCCACCGAGGATATCGCGGGCAACGTCACGATCGCCGCCGGTTGCTTTACGTGCCAGGTTCGCTTTCACGCCGAGCAACCACTCTTCCGTTTTGGCCTCACCGTGGTGGGCAATCATGGCGGCAATCAATGCGGTGTTATACGGATGTTGCCCGGAACGGATACACACTTTGCCTTTGTACTCAGGGCTTGCGAGCTGCTCATAATGCCAGTTATCGATAGGCATCGATTTCTCAGCGTAGAGCACGCGTGCGCGCATGGAAAGCGCAAACCACTGGTTATCTGCACCGCGCAGGTTAGCCGGAATGGCGGTTTTCAGCGCATCGGACTCGACCGGTTGCGTTACGCCCGCTTCGACTAAATCGATGAGGTTACCGGCATCAACGGTCATTAACAGGTCGGCAGGGGAGTTCTTCCCTTCCGCTTTAACACGTTCAAGCATGCCATCCTTGATATACACCGTGCTCACTTTTATACCGCTGGTTTTTGTCCAGCTATCGAGCAGGGGTTGGATCAGGCCTGGTTCACGGGTGGTATAAAGCGTTAACGTATCCTGTGCGAAAGCCGGCAGGCTGACGGAGAGGACCAGGGCAGATGCAAGCGTGATACGGCGCAGTCCGGTGCGAGGCAGAGCATTCATCGTTTATATCCCAGAGTAATTGGAACGTACAGTGACCCGAGCAGGCGCTCGTTCTTTTGGCCCGCGTACAATAAATGATAATCACTAGCACTTACAATAATGGCAAAGTTTAAACGATTTACATTTACATAACTTTAAACAACGGTGTGATGTGGGGTTTACTCGGCGAAAAGTGGCGGGTAGAGAGAGGGTGAGACTCCCTGCCACTAGTTCATGGATAACTACCGTTTTACGCGCGCTTTTTGTGACAGGGTTTCATCCATAATGGCGCTAACTTGTTTCATCACCGTGCCTGCGTTTTTGACGCCTTTCGCTTCCTGCTCGTGGACCCACTTGGTTTGCGCAGCCCGGTAATGGGTGGCGGTGTTCCACTGCGCGACCTCCTGCGATTGCAGAACGCGTACCGTGGCCCCGGCCTGGCGTAAATCGTCTATCTGGGTGTTAAAACACCGGTCCATGACTGAACCCAGAGATTGATACGCCGTTTCAGCCGCACGCTGAATGGCGATCCGATCTTCATGAGAAAGCGCGTTCCAGGTTTTTTTGTTCATCGTCAGAATATAGAGATGCCCCAGCCACAGATTTTTGGCGAGAAGCACATTGGGTGCGAACTGATACGCTTTAAGATCGTAACCGCTGTCCACGTTCAGCATCATGCCATCGATTGCCCCCGTTTTTAGCGCGTTATAGGTCTTTTCACCCCAGGGCATGGTCACCGGTTTAGCCCCAGCGTTTTGCAGAAAATCACGGTGCCAGAAGCTGGCAGAGCGCCATGTGCCGCCTTTGATATCGCTCAACGTCGCTATGGGCTTAGCGCTGAAAAAGGCCAGTGGATAGCCAGTGGCAAGGAAAATACTCACCACATTATTTTTCTCAAGCTCAGCCGGGAATGCCGGGATGTCAGCGTAGACGTGGCGGAAGAAGGCCACTTGTTGTTCACAGGCCGGTCCGACGGGAAAGCTTTTAAATATCTGATTCAGGGGCAGCGCGTCGGCGGTGTATTCAGGTACGACAGTCGCCATATCCACCTTTCGTTCGTTGCCGACGTTGCGTAACGCATCGTAGCTGTTACTGAGCTCACCGCTCCAGTGCGCCTCTATTTTCAACCGTCCGTTTGACTCTTTCTCAATGGCGGGGAAGAGCACGTCGTTAAGAAAGCGAGTGCGCATCCCACCCAGCGGTTCATGATCACTGTATGTCAGGATTTGTGTAGCCGAAACCGTGGTCGGTAGCAGCAGGGCGACGAACAGCATTGCCAGATATTTTCCGTATATTTTGTTGGGGCGCATACATTTCCTTTGCGTTGCTGAGATGAAAAAGGGTCAATGGCGGATGAAATTGTCAGGCCATCTGCCCGGCTAACCAGTGCGTACCACTTGCTTTCATTTGTTGTTCCAGATCGCTGCCACGGGTGGCAAAGACGCGCTGAACCGGAAAACCACTTTTTTCCAGCAGATAAGCCAGCGCGGCGTATTCACGCGGATATTTCTCTGCCGCACTTTGGTCAATCGCGACCATGCCGAGCGGAAAGGTAAAGCTGGCCATATCGTAAATACTCTGGCGATGGAACAGCTTCCAGACGCCGTCACGTTTTTCTGCCATGTCATAGAAACGGTTATGACCAATGCAGCCCAGATTCAGCTTAACGTGCTCAGCGATAATCATGGCGTTGGTTTCGACAATAGCCCTCGTCGCGTTGGCATTGAAGGTCACTACCGGCGTGCCAATCAGATGCTTGGTGCGCACATCTGACGCTCCCATCCGCATTGAGCCCTCAACGAAATCGCTGGCGAGGCCCTCAAACCACGTGATTTCAATGGTGCCGTCCGGGTGAAAAAGGTTGCGCAGCTGCTCCCATTCCCCCAGATCGCGGTGCATCCAGCCCGTGAGAAGATCGGTGATTTGCTGACGGTCGTCCAAATAATTTTGCATAACATGTACTCCGGTACGGGATTGGGTTTCAGTTTCATCCCCAATGGAGATAAACTCAAATAGATAGATATGACTGATCAATCATTTTATTTGATGACGGAGTAACGATATGGATCTGCGCCACCTGCGCTATTTTCTGGCTGTTGCCGAAGAAGGCCATTTTGGTCGCGCGGCTCAACGCCTGCATATCGTCCAACCTGCGCTGAGTATGCAAATCAAGGCCCTGGAAGAAGAACTCGGTGGTCCGCTGTTTGTACGCACCAGCCGCAAAGTGGAGTTAACGGACGCCGGGCGGCTACTACAGGTCGAGGCGCAGCGCACGCTGGAGCAAGCGGATCACGCCCGACTGACCGTTCAGCGCTCAATACGCGGTGAAACGGGCCATGTACGCGTGGGGTTTGCCGGTAATGCCGTCTTTAGCGGCAAGCTTACCAACGATCTACGTGCTTTTCGCCGAACCTACCCTGATGCCGAACTGGTTGTGAATGAAGTCGCACCGTTGCTGCAAGCCGAGGCTATCCTGACGGGACAGCTCGATGTGGGTTATACCCCCGATCACCACAAAATCCATGATGCCGCGCTAATGGCTGAACAGATCGGTGTCTGGCACCGGCAAGTGGCGATGGCTGACGACCACCCGTTGGCCGCACGGGCGTCGCTGACAATCGATATGCTCGCCGAGCAGCCACTCATTTTTTATGACGCGCATGGGGCTGATGAGTCGCTTTACACCGCACTTACTGAAACTATGGGCCATGCTCCGCGTATCGCCCATTGCACCGCAAGTACCCTAAGCGTGCTTGCACTCGCCGCCGCCGGCCAGGGGCTGGCGCTGGCGCCCGATCCTCTGCAGCATGTGAATATTCCTGGATTGGTATACCGCCCACTGGATGCGCCGGAACTGTCGGCGAATCTGATGCTCATCAGCAGGCAACAAGAGAATAAGGGGGCCGTACAGGCTTTTCTGCAGATAGCGCGTGAAAATGCGGGAGTATAAAAGCAAAAAGCCCGCTTAGTTTCCTAAGCAGGCTTCTTAAATATGGCTCCTCTGACTGGGATCGCCTTTACCATTAACTGGCTAATAAGTAAGCTAAACCTGAATTCTCGTCCTGTCAAGACCACCAGAATGACCACCTTTTTCATTTGGGAAGACAAGTCAGGTCGTCTTTAAGCACTGAGTAGTGCTTTTAAGTTATTACGAATGAGATTGACCATATTGCTCGTGGGAAGTCCATACAGACGAGCCAGTTCTTCTACAACATTTGCTACATCTGTAGGTTGTGAAGGCCTGTCACCGGTACGAGTGAATGGACCATCAGTTTCCGTCAGTATCCGCTCTAGCGGTATAGTAAGCACCATGGGTATATGTTTCGCGTTACTAAGCATTCCAGCATTAAGCGAAAAATAACAGCCTAATTCTGACGCTCGCTTTGCCTCATTTTTTGTTCCAGTGAACCAGTGAAGAACAATTTTTCCACGCTCGGATGGTAAATTGGCCTCAATGAGATCGAGCACAGCTTTGACTGCTCTTACGCTATGAACCGTAATGATTTTATCGCCAGCCTGAGCACATTGCTGCAATATATGCTGAAATACTCTCTTCTGTGCATCGAGCGATTTAAAAAAACGGGGACCAGCATCCAACCCAACTTCGCCAATATACCGTGTCTCCGCAACATATTGGTCCCATAGCTCAAGTTCGTTTTCATATTCTGCAACCAGTTGAGGGTGTAATCCTAATGCTGCCCTAACATATCTTGTGCGCAGTGTAAGTTCGTGATTGCGGGGCCATGCGCGAGGGGTTGTCGTAACGGCTAATGTAAATATTTCCGCTTCTTCCGCATCTCTTATTGCCACAGAATGATCCGGATAGAGATCTAAGTGGCAGTGAAAGTCCACGAGTCCTTTAGTTGGATTCATGTAAGCATCCTTTTCAACAAGGTTTCGTTGCGACACCATCAATGAGTCGTTCAACTTCAGCAAGGCCACGCCTATAGACACTAGCTAGCTGTTCAAGGTGCATTGTTTCATCCGCTAGTGAACCCGGCTTGTGAATCAAGATATTGGCGAGTTGTGGATTTCCTTTCAGGCGCTCTATAGCGTATTGAAAGGATCTGACCTGCACTCCAGTTGCCTGGCGTGTGTCCAAGGGCTGCGCATGGAGGTCTGTCACTGTATATACAGTTGGATCGCTATCTGAACCCCATGCTGCCATCAATGCTGCACGGCGGATCAAACAAGGTAGGCAATAGCCGCATTGTTCAATGCCATGTCCTAACCACCGAGCCTTGGCAGGAGATGAACACGATAATGAATCTGAAACTAGTTTTTTTAGAAGAGAAGTATTTTGGCAAGCCGAAGCCATTTCCCCTTTAGTTTTGTCCCAATACGGATTTTGAATTTCGCCATTAATACCAAGTATGGACAGTAGCTCATTCCATCTCGCCATATAATACGGGTGTGTAGTGCGAGTACTATTTGATCCCAATCGTAGAGGATCCAACGGAACATTTAGAGCAATCAGTCCATTTTCAGGGACGCGCAAAATGAAATGATCCCCTAGTCCTGTTCCTGCGAAAACTCCGAGAGCAAAGAACAAGAATGATCTGCCTCGAGTACTGCTTTCTGAACTAACACCTTCGACAAGCCCTTCCTCAAAAGTCATACCAACCCGTAATCTCTCGAAAGATAATGTGGTGTAATGTTTTTTCAAGCCAGCAAATAACTTACTTTGCGCGTCACTCGTTGCACCTTCTCCGAAATGACTAACCAGAAGAGGTGTTGCACCATTTTCCAGCGAGTCAATAGCCCCAATCAAGCTATCAAGTCCGCCAGAGAACAAACTTACGGAATCATACGGATGAGCAATCAAAGATGGTGGCGCTTCTTCGGCAATAGTAGCAAAACGCTCAGGGCGTGGCCTGAAATCTATAGTCCAGCGATCGCCGGTGAGAAAATCGAGAGATTTCTTGATGGTTGGCGCTGCTGAGCTCCAGCGAGAAGGCTCACTCACGGGCACTATCAATCTAATTTCGCGTGTCCATGAATCCTGTGACTGCTCAACACGAGATATTCGTGTATCAGCAGCATGAACATGAGCGGCTAACACTAGCAGATCAATGCCTATTTCTGAGGGAAATATTCCGATATCCTTGAGACTGGACAGTGAATGACCAATACCATAATCCAAAGTTTGTTTGCTAGCGATGAGCTGTAGGTAAGTTATCTGTTCATCGATGCCTGCCACTGCGGCAAATGAATCGTCGTAGCCGAAATGACCAACCAGGAGTTGTCGTTTCATTGATTATTAGCCTCTGCTTCACCAAGCGCCTGTAAAATCCCGAATGCAGACTCATAAATGGTATCCACGAACCCTTGAATTTGTTCGGGGGTAAGATAATGAGTACCCGTTTGAGCACGTGCCAGTGCATCGCTTACTCCACCACGGATGAAATCACGCACCTGCTGCTCAACAAGATGTGCAGAGTGAGCATTTATAGGCATGGACACCGCTTTGGTTCCGATATCATTACATATACGAGCTTCAATCGCATGAGTGGCATATAACTCGAAAACGGTATGCATTTGATCTGGTGTAAATGTATTCAAATCCGTGAGTCCTTCGCCCGCAAGCTCTACGATAGTCTCAATGTATGCTTCGCGAGCAATCCCTTCATCAACAGTGCCTGCACCAGGGCAGATATAGTCGGCTAGCCCAACAAAAATTTCTGTTATTGGGCGACCTGCCAGAGATTCTAAATCCAGTGAGCGCAGAGCTTCATTAACACCTCTTGCTTGCGCATCTGCCAAGAAACTGAGGAGTCGTGCGCTCGCTCCTCTGGACGCACCCATACGCTGTGCAGCCTGGCGAGCACCGCCTGATGACTTTGAGACATACTTCGATATGGCTCGTCCAAGGCTCGCACGATCAGTACCTCCAGATCCTGCAAATCGCGTGAAGTTGCCGCGTGCGCTTGTGAAACGTTGCGGATCCGCTGCATTAGGTATTGGTGGGTGATTTGGAGGCGTTAGTGGTTCAGGGTTATCTGTTGGCTGCTGGTCGCCAGATCCAGTGCCATTGTCTGGCGGAGATACCGGGGTTTCGTTATCCAACCATGATGGAATAAGTGGAGTTCCGCCGCCAGGTCCTCCATAAGCTGTTGAAGTTCCCATTAATGTGTTCCCTTATAACTTTTGAGCGCTGCTTCGGCCGCGACTTTGAGGCTGATATTAGTAGTGATTTTGCTCCAGTTCCCCAGCAACATGGTTAATCGTGTTACGCATTCAGGGTCTTTTATGACATTTTGCCAACCACTTACAACCCAAGGACCGCATTTATTATTTGGCAAGGCCTCCAGGAAATCCATTAGCTGGCTCTGCAGGTTCGGTTGCGCCTTTACAAGAACGGTCAAACCATCAATTCCAGCCGGTTTGATATCAAAAGTGGCTGTACTCATTATTTTACTACGAACTGCTTCGAAGACTTTCTCGGCTTCAGGTTGTACAAGCTGCTTCAATTCTGACTCATAACTTTGGACAGTCATTTTCCCGCCGAACAATTTCTCGACCACTTCGGCTAAGTGACCCAGAACTGATACTGGGCCAAAATAATCTTTTTTGTCCTTTGTGACGAACAAGTAGGGCCGTAAGTCGAGACCTGATAGCTTTGGTGGGAGTCGAGCCCAGTCATTTATCGTTTCTGAAGATTTCCATTCAGTCAAAACCGCACTATCGGGTGGTAATAATACTTCAGCGGTTTGTTTTTCCTGTGGTTTATCATTGCTGTTAGCGGTTATTGCAAGAAATGTCTCTAGTGCTTCGAGATCTTTGCAGAATCCATCCGAATGAACCGCCGCGACAAGAGCAATTTGTTCGAACAATCTTGGGATAAAGCGTTCTGCGAGCATGAGTTTTGCTAACACGGGCAGTTTGATGTCATCGCCAAAACCTCGCGCTGTTGCTGTGCGCTCGCGTAGCAAAAGGGTATTGAGAAAACGCTTGATTTGCCGGGGATTACCTTTTGTACCGCTCGCCAGAATTGGTCCGATTTGGTCGCTAAGGATAAGTGCGTTATTTGCTTTATCGGCTTGCTGACCAAGAATTGACTTTACTGTGGCAGCGTCCAATCCACCGCTGGTCCAGGGACGTTTCAGCTTTTCCCGCGCAACGCTGATTAACCTCTCGTAGTCTGGGTTATTATCACCTATTTCGGCACCAGCAAGCAGTAATGTGACATAGATGCGCGTTTCTGTTTCACCCAATGCTGGGATCCGGAATGGAACCTGGATGAGTTTTTCGAGATAATTACGGGCATAGTCCCGTGGCCCTGTGGTATCAGGTAAGTCAGGAAAGTGCTTACGCACAGAGTACTCAATCATTGCCTCATCTGCAGCGACAACAAATGCCGTTCGTGCGGTAAACACAAATAGGCGAATAGCTTCAAGGGTTTCAATGGCTGTGTCAGGCAGGCAACGGTCAAGATCGTCGACCAATACCACGAGTTGCTTGATACCTGCATCTTTCAGCAGTTGATCGAATGCTTTACGGAATGTTTCCACTTCCATCGGTACATTTTTTGTTTCTCCTTCTTTCATGACCATCTTTACTTCATCAATGGCGGTAGAGATATTTTCTTTTGTCACTAGTTGGGTGGGATCTGCAACCAGAGCTTCTAGAGAGCCAACAATGGCTCCAATTTGTCCTGGAGTTGGAACACCTGTGAATGCAGTCAATGCCAGACCACCAGCTCGTTTGGCAACCTTTAGCCAGTCGATGCTACGGAATACGTCTTTGATGGCCCCTTCAACTTTTTTCAACGCCGGACGTTTTTCTACCAGCCCCGAGACGATGCCTTCGATTAAGGCGATTTTGGCATCTTCAAATCCCTGGAAACGCCAGCCATTAAACTTTAAGCATAAGACATCATTTCTGTCAGAGAAGCCTGCTTCAATCATTTCGAGCACGCTTGATTTCCCCGCGCCCCAATCGCCATGAACACCAATTGTTACCGGATGGTTAGGCGTCTCACAAAGCAGTCCAATAATGGTGGAGGCTATGGCCTCATTGTTCAGTAGATCAATTTTTGTTTCGTTGTCAGTCAGGATCATTTGTTTTCCTAATTGTCATTGTCCTAACGCTGGTGAAGATATTTCCATGTGCATCATAGGACGATCTTATAGGGGACGGGTTATCTTCATTGTGATTTACCATATCCACTGGGTTAAAACTAATGGCTAAAATTTGGTTATCCATATGATACTATTGGTGACTTTATGATTGTTGATCTGCTCCACAACCTTACATTCAGCTCATCAGTTTTGTTGATGTCAGTTTCGTCAATTGAACCAGAATCACATTGATAAATGCCCATGACGTGCTGGAAACCTTAGGTGAGACTATCACGATGGCAGATTGCTCGGCGCAACGAGTTGCACAAATCAGCCATGATATCCAGGCACTGGGTGGGCGAATTGAGTTTCTCATAGTTGTGAAAATGGGCAGTTGTGAAAAGTGAAGTGTGGCGGAATTTTAGATTAAAATTCATGCGATTAGCATTTTTTACGATGATTCTAAAGAGATAATGAACAAGTTTCAGAGGGATGGGCTGGGATGGCTGCAAAAAAAAAATGGTACTGGACGTTGATCATGCGATTCTTCTTCCCTGAGCAGCGTAAGTGGGTGGCAAGAGCCTTGATCGCTGCGGGGATTCCCGTGGTGACAGGGCCGATGTGGGTGCCGTATGCCAACGCAGCGTTGGAGCACTACGCGGGATTCAGTGTGCCAGACCCCAATGTGAGCACTGGATGGAAGATCTTGGCTCTCGGACTTGTGGTTTTTGTTGTCAATGAGGTCTTAGATCGGCGTCCAAAGGACAAGGTGGCATCGAATGAAGATGTGGCGGACCGCAAATCCATGGAGATACTGTTTTCCAATTTATACTTGCCTGCATTCGATCAGTTCTTTCACTACGGCAAGCAGTCGGTCATCTATGTGCCGGTCCTGCATTATTTCTTCGGCCTAGAAGGTTTCGTCCAAGCTTCAAGCTATCACGTGCATGATGCCAAACTGGGGAGTGATGTGCACGGGCTGCATTCGTCACTCTGTCGTGCACTGTCTTACGGAGAATACTTCGTCGAGATGTCGAACGCTGATTTGCAGAAGTTCGACAGCAATCGTGATACTCATGTGGATCCAGACGCAAAGAGAGTCTATGAGGATTTCATAAGCTCGGTATCCGTGGCCGAGGATCACTTGCGCAGTCTCTACACGAACGTGAGCGCCAAGTATCCTGACTTCGATTTTACTAGGACCAACCAAACTGCGCTCGCCGAGTATCGTGAGTACTATCAGAAAAAGGCAGAAAAAGAGGCTGCCGTCGTTAGCGAGTTGGAATTTAAAGTGCTGCGCACGATCTTGGATGTCGAGGCAGGGCCTAACTATCCCAACCTCGCCACCTTGGTGGCCGCGTTGAGCTACTCGAGGGTCGATATTCAGGTAGCATTAGACAAGCTACTCGAACGTAGCTTTGTCGCTCACCTCTATCGTGGCACACTTCACCAGAAGTACACGGTGTTGAAGGATGGTCGCGCATATTATGCTTCCAACAGGAAACAGTTTGGTGAGGCTGAATCGACCTAGATTTGCTGCTTATCGATGATTTTGTAAAAAGTACTTTTTGATGCTACCAACTACGAGATTTGTGGCCAGTCCTAAAAGCATTGTACTTGACAGGGGAACAAAAGTGGGTGACGTGATATCGAATCATCCACCGAAGGACTGCAAGTTACATTAGCTAAGTTTAGATAAGATGGTAGATGAAACTCGACCACAACCGCGAAGAACTTGCGGACGTCGCATGTCCGATGGAGAAACACCGACCTCGGGGGAGTGAAGAGTACTTTTGACATTTTTTCCGAAAAAAGACTGCTTCATGAGTTGCATCATATACTTATAACTAAATTATTGCATCAGAGTACAGCTCACGCCTATGAGCTGGTTAACATTCTGAAACAATAGATTATGTGATATTATTAGTCAAAATTTAATCACCTCAAGAGTAGTGGTACTTGAAAACGTTAAATGGCGTCCAAATTTTGTTTAAAAATGGTTATGGTTTATGCCATATATCGAACTTTTCTGATGAGCTGAAACAAGCACTTAAAAATCATCTAACGCGAATTTGCCATGGAGAAACTCATTCCACGAGTGGATATGCAATGTATCGGTATAAACCGACCGTCCAAGCTTTTTTAGAGCGGTATGAAAAAAAACCTATAAACACTCAAAAAGGAATGATTGGAGAATTTCTATCACATATAATTATTAATGAGCTTTTTGATGGTTTTGAAACCGCATCACCTTTTTTTAATCTTGAAGAAAAAAGCATTAAAAAAGGATTCGATTTATTATTATATTCAACATCAGATCATAAAGTTTGGATCACTGAAGTTAAATCCGGTGGGTTACGTAAAGGTAAGGATGTAAATGTCACTACTCAAATTCTTTTAAATACAGCGTATAATGATTTAAAAACCAGATTAAATGAAAATGAAATAAACCACTGGGCTAATGCGATGAATGCTGCGAGTGTTGCAGTTTCTCAACATAGAAGTTACAAGGGGGTCGTACTAGATCTTCTTGCCAGTGAAGGTGAAAAAACGTCTGAAAAAAAATCAACCAGTACTGACAACTACGTCTTTTTTATTTCTAATTTGTTCCACGATATAAAATTTAAAACTATAGAAAAAACTGTCATGGATTTTCACAAAAGCATGGTCGAAAAAGCTGAATTTGCAGATGTGTTTTGTTTTTCTATCCAAAAAAGCACCTTAAATAAGGTAGTCGATTTTTTGAAAGATGAAAGTAAAAAATGACTATAAAAAAAACTCAACCTCTAACATTACTCCAACTAAGAAAAACAGAATTTTATAATTATTATTCTAAATTATTTCTCAAAAAAGATTTAACCAGTAAAGAGATACAAATATTACTGTCACTGACGATTGTTTTTATAAATCAGGAGGATATTCACCTTAGAAGGTTTGGTTATAGAATAGCATTGCTTTATGCCAATAAGAAAAATGATTACATTCCGCTTTATGAGATTGCCATAAACCAAGGCCTAATACCTGTAGCAAAATCTATTAGTGATAACTATTTAACATCTGATAATGATACTTTTATTAAAACTTTATCTGATAGTTTCTCCGATAATTTTGTTGAGAATGGAATTACATTGACTCAGCAACAAAGTGATATGAAATTTTTTCTTCAAGAAAGCATAGACAATAATGTTGCAATTGTAGCACCTACATCGTATGGAAAATCTAATCTTATTATTGAAGAAATAAAGAAAAAAACACATGGGAATAGATGTGTCATTGTACCATCCAAAGCATTACTATCACAAACAAAGAATAACATTCTAAGGTCATATAATACCAAAACGAAAGTAATTACTCACCCTGAAATGTATAAAGAAGGTGAAGATAATATCTTTGTTCTGACGCAAGAACGAGCATCTAAGTTATTGTCTAAAAACAAGGGTTTTCACTTCGATTTGCTGTTAATAGATGAAGCTCATAATATTTTAGAAAATACATCCAGAAGCAAATTATTAGCTAATGTAATTTGTCGTTCGATTTTTCGGAAAACGAATCTTAGTATTAAATACTTCACTCCGTTTTTGAATGATGCCAATAACTTGGCGCTAAAAAAAATAGAGCAAAAAATCACAGACTATAAAATAAATGAATATATTAAAAGTGAGGTTATATATCTTTATGATTTCAGAGCTCAATATGAAAACTTCCAAAAATACGATCAATTTATGGATAGGTGGAGTAACGTTAGAAAATCTGCGAACGATCATATTGAATTAATTAAAAATAAATCACTTAATAAAAACATCATATACTTCAATAGTCCAAAAAAACTTGAAAAATTCGCAAAAGAGTTTGCTCAGGATCTTCAAAATATTACCTGTGCTATTGTAGACAAAGCTTGTGTTGAATTATCTGAAAATATTGATGAAAACTACCTCATTATAAAGTGTTTAAAAAAAGGAATTGTGTATCATCACGGTTCAATGACAGATAACGTGAGGCTGTATATTGAAACAGTATTTAAAAAATCTCATCATGTCAAATATCTTATAACTAACTCAACACTTCTCGAAGGTGTTAACTTGCCAGTGGAAAGACTATTTGTTTTAGAAAATAAAAAAGGGCGATCTTCTTTAAATCATTCTCAATTCAACAATCTTGTTGGGAGAATAAATAGATTTGGAGATGTTTTCAAGGAGGGTAAGTTAGTTGAAATTAAAAAACTATTGCCAGTTATTTACATAATTGGCACTGACCAATATTCTGGAAAAAAGACAAATTTGAATGAATTCATTAAGAAGGTTTCTAAAGTTGATAGTAAGCGATATGATCAGGTTAACAATGTTTTATTAAATGAAACAATAATAAACGAATATAATGAAGAAGAGTACAATAGATCCATTGATGATTTAGAAAATCTAGAGCAAGGAATAGTGACAGGATATGATGGTAAATATGTCGAAACTGAAATTGGGAAAATATTATATGAAAATAACATATCGGAGCTAAATGTTCACGAGTGTGAACATAGCATACAAGAAGAAATTAATTATTTCCGTAAAAATAATGAGTTAATATCTGATGAAGAATCATTGATATCATTAATCTCCATCTTATTTATTGACAAAATGGCTGACGGTGAAAAATATAATGAATTAACAAGATTGAAAAACATTGATGCTCAAAAGTTTTACGCTATGTTTCTTAAATGGAAGGTTAAAAACACACCATTTAAGTTGATTATTCGAAATTTTATAAATTATTGGGATAGCATTCCAAAGAATACGCCAAAGGAACTTGTATTCGTGGGGAAATGGGGGGACGAAACATTCGGAAATGGTTACCGCGAACACTGGGTTAATATCAACAAAAAGACAAGGTCTGAGAAAATAAACTTGGCTATAGTTAGAATTAAAGAGGAGGATGATTTTTTAGATTATAAAATATTAAAATTTATCGAGGTTATTAAAGATGTTGGACTTATTGATGAAATGTTTTATCTCAATATAAAATATGGTACTAAAGATAAGCGGGTTATTTCTTTAATGAATGATGGGTTTAGCCGTGGCTTATCTGATTTAATAGTGAGTAAATACGACAAGTATTTTGCCGTATCTGAAAGTGGTGATGTAACTATTGATAAAAAAATGATGGAAGCAATGATGGATAATCAAGAAAGTGAAATGTTGTTACTTGAAACGAAGTTAAATATTGGTGAGTGAACATTGTATTTTTTAAGGCTGCTATCTCATTTTTTTAGAGATCAAAAGGTAAAACAATCAATAGTAACGAATAAGGCGCCAATTTTATCTTTCGAAACCCTTAGGGAATGTTTTTAAATAATAGTTTATTTAGCGGAATATATCATGAATTTTAAACATGTATCACGGAATCATCCAATTGTAAGCTTAAATGAACCAGTTATGTATTTAATAGATGATAATTGGGATGATTTTAGCTTTCGAACAAGTTTTAAAGCGGTTGTTTTTGATGAGAAGGGAGCAAGGCATGATCTTGGTATAATAAAAATTGGTCATATTGGACAGGATGAAACTAGGACTGAAATAGAAAGGGAGTTTTCGAAACTAAAAAGTAAATTTTTTTCTGTGGGCCAAAGTGTTGATTATTATTTGAAGGTGCGGAATTTTTCTTCTTCATTAAAAGAATCAATTCTTTTAGGTCTCAGAGATGTTGTTTTTAATGATGATATGTTTAATTTGGCTGTGAAAGAAAAGGTTATGACGCATTCTCTTTTGAGAGATGTGAGTATTTCAGTTCTAAAAAATCAATTCAGGAGGTTATTAGATGGTGGGAGTATTCTTACGGAATTTCATTTTGGTTTTAGTTCTAGATATATAAAAAATACATTGAGCACGGATTTGGATTTTCATGTTGTACCAGACTCTACACCCCCAAGTAACGTGCATGTTATAATTGGTTCGAATGGTGTTGGTAAAACAAGTTTACTCAATAGAATGGTAAGTACATTACTAAAAACAAAAGCAGACGCTAAGCAAACCTCCAAATTTTACTTGATTGATGAGGACGATGAACAGATAGATATTAACGATGTTAATAATCTTTTTTCTGGTGTCGTATCAGTTGCGTTTAGCGCATTTGACCCATTTACTCCACTTCCAGAAGAGAAAGATAAAACTAAAGGAATAAAATATTCATATATAGGTCTTAAACGCTCCAATAACATTGGTGGTAAAATAGGAACACATAAAAGTAAAAGGATGCTTGAGAATGAATTTGCTGAAAGTTTATATGCGTGTTGTAAAAGGGAAAAAGGTGATGAATGGTGGCGATATATACATATACTTGAGTCTGATATTCTATTTAGCGAGCAAAATATAAATGAACTACTTAATTTATATGATGAATATGGTCATATTCATGAGGGTGAGGATTTCAGAAGAGAATGTAGAAATAAATTCAGAAAGTTAAGCTCAGGACATGCAATAACACTGCTAACTATTACCAAACTTGTTGAGGTTTTGGAGGAGAAAACTTTAGTCTTAATGGATGAACCAGAGGCACACTTGCATCCACCTCTATTATCATCATTTATTCGTGCTATTTCTGAATTATTAATATACAAGAATGGGATAGCAATTATAGCTACACATTCTCCAATTATTCTTCAGGAGGTGCCTAAGGTTTGCGCATGGAAAATAAAGCGATTTGGTAATGAGGCTTTAGCTGAGAGGCCCGAGAGTGAGACGTTTGGAGAGAATGTTGGGCTTCTCACTAATGATGTCTTTGGTCTTGAGGTTACCGAATCCGGATTTCATACATTATTGAAGCGAGAAATTAATGCTGATCCATCTGCGAACTTTAGGAGGATAGTAAATCGTTTCGATGGCAAATTGGGTTCTGAAGCAAAAATTATTTTGCAAGGTTTAGTTTATGCTAAAGGGAAGGAATAATGAAAAAGTTAGCAAAGCCAACTAGCAATTCATTAGATGTTTATGCCTTGTGTATCAGTAAAATTAGAAGTGTAGAACTAAAAAGAAATCTTGAAAATATTTCACAGCTAATCGTTGATGCTGCAGAAGAGTATGATAGTCTCGGTAGACTAGCTGATATATATCTTACCCCGCAATCATTAGATATTAATGGCGATATCACAAAGAAGGTAATGGAGAATGTCTATACGCAACGTATGGCAAAATTGAAATCACCAGGTAGGGCCATCTATAACACACTCCGGTTATCCGCTAAATTCAACCAATGCCCTCTATGTGGGCACAGGCAGGTGAAAACACTAGATCATTACCTACCGAAATCAAATTATTCAAAGCATGTTGTTATTCCATTTAATCTCATACCATCCTGCTCTGACTGTAATAAAGAAAAATTAGACATTATACCTACAGATAAAGAAAATCAAACCCTTCATCCGTACTATGACGATGTTACAGAATATCAGTGGCTTTTTGCTGAGGTTATAGAAGAAAACCCTATGTCCGTATATTTTTATACACAAGACGTTGCTGAATATGATGATGTATTAAATAGAAGAATCAAACTTCACTTTAAAACGTTTGGGTTAAATGATTTATATATTTCTCAATCAGGTGTTCTTTTGTCTAATTTGATAATAAGAATAACCGGTCTTTATAACGATGGTGGTGCTGAAAGTGTTGTAGAGTATCTTTCGTTAGAGGCAAGTAGTAGAAGAGGTAATTGTATTAATTCTTGGGAAACAGCTATTTACTCTGCCCTTGCTGAAAGTCAATGGTTCTGTAATGGTGGTTTTAGAGAGTAATTATTCTATTATTAGCCATCTTAAATTTGGAAGAAATACTTTGAATTAAAAAATTCAATGTCTTTCATTTAAGTCCAAATGGGGTTTGTCGTAAAAGAAGTCATGATACAAAAACGATCCAACCCCAAACCCCAAACCC
>OJJJ01000139.1_pt1 | contig 45350 bp, 43 predicted proteins | sample 1596311 | NCBI WGS metagenome assembly OJJJ01 (sample SAMEA4350140, study PRJEB24818) | metagenome | biome: human; feature: gut; material: faeces | place: Denmark | collected 2013-09
GTTAACAAGTTCATTGAAGAAAAAACAATCTGCTAATCCACGAGATGCGGCCCAATTTACTGCTTAGGAGAAGATCATGGGTTTGTTCGATAAACTGAAATCTCTGGTTTCTGATGATAAGAAAGACACCGGAACTATTGAGATTATAGCTCCGCTCTCTGGCGAGATCGTCAACATCGAAGACGTGCCGGATGTAGTTTTTGCTGAAAAAATCGTTGGTGATGGCATCGCTATCAAACCAACCGGTAACAAAATGGTTGCCCCTGTAGACGGCACCATCGGCAAAATCTTTGAAACCAACCATGCGTTCTCTATCGAATCTGATAGCGGCATTGAGCTGTTCGTTCACTTCGGTATTGATACCGTTGAACTGAAAGGCGAAGGCTTCAAGCGTATTGCTGAAGAAGGTCAACGCGTTAAAGTGGGCGACCCGGTTATTGAATTCGATCTGGCACTGCTGGAAGAAAAAGCCAAGTCTACCCTGACGCCGGTTGTTATCTCCAACATGGACGAAATCAAAGAACTGATCAAACTGTCCGGTAGCGTGACCGTGGGCGAAACCCCGGTTATCCGCATCAAGAAGTAATTCTGCGTAGGCCGGATGAGGCGTTTACGCTTCCATCCGGCAATCAGGCAGCACTTTACCGGATGGCGCTGCGCTTATCCGGCCTACAAAGAAACTCTCATCGTAGGCCGGATAAGACGTTCACGCCACCATCCGGCATTAAATCTGCGAGGTCATCGGGCGGTAACACGCTTCGCGCATCAAAATTTTCATCCCTTCAGGCCCGCTTTCCAGCATCCGTCTTTCTGAATCCGCCACCAGCAGTTCACAGTCATATCCGCCGGCAATACCAAACATCGCGCGCGCCACGCAGATATCTTCCAGCGCCTCGGTGCCGCTGGTATCAAAATGCCCCACTAAACGTCCATGCTGGCGAACCACCAACCGATAACTCTTCATCGCGCCTCCCCTGCCGGTGGCAGAATTAATTCATCACACCCGCACAGGTGGGTCCAGGTCATCACTTCCAGCACGCGCTGCGCAGCATCATGTGTGGCGGCGGTAAGCGCTTTTCCTGCAACGATACCGCTTATCAGTTCAGCGCAAAACAGATCGCCGGTTCCCTTGAGGTCCGTTTTCACCCGCGGATGGGCTAACACCTCAACCGTTTCAGCCGTCACCACCGCCACGTTGATGACCTCCTCGACATCACCCGGTGCGCTGGTAATTACCACCCATTTTAGCGTGTCGGTGAGCAGGGATTTTGCCGCCAGAATCGCCTCATCAAGCGTGCGACACGGTTTTCCACTCAGCATTTGCAGTTCAAACACGTTCGGCGTCACGCCCTGCGCCAGCGGGAGCAGGTGCGTGCGGTACGCCTCCGGAATCTCGGCCTTCACGTACATCCCGCTGTCGATATCACCCATCACCGGATCGACCAGAATACACAGCTCTGGATGCGCGGCGCGAACGGTTTCCAGCCACCGTGCGAGCAGCGCTATCTGCTCTGCGCTTCCCATATAGCCGGTCGTTACCGCCTTGAGTTCACGTAAGGCATCGCGCTCATGTAAAGCAATGAGATAACCATTAAACCAGTCGCCGGGGATAATCCCGCCATAAAAGGTTTCATAATGTGGGGTGTTACTGAACAGCACCGTCGGTACCGCCGTCACCCGTAACCCATGCGCTTTAATGGCCGGCACGGCAATACTGTTGCCTACGCTGCCATACACCACCTGTGACTGGACGGCGACGATATCGGTTTGTAACGCCCGATGCTTGTCGTCGAAGAGCACTGACTGTATTTCACTCTCCTGCTCCATAAACCTCTCCTCTCGCTGGACAGCGGGCTGATGCCTCACTATTATCGTCATATGCTAAAATTCATTTTGTCATAGGTCAATAATGATCGACGGAAAAACCGCTAACGAAATTTTTGACAGTATTCGTCAACATATCACTACAGGCGTACTTGTCGCAGGAGACACGCTGCCGCCGGTCAGGGATCTGGCAACGGTATTAAACGTTAATCGCAATACTGTCGCAGCGGCCTATAAACGCCTGGTCACTACCGGACTGGCACTTAGCCAGGGACGTAACGGCACGGTAATCAAGGGCGTATCCTCGCCCGTTGCGCTGGAAGGGGGGAATCCGGATACACCGCTAACCGACCTTTCCGGCGGCAATCCTGCGCCTTCACGCCTCCCCGACCTGAGTCACTATTTCGCGAAAATAAATAACTCCCCCCGCTTGTATGGCGACGAGGTTGTCTCCCCTGGGCTTAAGACGTGGGCGACGCAATGGATGCAGGATGTCCTGCCCGGCCCAGGTGAAATTGATATTACCAGCGGCGCCATTGATGCCATCGAACGGCTACTGTGCGCCCATTTGCTGCCGGGTGATAGCGTCGCCGTCGAAGATCCCTGCTTTTTAAGCAGCATCAATATGCTGCGTTATGCCGGGTACTCAGCAAGCCCGGTCAGCGTGGACAGCGAAGGCATGCAGCCAGACATGCTGGAGCTGGCGCTACAGAAAGGAGCGCGGGCGGTGATCCTGACCCCGCGCGCGCACAATCCAACCGGCTGTAGCCTCAGTGCTATCCGCGCCGCCCGGTTGCAGGATATCCTGTCACGTTACCCGCAAACGCTGGTGATTATCGACGATCACTTTGCCCTGCTGTCCGCATCCCCGTTGTACCCGGTGATTGCGCCGCAGACAAAACACTGGGCAGTCATCTGTTCGATGTCAAAAACATTAGGCCCGGATCTACGCCTCGCCATCGTTGCCAGCGATCCCGATACCTCGGCAAAACTGCGTCTGCGGCTTAACGCCGGCAGTCAGTGGGTCAGCCACCTGTTGCAGGATTTGGCCTGCGCCTGTCTGAGTGATGAGAACTATCAGCGCACGTTGGTGCAGACTCAGCAGTTTTACGCCGCTCAGCAACAAAAGCTAAGCCAGGCCCTTCAGCAACAGGGCATTGAACTTGCCGCTGGCGATGGTCTGAATCTGTGGCTGCCGCTACAGACCCACAGCCAGTCGCTCGCTTTCGCGCTGGCGAAAGCCGGCTGGCTGGTACGAGAAGGCGAAGTATTTGGCATCAATGCGCCGTCACACGGCCTGCGCATTACGCTGTCAACATTAGACGACCACGACATTACCAGGCTGGCGGCTGATATTCATCAGGCGCTGAAGCGCTAACCGGAGAGAATACATGCGAGTTCATTTTGTTATTCATGAGTCATTTGAATCTGCTGGCGCATATCTGCCATGGGCCGAAGAACGCGGTTACGCCATCAGCTGGTCGCGCGTTTACGCCGGAGAATCCGTTCCCGCCAGTACCGACGGTTTCGATATGCTGGTGGTCTTCGGTGGCCCGCAATCACCGCGTACCACGCTGGCAGAGTGCCCATATTTTGATGCTCAGGCTGAACAGCACCTGATCAACCAGGCGATTGCGGCGCGTAAGATTGTGGTCGGTATTTGTCTCGGTTCGCAACTGATCGGTGAGGCTCTGGGGGCGAGAGTGTGTCAAAGCCCGGAAAAAGAGATTGGTCATTACCCCATTACGTTGACCGACGCAGGTAAAACGCATCCGCTGATCGCCCACTTCGGTTCACCGCTGATGGTCGGGCACTGGCATAACGATATGCCGGGGTTAACCGATCAGGCCACGGTTCTTGCCACCAGCGAGGGTTGCCCACGACAAATTGTGCAGTACGGTAATTTTGTCTATGGTTTCCAGTGCCATATGGAGTTCACTGCCGAAGCGGTTGAAGGGCTGATCCAGCACTCAGAGCAGGAACTGGCGGATGCCAAAGGTAAACCGTTTATTCGATCCGTTACAGAAATGCGTGCATGGAACTACGCGCAGATGAACGAGAAGTTGTGGCAGTTCCTTGATTTGCTGGTAGAAAAACGTAACGATTGAACATTGCAGGCCGGATAACACGCTTTACGTCATCATCCGGCGATCGTGTCGTATGTTTGCCTGATGGCGCTACGCTTATCAGGCCGACAAATTAGATCCCTGCGCCCTGGTTGAAGTGCTCTTCACCGAACACGCCGGTCGAGAGATAGCGATCGCCGCGATCGCAAACGATCGCCACCACAACCGCACCAGGGTTTTGCTCTGCTATACGGCGCGCACCGGCTACCGCGCCGCCGGAACTCACACCACAAAAAATACCCTCGCGAACCGCCAGTTCACGCATGGTTTTCTCAGCGTCGTCCTGATGAATATCCAGTACTTCATCCACCAGCGAAGCGTTAAAAATCCCCGGCATATATTCCGCGGGCCAGCGACGTATCCCCGGAATACTGCTGCCCTCTTCCGGTTGTAATCCGACGATGGTCACGGGTTTGTCCTGCTCGCGTAGAAAACGCGACACGCCAGTAATGGTGCAGGTGGTGCCCATACTGGAAACGAAATGAGTGATACGGCCTGAGGTTTGCTGCCAGATCTCCGGCCCGGTGGTGGTGTAATGCGCGTACGGATTATCAGTGTTGTTAAACTGATCGAGTAGCGTGCCCTCACCGCGCTGAGCCATCTCCAGGGCTAAGTCGCGCGCCCCTTCCATGCCCTGCTCTTTGCTAACCAGAATCAGCTCAGCACCGTAGGCGCGCATCGCGGCACGACGCTCCTGACTCATGTTGTCCGGCATCAACAGCTTCATACGATAGCCTTTCAGCGCAGCAATCATCGCCAGCGCGATCCCGGTATTGCCGCTGGTCGCCTCGATCAGCACATCACCAGGCTTAATTTCTCCACGTTTTTCCGCTTCGACAATCATCGACAACGCGGCGCGATCTTTCACCGACCCTGCCGGGTTATTGCCTTCCAGCTTGACCCAAATTTCACTGCCGTTATCCGGCGCCAGACGTTGCAGTTTTACCAGAGGCGTATTGCCTATTGTTTGTTCTAATGTGTTCACGTTTTCTGCTCAATAAAATGCCGGGTGGCGCTGCGCTTACCCGGCCTACAGGTCATGATTTAGCCCGTAGGCCCGGTAAGCATAGCGCCACCGGGCGATAACTATGCGAATTAACCTATCAGGCGGATTGTGCCAGAGCAAGTTCGGTTTCACGCGTTTCAATCCGCTGTTCACCGTTATACAGACGCGCATTTTGCAGTCCCACAAACAGACGTTCACCGCGGCTTGGGGGGTTATCGCCCTGCATCACCACCGTCAGCGGCTCGTTATACCACCCCAGTGGCTGGACAACTAATTGGGTGTAGTGACCTTTCGGACTGGCTTCCAGCACCTGTACCGGCAGCGGCGAATCGAGGCTGGTACGGCGGCTCTCATCGACTTCCCCCGGACGCAGGAACAGATCGACCGGTCCCTGATACGCGGGCGTATATCCCAGCGGCCAGCGATGCGCGCCAACGTGGAACTGCCCACCGCGTACGGTGCCCTGCAGGCGGTTCACTTCGCCCATAAACTCCAGCACAAAGCGGGTGGCCGGTTCACGCCATACCTGATCCGGCGCATCGGCCTGCTCGATATGACCCTGGCTCATCACCACCACGCGATCCGCCACTTCCGTCGCCTCTTCCTGATCGTGGGTGACGAACACGCTGGTGAATTTCAGTTCTTCATGCAACTGACGCAGCCAGCGACGCAACTCTTTACGCACCTGGGCATCAAGCGCGCCAAATGGTTCGTCGAGCAGCAGGATCTGCGGCTCTACCGCCAGCGCACGCGCAAGAGCCACGCGCTGCTTTTGCCCGCCGGAAAGCTGCGCCGGGAAGCGTTCTGCCAGATGGGCCAACTGTACCATTTCCAGCAGTTTGGTGACTTTTGCTTTGATCGCCGCCGCATTCGGACGCTCGCGACGTGGCAGTACCGTCAGACCAAAGGCGATATTGTCGAAGACGGTCATATGCCGGAACAGCGCGTAGTGCTGGAATACAAACCCCACCTTACGCTCGCGAGCGTGCAGACGACTGACGTCCGTACCGTGAAAGCGAATATGTCCGCTGGACTGATGCTCCAGCCCGGCAATAATGCGCAGCAGCGTAGTTTTGCCTGAACCGGACGGCCCCAGCAGCGCGACCATCTGACCTGAAGGAATATCCAGTGAGATATCGTTCAGCACCTGGGTGCGACCAAAAGACTTCTTAATATTGGCAATCTCAATGCTCATGATTTTCCTCCTGCTGCGCGCGTTTTTCCTGGTTCTCCAGACGCCATTGCAACATGCTCTTCAAAAACAGGGTAACAATCGCCATCAGCGTTAATAACGCCGCAGCGGTAAAGGAGCCGACAGTGTTGTAGTCCTGCTCCAGTAATTCAATCTGCAGAGGCAGCGACAGGGTTTCGCCGCGAATCGAGCCGGACACCACCGACACCGCGCCAAACTCACCAATCGCGCGGGCGTTGGTCAGCACCACGCCGTACAGCAGCGCCCAGCGAATGTTTGGCAAGGTCACGCGGCGGAACATCTGCCAGCCGGATGCGCCAAGTAGAATAGCCGCCTCGTCTTCATTGCTGCCCTGGCTCAACATCACCGGTACCAGCTCACGCACCACAAACGGACAGGTGACGAAGACCGTGACCAGCACCATTCCCGGCCAGGCGAACATCACCTGCAGGTTGTGCTCATCCAGCCAGCCGCCGAGCGGGCCGTTGGAACCATAAAACAGCAGATAGACCAGACCGGCGACCACTGGCGACACGGCAAACGGGATATCCAGCAACGTCAGCAGCAACTGGCGACCGGGGAAGTTAAAGCGCGTGACCAGCCACGCCAGCAGCACGCCAAACACCAGGTTCACCGGTACCGCAATCAGCGCAATCAGCACCGTTAGCCAAATAGCGTGCAGCATGTCCGGGTCGGCCAGGTTCTGTAATACCGGCATTAATCCCTTGCTGAACGCCTGCACGAAGATATAAATCATCGGCACCAGCAAAATGAACGCGGAGACCAGCATACCCGTGCCGATCAGAAACCATTTCCCCCAGTTGATGTGGGGCGCGCCATAGCGTTTCAATTGGGTAATCTCTGCCATCAGTGACCTACCACGCGTCGACCAAAGCGACTCTGCAGGGTGTTAATCGAAAACAGCAACAACAGCGATGCCCCGAGGATCACCGACGCAATCGCGCTGGCGGCCGGATAGTCAAACTCCTGTAAGCGAACAAAAATCATCAGCGAAGTGACTTCCGTTTTCCAGGCGATGTTCCCGGCGATGAAGATAACCGCACCAAATTCTCCCAGGCTGCGGGTGAACGAAAGTGCGATCCCGGCAACCAGCGCCGGAGATAATTCCGGCAGCACCACTTTACGAAAGCTCTGCAAGCGCGTGGCGCCGAGTGTTTCCGCAGCTTCTTCATACTCCGGGCCTAACTCTTCCAGCACCGGCTGTACGGTACGCACTACGAACGGAATGCTGGTAAACGCCATGGCGACCGCAATACCGAGCCAGGTGTAGGTTACTTTAATATCCAGTTTCGCCAGCCACTCGCCGTAAAAACCGTTAACCGAAAACAGCGAGGCCAGCGTCAGGCCCGCCACTGCTGTAGGCAGCGCAAACGGCAGGTCCATTAACGCATCCAGCAGTGTGCGACCTGGAAAGCGATAGCGGGTTAAGATCCACGCCATCAGCAGGCCGAACACGCCGTTAAAGATCGAGGCCACAAACGCGGACAGCAGCGTGACCTTATAGGCTGCCACCACCTGCGGATTGGTAATCACTTCCCAGTATTGCGCCCAGCTCATTTGCGCCAGTTGCATCACCAGCGCACTGAGCGGCAGCAGCAATATCAGGCAGACAAACAGTAAGCTGGTGCCCAGGCTTAAGGTAAAGCCGGGCAGCACGCGTCGGGAGGAAACAGCAAACATTTACTTACGCCCCGCCGCCAACAGTTTGTCCAGCTCACCGCCGCTGGTAAAGTGCGTTTTCATCACCTCAGGCCATGCGCCAAACTGATCTTCCACGCGGAACAACTCGGTCTGCGGGAATTTATCTTTCAGCTTATCCATCACCTGCGGGTTATTCACACGGTAGTAGTAATCCGTGATGATGGTCTGCGCCTGCGGGCTGTACAGCCAGTTCAGGTAGGCTTTCGCCGCTTTCTCAGTGCCATTGGCCTGCACGTTTTTATCGACCCACGCCACCGGGAACTCGGCGAGGATATTGGTCTTAGGAATAACGACCTCGAAACCCTGCGCTTCATACTGCTTACGAATGTTGTTCACTTCTGATTCGAAGCTGATCAGCACATCGCCCAGCCCACGTTCTGCAAAGGTGGTGGTGGCACCGCGACCGCCGGTATCAAAGACTTCAACATTTTTCAGGAACTGGGTCATGAACTGTTCGGTTTTAGCGTTATCGCCGCCGTCCGCTTTTGCTGCCGCACCCCACGCCGCCAGATAGGTATAGCGCGCGTTACCGGAGGTTTTCGGGTTTGGGAAGATCAGTTTGACGTCAGAACGCACCAGATCATTCCAGTCATGGATGTTTTTCGGGTTCCCTTTACGCACCAGGAAGCCCATTGTGGAATAGAACGGCGAGCTGTTATTCGGCAGACGGCTTTGCCAGTCGGCGGGGATCAGCTTTCCTTTGTCATGTAGAATCTGTACGTCAGTGACCTGGTTATAGGTCACGACGTCGGCTTTAAGCCCCTGCAGAATCGCCAGCGCCTGTTTTGATGACCCGGCATGAGATTGTTTAATCGTCAGCTTGTCACCGCCGTTATCCTGCGCCCATTGCTGTTCAAACGACGGGTTAAGGGCGGCAAACAGCTCACGAGACACATCATAGGAACTGTTCAGCAGTTCCGTTGCCTGCGCCTGACCGACCAGCAGCAGCGCCGCCAGCGTCAGGGTTCTTTTTTTCAGTAAGTTAACGGCCATTGCGCACCCTTATAAATTTAATGACTTTCTTATGGCCATCATATTTATAACGGGAGTAAAAGGAGTAACGGTTTTATATACCGTTTGATGATTTGAAAGTTGAAAAGAGAATAAGAGGTAACTCCTCCCCTGTTCGCGGGGAGGAGACAAGCATCACTCAGACGCCGACGCTAACACTTTCTGGCAGGGTGCTGCCGCCATCGATCACGTTCTGCGTGCCGGTTAAGTAGCTGGACTCATCAGACGCCAGGAACGCCGCCAGTTCACCGACTTCAAGCGGACACGCCAGGCGACGCAGCGGAATGGCTTTTGCCATTTCAGTTAACACTGATTCCGGATCGTCCGGGTTAGACTGACGCGCGATGTTTTCCGCCATTGGCGTGCGGACATAGCCGGGGCAAATCGCATTAACGCGGATGCCGGATTGCGCGTATTCCACCGCCAGCGATTTGGTTAAGCCGATAATCGCGGCTTTTGACAGCGCATAGGCCGTTTCCCCCGGATCGGCGACCATATCGCCGGTGACGGATGACATCATCACGATGCGCCCATCCTTGCGAGCAACCATCTCCGGCAGAACGGCTTTCGTCACATTCCAGACACCTTTGATGTTGATATCAATATGGAAGTCGCGATCTTCATCGCTCATTTCAAGGAAGCTGCCGAGGCGGCATACGCCTGCGTTGTTGACCAGAATATCAATTTTGCCCTCAATGTTCTTCGCGCGTTTTACCGCCGCCGTGACAGAAGCAAAATCTCTGACGTCCGCATGAACTGCCGTACAACGGTGACCGCGTCCAACAAGCTCATCCGCCAGTTTTTCAATCTCATCGGAGATATCCAGCAAGATCAGGTTCGCACCGTGGCGGGCAAATGTTCTGGCAATCCCTTCGCCAATACCCTGAGATGCGCCCGTAATCAATGCTGTTTTGCCCGTGAGTTTTCCCATTTCAATATTCTCCTTTTGAATATGAAGCATCCGCTTCATTCACGCAGAAGATACAGCATTAACAAATCAGTGCTGCGAAATGGCTCACTAAATCAGGTTAATTTCAGGTAAAAAAAATCCCCGACGGTGCGGGGAGATGTATTTTACGCCAGCGTGTAGGCCGGAGAAGGCGTTATGCCACCATCCGGCAACTCACTCTCACAGCGCCATTAAGCGGTCCAGCGATGGCGCAAAATAATAGCCGCCGGTCACCGGCTTGGTGAAGCGCAGCATGGCGTCACGTTTACCGTCGGTGTCGCCGAACATGCTCAGCAGTTGCTGCTCAATATTGTGCAGGCGCGCGCAGTAAGCGCAGAAGTACAGACCGTGCGTACCGCTGGCGGTACCGTATGGCAGGCTCTGGCGGACAATTTTCAGCCCTTTACCGTCTTCTTTCAAATCCACGCGGCTCAGGTGAGAGGTGGCCGGGCGATCGTCGCCGTCGATCTCTTCGTTGGCTTCTTTGGTACGACCAATCATCATTTCCTGATCGTGGATGCTCATGCGATTCAACTGCTTCAGGTTGTGCTCCCAGCGCTGCACGAACACATAGCTACCACCCGCATCCACGCCATCTTTGATAACCGCAACGTCACGACGCGTCTCTTCCCCGGCCGGGTTTTCCGTACCATCAACGAAGCCGCTCAGATCACGCTCTTCGACCCAACGGAAACCGTGGATCTCTTCTTTCACGTCGATGCAATCACCAAAGGCGTCCATGGCCGCCTGCGCAACAGAGAAATTCACGTCATGACGCAGAGAAAGAATGTGGATCAGCACGTCATACTGCGTTGCCGGGGCCAGACCTTTACCGTAAGGGATAAAGTCCTTTAACTCTTCAGCCCCTACTCCACCGCTCAGCGTGCGCCAGGTTTTGTTACCGAAAGCCACAACCGCGCCCAGATGGGCATCCGGGAATTTTGCTTCAAAGGTCGCCAACTTATCAGCAAATGTTTTGCTGGCAGCGCGCAAAGCCTCAACGTCGCCTTTTACATTGGCTTCAATCCAAATCGCCGCACGGCAATGTTCTGGCAAAATGCCACTCTGAACCTGAGACATTGTTCCTCCTGAAAAAAAGATGCCACGACCTCGTGGCATTGATGGGCGTTATTCTACCTGTTTTTTTAGTCTGTCGATTTGTTCAGACGCAAATTAACGCCGCCAGATAATTTTGCTTACTTTCCAGTCTTTCAGCGTATCGTCAGACGGCATTATGCCTTCAGGACCGCTCCACTCACCGGAAAAAATGTAGCTAATATGCTGACTTCCCTCAGCTTTACACTCAACACCTGCACTGTCATCGCCGGTCGCTTTCTGGCAATTACCGAACGCTTTGGTGTAAAGGTCACTAAACGGTGTACCGATTTCTGCACCGGACGCTGACGAAATATCGCCGTCCAGTACATCAATACGGCTGATGGTCCCCCCATCGCCATTGATCACCATCGCCAATTTATCTTCTTTCATTGCTTCAAAAAAGCGCACCACATTGCCGTTGTCGGTCTTCATCCCGCTGCGCAGGCGATAATCTCCGTCCAGCGCATCGGCAATGGCTTTCTCATCCAGCGGCGTCGCAGCAGTGAGTTGTCCCACCCCCTGCTCGGTGACTTCCGTCGAAGAACCAAACCAGTTCCACGGATTTGCGGCGGACCAGTTCACCGACGAGAGCGTCGAGCAGCCAGTCAGTACCAGCGGCATCGCGCATAACATCAAACGCAGCGATTTCATCTCACATCCTTTCTTTATTAATTAACGTTGCTTGGAGTCCGGCTTCATAAAAAAGTGCCGTTATTCTTTTTCGATGGCAAAACAGGCACGTAAACGCGGGTTAGTCAGTAGCCAGACCAGGGCGACAACATCGGCTACCAGCAGCGCCAGCCCAACGCCATTGACCGGATCGCCCCCCAACCACAGCAGTGGCTGCCAGCAAAGCAACGCCAACTGGGCCAAAATCAGTAATCCGCGCAGCCAGCGCCACAGCGCAGGAAATGCAAAACGCCGCCCGCTGAGTAAAAACGCCAGCACTGCGGGAACACCTGGGAGCAATCCCAGCCAGAACGCATCGTGATCGGGGTAAAACAAATTCAGTAAGGTGTTGCCCTGTTCGCGAGAAGATCCCGCAATCACAAACAGCACCCACGTACGCGCCTGAAGCAGCAGCACGCACCAGAACAAAACAGGGAGGCGCAGACGCCCGTGACTGTCATAGTCGGCGGGATGAAACTCAGTACTCTTCATCTTCAATCAAGCGCTTGCCCAGATTGAGTACGTCAGCATGTTCATATCCCAGACGTTCATACATGCCCAGCACGATGTCATTGTCGTCACGCACCATAATTTGAATCTTCGGGCATCCGCGGGCAATGAGCTTTTTCTCCAGCCGACTAAGCAGCGCATTAGCAATGCCACGAGCACGAAATTCAGGGTGTACGCCAAGATAGTACGCTGAGCCGCGATGACCGTCGTAACCCCCCATCACCGTGCCAACGACTTCACCGTTCACCTCGGCGACCAGGAACAAGCTGACGTCGTGATTCACCTTGCGCTCAATGTCCATTTCCGGATCGTTCCATGGACGCAGCAGGTCGCAGCGCTCCCAGAGGGTGATAACCTCTTCGAAATCTTCCTGGCGAAATACGCGTATCTCCATGGTATTGAGACCCTTTTTAGCCCTAAAAATAGTGATTATGGCGTGAACAACTGATTAAGCCAATATCTGACGCGAAGCGGCGTAAAAAATGGCATAATAAGCAACTGTCACGTATTGAAATGAAAAGTAAAACAATTATTATCCCGATCCGTCGCAACGGACTACGCGATACGATATAACATCTGGAACTTATTTATTACAACTCAGGCCGTATGAGCACTTTTAAACCACTAAAAACTCTCACATCGCGCCGCCAGGTGCTGAAAGCCGGGCTGGCTGCCCTGACGCTGTCAGGTATGTCGCCAGCTATCGCTAAAGAAGAAGCGCTAAAAACCAACAATGGTCACAGTAAACCGAAAGCGAAGAAATCGGGCGCAAAGCGCGTTGTGGTTCTCGATCCGGGTCACGGTGGCATTGATACCGGGGCAATTGGTCGCAACGGTTCGAAGGAAAAACACGTGGTGCTGGCGATTGCCAAAAACGTGCGATCCATCCTGCGTAGCCAGGGGATCGATGCCCGGCTGACCCGCTCCGGCGATACCTTTATTCCGCTTTACGACCGCGTCGAGATCGCCCACAAGCACGGTGCCGACCTGTTTATGTCCATCCACGCAGACGGTTTTACTAACCCCAGCGCGGCGGGGGCGTCGGTCTTTGCTCTGTCTAACCGCGGCGCCAGTAGCGCCATGGCAAAGTATCTGTCCGATCGTGAAAACCGCGCGGATGAAGTCGCCGGGAAAAAAGCCACCGGCAAAGATCATTTGCTGCAGCAAGTGCTGTTCGATCTGGTTCAGACCGACACCATTAAAAATAGCCTGACCTTAGGGTCGCACATCCTGAAGAAGATCAAGCCAGTACACCGTCTGCACAGCCGCAGTACAGAACAGGCCGCCTTCGTGGTGCTAAAATCGCCGTCCATTCCTTCGGTGCTGGTAGAAACCTCATTTATTACCAACCCGGAAGAAGAACGCCTGCTGGGCACCACGGCATTCCGGCAGAAAATTGCCACCGCCATCGCCAATGGCGTTATCAGCTATTTCCACTGGTTTGATAACCAGAAAGCCCACTCGAAGAAACGTTAATCATGAAGCCCGATGCCCAGCGCGTTAAACAGTTCCTGCTCAGCCTGCAGGATGATATTTGCCAGCAACTGTCTGCCGTAGACGGCGCTGAATTTGTTGAAGATAGCTGGCAGCGCGAAGCGGGTGGCGGCGGACGTAGCCGGGTGCTGCGTAACGGTGGGATTTTTGAACAAGCGGGCGTGAATTTCTCCCATGTCCATGGTGACGCGATGCCAGCCTCGGCGACAGCACATCGACCAGAACTGGCCGGGCGCAGTTTTGAAGCGATGGGCGTGTCACTGGTGGTGCACCCGCTCAACCCGTACATTCCTACCAGTCATGCTAACGTGCGGTTTTTTATCGCCGAAAAACCCGGTGCCGATCCGGTCTGGTGGTTTGGCGGTGGCTTTGATTTAACGCCCTACTACGGCTTTGAAGAGGACGCCGTTCACTGGCACCGCACGGCGCTTGATCTGTGCCAGCCGTTTGGCGATGACGTTTACCCGCGTTACAAAAAGTGGTGCGATGACTACTTTTTCCTTAAGCATCGCAACGAACAGCGCGGCATCGGCGGACTGTTTTTCGATGATTTAAATACCCCGGACTTCGACCACTGTTTCGATTTTATGCGAGCAGTTGGCACAGGCTATACCGACGCGTATCTGCCGATCGTTGAGCGGCGTAAAGTGATGAGTTGGGGTGAGCGCGAGCGCAACTTCCAGCTTTATCGTCGTGGACGCTACGTGGAATTTAACCTGGTGTGGGATCGCGGCACGCTGTTTGGTCTACAGACCGGCGGGCGTACGGAATCCATTCTGATGTCGATGCCGCCGCTGGTGCGCTGGGAGTATGACTGGCAGCCGGAAGCGAACAGCCCGGAAGCCGCCCTTAACGAGTTTATTCAGGTGCGCGACTGGGTGTCATTGCCTGATGGCGGCTAACGCCTTATCCGGCCTACAACTTCAAAAATGGCACCGTCCCTTAGGTCGGATAAAACGCGAAGCGTCGCATCCGACTCAATAATCTCATCACGCCCACTGACGCATACGCTGATGCAGCGTGAGCGACGGTTTCTCGGCGAATAGCTGCTGGTAATCGGTGGCAAACTGCCCTAAATGCCAGAATCCCCACTGCATCGCGGCATCTTTTACCGTCGTACTCTGCGACCACGGGCTGATAAGCTCACGGCGCACTGCGTTCAAACGAATGCGTTTTAACCAGGCATTCGGCCCGATCCCGAGGATCGCATGGAAGGCATTTTGCAAGGTTCTTCGGCTGACATGCAGCTGATTGCACAGGTCGAGCACGGTCAGCGGCTCCGACATATTTTCCAGCACATATTCGCGCGCACGCGACAGCAACCGACGGTAACTCTGATGGCTGATACTCTCGGCGGTGATGATCGGCTGGGCTTCATCCAACATGGTACCCATCGCCAACAGCAGATTATCCCCTAACACTTTGCGCACCGCAGGCTGGTGAAGATTTTCAGGATTCTCGCTAAACGTCGCCAGCGCCTGTTGCACAAAGCCCCACAATGCGGCTTTGTGTTGTTCTTTTACTTCCAGCGCCGACTGGTTGCGCAGCATATGCAGCACCCTTTCCGGGTTGTGCAGGAAGTTAGCCTGACGAGCGATTGCCTCTTCAGAGATCACGACGCCAAGAATGGTGTAGTCATCCGGCGTACTCAGCTCAAATTCCGTCCCGCCCGGACGGGTGGCAATTTCAGCGCTACCCAGACATTGGGTGCCAATAAACCCCTGTTCGCCGCGCGTAGCAGGAATACCAAACCAGAATGAATTTGGCCAGACGAGACAGGACTGACGTAGCGCCAGCCCGGTGTATTCACGGAACACCTGAATATCATCAAGCAGGATTTCAGTGAACTCGCCATGAAATTTACCTGGATGCAGCTGGTCGTAGATCTGCTGCCAGGCGGTAATGGTCAGCGCGTGCTCATACACATCCGTTGTTCGCCGCTGATGAACGTTGTCCACTTCCACTTTCGGCGTAAGTTTAACGTCTTCGGGTAATACTTCATGATAAAGATGGTGCAGGTTTGCAGTACGTTTCTTTTTCATGACCTTTGAAGCCGGAAGCTTCACTGAAGCCCCCGGCCCTCCGACAGGTTAATTTTTTAAGCGATAGCGACTACTGCGTTTACGCAACGCTCCGGCAGAAAAGAGCTGTTCCAGCGCAATTCTGGCTTTATCAAGTGACCAACCAAAGTGCGCGGCCACTTCCCCTGCCGTCATTCCCTGACGGACCGATGTTAACAGCGCCAGTAATTCGTCAGAGGATTCAGAGGACACCGGTGCTTCCTGCGTCTTCTCTGTTTTCACGTCTGATGTCACTTCCGGCTTCGGTTCTGATTTCTTCGGTTCTGGTTTTTTCGGCTGGCGCGTAAAACCGCCGATCAGCCACTGGGTGTCATCATCCGGCCGTCCTATCTCCTTGCGGCTGATAACACGTCCTGTACGCGCAGCAGCAGCACAACCGGCATCCAGCGCTGCACGACACGCCGCCAGATCGCCTTCCACCACCAGCGTTAGCCTGCCAGGATCGAGCACCTGGTGGCTAAGCAGACGCACGTTCGCGGCTTTCAGCATGGCATCCGCCGCATCTACGGCAGCCACCATGCCATCCACTTCCAGTAATCCCAGTGAATTGATCATTGCAACCTCTCTTACGCGCGCTGGACAGGATTACGGGCAATATCCAGAACAGCATCAGCGAAGGCATTACAGGCGGCTTTACAGGCGGCCTGGCTACCGGTTAAAAACGCCGCCGAGTAGTTGGTTTCTGACGGTGGCGGCACGTAGGTAACAATCTGTACATCGGCAGATTTCAGCGCAGCATCAATCCCGTAGGTTGCTTCTAATGGCGGAGCCACCAGATAAGCCATCGGATCGCCCAGTACGCATCCCGCCGTAGCAGAAAGATATGAACCGGTACGCGATACCACGTGTGCCAGGAAAGCCGTATTTTCTGCATCATTGGCCCACTGGAACGCGGCGCCATTTTCAATATTGGCCACCATCGCATCCAGACCCGCGCGAACTTCCGCCGGGTTAGGTCCACCGAGCATAATCAACACTTCACCTGCCGTTGGAGAAGGTCCGTGCGCCGCACCGGCATACAGCGAGCGGCCATAAACCACTTCGACCATTGCCTGTTTTGTCGCTTCGTCTGCGGCAATATACGCCACGTCATCAGAGTCTGCTGTGATGAGTCCGAGGCTACGTATATGTGGCGGTAATTTAAGTTCGCGGGCAAAACCGTCATTTACCGAGGCAATCACGCGCATGGCGGTGACTGAAGGTCTAATCAAATCTAATGCTGGCATGATGCCTCCTTAACGGGTCATGTTGATGCCGGACGCTTTTTGCTCCAGCATGCGTTTGGCCAAATCCACGATTACCGCAGCCGCTTCGACCGGTGGCGTACCGCCCTGGTGAATGTTGGAAATACAGGTTCTGTCGGCCTCAACGGTAGTCGCCACGCGCGGTGAATAGACCGCGTAGCAGGAAAGACTTTCCGACTGGCCTAAGCCCGGACGTTCACCGACCAGCAGGATCACCGCTTTCGCACCCAGCAGCTCGCCAATCTGATCTTCGATTTTCACGCGGCCATAGCGGACAAAGAACGGCGTGCCAACCTTCAGCCCAGCCTGTTTTAATCCAGACAACAATGGCGGCAGGATCTCTTCGTAGTTGGCGGTGATGGCATCCGTAGACAGGCCATCAGAGACAATCACCTGGACATCCGGGTTCGCCACGCACTGGGATTTCAGCGCTTCAATCGCTTCCGCACTCAGACGACGGCCCATGTCCGGGCGGGTCAGGTACAGATTTTTGTCACTGATTTCCGAGCGCACTTCCAGCAAGCCTTGTGCTTTCACCCACTCTTCCGGCACCTCTTTCAGCACGGTATCTTTCGAGCGTGAGTGGTCAGCCAGGAAGCGCAGCAGCGCCTGGGTACGCGGACGCGGGCCAGCACGACCGGTACAGACACGTGCAGCGGTGCTGCGACGCAGTTCCGTCAACACTTCTGCGCGGTGCGGGTTTTCAACGCCGATCCACGCTTTCGCTTCCGGCGATCCTAAATCCATGGCACAGCTTTCGCCCGTTGGTGCGGCGCACTGCGTGGTGCTACATTTCACTTCCGCTGACGGCGCTTGAGCCTGCGGTTGTGACTCACCCATTGACGCCATTACGCTGCGTACAATTTCTTCAATCTGTTTTTGATCCATCGTGTGTCATCCCCGCGTCATCAGAAGAACAGTGACGGATCGCCCGCCCGTTTGGTCAGGCGACCGTTTGCCATAATGCCCATGTTTTCCAGCCAGCGTTCAAACTCCGGCGACGGACGCAGGTTCAGCAACTGGCGCACAGTCGCGGTGTCGTGGAACGCGGTGGTCTGATAGTTGAGCATGATGTCGTCACCGAGCGGCATGCCCATGATGTAGTTGCAGCCTGCAGTGGCGAGCAGAATCATCAGGTTTTCATTGAGGTTCTGGTCAGCATCGGCATGGTTGGTGTAACAACAGTCACAGCCCATCGAAATGCCGCTCAGCTTGCCCATGAAATGATCTTCTAAACCGGCGCGAATAATCTGGCGGTCATTGTAGAGATACTCTGGCCCGATAAAGCCGACAACGGTATTCACCAGGAACGGATCGTAGTGGCGTGCCAGCCCATAGTTACGCGCTTCCATCGTCACCTGATCGGCACCGAAGTTAGCGCCAGCAGAAAGCGCAGACCCCTGCCCGGTCTCAAAGTACAGGCAGTTTTCCCCGGCGATACGGTTGAATTCAGCGCCCACTGCACGCGCCTCGTCCAGCATCGCCAGCTCAACGCCGAACTCTTTCAAGCCTTTCTCGCTACCGCAGATACTCTGGAAAATCAGCCCGCCCGGCGCGCCGCGACGAATCGCTTCGATCTGGGTAGTAACGTGCGCCAGCACGCAGCCCTGGGTAGGAATGTTGTATTTGTCGATCACGCCATACACGGTGTCGAGTACGCGGCTTAAGTTCTCCACGTCATCGGTTACCGGGTTAACGCCGATCACCGCATCGCCCGCACCGAAAGAAAGCCCTTCGTAGATTTGCGCGGCAATACTCTGCACATCGTCACGGGTGTCGTTCGGCTGCAAACGGCAGCTGAAGGTGCCCGGCAAGCCGATCGTGGTGTTGGCTTTTTTGATCACCGGCATTTTTTTGCCGCCGTAGATCAGGTCCGCGTTGGAGCAAATTTTTGCCACCCCAGCGACCACTTCTGACGTTAACCCTTTGCGCATAAACGCAATGTCATCGACAGAGGTTTCATCACTCAACACGTACTCGCGCAGCTCACTGATGCTCCAGTTTTTGATGCGGTTATAGGCCGTTTCGTTGACGTCATCCTGAATCAGACGCGTGACGCAGTCCTCTTCATAGGAAATCACCGGGTTGTTGCGGATATCCGCCACCGTCATTTCCGACAACACCTGTTTGGCCGCCACGCGCTCCTGTGAGCTTGTCGCGGCGACACCTGCCAGCACATCCCCCGAACGCAGTTCGTTGGCTTTGGCCAGCACCTCTTTTACATCCTTAAACTGATAAACATTGCCGAACAATGTGGTCTTTAGTTTCATAAGTCGTTCCCTCAGGAAGGAAATGCGAGTGATTTCACCGTCACCGGCACAACCGATCCGCCAAAAAGAGGCGTACCAATGTCGATATAGTCCCCCGCCCGGACAATCACCTCATCGATGACCGCCAGCGGGTGTTGCTGTAACTGTGGGCGTAACAGCATGCCCAGGGCTTTACCAAAATCCTGCTCGGCTACCACCAGCAGGGGATGCGGATTCGGATAACGCGCGACAAAGGCCAGCAGCGCGTCGATGACCGTTAACAGCGCGGCGTAGCGCACCGGCAGCGACCCGGGCAGCGCCAGCACATAGGCATCTGTTTTCGGATCAAGATCGAGCTGCATCAGCGCCTGCTGCCAGGCCGCCACTAGATCAGCCTCATCAACCGGGATCGCCACCGGCAGATTGCGCAGCGGGAGCGCCACGCCTTCCAGCCAGATGGTGCTGCCCGACAGCGACAGCGTATGCGCCCCGGCGCCAATCACCGTGGCGCGCACGGTTTGCGCCGGGAACTGCACGTTCATCTCACGCAAGCGCGGATGTTCATGCAGCGCCGTCGCCAGCAGCGGTCCAATGTCAGAAAAACAGAACGGATCGGCAGGCTGGTTGCGGTAGCACTCGCCCACTCCTCCGGAAAGCGTAATCACATCCGGTTTCACGCCCGCAGGCAGTAAACCGGTTTGCATCAGCGCCTGCGCCAGGGCAGAAGGCGTGCCGTCAATCACTTCCACGATCAGATTCGCCATTCGCCGCGCGACCTGGACAAGCTGTGCGGCATTGAGCGTTCGGGCGTCAGTACCGGCACCAAACACCTCGTCGACGATCATCTGTCCCGGCTGGTGCGCATGGACCACGCGCCCCTGGCCGTCAGTTTCCAGCAGTCGTCCCCCGACGTTCAGGCACGCAGAGCCGCTGACCTTTCCGGCATCAAACAGTACGTAGTTTGACGTCCCGCCGCCGATGTCGATATTCAGCACGCTGCACAGACGCTGCTCAGACAGAGTTTGTGCACCAGCACCGTGACCGGCAATCACCGATTCCAGATGCGGACCGGCACTGGCCACCACGAAGTCACCCAGCGACTGGGAGAGCGTCATCACCGCCGGACGGGCGTTGCGGGTTTTCGCGCTTTCTCCGGTAATGATGATCGCGCCGGAATCAACCGTTTCCGGCGCAATACCCGCCGCCTGGTACTGGGCCAGGATCAGCGCTTTAAGTTCAGCCTCTTTCAACCCGCCCTGCTTATCGACGGGTGTGAAGAAGACCGGGCTTTGCCAGCTAATTTCGCGTTTGATAAATTCGTAGCGCGGCACCTGCGACACTGCCGCACGGTTAACCAGCTCAAGGCGGGAGAAGATCACCTGAGTGGTGGTGGTGCCGATATCGATACCGACGCTCAGTAGCTGGCGAGTATTCACGATTGCGCCTCCGCTTTTGCTTCTGCAGTTTCCGCGTCAACAACGGCCGGAACATTTTCGTCTTTTGGCACCAGCATCATCGCCACGCCAATCGCCGTCACACCACCAATCAACTTGCCGACAATCATCGGGAAGATCATGGCGTTCATGTTCGCGGCGGCAAAACCTAAGTGGTCACCCAGAGCGAAGGCTGCAGAGACCGCGAACGCGCAGTTGATCACTTTGCCGCGGGTATCCATATTTTTCATCATGCCGAACATCGGGATGTTGTTCGCCAGAGTTGCCACCATACCCGCAGCGGCTATATTGTTGATTTTCAGCAGGTTGCCGACACTCATTAGCGGTTTTTCAAACCAGCGGGTCAGCAGCAGCACCATCGGGTAGGCACCCAGCAGCACGCAGGAGATAGAACCGATTACTTCGATGGCGCGCATCACTTCGCCGGGCTTATCACCCGCAGACATGAAGATAGGATCGAGACCCGGGATCAGCTCCCAGCCAAGCAGGAACTTAATGACCGCCGCCGCCAGGCCGATGGTGATCAGCGCCACCAGGAACTTGGCGAAGATCTGGAAACCGTTAATCATTTTTTCCGGGATAAATTTCAGCCCCAGCGCCACCAGGATGGCGACGATCAGCACCGGAATCATGTTCATCAGAATCAGCGCGAAGGTGAACTCCACCGGTTGCCCGTTGATTTCAACCCCGGAGTACATTGCCACCAGGCCGCCTGCGATACAGCCAACCGGAATGGTCACGATACCGGCCAGTACGCCCAGAGCCAGATAACGACGGTCTGACGGTTCAATAATTCCCAGCGCAACCGGGATGGAGAAGACCAGCGTCGGCCCCATCATTGCCCCGAGGATCAGGCCAGAGTACAGCCATGCGGCCACATCGCCACCCGCCAGTTCTTTCGCCAGGAAGAAGCCGCCCATATCACACGCCAGCAGCGTTCCGGCAAACATTGACGGGTTCGCGCCCAACATTTCATACAGCGGAATAATTACCGGTCCGAGCACATGCGCCAGTACCGGCGCCAGCGCAGTCATACCGACCATCGCCAGACCCAGTGCGCCCATCGCCATAAAACCTTCTTCAAACTGACCGCCCGATCCCTCGATGCTCTTACCAAACTTACCGAGGTAACGCGCTGAACCACCGAACTGCGACAGGATCCTGTCCACGGCGGCAATCAGCATAAAGAACATCATGATGTACATGATGATTTCGTTAATTCCCATAGCCCTATCTCCATTTGCCAGGTGCTTAGTAGGCCTGATAAGCGCAGCGCCATCAGGCAATGATGTCGCGTTGTTGCCGGATGGCGGCGCGAACGCCTTATCCGGCCTACGTCCTGGTATGCCTTATTGTGCCGCCGCGTACAGGCCGATAATCTGTTCCTGCGTGGCGGTTCGTGGGTTGCTGCGTATACAAATATCGTTCAATGCGGCTTGCGCCCAGGTACTGTAATGCTCAGGTTTCGCGCCTACGTCAGCGAGCCGTTTGGTCTGGCCCACTTCGGCGATCAGCTCAATGACCGCGCTGATAGCGTCACGATCGTCTGATTTCTTATTGGTTAACGCTCTGCCGATATGGCTGAAGCGTTCACGGCACACCATGCGGTTAAAGCCCATTACCGTAGGAAGCAGCATGGCATTAGCCTGCCCGTGCGGGATGTGCAGCGCAGCACCTGGCTGGTGAGCCATCGCATGACACAAGCCCAAACCTGCGCTGGAAAAAGCCATCCCCGCCATACAGGAAGCCAGTAACATGCTTTCGCGCGCCGCCAGGTCATGGCCGTAACCCACCGCTTTAGGCAGCGACTTGCCGATCATCGCAATCGCGCCAATTGCCAGGCTGTCGGTAAACGGTGTCGCGTTCAGCGCGCTGTAGGCTTCAACAGCGTGGGTGAGTGCATCGATGCCAGTCATTGCCGTCACGTGCGGCGGTACGCCTTCCGTTACCGCCGCATCGAGAATGGCGACGTCCGGCATCAGCGTGGCGTGGGCCAGCACTTTTTTCAGTCCGGTAGCGGCATCGATAATCACCGTGACGTTGGTGGTTTCTGACCCGGTCCCGGCGGTGGTTGGCACGGCAATCAGCGGTAAACGAGGACGCAGCACGCTGTTTTCCGTCATATCAGCCAGTGTCTGCGTTGGGTTGGTTACCAGCAACGCGACGGCTTTGGCGGCATCCAGTACCGAGCCGCCGCCAAAGGCCACAACACCGTCACATTTTGACTCGCGCAGCTGTGCGACCGCCGCGCAAACGTCAGTGATGCACGGTTCCCCGACCGGGCACGGCCACAGCGTCATCGCCACGCCTTTCATCGCCAGGCTGCGTTCCAGTGAGGCGGTCATTCCCGCTTCATGCAGGAAGCTATCTACCATAACGAACATGTGCGTCAGCCCGCGCGTTTGCGCTTCCTGTCCGCAGGTGCTGAGCGCTCCCAGTCCGCATAGCGTGACCGGTGGAACGCTGAACGTTTTTACGCGTTGTAGATTCAGGGCATCGAATGCCTGAAAGAGCGCGGTCTGCAATTCAGCTTGCATAGATTCCTTCCGCTTTTACTTTTCCGCTATTGGCAATCGCCAGCGGGGTCATAAACAGACTGTGCTGCGGTAAATGCACCTGCAGCTCCGGGAAACGCTTACGGAACAGCTCATCAACCCCCGGCTGCATACAGGACCCACCGGCCAGCCATAAATCCATGACGCCCTGCCCGGCAATATGGTGGGCGACAATTTCCGCCATTTTTTCGTAAACTGGCTTCACTACCGGCCAGATTTCCTTGCCGTTGCTGCGCTTGTACTGCTCGGCTTCTTCCAGTTGAATACGACGATTCCCAGCCAGCGTCAGAGAAATGTGATGCCCACCGGTCGCTTCGTCGGCGGAATAGGTCACTTTGCCCTGCTTCACGATGGCAATACCGGTCGTCCCACCGCCGATATCCACCACGCCTGCGTTATCCAGCTGAAGTAGATCCGCCACGGCGGTGGGCTCATCCAGCACATGGCTAACCTCAAGTCCGGCAGACTCCAGCACGTTAATGGAGATACGCGGGTCCGTTCCTGGCGGGAACGAGGTTGCCGCGTGGGTAAAGCGGCAGCCCAGTTGTTGTTCGAGCGTATCGAGATGGCGACGAACAATGGTCACGGCACCGAAAAAATCCCAGACGATGCCGTCACGCACGACGTCGGCCCAGTCCAGACAAACCGCAACCGGCTGTCCTTCACTGTCGACAACCATCGACACCACATCACAGGTCCCCAAATCAACGCCGAGCCACAGCGGTGAATCACTCGCGGCCGGCGTCTGGTTACACAGCGTTGCTGCTTTTTGCAGTCTGGGTGTGAGCCACAGTTGTTCGTCATGCGCCATCTCTTTCACTCCTTATACGATGCGAAACGCATCCACCAATACACAGCGACGCAGGCGGACAAACGTGCGCGCACTGGTCACCCCTTCCCCGGTTGGCGTAGTAATGGTCATGGTGGTCCAGCCTTCACCGCCAAGCCCAAGACCGGCAATGCACGGTCCGTTCTTGACGAAAATGCTGGTATCGATGGCGTTAGCCATACGGTTCATGTTATCGATGTTGCGTGAGTGCATCGCCGCCGTATGGTGGCAACCACCTTCAAGCGTGACCGCCAGCGCAATGGCTTCGTCAACGTTAGCCACCCGCACTACCGGCAGCACCGGCATCATCAGTTCAGTTACCGCAAACGGATGTGTGGCTGAGGTTTCGACGAACAACAAGCGGGTTTGCTCCGGGACATTCAGGCCGATCGCCGCGGCGATTTTGGCCGCATCGCGCCCGACCCAGTCACGGCTAACCGTGCCTTTACCGCGTTCATCGACGTTTTTCATCAACACCGGCTGCAATTGCTCAGCCTGAGCTGCAGTGAGCTTGACCGCGTGCTGACCTTCCATCAGACGCATCAGCTCGTCGGCAACGCTATCCACGACGATCAGGACTTTTTCATCGGCGCAGATGATGTTGTTATCAAACGACGCACCTTTAACGATGGACTGCGCGGCGCGCGCCAGATCGGCGGTTTCATCCACCACCACCGGCGGGTTACCCGCACCTGCGGCAATCAGACGTTTGTTGGTGTGCTTACGCGCGGATTCCACCACCGCTTCGCCGCCGGTCACCACCAACAAGCCGATGCCTGGGTACTTGAACAGACGCTGAGCGGTTTCGATATCCGGATTGGCAACGGTCACCAGCAGGTTTGCCGGACCACCCGCAGCGACTACCGCCTGGTTAAGCAGACCGATCGCACGCTGAGAAACGCCTTTTGCAGCAGGATGCGGCGCAAAGACCACGCTGTTACCCGCCGCAATCAGGCTGATGGCGTTATTAATGACGGTCGCGGCCGGGTTGGTGGACGGCGTTACCGATGCCACCACGCCCCACGGCGCATTTTCAATCAGCGTCAGGCCGTTATCGCCGGTCAGTACCTGTGGAGACAAGCATTCCACGCCCGGCGTGCCGCGTGCCTGCGCCACGTTTTTGGCAAATTTATCTTCAACGCGCCCCATGCCGGTTTCACTGACGGCAAATTCCGCTAATTCTCTGGCGTGTTTTTCGCCTGCTTCACGAATGGCGTGAATGGCCAACTGGCGCATAGCGACGCTTTTCAGCTCCTGCTGTGCCAGTTTTGCTGCCGCCACTGCGTCATCCAGGGAGGCAAATACGCCCATTTCTTGAACGGCACTGACGGGTTGGCTGCTGTCTTTCATTTTCAGCAGCACCGCTTTCACGACCTGTTCAATATCCTGTTGATTCATGATTTTCTGCCTTATTTATGGAAGATCACCTGACCACCTGCCACCACTTCATCGACAATGCCAATCACGCACAGATCGACAGGCGATGAGTCACTACTGTGCGCCTGGCGGGCAGAGCTTCCACTGACCAGCAGCACCCACTCTCCGGTTCCCGCCCCGATGCTGTCGGTAGCAACAGCACACTGCCCGTCGGGATTTCCCTGAGCATCAATCATTTCCACCATCAGCAACTTGTCGTGCGCGAGCCCCTGATGGCGTACGGTACAAACAATTTGTCCTGTGACGATTGCCAGTTTCATACCCGCCTCCGTGGCATATTTCAGGTAAAACCTCCCCCTACCCTCCGCAGAAGGTAATGTGAAAAGGAGAGAGGGTGACGCCAGCTTTCTCTTAACAATCCAGTGGCGTCACATGGACGACTTACATATCGTTGCTGTCGCCTTTGAAGCTGATCGGGAATACTTCTTCCAGATCGCCATGCGGACGCGGGATAACGTGTACAGAAACCAGTTCGCCAATACGCTGCGCAGCAGCAGCTCCGGCATCCGTAGCTGCTTTGCAAGCGGCCACATCACCACGAACCATGGCAGTACACAGGCCGCCACCGATCTGCTTCACGCCAACCAGTTTCACGCGTGCCGCTTTAACCATTGCGTCAGAAGCCTCAATCAGTGCAACCAGGCCCCGGGTTTCGATCATTCCTAATGCTTCCATTGTGTTTTCCTCTTAGTAGAAGGGGTCCAGAACGGGACCTAAACAACCAGTGTTTGCGAGGCGCTTTCACGACTCATTTCAGTCTGGCGCGGCACAGCTGCCACCAACGCCAGTTCGATAATTTCCTGCACGCTACAGCCGCGAGAGAGGTCGTGAAGCGGTGCGGCAAGTCCCTGAATTAAGGGGCCGACTGCACGATACCCTCCCAGGCGCTGGGCGATTTTATAACCAATATTGCCTGCCTCCAGCGACGGGAAAACCATCACATTGGCATTGCCCTGTAGCGGACTGGCGGGCGCTTTTTGCGCGGCGACATCCGGTACAAAAGCGGCATCAAACTGCAGTTCACCGTCGACGGTAAGCTGCGGCGCGCGTTCACGAACGATGTCCGTTGCCTGCTGCACGTTAGCGACGTTGGGATGACGGGCACTGCCATTACTTGAAAACGACAGCATGGCCACTCGCGGCTCTTCACCGGTAATCGCCTGCCAGGTTTCCGCGCTGGCGATGGCAATATCCGCCAGCTGTGCGGCGGTCGGCTGCGGCACCACGCTACAGTCGGCAAATCCTAATGACGGTCCGAGATACTGCGGCAGCATCAGGAAAATCGACGACAGCGTTTTGCAACCCGGCTGTAAGCCAATGATGCGCAACCCTGCGCGCAGCACGTTTGCCGTTGACGACAGGTTGCCGGCAATACAGACATCGGCTTTACCGGCACTGACCATCGCGGCGGCAAACATCAGCGGATCGTTGAGTTTTTCCCGCGCATCCGGCGGCGTTTTTTCGCCCGCACGGGCCAGCCAGCGCAGGGCAAATTCTTCACGCATTTGCACATTGCTTTGCGGATCGACAACCTGAATACCGTCCATTGCCACGCGGTGACTGAGGGCAAACTGGCGCAATGCAAATGGGCTGGCGACGAGAATAGGGCGAGCCAGACCGTGCTGATGCAGGTAGTTCGCCGCTTTCAGCACTCGGACATCCAGCGCATCCGGGAACACCACCCGAGCAGGTGAACGTTTGGCGAGTTGGCGAGCGCGTTCAATGATCATGACTTCTCCCCTAATCGCTGTTGGATTTGGCTGACGCTCAGTGGATGCTTCGCCACGCTCAAAATCATCATTACGTAAACCGTACTCGAAAGACGGTTTAGCGCCTGCAGGATGTCTGGCCGCAACACATCAAAACCACGGGTGATAAACACCTGCGCCGCCACCGTTTCCGTTTCACGGACTTTAGTGCGCAACAAATTAAGCAGTGCAGCATCACGACCGTGGCTGGCTTCCGGCACCAGATGGTCGTGGTCCAGGTAGCGCAGCGGTTGATGCGAGAGCCGGTGTAAATCTCCGTCGCTTAAGCCAACAATGGCCTGTGCATTCAGAGGTTCGTCCATGGCGTCGGCGCGCATAATGTTGCCTAAGCGCGAGCGGATATCCGCCAGCCACGGCTGCCACGGTTCGGCCAGCTCAATCTGTAACCACACGGCCAGCGCAATGGTGCTGTCCAGCGCCGCGCGAAATCCCAGGCGCGGGTCACTTTTGGCGACCATTTTGTCCGCTGTCAGATGCGTCAGCGTGTCAGGTTTCTTCGCCACCGGTTGATGACACAGCTCGCAGCTTGCCTGCGGGTGTGCATCGCTGCTGGTTAAACCATGCACCGGCTGCGGTTGCTGCTGCTCGTCGTCGATAAACAGGCTTCCCTGCTCATCGATAAACTTAATGCGCAGTCGACGACTGTCCAGCAACTCCCGGGCAGACGGCGTCAGGCGAGCATCAGCGGGGAGATGAATTTCAGCCCCTTCGCTAAGCGTATGATTCGCCCTGAGCCATGCTTCGGTAATGAAATCCTTCATACATCCGCCTTAGCAGGACTGCCAGTTCGCAGGCCAGGCCACATACAGGAACTTCACCGTCGTCGGCGTACCAAACTCAATGCTGGAACCTTTCGGGATAAACATCACATCCCCGGCCTTCGCAATCATGGTTTCGCCTTCATGACGAACGTGCAGCTCGCCTTCCAGAATCATGTCAATTTCGTCGTAGTTCAGCGTCCATGGGAAAAATGCGTTATCCCACTGCATAAACCCGGCGGCCATGCTGCTCCCGTCCTGGTCAGTGACTAAGTCGGTTAAGCCGACGCAGTGCGGCTGGGCACCATCAAAACGGCCAAACTTGACGCTGCTGCCGTCAATGACTTTGACGCCACCTTTGCCGGTCACCGAGGCAAAGCTGGGCTGCATTCCGCCCTGCTCCAGCGACTGTTTCTCCTTCATCACTTTGTCCATCAACTGCGCGACCAGGCTTTCGGTAAACTGTCCTTCCGGTAACTGCGCAATGATGGTTTCGCGAATACGCTGGCTTTCCGTTTTGCCGTCATCCACCGCAGTTGGTGCTGCCGTAGACGTTGATACGGCTGCCGGCGCGGATTCATCGCATTCAGTGATAGTGACGCCCAGCAGCGCCGCAACTTCGCGTGCTTCCGGGGTGATGATACTGGCGCGCAGAACAACCGATACGTCCTGTTCACCGCGTGCGTGGGCCGCACGAATATCGTTAGCTGTGATGAGTTTTTTCACCTGCCCTTTCCTCCTTTTGGCTGAGCTCAGTCAGATAATCCACCAGGTGCTGCACACTGCTTGGGTCATGGCTATTGAGCTCAAAAATCGGCTCCTGAAACCCTATCCCGCGAAGTAATTGTCGCGTTGCGGCGACATTGGCATCCGGCACATCCGTTTTGCTGATAACGGCGATTTGTCGTTTACTGGCGCCGATATCCAACAGCCCGGCAGGTAAGCGACTTTCCAAATCATTTGCCGCGTGTATATAAATCAACGTATCAACATCCTGCAGCGTGGTAATTAAGGCGTGATACCAGCGCGGATGGCTAAAATATTCTCCCGGTGTGTCGATATCGCCGTTTTCATTAAACTCGACAGCCTGTGTTTTTCTGGCGAGGGAATAATTCCCCTGGAGCGCATTAAAGAGCGTGGTTTTTCCCGCCCCCACCGTACCGACAAACGCAATACGTTTCATCGCCGCCTCTGATTAACTTTTTGTCAGGTTGCACAAAGTGAAATTTAATAACCGACCCAGACCACTTACCGTCTGGAGCAACGCCTCTTCCACTGCACCTACAGAGCCGTAGATCACCAGCGCACCGCTGAATCTATCGAGAAAGCCGATATGTACATCCGCCGCTTTCATGGCTAAGTCACCGGCAATCATCGCCGTTTCACCCGGCGTTAAGGTCATAATGCCGATCGCGCCAGACTCGGGAACGCCGATCTTTTTCGCCAACTCTTCACCGGGGTGCGCTATCAGATGCGCCAGCGTGACCTGTTTCCCCGGCACAAATTCCTGGATGATGCGTTCTTTTTCCATTGCTCACCGCCTCTGCTAAAACTGACCCCATCGTGGCAATTTTTCGTCAGAGTAAATAACAAAATTCGGCAACCAGGTTTAAAAGGTGAGGGAGATCACTAAGAAAATAAAAATAAGGGTTAAAAATCAGGATGAGGTGATTTATTAATGCGGGGGAGAGTGTGCGTATAAAAAATGCCGAGTGAAGGGCTTCACGCGGCATCATCACGACTTTTCAAACTATTCTTTTGTTACCGCTGGAGCCTGGTAACCGCCCCCCAGCGATTTCATTAGCTGAATATTTTGAATAACCCGCTGGGTGTCCAGGATGAGTAGCGATATCTCTTCCGCCAGAACGGGAAGCCGGGCTTCGGTTGCCTGTAAGCGGCTTCCCAGACCACGTTGAAAGGCGGCTTCAGCGGCAGCCTGGGTATAGCGCATCGCCTCAACCCGGTCTAGTTGCATTCCTCGTTCTTCATTCAGCGTCTGCAAACGCGTACCGTTGATCGCAACATCGCGCACGGCGTCGAGTACCTGTTGATTATAGCGTTCAATCATCATGTTACTGGCGGCCCGGGTGTGCTGCAGGTTGGCATTGAGACGCCCGCCATCGAACAACGGCAGGCGCAAGCCAGGAATGAAGTTAATCTGCTTGCTGGTACTTTTAAACAGCTGGTCGAGATGAATTGCATCCAGGCCAAAAAACGCTTTGATATCGAAACTCGGATAGAACAGCGCGCGAGCGGCATCCACCTGGCTTAGCGATGCCTGCACGTACCAGCGCATCGCCTGTAAATCAGGACGTCTGGCGAGCAATTCATACGATAGCGTTGCTGGAAGACCGGTTTGTATCTGCGGCAAAGCAATCGGCTTGATATCAGGAAAATCGCTGGTACCGATCAGCGCCCGCAGCGACTCCCGCGTTTCTTTGATTTGCCCTTTTACCGCCGCAATCTGTTTGTCCACTGCCAGCATCTGCGCTCTGGCACCGTGGTACGGCACCTTCGCTTCCAGCCCGTGGGCAACTTTGCTCTGGTGCGCTTTCACGGCGAAATCAATAACGTCACGGGTTTGTTGCAGCAGATCAAGCATCTGATAGCTAGCCTGCATACTGTAATAAAGCTGCGCTACGCCAGCGCTGAGAGACAGCTCAACTGCCGCCGTCTCAGCAAGTGCAGCATTTTGCGCGCCGATGGCCGCCGCAACCGCTGAACGATGCGCGCCCCACAGATCAAGATCCAGACCGGCAAACAACCCCACCGTCGCTTCAGTGTAGTAAGGGCCGTCCATACCAAGCTTTGGCGCATCCATCGCATAAGGGCTAAGGAAGCCGTTGGCCGAAACCCGTTGCCGATTGACCATCCCTAATGCGGCAACCTGGAGCCGTGATCCGGCCTCTAACAGATCGGCCTGCGATTGTGCCTGCTCTTCGCGCAGTTTCGCCTCAGCCAGCGTATGCGAGCCGGAAAGCGTTCGCTGAATCAGAGTGTCCAGTTGCGGATCGTTGAACTGACGCCACCATTGCGCCTGCGGCCATCCCTGGCTGGCGAGATGAATGTCATCAGCCAGTTTGATTTGATCGGGCTGAATGGACTGATGCTGGGCAGAATCTTTACGTATCAGCGCACAACCGGTGAGCGCTGTGGTGCTGGCAAGAATGCCACAAAGTAGTAATCGTGGAAGGTTACTGGTCATAGTTGAGAGACTCCTTGCACCGGCTCTCTGGCTGGCGATTGATCCGTGTGGGTCCAGTCGGGTAAACGGATCATCTGCTGCATGACGCATTGCTCCTGTTTGTCTGACCCGGATAATTTTTCCAAAGAGGAGGATGAGAGCGCGATATCAGGAGGTGAACTCGTGCCGCCCGTCAGGCCCTGCGCGTATTTTTCTAACGCATCGGCAAAACGGGCCGCTCTCGCCTGCTGTGCTTCGTCGTCCAGCATTCCGGTATGCTCCCAGGTTGTTTCCCAGGCATAAAGAATTTCTCGCCCCTGGTGAATAACCTGCTGGCCGTAATTAACCAGCCTGATGCGCTCATCGGCATCCAGATGACGCTCTAATGCCACCCGCTCGCAAATTTCCTCGCAGCCGCTGATGGTTGCCAGAAAACCGATGCGCAGTTGCAAATAGTTGCGCTGAGCCACCGCATCCTGCGGGCGCGGAATACGCATCAGCTTACTGAGTATCCCCAGCGCGCCCGCCAGCTTTTTCGGCAGCACGCCCGCTTCGCTTTCTGGCCAGATGAAGGTGTAGACAACGGCTGAAACCGCAGTACCAATCAGGATCCCGATGGCACGATCGCGCACTTCAACCAGGTCGTAGATCGGCCCGAATGTGTTCTCAAGCGTTGCCAGTGCGAAAGTGACGACCATCTGCGTACCGATGTAGGACGAGCGTTCCGAGCCGGTGGCGATCCACGCGCCAAGCAGGAATATCGGTGTCAGAACACACAATAATTCAACGATACCGTCTAGCCAGGGCATAATAAAAATCGTCACCAGCAGTGCTAAAATTGCGCCATATAGCGCACCGCCAAAGCGCAACGCCATTTTCTGATACGACGAAGCAATACTGGCATTCGCCACAATGATGCAGGTCAGCATACAGGTGTGGATGCCTTCCCAATCGACGCCGGAATAAAAGACATAGCAAATCAGGCATGCCAGCAGCGTTTTCAGGGCATAGCGGATATAGACCGGATTGGTAAACGCATCAGCAGCCATTGACGGCGGCTTCGCTGCCGGGGTTGGCGGCGCGTCGGGATCCATATGCCCTTGCTGTAACAACATCTGACAGAGCGTTTGCAGACCACACGCCTGCGCGACGGCACTCTCGTCAGTGCTGAGATGCCATTCGCTACGCCAGGGGTCACCCTGAGTAATCGCATTTTGCAGCCCGGCAATTTCACCGCGCAGCTTACTGATTAACTCGCCGGTTGGCGGGTCGCTGGGTATGGCCGAAATATCAAAGCGGTTAAGCGTGGCATATATCCAGGTCACCGTTGTGACACAGGTCTGCCACCAGGCGCTTCTTGCGCGCCAGTCAGCATCATCAGCCATGCAAAAGACGTTAAGCTTTTGCAGAGCCAGCGCTTCTTTCTCAATGTTTTTTTCTGCCAGAGGCACAACGGGCGACGTCAAATGGCTAACTGCGTCATCCAGCCTCTCGCAAAGCGCCGTGCGCATCTGCAGAACCGCCCGGCTGGGAAACCACAAAACGCCGGTCAGCACCATCAACAGGGTGGGATAGAGGCCAACCACAATACACCACAGCGTTAAACGCAGTACGATATCCGGATAATCGAGCATCCCCGGAAAGGTTTGGCCATATACCGCCACAATGGCAACGGCGAAAAAGACCAAACCCAGGCGATGGGTGCGCATCATAAACATGCTTCCCAACACAATCAGGCTGGCAATACCCATGCGTAGTAACGGATAGCTGTAGGTCCATTTGTAGATCAGCAGCAGGCTACAAATCTCAAGTACGGTGGCGACCACAAACAGAATCGCCACAAATTTGGTATAAAAGGCGTTGGACTGAATACCGTAAAACAGCACCGCCAGCGATATTGCCAGGAATGGGATTTCAAAGGTCATTGAAACCAGCACCACCACCAGGCAATTCACCCATAGCAGCATCGTCTGATGGGTCCGCCCCGGACGCCGCTCGCTTAGCTCTTCATGAAAGAATGCCAGCAGCCGAACACATGACATCGGTAAATAATTGAGGGCGCGCATTATTGCGGCTCGAGCGTTGCGACAGCCGAAGCGCCAATACGAAACATCTCTGCATCCGGTTTATCCACCCTAATTTTCACCGGAAAACGCTGTGCCACGCGGACCCAGTTAATTGAGCGGGATACGTGCGGTAATCCTCCCAGCACAATGCCACCATCATCGGGCAGCACCCCGTAGCCAATCGAATCCACTTTTCCCTGGAAGGTTCTGCCAGAATCGCTCATCAAATGAAGAGTCGCGGGAACGCCCGGGCGAATATTTTTTAAGTCCGTCTCGCGAAAATTAGCGATGACATACCACTGGCGTGTGTCGATCAGGGTAAATACGGGCTTCATTGCTGAAGCAAACTGGCCGACGGACGTTTTCAGAGAAACAATCCGTCCATCAAAAGGTGCACGAACAATCGTCATATCCAGATAGAGCTTAGTCAGGGCGATATCAGCCTGTACAACCTCACGCTGGGCCACCAGCGCATCAACGCCGCTCACGGCGCTGGCCGCCTGCTGTGCCTGGAGTAAAATAGCATTGAGATCGGCCGCGGCGGCCCGCTGCGCCGTTCTGGCGCGGTCAACATCCTCCGCCGAGACAAAGCCTTCCGATAACAAAGGCTCGGTGCGATGCAATGTATCACCCGCCTGTTTTGCCGCGGCGCGCGCTTTTGCAACTGCCGCCTGAACGGAATCAGCACCGTATTTTTGTGCATCTACGCTGCGCTGGGTCAGCATAATCTGCTTATCAAGCGCGGCAAGCGCGGCTTCCGCCTTCGCCAGATTGGCTTGATACTGGCGCGGATCGATGCGGAAAAGCAGATCCCCCTGCTTGACCGGCTGGTTATCTTTTACCGCCAGCTCGACAATGCGCCCACTGACTTCGGGTACAACGTCAATGGTATCCGCAGCGGCATAGGCATCATTTGTTGATGGCGAACTGTCCACTCGCCAGATCACAAACACCAACACGACCAACGTCAGTAGTACCAGAACCAAAGCCGGTATTTTTTTACCCGGCGATTTTTTCAGTGAACTTTCCATGAGGGCATCTCAACATGAATTAAAAAAACACCAGCCAGAACAGCATGGAGTAGAGGATAAAAAGGCTGGTATACACAATAGTGGGAAATCCTGGCCGTATATTTCTGTAAGTAATAAATCGCCGGGTGAGCAATGTCAGAAGTACGCCCATAATAATGCAAAATAGCCAACCAGGATAATATGCGCCGATAACGGGAATAGCGGGCGACAGGGTACATCCGGTTAATAACATCGCTGGCGTAAGCCAGAAAATCTTTTCAACTTGCGTCACAATACGGGATTTAGATTTTTGCATAATGAAATACATCCTGTTTATTGCGAACAATATCCTGAGTGAATATAAAATATCTTAAGAAGGTAAAAGTATCGCTACCCATTACTAATAGTAAACTCTTTTATCAACTCACCGCATTCATAGCTTATATTTAATATCTATTATCCCGTCAAATACATTCAGAAAATGGATAATTAAATGCTTTAAGAAGCTCACAACCAACCTCTCTCCTCATGATATTACCGCGCTATAGTGTCATAATAGCCAACATCAGCATGTATTATTCTGAATTTACGTCTCGACCTCAATAAATTCTCAGGTGATATGGTTGAATGTCATTACTACCAATAGACGCATTGCCCTGCCGCCCCTCTGAGTAAGGCGTAGCAGAGCATCGGAAAATAGTTTTTAAGGGTCAGAGTAATATGTCTCAAAATATATCAACCCGTGCTTTTCATGCTATGGCGAAACCCAGCGGGTCGGACTGCAACCTGAACTGCGCTTACTGCTTCTATCTCGAAAAACACGCGTTATATGACGATGTTCCACAACCTCGTATGAATGATGCAATGCTGGAGCATTATGTCCGCGATTATATTGCCTCATGCAATCCAAAGTCAGAGGTGGCATTCACCTGGCAAGGTGGCGAGCCGACGCTACTGGGACTGGATTTTTACCGTCGCGCTGTCGCCCTTCAGGTCCAATATGGTAACGGGCGGCAGATCAGCAATAGTTTTCAAACCAACGGCGTGCTGTTAGATGATGCGTGGTGCGAGTTTTTTGTACGCCATAATTTCCTGATTGGCTTATCGCTGGACGGGCCTGAGGACATTCATAACGAATACCGCCTGACTAAGGGTGGCCGTCCGACGCACAAGCTCGTGATGCGTGCTTTAGCGCGGCTTCAGCAGCATGGCGTGCAGTATAACGTGCTGGCCTGCGTGAATCACCATAGCGCCCGGCAGCCGGAGAAAGTGTACGAATTTCTCGTCGCCAGCGGTATCGAGTTTATTCAGTTTATCCCCGTCGTCGAGCGTCTGGCCGACGCATCAGCACAGCAGTCCGGCCTGACGCTACGCTCGCCCGGCGAAGCCTCCGGGACGCTAACATCATGGTCGGTACAACCTGAAGACTATGGTACATTTCTTTGTCACGTTTTTGACCGCTGGGTTAAGCGTGACGTAGGTAAAGTTTACGTCATGAACATTGAGTGGGCATTCGCCAGCTTCGTCGGCATGCCCGGCGCGGTCTGCCATCACCAGCCTACCTGCGGTCGTTCCGTGGTTGTCGAGCATAATGGCGACGTTTATGCCTGCGACCATTACGTCTACCCGCAATATCATTTAGGCAACATCTGTGAGCAAACCTTTGCAGCAATGCTGGACTCAGCAAAACAGGTTGATTTCGGTAAAGATAAATACACCACTCTGCCCAATCAGTGCCGTCAGTGTTCGGTACTAAAAGCCTGCTGGGGCGGATGTCCAAAGCATCGTTTTGCGTTAACGCAAGAGGGCAAACCGGGATTGAATTATTTGTGTGCCGGATTTCGCCGCTATTTCCAGCACTTACCGCCATATCTGAAGGCAATGGCCGATCTGATGGCGATGGGCCGCCCGGCCAGCGATATTATGCATGCCCATTTACACAATCGCAGAAAAGAGAAATAAGATAACCGGCTGCATAAGAAGCCGGTTATCTACTGAATAAAACTTAGAGTTTAATCTGCACTTTAGGCGGGTATTTTTTCAGAATTTCCATGTAGTTATGGACTTCAGTCTGTAAAGGTACCCCCATCGGAATATGGCGTACACCAACACTTTCATCTTCCTGCGGATTGGTATAGAGGTTAAATATCATCGTACCCGCCGTTTTCATAATTGCGCCGGTAAACCCGCCTTGATAGCCGGTTTGCGTGAAAGCAAAAGGCTGCTGGATAAGCAGATGATATTTAAATTCATCAATACGAACCGCCGAAAGCTCGCCATTGAGGAAGTAGTGTTCTGCTTTACGGTTTGACTGTCCGTCTTTACCGATAAAGAAAGATGCCTGGTCAACGCCATCAATAAAGGTTTTTTCAGGCACCAGTTTCGCCAGCTCCGCGCCCGGATGGCCTGCCAGTGAAAGACTGGTCGGGAACAAATCCGCCAAATCCACAATCCCGTCGGATCTACGCGGTTGGATCATTCCCTTCCAGTAAACAAACGTCGGCACGCGCACCCCGCCCTCCCACGTTGAGCCTTTCGCGCCACGGAACGGCGTGCGGCCATGTGGCGGCACTTCCGCTTCCGGGCCGTTATCGGAGGTGAAGACGATCAGCGTATTATCCAGTTGCCCGCTGGTCTCCAGCGCTTTGTACAGGTTGGCAAAGACGTCATTCATCTCCACCATACAATCGCTGTAGGAAGTGCGTGCTGGCGAGCGCCCGGCATAATGGGCATTCGGATAGTTATCAAAATGGCAACCACGCGTTCCGTAATACAGGAAGAACGGCTTATCTTTCTTCGCCATGCTGTTAATAAACTCAACGCCGTACTTCATCCAACGCTGGTCCAGATCTTCCATATACTTCGGCGTGATTTCGGCTACAGCTTCCTGCTTGCCTCCGCGTACCGCATGGACATCATTTTTATCGAACGGCAGATTCTGAATATACTGGCTACGGGCAGGACTTAGCGCCACCTCCGGATTCACATTCGGATCGCGCCATTCGGTGTACATGTCGGAGACGGAGTTAAAACCGCGGAAATCGTCAAAACCGACGTTTTGCGGCTGCGAACCGGTATTCTCGCCCATGTGCCATTTACCGATGGCTTGCGTGATATAGCCTTGATCGTGCAACAGTTGCGGTAGCGTGGTCAGTCCTTCAAGACCGCCAGGCATACCGTACATTGGCGGCATTAAAATTCCATGGTGAACGGAGTATTGCCCGGTCATGATCGTCGCACGAGTTGGGGAAGAACTCGGTTGCGAATAGGCCGACGTCAGGACTAATCCCTGATTTGCGACGGCATCGATATCCGGCGTCGGGTTACCCACGGCCTCCCCTCCCCCGTTAAAACCGACATCCATCCAGCCGACGTCATCAAGAATGAACACCACAATATTAGGCTTTTTGCCCGTTTTCTTTTCTAACTCGGCCAGCTTCTGCCGCGTATCTTTATCCTGTGCAGGATGAGACATGACCGGCATCAAGTTGTCAGCAATTTTTGTCGCTGGCGTAACAAGATATTGATTGGGATGGTCGTATCCTGCATGTCCATCCTGGGAAGTCGCAACGGCGGGGGTATCTGCCGCGCTGACGGTCAATGGGATCGCTGCGGCAATAGCTATTGCAAGCAGCCTTGGAGAAAATGCTAAGTCCATAAGAATAAGCTCCCTAATTTTTTGTTCCCCAAAGGGGATTGAGACAACAGCCATGCCAAATAATGACTTTAGCCATATTTATCGTCATGACTTACTGGTTATTATTGAATTCAATGTAACTGTACCAATTACATTTAACATTACTGGTAGAACGCTGGAAATCATCATGATTTCAGTTACGTCATTTCAATACCATCTCGATATCACCTTTGTAAATGCTATTACGTTAGCAATTCTCTCTGGCCATCAATACAAGTATCAATACCGTGAATAAAATCATTTCATCTGTTACAGCACAGTTCTATTAAATATTAATAAACAGCCCATAATTAATTGTATTCAAGTGAATTTCATCACCAATCACAACCCACGCACTTCATACAAAATACAAAGCAATATAATCAATGAATATATTATTAATATTTTCTTACAAAAAAATTAGGTAAAATAGCATTTCATAAAAAATGAAAAACAAATCAAAGAAATGAATATCCTGTTATCTAATGTACAAAAAGACGGGATAATTAATATCGTACATTGATAATATCAAGATTTGAATAATGGTAAAATCAGAGAAAACGAGAAGTGAAGTAAAGGTGCGGGAGAGTTCCCGCACCAGTATATATTACAGCGGTTGTGTTTGCGCTTCTACAACAGCCAGCGCCACCATATTCACGATACGACGAACAGAGGCGATCGGCGTTAATACATGAACCGGTTTCGCCACACCCATCAGCACCGGGCCGACCGTTACACCTTCAGAGCTGGACACGCGTAGTAAGTTGTAACTAATACGCGCCGCTTCCATATTCGGCATCACCAGAATATTGGCGGAGCCTTTCAGCGGACTGTCCGGCATCCGATCGTTACGAATGCTTTCTACCAGCGCGGCATCACCGTGCATCTCACCGTCGATCATCAGTTCTGGCGCACGCGCCTTGATAAGCTCCAGCGCTGCGCGCATTTTGCTGGCCGACGGACAGTTGGAAGAGCCAAAGTTGGAGTGCGACAGCAATGCCACCTTCGGTTCGATACCAAAACGCCGTACGGTTTCGGCCGCCATCACGGCGATTTCCGCCAGCTGATCCGGCGTCGGGTCATCGTTAACGTAGGTATCGGCGATAAAGGTGTTGCCGCTTGGCAGCAACAGCGCGTTCATCGCCCCCGCCGTATGCACACCGTCGCGGTGACCAAATACCGCTTTCACCACGCTGAAATGCTCGTGATAGTCGCCAATCGTGCCGCAGATCATCGCATCCGCTTCACCGCGTTGCACCATGATCGCACCAATCACCGTGGTGTTGGCAATCACCGCACGCTGCGCCTGCTCCTGGGTGATCCCCCGGCGCTTCATAATCTGATAATACTCACTCCAGTACTCTTTGAAGCGCGGATCGGATTCGTTGTTGACGATCTCAAAATCAACACCGGCTTTGATCTGCAGCCCCAGTTTCTGGATGCGCATTTCGATCACGCTCGGACGGCCAATCAGGATCGGCTTCGCCAGACCTAAGGTGATCAATTCCTGGGTCGCATGCAGCACGCGCGCCTCTTCCCCTTCCGTCAGCACCACGCGCTTCGGCGCTTTGCGTGCCAGCGAGAAAATCGGCTTCATGAACAGGTTGGTTTTGTAGACAAACTCACTCAGCTTATCGATGTACGCATCAAAGTCGGCAATCGGGCGCGTTGCCACGCCGGAGTCCATGGCCGCTTTCGCCACCGCCGGTGCAATTTTGACAATCAGACGCGGGTCAAACGGCTTAGGAATGATGTATTCCGGGCCAAAGCTCAGGTCCTGATCGCCATAGGCGGAGGCCACCACTTCGCTCTGCTCAGCATGCGCCAGTTCCGCAATAGCGTGTACCGCCGCCAGCTTCATCTCTTCGTTGATTGCAGTGGCACCCACGTCCAGCGCACCGCGGAAGATGAACGGGAAGCACAGGACGTTGTTGACCTGGTTCGGGTAGTCGGAGCGACCGGTACAAATAATGGCATCGGAACGCACTTCTTTCGCCAGCGGCGGCAGAATTTCCGGTTCCGGGTTGGCCAGCGCCAGAATCATCGGCGCACGCGCCATTTTCTTGACCATCTCCTGGCTCAGCACTTTCGGGCCGGAACAGCCAAGGAAGATGTCAGCCCCGTCAATCACGTCATCCAGTGTACGCTTGCCGTCATCTTCCACCGCATAGGCCGCTTTGGTTTCGGCCATGTTCGGTTCGCGATCTTTGTAAATCACGCCTTTGGAGTCGCAGACCACGATATTGTGCTTCTGCATGCCCAGCGCCACCAGCAGGTTCATACAGGCAATCGCCGCCGCGCCCGCACCGGACACCACCATACGTACATCAGAGATATTCTTCTCCACCACCCGCAGACCGTTAAGGATCGCGGCGGTGCTGATGATAGCCGTGCCGTGCTGGTCGTCGTGGAATACCGGAATATTCATGCGCTCACGCAGTTTTTGCTCAATGTAGAAGCATTCCGGTGCTTTGATATCTTCGAGGTTGATGCCGCCAAACGTCGGCTCAAGGGCCGCCACCACGTTAATAAATTTATCCGGATCGAGTTCGTCGACTTCAATATCGAACACGTCAATCCCGGCAAATTTCTTAAACAGAACGCCTTTCCCTTCCATCACCGGTTTGCCGGCCAGCGCACCAATGTTGCCCAGCCCCAGTACCGCAGTACCGTTGGAAATCACCGCCACCAGGTTGCCGCGCGCGGTGTATTTGTAGGCCGCCAGCGGGTCTTTTTCGATTTCCAGACACGGGGCTGCAACACCGGGTGAATAGGCCAGCGCCAGGTCACGTTGGGTGGCAAGGGGTTTGGTTGGCGAAACCTGAATTTTGCCGGGTACTGGAAACTCGTGGAAATCGAGGGCGCTTTGTCTTAACTGGTCATCCATCTTGTTGTTCCTTTCACGTATCGATCAATAAAGTGGCGCAGGTAACCCTTTTGCAGAGCCGCACATTATCACCTCAGTCAGCGGCGCAAACTTTGAAGGTCGCCAAACTCTCACTACTCAAAGAAAGAATTTGTTATCAATTTATAACAGCCATGTTACCTGCTTAAGCCAGCAATACCATGCCTGTCTGCTATGCTTTTTGCTGACAACACCTGCAAATTCTCCAAAAGTGTGAATTAACACACGCTCTAACACTTTACTTTTCAAGGAGTATTTCCTATGACCCGTAAAGAGCTTGCCAATGCCATTCGTGCGCTGAGTATGGATGCGGTCCAGAAAGCCAACTCAGGCCATCCCGGCGCACCGATGGGCATGGCCGATATTGCCGAAGTGCTGTGGAACGATTTTCTCCGCCATAACCCGAGCGATCCTCACTGGTACGATCGTGACCGGTTTATTTTGTCCAACGGTCACGCCTCAATGCTGCTTTACAGCCTGCTGCATCTTTCCGGTTACGACCTGCCGTTGGACGAGTTAAAGAACTTCCGCCAGCTGCATTCAAAAACGCCCGGGCACCCGGAACTGGGCTACACGCCGGGCGTGGAAACCACCACCGGGCCGTTGGGTCAGGGCCTGGCAAACGCCGTCGGGCTGGCGGTGGCCGAACGAACGCTGGCCGCGCAGTTTAATCAACCGGGCCATGAGATTGTCAGCCATTTCACCTATGTTTTTATGGGCGACGGCTGCCTGATGGAAGGGATTTCCCACGAAGTCTGTTCGCTGGCGGGGACGCTGGGACTGGGCAAGCTGATCGGCTTTTACGACCACAACGGCATCTCTATTGATGGCGAAACCAAAGGCTGGTTTACCGACGATACCGCGAAGCGCTTTGAAGCGTATCACTGGCATGTGGTACACGAGATAGACGGGCACGATCCTGAAGCGGTGAAGAAAGCCATTCTGGAAGCCCAAAGCGTGACCGATAAGCCATCACTCATTATCTGTCGGACGGTAATTGGCTTTGGCTCGCCGAATAAGGCCGGGAAAGAAGAGGCGCACGGCGCGGCATTGGGTGAAGAAGAAGTGGCGCTGACCCGCCAGAAGCTGGGCTGGCATCATCCCGCCTTTCACATCCCCAAAGAGATTTATCGGGCCTGGGACGCGCGAGAAAACGGCGAAAAAGCCCAGCAGGACTGGAATACGACCTTCTCCGCGTACCAGCAAGCATATCCTGAACTGGCAGCAGAGTTTACCCGCCGGATGCGTGGTGGGCTGCCAAAAGAGTGGGAAAAGAGTACCGAGAAATACATTCGCGAATTGCAGGCTAATCCGGCAAAAATTGCCACCCGTAAGGCATCGCAAAACACCCTCAACGTCTATGGCCCGATGCTGCCCGAGCTGCTTGGTGGTTCTGCCGATCTCGCCCCCAGCAACCTGACCATCTGGAAAGGCTCAACCTCGCTGAAAGACGACCCGGCCGGGAATTACATTCACTACGGCGTGCGTGAATTTGGCATGACCGCCATTGCCAACGGCATCGCCCATCATGGCGGTTTTGTCCCGTATACTGCCACCTTCCTGATGTTTGTCGAATACGCCCGTAACGCCGCACGCATGGCAGCATTAATGAAAGCCCGACAGATCATGGTCTATACCCACGACTCGATTGGTCTGGGGGAAGACGGTCCGACTCACCAGGCGGTAGAGCAGCTCGCCAGCCTGCGCCTGACGCCCAACTTCAGCACCTGGCGTCCGTGCGATCAGGTCGAAGCGGCGGTAGGCTGGAAACTGGCCGTTGAGCGCCATAACGGTCCCACGGCGCTGATCCTTTCCAGGCAGAACCTGGCACAGGTTGAACGCACGCCTGAGCAGGTCAAAGAGATTGCCCGCGGCGGCTACGTGCTGAAAGACGGCGGCGGGAAGCCGGATATTATCCTGATTGCTACCGGGTCAGAGATGGAGATCACGCTGCTGGCGGCGGAGAAATTGACGGGTGAAGGGCGTAACGTTCGCGTGGTCTCCCTGCCCTCAACGGATATCTTCGACGCCCAGGACGAGGCATACCGTGAATCGGTCCTGCCAGCAAACGTCAGCGCACGCGTGGCGGTCGAAGCGGGCATTGCCGATTACTGGTACAAATACGTCGGTCTGAAAGGCGCGATTGTCGGCATGACCGGTTATGGGGAATCCGCCCCGGCGGACAAATTATTCCCGTTTTTCGGCTTTACAGTGGAGAACATCGTCGAAAAAGCACATAAGGTGCTTAACGGGTGATCCACAATGTGGGCCAGGCGTCGGGGCCATGCCAGTTATCACAGCTTGGCTCCTGCGCATAACGCACCAGACGAAAACGCTGGCCGTCAAAACGCCAGCGCGTCTGGATACCGCAGTCCGACAAACCTCGGCCCTTGGCGAGCGTAATCAGCTCGCGCGATTTTTCATCGAACGCAGCATTGGTCAACTCCATATCATTGCTTTCTGCATCCGTTTTAAACGGCAGACTCAACCGCACGGAGCGGGAGGTCAGCGGTTTGCTGCGGGACACAATCCATGCCAAATCGATGGTGTTATATGCCCCGGCCTCACAGCCGATCATCAGCAGCGCTTTGTCGTCCGTTAACGCAGACACCCGCACCTCGCGACGCATCGGGTCGAGCGAACAACGCAACCCGTTTATCCGCCAGTTCCCGTAATCCAGCAGGTCGTTGCGTTCTTGTTCAGACAGCGGCGTTGGCGTGGGATTCACGATGGCCACACCTTTCAGGGCGGGTGCCGGCGGCACGCTGAGCGGCGGCTCGTCACCTTTTTGTATCCAGGCGGTTTCACTGCCTACACGTTTTTGCTGTGCGTCAATAAACAACAGCGCGGCTTTCAGTCCTGCCAGCGACAGGGTTTGCCCCCCTTTTTGCAGGGTAATAGCCTGCGCATTTTGCACGGTCTGTAAAAAGGCGCTAATGGTGACAGGATCGTCAGTCATCAGATGCCAGGGCGTAATATTCCAGTGTTCACCGGTCAACGGCAGCGGTGCGCCGTCGAGCAGCAAACGCGGCGCAATCTCTGCCTCTTTGGCATCGGGGGAGTCCAGTCCCCCCAGTTCGATGCGCAACACCGCGTCGGTATGCGCCCCCGCGCTGCGGCTTAGGGTCATCACCAGGCCGTGATGTTCACCGGTATTGCGCGCCACGCAAAAATTCTGGTTATTGCAGGTCACCTGCCAGTCGGAAAATACCTGCTGCGCAGGAGCCGCCCACAAAAAGCGGACCGGCAGCAAACCGAGCAGAAAGATGAAAATAACGCGATAGCGCATGGACGGTACAACCCCGAAGTCAAAACCAACAACCTGAGCCGTATCTTCCTTGCGCGATTGATGAGGCTCAATCAGAATCGTCGGATTGGCCGTTATTTTGTAAAGAAATATAAATCCCGATCATGAGTCCATGAGATGTGACGACTGCAAATAGTTCAGCAATAGCACCGTTTTACCATCTCGGATCTCGCCGGTTTTGATCATCTCCAGCGCCTGCGTGAAGGGGAGCTCCAGAACCTCAATATCTTCATCTTCAACGCCGCCACCGGCATTCGCCCGCTGGCTGTCACTGTATTGCGCGATAAAAAAGTGGATTAATTCGGTCACGCCGCCCGGCGACATGTACAACTCAAACAGTTTACGCACCTCACCCACTTCATAGCCGGTCTCTTCTATCGCTTCTTTGCGAATGCAGGCTTCCGGCTCGTCGTTGTCCAGCAGTCCGGCGCAGGTTTCTATCAGCTGTCCGCTTTCGTTACCGTTGACCCAGGTCGCGACGCGAAACTGGCGGATCAGCACCACGGTCTTTTTCTCCGGGTTATACAGCAGGATGGTGGCCCCGTTACCGCGATCGTAAACCTCGCGTTTGTGGCGGATGACCTCGCCGTTGCTACGGGTCAGTTCATAGGTGATATTGCGCAGGATGAAGTAGTTATCGGAAAGGACTTTGTCTTTGATGAGGGTGATTTTTTGCGACATACCGGCTCCACGGCGAGAAGTGAGCAATAATACTACGCCGTGAAACCGGGTTTGTCTTGACCCCAGCTTAGTGAGATTTAACTGATTTTATACCCAGCCAGTCGACGATCCCCTGCGCGGCATGACGCCCTTCTGCCATGGCCGTCACCACCAGATCGGCTCCGCGCACCGCGTCCCCCCCGGCAAAAATCTTCGGGTTCGTGGTTTGATAGCGGTAAGCGCTCTCAACGTCCGCAGCGATCCGCCCCCAGCTATCAACCTTCACGCCGTGCGCCTCCAGCCATGGCATGCCGTGCGGATGAAAACCAAACGCCATGATCACCGCATCGGCAGGCATCACAAATTCACTCCCGGCGATGGGAACCGGACGCTGCCGCCCCTGCGCATCAGGTTCACCGAGTTGGGTGCGTAAGAAACGCACGCCGCTGACGCGCCCTTCAGCATTCAGCACCAGCTCAACCGGCTGGACGTTAAATTCAAAGTTAGCCCCCTCTTCGCGGGCATTTTTGACCTCTTTTTTCGAGCCGGGCATGTTGGCTTCATC
>OJJJ01000141.1_pt1 | contig 45090 bp, 38 predicted proteins | sample 1596311 | NCBI WGS metagenome assembly OJJJ01 (sample SAMEA4350140, study PRJEB24818) | metagenome | biome: human; feature: gut; material: faeces | place: Denmark | collected 2013-09
CGAACTGCTGGGCGGCGTGCGCGGTATGGAACGTAAGGTTCACCCGAACGATGACGTGAACAAGAGCCAAAGCTCTAACGACGTGTTTCCGACGGCTATGCACGTGGCGGCGGTGATCGCCATCCGTGAACAGCTGATCCCGCAGTTGAACGTGCTGAAGAACACGCTCAATGAGAAAGCGCAGGCTTTCCGCGATATTGTCAAAATCGGCCGCACGCACCTGCAGGACGCCACGCCGCTGACGCTCGGCCAGGAGATTTCCGGCTGGGTGGCGATGCTGGAGCACAACCTGAAGCACATTGAGCACAGTCTGCCACACCTTGCGGAGCTGGCGCTGGGGGGGACGGCTGTCGGGACAGGGCTTAACACCCATCCGGAATATGCTGTGCGCGTGGCAGAAGAACTGGCGAGTATCACCGGTCAGCCGTTTGTCACTGCGCCGAACAAATTTGAAGCACTTGCCACCTGTGATGCGCTGGTTCATACCCACGGTGCGCTGAAAGGGCTGGCGGCTTCGCTGATGAAGATCGCCAACGACGTGCGCTGGCTGGCCTCAGGGCCGCGCTGTGGTATCGGTGAAATCAGCATTCCGGAAAATGAGCCGGGCAGCTCCATCATGCCCGGAAAAGTGAACCCGACCCAGTGTGAAGCCATGACTATGCTCTGCTGTCAGGTGATGGGCAACGATGTGGCTGTTAACATGGGCGGCGCGTCGGGGAACTTTGAACTGAACGTTTATCGCCCGATGGTCATCCACAATGTTCTTCAGTCAGTACGTCTGCTGGCCGACGGTATGGAGAGCTTCAACGAGCACTGCGCGGTCGGGATTGAGCCGAATCGTGAGCGTATCAGCCAGTTGCTCAATGAATCTCTGATGCTGGTCACCGCGCTCAACACCCACATTGGCTACGACAAAGCCGCTGAGATCGCCAAAAAAGCGCACAAAGAGGGGCTGACGCTGAAAGCCTCCGCGCTGGCGCTGGGCTACCTGACGGACGCTGAATTTGACAGCTGGGTCCGTCCTGAAGAGATGGTTGGCAGCATGAAATAATCATTTCGCCACATACAGGTGCAGCCGCGGAATAATCAATTGCAGCGGCTGTGCCTGCGGTTTATAGCGATGCTGAACGTTTTCGGCATCGTAATTCAACAGCTCTCCGATATCCGGCACCACCGCACCCTGATCGGCATCATAGAGCGCAATCAACGGCGTTGGGCAGGCATACTGCACCTGCTTTTGTTGCCCGGAATACCAGACGCGGGCGATAGGTTGCACCTTCACCGGGCGCTTTATCTTGAGACGCACGTCAGCCGGTAACGAGGCGATGCTGTGGTACTCCTGCTCCAGCCGTTCAATCCACTGCTCACGCGACCACGGCGCGACCGTGCGCGGCGCTTTCAGGCTTTTCTCCAGCTGCGCCAGGATCTCATCGCGGGTAAAGTTTTTGATGATGTGCTTGTTGGCCCAGCCGAAGCGAAGCGTGGCGGGATGGCGCAGCACCGTCAGCGAGCGGTAGGCATTGAGCGTAATTAATCCCGGAAGCTGGCGATGCACCCACTCAAAACGGGCGGCAGGGGCCAGGCCCGACTCAACGGTAACGATCTTTTCAAACGCAGCTTTCAGCGTATTAATATGCGTAATTTGCGCTTCCAGTGATTCACGCGTTGCGGCGTCAGTTTGCAGGCAGATCACGCCAGGCAGGCGTACGGCAGCCTTACTGCTGCGATTTTCTGACTGCTGCTGAATAAACAGGCGGCGGTAGTGTTGCAGCGTTAACTCCAGCGCCGTGTTGCCGATATGCTGTTTCACCTCAATGGTTTCCAGCGGGTCGTGCTCTGTGCCTTTGGCTACATCAGGCAGGGAAAAAACGCGCGCAGCCAGCAACCGACAAGTCTGCAGACGTTCAGCCAGCGTCAGTAACTCGTGTTCTATTTCCCGAAAGGTGGTGTTCAGCCTGTCGATAAGGTCATACGTCGCCATGTTAACCCTTAATTAGTTACAACATACTTACGGTATAGCACAACACGCTGAGTCAAGCCAGCGTGCGGTTTGCGGTTAAGGTCAGGCAGGAACGGGAAGGGGGAGCAGGTGATACACAGGCCAGCTAAAGCAGAAACGCGCGCCGCCAAGCTCACTCTCTTCACAACGAACCGAGCCACCCATCGCCTGCGCGATAGAGCTGACTATCGCCAGCCCCAGGCCGCAGCCTCCGGTGGCGCGGTCACGGCTGGGGTCAAGGCGCACAAACGGCTCGAACACTTTTTCGCGCTCATCCGGGGCAATACCGGGCCCATCATCCTCTACCGACAGGCTGGCCTGATTACCCTGTAAATCCAGGCCTATCCGCAACGTGCTCTCGCTATAGCGCAGGGCGTTATTCATCAGGTTATCCAGCACGCGTTCCATCAGGCGCATATCCAGCGCGCCATAATCACCGGCGGTGACGCTCATCAACAGCGTTCGCTGTGGGTTGACGCTCTGTACATCGTCGATATGCGTTTGCAGCCAGGCGGGCAGATCGGGCGTGCTGAGATGCAGCTCATTTTGCGGGCGATCGAGGCGGGCATAGGTCAACAGTTCTTCAATCAGCGCTTCAAGCTGGCCGATATCGCGGTTAAGCGCCTGCGACTCTACCTCTGTGAGGTTTTCGCTCATCTCCAGCCGATAGCGCAGGCGAACCAGCGGTGTACGCAGTTCGTGCGCGATCCCGTCTATCAGCTGTTTCTTGCTGGCAATCAACGCGTTGATGTTATCAGCCATCTGGTTAAACGCCACGCCCAGACGTTCAAAACTGGAACCGCTGTCGAAATGAATTCGCTCGGTAAAGTGACCTTCGCCAAAACGCTGCGCGGCGGCTTCCAGCCTGAGCATGTCCTGCCAGTGAGGACGCATCCAGATAAAGACCGGGAAAGCCAGTGAAATGGCAATAAAGGCCAGCAATGCCATATCCAGCAGCCGCATCTGGTGCAGATAATAGAGATAAGGCACCGGCCCCACGGCCAGAACGTAGTGGCTGCGCGGGATGCGCTGAATAAAGGTGTACTTCTCATCCAGCGCGACGATATCCCCGTCGCGCAGTCGTTGCAGGGTTGGAGGATCTAAATCGAAGTCTTTTAGCGGTTCAATGCGTAAATCAAACGAAAGATTAAGATCCAGCTCTTTCAAGGTGCGCGCCCAGTCATGCGGGGGAATTTCATGCAGTTCGCTTCGCATCAGGTAGAGCGAACTTTTCATCAGGTCATCCAGAGACTGTCGGCCTGCACGCTCGGCGGTAAACTTATAGACCAGCCCGACCAGCATGGTCATCACCAGGAAGCAGACGAACAAAAGAAGATAAAACTGCACGAACAGCTTTTTCATTGAATTCCACCCAAATACATAGACTTAGCGCCCTCATTTTGTGGGGGCGCTATGGGGCATCAGTGTAACCCCCGCACCTCAGGTTCAGAAGCATATTCTGATCCCCGGCATATATCTACGTCGATCGGATGTATAACGCTGTCCAGCGTTAATGCCTGTTTTGGGTAGCACTCACAATCAGTGGATTGGTGGAAAATCCATGTGGACATTTACGCGCATTGCAATGAGAAGAAAAGGAACAGCTATTTTCATCCTTATTTTTATTAAACGGACAGGCCATTTTATTCTTTATTTCATTCCATAACATTTCATTATAAGGCGACACGTTGTAAAGGGATATAGGGCTGTAAATGCCATTAATAAAAATTCCATTTTTAGTCGGGTATATTCTGTCTCCAGGGTATAAATACACATCGCTTTCATACCATATAATCAGCTTCAGAAACTTAAGACCCAGAATGCTGGAATAAACGATCCCAGTATTAGGGCAAATAATCGAGCTAATGACTCTCCATGACATCGCTATACCTCTATCATTAAACAATTTTCAGCTTATAATGTTTAGCACGTGATCCAGGAATCAGCAATCTCGTAAGTTGTTGAAAATGATCGGGATTTTTTAATTTAGAAATATATCTCCTTTGTTTTCATGAGGATAATGTAATGATTGAGATTGTACGTATACAAAATTTGAACGTATTCCCGAAGCGAATGGCGGATTTTTGATCAGTAATGTCGCTTGCAGGATTGTATGTATATTCCCCTTTGGGCAGATAACCCATTAGATATGTTTTTGTTTGTTTCTGGATGCAGAAGTTAACACAGATGGGTGTTGACAGGTGGGTAAAGTATACTTCGTATTAAACGTTATATTCTGTTTCTTCACACCTCATTCAAGAACAATGATAAATGTGGTTCGTGGTTTTCTTATTTTACGCCCCCGGAGGGGCTTCCTTATCAGGTTTCCCAGGCGTGTGGGGCAAAAAGGTAGCCCTTATTACGCACGGTTTTAATACGGTATGGCTCGGTTGCGTTATCCAGCAGCTTTTTACGCAGGCGAGAAATGGCGACATCAACACTGCGATCCATTCCGTCATAACTCACGCCGCGCAGATTTTTCAGCAACGCATCGCGATCCATAATCTGCCCGGCATGGGTAGCCAGCTCCCACAGAAGATCAAAATCGGCCGTGGAGAGCGCAATCACCTCACCGGAGAGCAGCACCTGCCGGTTAACCGGGTCGATTGACAACGTACCAAAACGCAGGGCTTTATGCGGCGTTAAAGCGGGGGCGGGGGTTTCACGCTCGCTGCTGGCACGCTGGCGCAAATGCAGCCGTAAGCGGGCCAGTAATACCGCGGGTGGCGTTGTCTTCAGGATGTAGTCGTTAGCCCCCATTTCGAGGGATAAAATATGGTTCATGTCGCTGTCCAGAGAGGTCAGCAGTACGATCGGGCCGTCCCATTGGGTGCGCAGGTCGCGGCAAAGCGTCATGCCATCTTTGCCGGGCAGCATGATATCCAGCAGCACCAGGTCCGGGTTTTCTCGCACCACAACCTCTTCAGCGCGATCGCCACGAGGTTCAACGATGACGTCCATATCATGTTTCCCCAGGTAAGCGGCAATCAACTGCCCAACTTCGGGTTCGTCCTCTACATAAACAATCTTTGTCATACAACGTCAGTTATCGCGAAAAAAAGCCAACATACACCGCGCAACCTTAACCTTCCATTAATCTTTCAAAATTAGCGCCAGTTCCGTTATTCTGAATTACATTGTTACTTGATTGTTATGGGAAAAAGTATGGGGCTGGTGATTAAAGCCGCGCTGGGTGCGCTGGTGGTGTTGCTGATTGGCGTTCTGGCAAAAACGAAGAATTACTATATTGCCGGGCTGATTCCGTTGTTCCCGACTTTCGCGCTGATTGCCCATTACATTGTGGCCTCTGAGCGCGGCATTGAAGCGCTGCGCGCCACTATTGTGTTCGGTATGTGGTCTATTATTCCTTACTTTCTCTATCTGCTGTCGCTATGGTATTTCACCGGTTTTCTGCGCCTTCCGCTGGCGCTGGGCGGGGCGGTCGTGTGCTGGAGCCTCAGCGCCTGGGTGTTGATCTTCTTCTGGAGCCGTTTCCACTAGCGTAGTGGGCGACCACCATCCACCGCAAAGGTTCTGCCAGTGACGTAACAGCTGGTCAGCAGATAATCGATCAGATCAATGACCTCTTTTTCACCGGGCGCGATTTTCATCAACGACTTATTGAGCGCCTGCTGGCGGTACTCGGCGTCATCCCCCTCGTTAAACAAAATCAGCGATGGGGCGACCGCGTTCACTTTTACTTCCGGTGCCAGTTTGCGGGCAAACGAGCGTGTCATGTTATCCAGCGCCGCCTTGCTCGCGGCATAGGCAATGTGTTTGTCGCTCCCGCGCTCTACCACATAGTCGGTAAAGTGAATAATATCCCCTGCGGCATGCCCGTGGCCGCGGAGCAGATCCTGCAGAGCGTGGTTGAGCAAATACGGCGCGTTGACGTGGATTTGCATCATGCAGGCGAGCGTCTCGCTGAGCGGAGTGTCCGGCTTTTCAGGAAGCCATGCGCTGGCGTTGTGAATTATGGCCCGCAATCCGTCAGTGGTGGATTTGACCTTTTCCGCAAAGGCAAGAATGCCCTCATCGGTCGAAAAATCTGCCTGAATACAGGTTGCACCGGCTTTCCGGAGCCCTTCAATCGAAGGGTATTCACGGCGGTAGCTAACAATCACCGGGTGGCGAAGGTTGAGAAAATGATGGGCGAGGGCGAGGCCGATGCGACGGCCTGCGCCAGTAATCAGAATTGGGCGTTGCTGCGCTTTTCCCATCGTATTCTCCTTTTCAGTTCAACAATGGGAAAGACGGTGCTATCCCATTAACGTCCACATTGCCGGTACGGCAGCCACTAAAAGCAGCCCAATCAAGGCCATCTCGCGGCGCTTAAGCGCGTTATCCAGTTGATGCGTGCGGCGGGCGTAGATAAACACCAGCAGACCTGGTGCATACAACACCACCGACAGCAGCAGGTGCATAGGCCCGGAAGCATACAACAACCATAGCCCGTAAATACAGGCACCGACGCCCACGGCATAGTGCGCCGGACGGGTCGCGATTTTTAGCAGATACGCACCCACTAAGAAATAGGGTACCAGAATCATTTCAGAGGCGATGGTCAGCAGGGTGTTATAGTCTGAACCTGTGAGCCAGATCAGCACCAGGCAGACCTGCACGCTGATGTTGGTAAGCCATAACGAGGCGGACGGTGCATTGTTCTTATTCTGTTGTGCAAACAGGCGCGGAAACGCCTTGTGCGTAGCGGCCAGGAACGGAACTTCTGCAGCCATAATCGTCCAGCTCAGGTAAGCCCCGCAGACAGAAACAATCAGACCTGCGGCAATCACTACGTCGCCCCAGGAACCGAGCATTTTTACCATCAGCCCGGCCATGGACGGGTTACGCATTTCCGCCAGTTCAGGACGCGCCACCACGCCCAGCGACAGCAGCGTCACCAGCAGATACACGCCTAACGCAGCCAGCACGGCCAGCAGCGTCGCGCGACCGACATCGCGCTTATTACGCGCTCGTGCGGAAACCACCACGGCACCCTCAACGCCGATGAACACCCACAGGGTGATCAGCATGGTGTTTTTGACCTGCTCCCAGACGGGAACGCCCAGCGCAATGCCGGTGAAATCAAGCCTGAAGACGTCAAGACGAAACGCGATAAACGCCAGTACGATAAACAAACCGAGCGGAACCAGTTTCGCCAGCGTAGCCACCAGATTGATGCTGGCAGCGGTCTGAACACCGCGAAGAACCAGCCAGTGAACCACCCACAGCAGCACAGAAGCTCCCACAATGGACTGCCAGGTATTGCCATCGCCGAACAGGCGCAGCGCGGGCGTATCGGTGAAGAAACTGAGTGCCGAGAAGACAATGACCAGATACGAGACGTTAGCGATGACCGCGCACAGCCAGTAACCCCAGGCGGAACAGAAGCCAATCAGCTCGCCGAAACCTTCACGTGCATAGGTAAAAATTCCGCCATCCAGATCCGGGCGAATGCGGGTCAGCAGCAGCATGGCGAACGCCAGCAGCAATATTCCGGCACCGGTAATACCCCAGCCAATCAGTAACGCGGCAGGGCTGGCGACGGCCGCCATATTTTGCGGCAAACTGAATACGCCCGCGCCCAGCATCGAGCTCAATACCAGTGCAGTTAAAGCACTCAGGCCAAGTTTCTTTTCCATTGGCTTCCTGTTATGAAAGGTCCAAATCCAGAATAATTATTTCGCTAAGGCGCATAAAAATGGTGGATCACACTAAGGCGCGGAATTTTACGGAGTGTAACGAGAGCATGCAATGATGCGTGGCAGAAATTCGAAAAAAAGTAATAAAAAAGGCGGCATAGCGCCGCCCTGGTTCAACAGGCCTGTTACTTGTAGAGATCGGCGCTGATGGTCACGTTGTTACCCCGTTCCTGCCACTGGCGGGTGATGTGGTAATACTTCGCACCTTTCTTCGCCGCACGCTTAGCAACCTGGTAAGAGACTTCCGTCATGTTGCCGTAGTTGCCGGTAAACTTAATGCTATCGAACGGCACCATCTGCGCCGCAGTGGCTTTGTTCAGCTCTTCAATTTTGGTGCCATCTGGCAGCGTTACAGTGTAACGACCACCTTTGGTGGTTTGCGTTTCAAAGAAACGACCCACTTCAGCACTTGGTGCTGCAGAGGTGGCCACACCAGGGATCTCCACTTTCTTCGCCTCTTCGCCGCCTTTTGCTAATGCCGCGCGACCCGCATCGGAATCAGCAGGAATGGCATCCGGGCTTTGCAGTACGCGTTTTTTCGCATCTTCTTTATAAATGAATGCGGTAATACGCTGGTTGCCACCCTGGTTAGCATCCACCTGGCGCACGATATAGAAAGAGTAAGCCCCTTTCTGTTTAGCCGCTTTGGTGATGGCATCATTCACTTCAGGCTGGCTGCGGTAAAAGCCCTGAACGGTGACGGTATCGTAAGGTTCCAGCGCAACGGCCTGATCTTTCGGCAGCTCTACGATGCCGTTAATCACGCGATTTTTCGGCGCGTCGGCTGCAGGCGCATTTTCTTTGTACAGCGCAATGGTCACACGCTGGTTACCACTGTTACCTTGATCGGACTGGTCGAGAACGTAAAACGAAGCAGCACCGTTTTTATCAGCGGCTTTTGATGCAGCGTTAACGGCATCGCCGATGGAGTTATAACGGCCCACAATGACCGTCTGGTCAAAAGGCTTTAACGCTGCCGCTTGCTCCGGCGTTAACTCTGTTGCGGCATTCGCAGACAGGGCGGTCGCGGAAAGAAGTGCGGACGCCAGGAGTGTGTTCTTAAGTTTCATAAAAATAATCCTTCGCCTTGCGCAAACCATGTACTGGTATTGTTGTAAATTTGAGACGGTCCCGATTATGGCATTTAAAACCCATCGCTGTCTGCGCCATTTTTCGCAGCACGTGCTCACAACATGACCCGATTCGATAACATTTCGTGATATGTTGAAAAAACAGGCGTTTGACAAGCAAAACTGATAAAGCATATGACTTTTACAAGTTAATTTAATGTTAATAACTTGATCTCTTATGGCGCTATATCATGTTTTTACCGCCTCGCTTGCGCGATTTATCGGTCCCGGAGATGAATTTAAGGTAAATATCTCTGTCAGCGACGCGGATCACTTATTTTTCACAGATAAAATAAGAAATAGTGTTTTCTGGCGGTAGATCACGGGCGCTATTTTCAGTAGGTTATAGAAAGTTTGTTACTGTTTTAATTTCCGGGGTTAATCATACGTCGTCGTTATCAGGATGGCGAAAGTTGATACAAATCACGGGCATTTATCGACAAACCATCATCAAAAACCGATGGAAGGGAAAACTATGCGTATTGGGGTACCAAAAGAACGGTTAGCCAATGAAACCCGCGTAGCGGCGACACCGAAAACGGTGGAGCAACTGCTTAAACTGGGTTTTACCGTCGCGGTTGAAAGCGGCGCGGGCAAACTGGCGAGTTTCGATGACGAAGCGTTTATTCACGCTGGCGCGGACGTGGTGGACGGTGCTGAGGTCTGGCAATCACCGATCATTCTGAAGGTGAATGCACCTGAAGAGAGTGAAATTGCGTTGCTCAATCCGGGCACCACGCTGGTGAGCTTTGTCTGGCCGGCCCAGAATCCAGAGCTGATGGAAAAACTGGCCGCGCGTGGCGTGACGGTAATGGCGATGGACTCCGTGCCGCGTATTTCGCGTGCGCAGTCACTGGATGCGCTGAGCTCCATGGCGAACATCGCGGGCTATCGCGCAATCGTTGAAGCGGCGCATGAATTTGGTCGCTTCTTCACCGGTCAAATCACCGCAGCGGGCAAAGTTCCGCCAGCGAAAGTGATGGTGATTGGTGCGGGCGTTGCAGGTCTTGCGGCGATCGGCGCAGCAAACAGCCTGGGCGCGATTGTCCGTGCTTTTGATACCCGTCCTGAAGTGAAGGAACAGGTTCAAAGTATGGGGGCTGAATTCCTTGAACTGGACTTCAAGGAAGAAGCGGGTAGCGGTGATGGTTATGCGAAGGTGATGTCCGAAGCCTTTATTAAAGCAGAAATGGAACTCTTCGCTGCGCAGGCGAAAGAGGTCGATATTATCGTCACTACCGCGCTTATCCCAGGCAAACCGGCACCGAAGCTGATCACCCGCGAAATGGTTGATTCCATGCAGCCGGGCAGCGTGATTGTCGATCTGGCTGCGCAAAACGGTGGCAACTGTGAATACACCGTGGCGAACCAGGTCACCACGACCGCTAACGGCGTGAAGGTGATTGGCTATACCGATCTGCCGGGCCGTCTGCCAACCCAGTCTTCCCAGCTGTACGGCACCAACCTTGTTAACCTGCTGAAACTGCTCTGCAAAGAGAAAGACGGCAACATCACCGTAGATTTTGAAGACGTGGTGGTGCGTGGCGTAACGGTGGTGCGCGAGGGTGAAATCACCTGGCCTGCGCCGCCAATTCAGGTTTCTGCTCAGCCTCAGGCGGCACCGAAAGCCGCTCCGGAACCTAAAGAGCCAGAGAAACCTGCTTCGCCGTGGCGCAAATACGCCATTATGGCACTGGTTATCATTCTGTTTGGCTGGCTGGCTGACGTCGCGCCGAAAGAGTTCCTGGGCCACTTTACCGTCTTTGCGCTCTCCTGCGTGGTGGGTTACTACGTGGTATGGAACGTTTCCCATGCGCTGCATACGCCGCTGATGTCGGTCACGAACGCCATCTCCGGGATCATCGTGGTGGGGGCGTTGCTGCAGATAGGTCACGGTGGCTGGATCAGCTTCCTGAGCTTCATCGCGGTGCTGATTGCCAGTATCAATATTTTCGGTGGTTTCACCGTGACTCAGCGCATGCTGAAAATGTTTCGTAAAGGCTAAGGGGTAGCATATGTCTGGAGGATTAGTCACAGCCGCATACATTGTTGCTGCGATCCTGTTTATTTTCAGCCTGGCGGGGCTTTCCAAACACGAAACGTCTCAGCAGGGGAATAACTTTGGTATCGCCGGGATGGCGATTGCGCTGATTGCCACCATCTTCGGGCCGGACACCGGCAACGTGGCGTGGATTCTGGTGGCGATGATTATCGGTGGAGCCATCGGTATTCGTCTCGCAAAACGCGTTGAAATGACCGAAATGCCGGAGCTGGTGGCGATCCTGCACAGCTTTGTGGGTCTGGCGGCGGTACTGGTGGGTTTCAACAGCTATCTCTACCACGAACCGGGCATGGAGCCGATTCTGGTTAATATTCACCTGACCGAAGTGTTCCTCGGTATCTTCATCGGTGCGGTCACCTTCACCGGGTCGATTGTGGCATTTGGTAAGCTGCGCGGGAAGATCTCCTCTAAGCCACTGATGCTGCCAAACCGTCATAAGATGAACCTGGCGGCGCTGGTGGTCTCGTTTGCACTGCTGGTGATCTTTGTGCGTACCGAAAGCGTGGGACTGCAGGTGTTGGCGCTGCTGGTGATGACCATCATTGCGCTGGCATTCGGCTGGCATCTGGTGGCCTCCATTGGCGGGGCGGATATGCCGGTGGTGGTGTCAATGCTGAACTCCTACTCGGGTTGGGCGGCAGCGGCGGCAGGCTTTATGCTGAGCAATGACCTGCTGATCGTCACCGGTGCGCTGGTCGGCTCTTCCGGTGCGATCCTGTCCTACATCATGTGTAAAGCGATGAACCGCTCGTTCATCAGCGTGATCGCCGGTGGCTTTGGTTCTGACGGTTCTTCTGCCGGTTCCGATGAGGAAGTGGGTGAGCACCGTGAAATCAATGCGGAAGACACCGCCGATATGCTGAAAAACTCGCATTCGGTGATCATCACTCCAGGCTACGGCATGGCGGTGGCGCAGGCGCAGTATCCGGTGGCGGAAATCACGGAGAAACTGCGCGCACGCGGGATTAAAGTACGCTTTGGTATCCACCCGGTTGCGGGCCGTTTGCCTGGTCACATGAACGTGCTGCTGGCGGAGGCGAAAGTGCCTTATGACATCGTGCTGGAGATGGATGAAATCAACGATGATTTCGCCGATACCGACACCGTACTGGTGATTGGTGCCAACGACACCGTTAACCCGGCGGCGCAGGACGATCCGCGTAGCCCAATCGCTGGTATGCCGGTTCTGGAAGTGTGGAAGGCGCAGAACGTGATTGTCTTCAAACGCTCCATGAACACCGGTTATGCGGGCGTTCAGAACCCGCTGTTCTTCAAAGAGAACACCCATATGCTGTTTGGCGACGCCAAAGCCAGCGTGGATGCGATTCTGAAAGCACTCTGACAGAGAAAACGTAGGCCGGGTAAGGCGAAGCCGCCACCCGGCAAAAAAAACCGCTGGTTTCCCGGCGGTTTTTTTCATCTTATGGCTCAATCGTCTTCTGGATCGTCCAGCTCAACCGGCGTCTGGTATTGATCCGGCTTAATGACCAGCAGGTCGCAGCGCAGATGGTCGATAACCTGCTCGGCGGTATTGCCGAGGAAAGCGGCAGAGATACCGGTACGGCCAATCGTGCCCAGTACCACAATCCCCGCCTGTAAATGTTCCGCCAGATCCGGAATCACCTCTTCAGGCAACCCTTTTTCCACGTGCGTCATTTTCTCATCAATGCTGAATTTCTGGCGTAGCGCTTTCATGGCCAGCAGGTGCTGACCGCGGATCGCGTCGTTATAGACACTCGGGTCAAATTCAGGCAGTTCGATGGCGATATTAATCGGTGTCACCGGATAAGCCCCCACCAGATGAACTTCGGTGTGGTTAACCTGTTCGGCAAGCTGAAGTGTCTCCTTGACCAGCTTTTCATTGAGCGAATTGTGATAATCCTCTTCACTTGCCAGGTTCACGGCCACAACAGCTTTTCCGCCTTCCGGCCACGGCTGGTCTTTCACCATCCATACCGGGCAAGGACATTTACGCAGCAAATGCCAGTCGGTAGGCGTGAAGATCACCGATTCCAGCTTATCGTGCTGGTGCGCCATTTTCAGCAGCAGGTCGTGCCCACCGGCCACCACTTCCTGGATAATGGCTTCGAAAGGACGGTTATGCCAGACCACTTTAATATCGATGGGCACACCCGCTTCCAGGTAATATTTTGCCTGTTCGCGTATCCACGCAGTACGCTGGCTGATTACGCCCTGACGCATCGCGGTGCGCTCGTCAGGCGACAGAAGGGTGGTCATCTCATATGAGAAGTCATAGATCGGCAAAAACGCTTTGATTTTGCCGCCAATCCGTTGATGTAAATACACAGCACGTCGTAACGCTGGTTGATCGTCCTGATTAGGATCGATGGCCACCAGCATGTTTTGATACTTTGCCATACAGGTCTCCTTACAACTGACACCGCAGTCTGTAATTAAAAGAGTAACCTATATATCTTGAATGAAACAGGGGGGAAGTTTTTGCCAGATCAATAAATCAGGAAATTTATCGATCCGGCATCTGTCACAGGAGGAGGGTTATGCCACGTTGCGGGAATGGCCCGCCAGCACCGCCAGCGCTTCACCGTTTTCGATGGTGATGTATTTCCCTTTCACCGCCAGCATACCGCTTTTCTGGAAACGACCCAGCAGACGGCTGATGGTTTCAACGGTCAGGCCCAGGTAGTTACCGATATCACCACGCGTCATCGTCAGACGGAACTCTCGCGGGGAGAAACCGCGCTCTGCGAAACGACGGGAGAGGTTGTAGATAAACGCGGCCAGACGCTCTTCTGCATTCTTTTTGGAAAGCAGGAGAATCATGTCCTGATCGCCTTTGATCTCGCCACTCATAAGACGCATCATCTGCTGGCGCAGATTAGGCATCTTGCCGGAGAGATCGTCCAGCGTTTCGAACGGAATTTCGCAAACCATAGAGGTTTCCAGCGCCTGAGCAAAGCTCGGGTGATGGCCAGTACCGATGGCGTCAAAGCCAACCAGGTCACCTGCCAGATGAAAGCCAGTGATCTGCTCATCACCCTGTTCGGTAATGGTGTAGCTTTTGATGGTGCCAGAACGGATTGCATAGAGCGATTTCAGTTCGTCTCCCGCTTTAAACAGCGTCTGCCCTTTCTGAATTGGCTTTTTGCGCTCGATGATATTATCAAGCTGATCGAGTTCATGCTCATTCAGGGTAAACGGGATACAGAGCTGGCTGATGCTGCAATCCTGGCAATGGATAGCACAACCGCCAGACTGAATGCGTCGTATAATTCGCTTTTCCGGGATCATAGGTTTGCTCAAGCCTTAATTGATATTGGTCAATTTTAACATCTTTTTGGTAAGTACGTAAGCCTGGCAAACCACCAATAAGGACAAGAGACGGCAACGTGTCGCCATCTTCTTGAAATTCCACAACTTGATTAAGGATTTCTGGCCTAACCGGAAGAAAATTAAGCACTAAAAGCCTGGAATCTACAGCAAAAGATACCCTTCGTGACGCAGCAACCACTCTTTACGCTGCACGCCTCCGGCATAGCCCGTCATGGTGCCGTTACGCCCAATCACGCGATGACAGGGAACGACAATACTGACCGGATTTGAGCCGTTTGCCGCACCCACCGCGCGGGCTGCACCCGCACGGCCGAGCTGCTCGGCGAGCTGGCCGTAGTGCATCACATGTCCACAGGGAATGCTGCGCAGCGCCTGCCACACTTCACGCTGGAACGGTGTGCCTGCGGTGGCCGTAGGCAGAGTATTAATGATGCTGAGATCGCCCTCGAAGTACGCCGTCAGTTTATCGCTCAACCCTCCGGGATTAACGGCACGGATACGTTCAAAACCCTGTGCGCGATAATGAATGGTGAGCAGCTCTTCCATGCGGTCGCTGTGCTCTTCCCACTCAACGGCGCGCAGATTGAACTGCTCGTCCGCGATAACCCACAGCGGCCCAAGCGGCGTCGCAATTTTATCTTCGAGTAATCTCAGCATCGTCATTCCTTAGTTCAGCCTCGGGTATATCCCCGGCCCAATCGGCAGGCCGACAAGATACCACGCCACCAGCATCACCAGCCATACCCCTAAAAAGATAAGCGGATACGGCAGGACCAGCGAATAGTAGGTACCCAGTTTGGCCTCAGGTTTATAGCGCTGCAGGAAGCCCAAAAACAGCGGGACGAACGGCGATACCGGAGCCAGCGGGATCACCGACGAGTCGGCGATGCGGAACAGGATCTGGGCGAACGCCGGGTGGAACCCCAGCATCATAAACATCGGCACGAAAATGGGTGCCAGAATCGACCAGATCGCCGAACCACTGGCAATAAACATACACAGTAGCGATGACAGCAGCGCCAGGCCAACAAACGCCGGAACGCCGCTTAAACCAGCCGCTTCCAGCGCATCGGTCAGGCCGACGGCCATAAACTTGCCCATGTTGCTCCAGTTAAACATCGCCACGAACTGCGCCAGCGGGAACACCATCACGATAAAACCCGCCATCTCCTTCATCGGCTCAATCATCAACTGCGGCAGGTCACCCTGACGGCGAATTCTGCCGGTGGCGATACCGTAGGCGAGTGAAACGACAAAGAAAAAAAGAATAATCAGCGGCACAATGCCCTGGATAAACGGCGAGGGCAGGACGGTATGCTTAACCGGATCGCGCAATACCCCGTTTTCCGGCACCACCATCAGCGCCACCAGGGCGATAAATGCCAGCGAGACCATCCCGGCCACGCGCAGACCGGAGCGCTGCTCTTTGCTCAGCGTCTCCAGCTTTTCATCGCTACGGCCTTCCCATTTACCCAGACGCGGCTCGATGATCTTATCGGTAATCAGCCCGCCAACAATCGTCAGGACAATCACCGAGCTTGCCATAAAATACCAGTTGTCGATCACGCTGACGTGCATTGCGGTATCAATGGTTTTCGCCGCCTCTGTGCTGATACCGGAGAGCAACACATCGGTGGTAACGATCAGCAGATTCGCGGTAAACCCACAGCCCACACCCGCAATTGCCGACAGCAGGCCCGCCACGGGGTGACGACCGACGGCGAGGAAAATCAGCGCGCCCATCGGCGGCATGATCACCAGCGCGGCGTCAGAAGAGATGTGGCTGAAGAAGGCGATAAACAGCACCATATAGCTGGCGTAACGGGCGTTGACGTGAGAGGCCATTTTCACCATCAATGCCGGCAGCAGGCCAACGCGTTCAGCCAGCCCGGCTCCCAGCACCAGCGCCAGGATCGCGCCCAGCGGCGCAAAGCCGCTGAAGTTTTTAATCACGTTCGGTAAAAACCAGTGCAACCCTTCAACACTGAGCAGGTTTTTTACCGCGACCAGACTTCCGTCTGCCGGGCTGCGCACGCTGACGTCAAAAGCGGAGAGCACGGCAGTGGCGACCATTAAAATCACAATCAAATAGATAAAAAGCAGGAAAGGGTGTGGCACTTTGTTGCCGATCCTTTCAACCCAGCCATAGAGCTTACCGGATGGGGAATGCGAAGGTATGGATGACATACTCATGGGCGTTCCTCGGGACTGTTGTGTTGTTGTGTTGTGTTTTTTTATTTTAAAGGTGACGGTGTCACGCCCTGTGGGATCGGACACACGTACGGTTTTTCTGTGATGTGTTGTTCGAACTCTTCCCGGCATTTGTTTAGCAATTCTGCATCCTGCAGCAGATTAAGCGCGGTAGCGCCCAACACTTTTCCCGCCAGCAGCATGCCTTTATGGGCGATGGAGGTGCGCCCCTGTGCAACAAGCTGCCAGGTATGCAGCGGCGTGCCGACGGTAAAGCAGGGGCTGAAGCACTGCGCCACAGGCATCTTCCAGCTGACATCGCCTACATCGGTTGAACCTGCCAGCACGTTATCGGTGATGGCATAAGGCGCGACGTCGTCCACCAGCAGCGTCTCCTGCTGACGACGGGCAAACGCTTTACCGGCTTCGCCACCCGTTGCGGCAATATTTTTCAGGCTGTTTTGCAGGTCGTTGGGCGTCAGCGTGGCGCGGATCTCACGGGCAAACGCGCGTTCTTCTTCTGTCCAGTCCGGCGTACCGTAGTGTTGTAACGCGCGGTACATTGCCGCTTCGAGCGTGCGGTTCGGCAGGTAACTGGAGCAGGCTTTATCAAAACGGCACTCGACGGTGGTTTCGGTCATCATCGCCGCACCCTGGGCGATTTTCTCGATGCGTTGATAGATTTGCTGCGCGTCGGCCATCTCCGGGGCACGGATCAGGTACAGCACCTCGGCCTGGGCCTGCACCACGTTTGGCGAAATCCCGCCGGTATCGGTAATGGCGTAGTGGACGCGCGCTTTCTCGATAATATGTTCGTTGAGGAAATTGGTGCCAGTGGTCATCAGCGTGACCGCATCCAGCGCGCTGCGTCCCAGGTGAGGGGAGTTTGCCGCGTGAGCCGCTATGCCATGAAAGCGCCAGGCGGCCTGAATATTGGCCAGCGTACTGACGTTAAACATCCCGGCAAAGGCTTCCGGGTGCCAGGTAACAGCGGCATCAACGTCGTCGAACAACCCCTCGCGCACCATGAAGGTTTTCCCGGAGCCGCCTTCTTCACCAGGACAGCCGTAAAAGCGCACCGTTCCGCTGCCGCCGTGTTGTTCGAGCCAGCTTTTCACCGCGACGGCACCCGCAAAGGCTGCTGTACCCAACAGGTTGTGCCCGCAACCGTGACCGTTCGCGCCCGGCGTGGAAGATTGCGCGGTAGCGCAGTGCGCCTGCTGGCTTAATCCGGCCAGCGCGTCGTACTCACCGAGCAGGGCGATAACGGGTTTCCCGCTGCCGAAGCTGGCAATAAACGCATTTGGAATGCCGCCCGCTTCGCGCGTGAGGGTGAACCCTTCAGCTTCCAGCGCGCTGGCGAGGCGCTCGGCTGACCAGAACTCTTCGAAACGGGTTTCAGGATGATCCCAGATCGCGTCGGCAATATCGGTAAACGTTTGACATCGTGTGTCGATCGCATCTTCAATAAAAGCGTAGTTTTCCTGCATTACACACCTCGCGTCCACGGAAAATTGAGCGCAGTACGCGCCAGCGTTTCGACTGCGACGGTCATGATGTTCTCGTCAAAATCGAATTTTTCGTTGTGATGTCCGGCGCTCAAATCGGTGCCAAACACCATATAGGAGGCCATTCCGCCGCTCTGCTGCACGCGAGCCATCATCAGCGTGGCATCTTCGGAGCCTGCCGGGGCTTTGACCTTATCAATCGCCTGCGTCACGCCGGAAACCTGACCGGCCTGTTCGCGCAGATAGTCGACCCAGGCCGGCGTTGGCGCGCTGGATGTTGCCGCCCCCATCAGACGCATCTCTGCTGTGACGCCATAGAGTGCTGCTGCGCCGTTAATCACGGATTGCGCACGTTCGAACACGTACTGATTGATCGCTTCGCTTTCACCGCGGGTTTCAACTTTAAGCAGTGCGTTTGCGGGTACGACATTACGCCCGCTGCCCGCCTGCATTACGCCGACGTTGACGCGGGACGCGCCTTCGCTATGCGGGGCAATGCTGTGCAGGGCAAGCGCGGCCTGCGCCGCCGCAAGCAGGGCGTTACGACCCTCTTCCGGCTTGCCGCCTGCGTGTGCCGCCACGCCCGTAAACCGCACGTCGAATTTGGTGGTGGCCATAAAGTTATCGCTGCCGCAGATCACCGTTCCGGCAGGGACGCCAGTACCGATATGAATGGCGGTAAAGTAGTCCACGCCGTCCAGGGCCCCGGCTGCGACCATTGCCCGCGCGCCGCGCGTGCCTTCTTCGGCAGGCTGGAAGATCAGCCTGATCGTGCCGTTCAGCTGCGCTTCGTTCTGTTTAAGAACCTGTGCCAGACCCAGACCAATGGTGGTGTGACCATCGTGGCCGCAGGCATGCATCATCCCCGGATGACACGAAGCAAAGCCTTCCCGGAACGGGCGGTGGCTATCGTCAAGGGCTTCGCTCAAATCGAGCGCGTCCATATCCACGCGAAAAGCCAGCGTCGGCCCAGGGCGGCCGGTGTTCAGGGTTGCGACGATCCCGGTGAAACCGCCTTCAAACGGGGCAAGCCACTTCTCCGGTGCCCCTTGTTCACGGGCACGGGCAAATTCCTGCGCCAGCGTTGCCTCATCCGGTAGTCCCATCCGGCTTTCCGCGTCAATCACGTCGCGGCCCATCGCCAGTTCATAACCCAGGTTATCTAAAATCTCCGCGACTTTTGCCGCCGTGCGAAATTCCACCCAACCGGATTCAGCGAAATGGTGAAAATCACGACGCCATGCGGTGAGTTGCGGCATTAACGTCTGGATGTTGTGCGCCAGTTGATCCATATCTTTTCCTGTCATCATTAAAATATGTGAACTGCTTCACGCTGTGATAGTTTTTACTTATCACTAACCGTTTTTTCACAGTTTTAACCGTTCAGGAATTACCCTCGCACATCCCTTTCCATTAAAGTAGATGACAGTTTCTTTACTCTGATAAACAACGGTTATCGGTCGGGCTATGTCATTTCAGATTAAATTTCATCAGATTCGCGCCTTTGTGGAAGTGGCTCGCCAGGGCAGTATTCGCGGTGCCAGCAGGACGCTTAATCTCTCGCAACCCGCATTGACCAAATCGATCAAAGAGCTGGAAGAGGGAATGGCGGCGCAGCTTTTCGTGCGCAGGAGTAAGGGCGTCGCATTGACAGAATGCGGTGAAGGGTTTTATCAGCGCGCCAGACTGATTCTGGAGGAGCTGCGTGCCGCGCAGGATGATATCCGCCAGCAGCAGGGGCAGCTGGCCGGGCAAATCAATATCGGGATGGGAGCCAGTGTTTCGCGCACGTTAATGCCCGCAGTGATTACGCGCTTTCATGCTCAGCATCCGCAGGTCAACGTGCGGATTATGGAAGGGCAACTGGTATCGATGATTAATGAATTACGTCAGGGCGAGCTGGATTTCACCATTAATACCTATTATCAGGGACCTTACGACCACGAATTTACCTTTGAAAAACTGTTTGAAAAGCCCTTTGCGGTATTTTGTCGGGAGGGACATCCGGCCATTGGGACAACATCCATTAATGACCTTTTACATTATAACTGGACCATGCCCACGCCGCGGGGGAGTTATTATAAGCAATTAGAAGATGTGTTTAGCCATCTTTCACAAGTACCGCGAATTGGGATCGTCTGTGAAACTTTCTCCTCCTGTATAAGCCTGGTTGCGCAAAGCGATTTCTTGAGTATTCTGCCGCAGGAGCTTGGCTGTGATCCGCTTCTGGCCCACCGTCTGGTGATGCTCCCTGTCGTCGAATCGCTGCCTAAAGCAGCTTATTATTTAATTCAGCGTCGTGATTCCCGGCAGACGCCACTGGCTGAATCATTAATAACGCAATTCAGAAGAGAAGCGCGAAAATTAATTTCACAATAAAATTAAAGAATAAAAAAACAGAGTCTGTCCGACATCAGACAGACTCTATAGTACACACAGCAGTGCGTCCTTTCGCGGAGCCCACGTGTTATATCCATTAGGCAGGTTAATGTAGTTATAACAGTTTTCGGTCAAAATGAAAGTCACTGGAGTGATTGATTTCACGAAATTTTAACTTAAATTTTGTATGTTATCCTGGCTGAAATTTTAGTTAAGGGTGGTTTAAATTTCGGGCACACGCTTTTATTTTTATCAGCGTAATATTTGTTCACTGCGTGTGACGCCAGCCCGTTATTGAGGCCCATCGCTGCCGCAGGTATAGTACAGGCTCAGATGTAGCCGGAGGATTTCCATGAACCCTGACGACAAATCACTTTTTCTTGACGCCATGGAAGATGTCCAGCCCCTGAAACGTTGCACGGATATCCACTGGCAGCAAAGTCGTAATACCCGGACCCGCCAGGACATCGATACCGAACAGCTCGACAACTTTCTGACCCTGGGTTTCCTGGAGTTATTGCCGCTTGAAGAGCCGCTGGCGTTCCAGCGCGAAGGCGTTCAGCAGGGCGTTATTGATAAGCTACGTTCCGGTAAATATTCCCGTCAGGCGAGCTTAAACCTGTTGCGACAGCCCGCCGAACGCTGTCGCCAGATGCTGTACGCCTTTATCCGTCAGGCCAGTCGTGACGGGTTACGAAACCTGATCATTATTCACGGGAAAGGGCGCGAGCAGAATTCGCATCCTAATGTCGTGCGCAGCTATCTGGCACGCTGGTTAACCGAGTTCGAAGAAGTGCAGGCGTTCTGTGTGGCGCTGCCGCATCACGGCGGCAGCGGGGCTTGCTATGTTTCACTGCGAAAATCCGACGAAGCGAAACAGGAGAACTGGGAACGGCACGCCAAGCGCAGCCGTTGACGACACGGTTTAGAACGTTTCCCAGTTATTGTCGCCTGACGCACTGACCGTGGCCGGGCGCAACAGCTGCGGTGTTTTTGTATTTTTCGGGCGCGGGGCGGCGTTTTCCTGCACGTTCAGGCGGAATGCCGCCACGGCCTGACGCAGCTGTTCTGACTGATCTTCCAGTGCGGCAGCGGCCGTAGCGGATTGTTGCACTAGCGCGGCGTTTTGCTGCGTCACGCTGTCCATCTGCGACACGGCCAGGCTTACCTGTTCAATACCCCGGCTCTGTTCATCGGACGCCGAGGAAATCTCGCCCATAATATCGGTCACGCGGGTGACGGCGGCAACAATCTCCTTCATGGTTGCTCCTGCCTCGCTCACCTGCTCAGAACCGGTACTTACCCGGCTGACGGAGTTCTCGATAAGCCCTTTGATCTCTTTCGCGGCCTGCGCACTGCGGCTGGCCAGAGTACGGACTTCACCTGCCACGACCGCAAAGCCGCGCCCTTGCTCCCCGGCACGCGCTGCTTCCACCGCCGCGTTGAGCGCCAGGATGTTGGTCTGGAACGCGATGCTGTCAATCACGCCGGTAATATGCGCAATTTGCTGTGAACTGTCGGCAATTTCGGTCATAGTGCGAACAACGTTATCGACCACGCGACCACCGCGCGCGGCGGTTTCAGAGGCATTTTTTGCCAGCAGCGTGGCCTGTCGGGCGTTATCGGAGTTCTGCTTAACCGTTGCGGTCAGCTCTTCCATGCTGGCGGCGGTCTCCTCCAGCGAGGCGGCCTGCTGCTCGGTACGGGCGGAGAGGTCATTGCTTCCGGCTGCAATTTCGCCTGCGCCAGTGTAGATGGCGTCAGTGCTACCGCGCACAGCGCTGACCGTGCTCACCAGCGACAGCTGCATCTCATGAAGACCGGCTGCCAGCTGGCCCATTTCATTGCGGCCAGAGATATCGACATTTTGCGTGAGATCGCCCCCCGCGATGGTACGGATGTGGTTCATAATGGTTTTGAGCGGTTTTAACAGCAGGTATTGTAAACCCTGCCAGATCACCACCAGTACGGCGATAACGGCCAGGAAAATGGCTGCCAGCGTCCACTGCATCTGGGTAAAGCTGCTCTGATTTTCTTCGGCGGCAGCTTTAAGTAACGTGTTGTTTTCGGCGCGCCAGCGGTTGTAGACCGCTTCCATATCATCCTGCGCCTGCTGGGCATCCAGGTCGCCATACGCCTGATAATTGTCTGCACGCAGATACTCAATCGACAGACGCATCACTTCATGCATCTGATTCCAGGATTTCTGCATCTCCTCGGTTAATGCCGCGTTTTGGCCGTTAACCTGCGGCATTTTCTGCCAGTCTTTGTTATAGGCTTCGGCTTTAGTCAGGGACTCACTGGCCGTACCCAGCAGCGTGTTGATAGCAGCCAGGGAGGCAGGATCGCGCTGGTTTTTCAGGTAGCGGATCGCCACGCGTGTGATGGTAACGCGTGTTTTGACCAGTGTATTGACGCTGTCGCTCAGGCTTTCCTGCTGGGCATTCAGAACGCCGGAGTTCTGGAAATTATGGCGATCGTTGTTAACGGCGGAGTAGAACAACCCTCCCGTGACAACTTGCAGCAGACAGAATATGGTGAGAGCAAAGATAATACCGGTAATCACGTGCAGATTTTTCAGCATAGCGGTCGTCCGTTATAGAGGCAGGGGTTACACAACTACTATCGTCGTAGCGAAATTAAACTTTAATTTAACTATTGCTTAACTAATGGTTCCGTCACGGAACCTGTTGTAAATCCGGATCATTTTTATGAGGAAGGTCGACATGAGTAGCACTGATAAAAGCGGAACATATGCCTTAGGAACTCGAACTGTTAAGCGGCTCGGCTATGGTGCGATGCAGCTTGCCGGGCCTGGGGTTTTCGGCCCGCCGAAGGATAAAGAGGCGGCGCTGGCGGTGCTCCGCGAGGCGGTGGCGTCGGGCGTTAATCACATTGATACCAGTGATTTTTACGGCCCACATGTCACCAATCAGCTTATTCGCGAGGCACTTCATCCGTATCGGGACGATTTGACTATTGTGACCAAGATTGGTGCCCGGCGTGGCGATGATGCTTCCTGGCTACCCGCCTTTTCGCCGCAAGAGCTGACGCAGGCGGTGCATGACAACCTGCGTAATCTGGCGCTGGATGTGCTGGACGTGGTCAATTTGCGGATCATGTTTAGTACGCACGGCCCGGCAGAAGGATCGATTGCAGAGCCGCTGACGACGCTCGCGGAGCTGCAGCAGCAGGGGCTGGTCCGCCATATCGGGCTGAGCAACGTAACCGCTGCTCAGGTCGCGGAAGCGCAGAAGATCGTGTCCGTTGTTTGCGTACAGAACATGTACAACATTGTGAATCGCGGCGATGACGCGCTGGTTGATTCGCTTGCGCAGCAGGGGATTGCGTATGTGCCGTTCTTCCCGCTGGGCGGGTTTACACCGCTACAATCTTCCGGACTGCAGGCGGTTGCAGATTCGCTGGGCGCAACGGCAATGCAGGTCGCGCTGGCATGGCTGCTGCAGCGTTCGCCGAATATTCTGCTGATCCCCGGCACATCATCCGTGGCGCATCTGCGGCAAAACCTGGCTGCGGCAGATCTGGTGTTGCCACCTGACGCGCTTGCTACGCTGAATTCGCTGGTAGATTAACCACTGCATGGGCAAAGCCCGACGGGAGCATCCGGGCTTTGTGTTTCTGCATACCCCATCTGGTCGTTCTGACGGCTACCATCCAAACGTGAAGGATAGAATATGGATTTTAAGACAGTGAAGTTGCAGGCCATACCCGCGCCACAGGGATTTCCGGATGTGCCGCCCGTGCCGCTCTCGGATGCCACCATTCAGACACGTAAAGACAAACTTCTTATAGGCATGAAGGCTGAAGGGTTTGACGCGCTGATTATTTATGCCGACAAAGAGCACGGCAGCAATTTCGAATATCTGACCGGTTTTATTCCTCGTTTTGAAGAGGGACTGCTGGTTCTGAAGAAGAGCGGGGAGGCGGCCGTTATTCTCGGCAATGAAAATCTCAAAATGGCGGCGCATTCGCGCATTCCGGTGGCGCTGAAGCATAGCCCTTATTTCTCATTGCCCAATCAGCCAATGGATAACGAAAAACCACTGGAAGCGTTATTCCATGAACTGGGTCTGCAAAACCTGGCGCGCATTGGGTTAGTGGGCTGGAAAATGTTTACCGCGACCCACGCAGATAATAAGCAGTTCTTTGATTTACCCTGTTTTATTGTTGATGCCATCAGAAACAGTGTTTCTGCCGGTGCGGTCATTGAAAACGCCGCGCATCTTTTTATTGGCGGAGATAAGGGCGCGCGTATCACTAATAACGCCAACGAAATCGCGCACTACGAGTATGGCGCAAACCTCGCCTCGACCTGCATGCTGAACGCCATGAATGCCGTTGAGCCAGGTATTCGCGAGGCAGAGTTAGGCCATTATCTTACGGCGGAAGGCCAGTACAATACGGTCGTGACCATCGCGGCAGCCGGGCAACGCTTTGAAAAAGCGAATCTTTATCCGACATACAAGCCATTGCAACGAGGTCAACCGCTTTCCATGACTACCGGTTTTAAAGGCGGATTATCCAGCCGTACCGGGTTCATCATTGCCGACGAAAGTGAGCTGCCGACAACGCAGAAAGATTATCTCAATCGTGTAGCAAAACCTTATTTCGCTGCCATCGTGACGTGGCTTGAAAATATCCACATCGGCATGAAAGGTGGCGAAATATATTCACTTATTGAGAATGTTCTTCCTAAAGAGAAATACGGCTGGCATCTGAATCCGGGCCATCTCAGCGCCGACGAAGAGTGGATGTCATCCCCCATTTTTAAACACTCTACACAAACGCTAAAAAGCGGCATGATCCTGCAGATCGATATTATTCCGTCCGTGAAGGGATATACGGGCACCAGCGCTGAGGAGAGTATTGCCCTGGCGGATCGTGAACTTCAGGCTGAGATCCGGCGTGCCTGGCCTGAACTTTGGGCGCGCATCGAAACCCGTAAGCGGTATATCGTTGACGTGCTTAACGTTAAACTGAGTGACGACGTCATTCCGCTATCCAGTACGGTCGCCTATTTACGGCCTTTCTTGCTTGCGAAGGATAAAGCGTTTACCTGCTGACCATACCTGACCCGGCATGGTGTGCCGGGTCAGATGCCTGAATTAAATCTCCTCAGAGTTCAATACGTTTGCGTTGTAAGTCCGGAAAGTGCCTTGATCCCTGCCAGCAATCCGTAATACTGTATTTATATACAGTACAAAGCAGGAAAGGCATTTATGAGCACTCTCTTTTCTTATCACCCCCGGCAATACGTTGAATTACCGCTGTTTGTCGAGCGCGTTGCCTGTGGCTTTCCAAGCCCGGCGCAGGATTATATTGAAGATCGTCTCGATCTTAACCGGCTGGCGGTAAGGCATCCCAGCGCGACGTACTTTGTGAAGGTCAGCGGGGATTCCATGATCGGGGCAGGGATTGGCGACGGCGACCTGCTGGTGGTCGATCGTTCACTGGACGCCGGGCATGGCGATATCGTTGTGGCAGCCGTGGCCGGAGAATTTACGGTGAAAGAGCTACAAACCCGTCCGGTGCTGAGGCTGGTTCCGCACAATGCCCGCTATCAGCCTATTACGTTTCAGTCTGAAGAAGAGTTGCAGATCTTCGGTGTCGTCACCCATACGCTCAAAACGCATAAACATGTTCGCGCTGGTTGATGTCAATAGTTTCTACGCCTCCTGTGAGACGGTGTTTCGCCCCGATCTGAAAGGAAAGCCTATCGTCGTGGTGTCCAATAACGACGGCTGCATTATTTCACTTTCGAAGGAGGCAAAGCAGTTCGGCATAAAAATGGGTGAACCGTACTTTAAATTCAAGGAGAAGGGCTATCCTTCGCGGGTGTACGTCTTTAGTTCAAACTATGCGCTGTATGCCGATCTCAGCAGCCGCGTGATGCAGACGTTGACCGATCTCGCCCCGGCGATAGAGATCTACTCCATCGATGAGGCGTTTGTGAATGTCTCCGGCATCAATAACTGTATGCCGCTGCAAGCGTTTGGCCAGCAAATGCGTAATCAGGTGTTTAAAAACACCGGACTACACGTTGGCGTGGGGATTGCGCCAACGAAGACGCTGGCAAAACTGGCTAACCATGCGGCAAAAAAATGGCGAGGCACCGGCGGGGTGGTTGATCTCTCGGATCGCGAGCGGCAGCGAAAATTGCTGGCGATTGTTCCGGTGGAAGAGGTGTGGGGCGTCGGGCGACGCATCACGAAAAAACTTAACGCTATGGGAATAATCACCGCGCTGGACCTGGCAAAAAGCTCGTTGTGGGTGATCCGAAAGCATTTTAATGTCGTTCTGGAGCGCACGGCGCGCGAGCTTCGCGGTGAACGCTGTCTTGAACTGGAAGAGTTTAGCCCGACCAAACAGCAGATTGTCTGTAGCCGCTCTTTCGGATACCGCATTACGGAATACGTTGAGATGCATCAGGCCATTTGCGCTTACGCTGAACGCGCGGCGGAAAAGCTGCGCGGTGAGCGCCAGTATTGTCGTCTTATTAGCGTGTTTCTGCGCACCAGCCCGCACGCAGACAATGAAGTGTATTACGGCAACCAGGCCTCGGCGATCCTGCTGACGCCGTCAAATGATACGCGCGACATTGTGCGGGCCGCGACCAGCGCTCTGGAGCGTATATGGGTTGACGGGTATCGCTATATGAAGGCAGGGGTGATGCTGGCGGATTTTTTCAGTAGTGGCGTTGCACAGCTCAACTTGTTTGATGACAGTCGTCCGCGCGCAAACAGTGCAGCTTTGATGGAGATGATCGACAGCCTGAATCACTCCGGGAGAGGGAAGGTGTGGTTTGCCGGGCAGGGGATTGAGAAACCCTGGGCGATGAAGCGCGAAATGCTGTCACCGGCGTATACGACGAGATATGAGGAGTTGTTGGTCGTGAGGTAGAGGATGACGATGTCGCTGGCTTTGTGCCCAGGGATGTCGCGACGCCCTGTGGCACAGGGCGTCAACGTGAGACGATTCGGTCAGAAGGCGTAGCTCATGCTCACCGAGACGCTACGCGGTTCGCCATAAACCGCGGAGTCATCAAGATAAGAGTAGTATTCCCGATCGAACAGGTTTCTGACGTTAGCCTGCACCGCCAGCTGTTTAGTCAGATGATATTGTGCGAACAGATCAACCAACGGGTAGCTTCCCTGATACAGGCGTTGGGTCTCTCCATCCGGGCCGGTGACATCTGTATACACCCGGTTCTGCCAGTTAACGCCACCGCCTACGGTGAGGTCAGGAAGCACCGGCACACGATAGCGGCTGAATAGCTTCAGCTGTGTCTGCGGGGCGAAGCTGTTGAAGCGGCCATCCGAATCACGGGCAACGTATCTGGTGGCGCTGAAAGTCAACTGCAGGTTATCGGTGACGGCACCGTTCACTTCAAATTCCGCGCCTTTGCTCACCGCACCTTTTGTGGCGCGGTACGCCTGTTCGCTGGAACCGTTGACGAATTCACCGCTGATGGCCTCCGCCGCGTTCTCCTGTTCAATGCGGAAAAGAGCAACGTTAGTCGTCAGGCGACCATCCATCCAGTCAGCTTTCAGACCAGTTTCATAGTTTTTCCCGGTTACTGGCGACAGCCAGGCACCGTCTTTAGTGCGTTTGGTTTGCGGGGCGAAAATCGAGGTATAGCTGGCGTAAGCGGAAAGGCTGTCGTTAATGTCATACACCAGGCCGCCATAAGGTGTGGTGTTGTATTTACGCATATCGCCGCTGCTACCGTCAGAACTGTACTGGGTATAGCGTGCACCAACAATCAGCGACAGGGGATCAGCCAGCGAGAAGCGTGCCGCCGTGTATGCCGATTTTTGCCGCACGATATCATCTGAGTTCAGATACCAGTCGCCCCACTCAGGTTCAGTAACGCGACCGTTCCAGTTATTGTTAAAGATACCGATCTGGTCGCTATCCATCGGTCCGTCTTTACTGAATGTGGCGTTATGCTGGCGGCTGTAGCTGGCACCCGCCATCAACTGATGCTGACGGCCGAGCAGTGCGAAAGGACCGCTGGCGTAAGTGTCGAAAGAGTCCACGGTGCGCTTGCCGCGATCCTTACTCCCCCAGCCGGATGCCCCTTCGCCGGTGCTGGCGTCCGGGTTGCCCATAATATAAAGCAGCGTGTCGTTAAAGGTTTGTTCACCGTGGGTCCCGTTGAAACGGAATGACCAGCCGTTATCCCAGTTGTGGGTGAGGTTAGCGAACACTTTACGCGACTCGACGGTATACCCGGTCCAGTTCGCCGAGGTATTGACGTTGCGATCGTAATGGGTGCGAGTGCCGTTGCTGTACAGGCTGGGTAAACCGCCCCAGGTCGGGTTAGCGGTATTCGTTTGCTGATAATCCCAGCCCAGCGAGGCGGTTGTGTGGTCAGTAAGGTCGGCTTCAACGACGCCATAGAGAAACTTCTTGCGCTTACCGTACCGATCCAGCCAGCTGTCCTGATCCTGATAACCCGCAACCACGCGTCCGCGAAGGCTGCCGTCGGTATTCAGCGGCGCAGAGACGTCGCCCACGTAACGCTGTTTATTCCAGCTACCGTAGCTTGCGCTGACGTTGCCGGTGAAGGTTTTACTCCCGGCGCGTTTGCGCACCATGTTCACCGTTGCACCCGGATCGCCTGCACCCGTCATCAGGCCGGTTGCGCCGCGCACCACTTCGATGCGTTCGTAAATTGCCGTATCTTCCTCCGCATCTCCGAAGTTCCATGCGTCACCCATTGACGTCGGGATCTCATCATAGGCGAAATTCGTAATTTCAAAGCCGCGAGAAAAATAGCTTGAGCGCTCACTGTCGAATTGCTGCGACGAAATGCCGGTAGTATTCGTCAGCACCTCGTCGACGGTTTGCAGATTCTGGTCCTGAATACGCTGGCGCGTCACCACGCTAACGGACTGTGGGACATCGCGCGGTGCCAGCAGCATTTTCGTTCCGGCACGCGTGGTTTTCACCGCGTAATCCTGTTGCTGATCGGCGCTCGCATTTGCCTCGCCGTAGACCACCATCTCTTGTTCGTTTTTGTTCTCAGCCGCCTGCGCCGGATGCATCACGGCCTGCATCGCCAGCGCAAGAAGTGAAAAAGAAAACGGTTTATACATCGCCCGTGCGGGCGTTTTCCCGTAGTTACCCCTGCCATTAAGAAGCATGATTTTACCTGCCAGTCGTTGTTGTTTTATGCAAATCATTCAAATAAGAATGGCAATGATAATTATTTGCTTTATCGCATGCAGGTAATTCTGTAAGTTAAATGTAAATAAATGTATATTTGTGAAAGTTCAAGGCGTTACTTGCTGCCACCCGCGTCATGGCTGCATTATTTCTTCTTACCAATCATCGCCTTCAGATCAGCAAAAGGATTATACGTGGCGGCACCCACCTCTTTTTGCGCGTCTTCTCCCGCCACAACGGTGGTGCCGTACTGATCGGCTTCGGTGTACTTAGAATGTTCGTGATCGTGGCAATACAGACACAATAATTCCCAGTTACTGCCATCTTCCGGGTTATTGGTATGGTCGTGGTCGATATGATGAACGGTTAACTCACGCAGATTTGAATAAACAAACTCCCGTGAGCAGCGCCCACAAACCCAGGGATAGATTTTGAGTGCTTTCTCACGGTAGCCACTTTCAAGCCGCGCGTAGTTTTTGGGGATCAGAGCCATTGTCGGTATTACCTGTCATAAAAAGATAAGTGACAATATATCCCATAACGGCGGAGAAGGAGAGGGCTGGCGTGCCCCTCCGGCGTCAGGCAGACAACCAGCGACGGCCCCCGGCTTTCATTTTTGCTTCCAGCTCACTGCCGCGTGTGGCAAATACACGCCCGAGTGGAAATCCGCTCTGTTCCAGTAAATAAGCCAGTGCTGCATATTCACGCGGGTATTTTGCAACAATGTGCTGGTCAATCCCGACCGGGCCGAACGGGAACGTAAATGTGCCCATATCGTAAATACTCTGGCGGTGAAACAGCTTCCACACACCCTCTCTTTTTTCCGCCAGATCATAAAAACGATTGTGGCATTCACAGCCAATATTCAGTTTGACGTTCTCAGCGATGATGATGGCATTCGTTTCGAGGATAGCCTTATTACCGCTGTCATTGAACGTCACTGCGGGCATTCCGATCATGTGTTTGGTGCGCAAATCCGAGGCCCCCATGCGCATTGAGCCATTGACAAACTCGCTCGCCAGCCCTTCAAACCACGTGATTTCAATGGTGCCGTCTGGGTGGAAAAGGTTGCGTAGCGGTTCCCATTCACCTAAATCGCGGTGCATCCAGCCATTCATCAGATCGTTAAGCTGCTGTCGGTCGTCATCGTGATTATGCATTGTGATAGCTCCTGTTGGTTGACTGAATTCAGTTTGCCGCGAAAACAGGATAAACTGAAATATATAGATATTACTGATCAATCATTTTTAATGATAACCGGAGTAAGGTATGGAACTGCGCCACCTGCGTTACTTTTTAGCCGTCGCCGAAGAGGGGCACTTCGGTCGCGCAGCGGAGAGACTTAACATCGTTCAGCCTGCGCTCAGTATGCAAATCAAAGCGCTTGAGGCTGAACTGGGCGGGGCGCTGTTTGTACGTACCAGTCGCCGGGTTGAGTTGACTGATGCTGGCATCCTCCTGCAGACCGAAGCCCGACGAACGCTTGAGCAGGCAGAGCACACCCGCCTCACCGTAGAACGCGCCATGCGCGGGGAAACGGGGCGGGTGAGGGTTGGATTTGCCGGGAACGCCATCTTTAGCGGAAAACTGGTGGCCGATCTGCGTCTTTTTCACCGGCGCTTTCCAGATGCAGAACTGATGATTCAGGAAGTCGGCCCGCAGGAGCAGGTCGAGGCGATCCGTGGCGGGCATCTGGACATCGGCTATACGCCAGCGCATAGCAACGTTTCGGCTCCGGATATTGCCGTCAGGCGCATCGGAGACTGGGAAATCCTTGTGGCAATGACGGAGGATCATCCTCTCACACAGCAGGCATCCTTAACGATCGACATGCTCGCCGGGCATCCGCTTATTCTTTATGACGCTCACGACGCCCATGAACATCTGTTTATTATGCTGACCCGCAGGCTTGGGGAAGCGTGTCAGGTCGCGTATCGTTCCGGCAGCACGCTGAGCATTCTGGCTATGGCGGCCACCGGGTTGGGGCTGGCATTGGTTCCTGCACCTTTACAGCAGGTACATATTCCGGGCCTGGTCTATCGTCCTCTGAACGAGCCAGACTTAACCGCTAACCTGGTGCTGATCAGTCGGGAACAGGAACCGGGTGAAGCGGTAAATGCGTATCTCGGGCTGGTGACCGGAGCCGCCTGATTTGCGTCCGGGGCGCAGGCTGCGTATTTCAGTCAATTTATTTGATGCAATCAGTGAAATAAAGGGCATTTATTCTCCTCAGGTAATGCGTAAAGTGAGGGAACCCGAAGCAGAATCAGGATAAATGATTATGAAAAAGATCGGATTTTTGTCATTTGGCCACTGGACGCCGTCGGCGCAGTCTGCCACCCGCTCGGCTGCCGATACGCTGCTGCAATCCATCGATCTGGCTGTGGCTGCCGAAGAGTTGGGTGCAGACGGCGCGTATTTTCGTGTGCACCATTTTGCCCGTCAGCTCAGCTCGCCGTTTCCGCTGCTGGCCGCGGCAGGCGCAAAAACCAAACGTATCGAAATTGGTACGGGCGTTATTGATATGCGTTATGAAAATCCGATGTACATGGCGGAAGAGGCGGGTGCAGCGGATTTGATCGCCGGGGGACGTCTGCAACTGGGTATCAGCCGTGGCTCACCGGAGCAGGTGATCGATGGCTGGCGTCACTTCGGTTATGTACCGCAGGAAGGTGAAAGCGAATCAGATATGGCGCGCCGCCATACTGAGGTGCTGCTGGAGGTACTGCGCGGTGAAGGCTTTGCCAAACCCAATCCACAACCCATGTTCCCGAACCCGCCGGGGCTGCTGCGTCTGGAGCCACACTCTGAAGGCCTGCGCGATCGTATCTGGTGGGGAGCGGGATCGAACGCGACGGCCGTCTGGGCCGCAACGCTGGGCATGAACCTGCAAAGCTCAACGCTGAAAGACGATGAAACTGGCGAACCTTTCCATATTCAGCAGGCAAAACAGATCCGCGCGTATCGGCAGGCCTGGGCGGAAGCCGGGCATTCGCGTCAACCACGCGTCTCCGTCAGCCGCAGCATTTTTGCCCTGATGAACGATCGCGATCGGATGTATTTCGGCTCTGGCCGGGACGACAGTGACAGCGTCGGTTTCCTTGATGAGAAGACACGCGCGATTTTCGGACGCAGCTATGCTGCAGAACCCGACAAGCTGATCGAACAACTGAAACAGGACGAAGCCATTGCCGAAGCGGATACGTTATTGCTGACCGTCCCGAATCAGCTGGGTGTCGATTACAACGCGCATGTTATTGAATCCATTCTGAAGCATGTTGCGCCCGAAATGGGCTGGCGCGATCGCAATGAATAATCTCGCCCTCTGGTATCGCCGTTTTGGCGAGCCAGAAACCGTTTTGCAGCCTGAAATCTCCACGCCTGATGCGCGCCAGACGGGGAACCTCCGCGTGCGCATGCTCTTTTCTCCGGTCAATGCATCCGACCTTATTCCCATTACCGGCGCGTATCGTCACCGGACGCCGCTACCGGCAATAGCAGGCTATGAAGGGGTTGGCATTGTGACCGATGCCCCTGCGGCGTTCGCGCACCTGCCGGGTACACGCGTTTTGCCGCTACGGGGGCAGGGAACCTGGCAGCGCTATGTGGATTGCCCGGCAGAGTATGCGATCCCCGTCCCGGAGGATATCGACCCGCACCTTGCTGCACGGGCCTATATCAACCCGCTGGCCGCGCAGATGATGCTGGCCCGCTATTCGCCGCAGGGAAAACGCGTGCTGCTCACGGCCGCCGGATCTGACTGTGCCATTTTACTCGGACAGTGGGCACGCCTGGCGGGGGCCGCGGCGGTATATGGTATTCATCGTTCATCCGTCCATGCTGAACGGCTGAGTGCCATGGGCATTATCCCGATTGCACAACATGATACGGCAGGAGTACGGGACATCGCCGCGCGAGCTGATGTGGTGTACGACGCCACAGGCGGCAAACTGGCGGAAACGATCCTGAGCGTAATGCCGGAACAGGGCATTTTTGTCTGCTACGGCTTGCTCTCCGGACAGACGTTCCGGCAGCAGCGGGCGTTGCCACGCGTGGAGTGGTTTCATATACGCAACTATCTGGATGCGCTAAGCGTGGAGGCGTGGCAGGCGGAGTTTCATCGTATCTGGCCTAAGCTGCGTGCCAGCCAGTACAGCGATGTCGCGCTGTACCCTCTGACGGAATGGCAGAGGGCGCTGAGTGCGTATCGTGAAGCTGGCAGGATCGGCAAACCCATGCTGGTGATGGAGCGCTAGTGATGATCCATATCGCTCAATAAGACAGCGATACTTTGCCCGCCTGCCGTTTGCTCAAGGCCAATTTTTACAATGATGGTCAGCGGGACAGAAAGCAGCATGCCGACAGGGCCAAGCAGCCAGCCCCAGAAAATCAGGGACAAGAATACCACAAGGGTGGAAAGCCCCAGCCCGCGGCCCATCATGCGCGGCTCCAGAATGTTCCCGAACACAAGGTTAATGATCAGATAGCCCGCCAGCAGAACGAGGGCATCGTAAAACCCGCTGAAAACCAGTACCTGAAGGATCGGCGGGATCGCGGCCAGTACGGAGCCAATATTGGGAATATAGTTGAGTGCGAAGGCGAGCAATCCCCAGACGAACGCAAACCGGACATCCAGTGCGACAAGCATGCCCCAGACGACTATCCCCGTCACCAGGCTAATGGCGGTTTTTAACACCAGATAGCGCGAGACGCTGTCCAGTGCGCGCTGAATCGCTCCCATTCCTTCCACCGGGCGAACCATGATCTGCTGCAGCTTCGCGGGCAGTTGTGGCACTTCCAGCAGCATAAACACGACCGTCAAAAACAGCAGGAAAATGGAGGTCATGGCATTGGACAGCTGTGCCAGCAGGCTGGTAACGATCGTCATTGCAGCGTTTGGGTCGATATATTTCAGCATCTCATCAACGGACACCTCAATGCCTGCCCGCTGCAGCCAGGGTTCAATTTGCAACAGAGGGATCGCCAGCGATGAACGGTACTTGGGCAGGGTGCGCGCCAGCTCGTTCAGGGACGTGCCCAGGTAGGCCACCAGCAGTACCATCGCGATAATTATGACGCTGATAAGCACTGATATCGCCAGTACGCGCGGCACGCGCAGCCGCACCATGCGCTGCACCAGAGGGTTAAGGATCACGGCGATAAACAGCGCCAGGATAAAGGGCACAATAATGTCGGCCGCAAAGCGGACGCCGGTCAAAATGACCACCAGCATGCCCAGCATAATGACAATTTTAAGCCCGTTCAGGGTAATGATGGGTTTAGCCATGGAAATTCCTGAATAATATTTTTATTTATAATAGATGCGAAAGCCTTCGCAATAAACTAACCAAAGTCAAACAGAGTGGGTAAAGAATTGAAAAGACTTTGAGTAAAAACCTGGCTTATGATACAAATCAGGCGTGTTCAACTACTGAGGACAATTTTCATCCGCAAAGACGAGAAGCAACACCGCGGATAATTGTAATTTTATGGACAATTTGTTCAGGACGTATTTTTCAAACAACACCGCTGTATATTCCACCTCTTTCTGCCTTCTTTCTGGTGAGCAACACTGGCGCACCGCGCTATAGTCACATCTTCTGCCTGAGCTGGCGCTATGCGCTTAGCTAACTGATTTAATTTCATATTTTTGGGTTTGCTGTCCACGGCGAGCCCTGATGGATTATATTCTCAAGCAGGAGAAAAACATGTTTTACTGGATTTTATTAGCTCTGGCTATCGTCGCTGAAATTACCGGCACGTTGTCTATGAAATGGGCAAGCGTCAGTGACGGCCACACGGGTTTTATTTTAATGCTGGTGATGATTTCACTTTCCTATATTTTCCTCTCCTTTGCGGTGAAAAAGATCGCGCTGGGTGTAGCCTACGCCCTGTGGGAAGGTATCGGTATTTTGTTGATTACGTTGTTCAGCGTCATGCTATTTGATGAGACGTTATCGACAATGAAAATCGCCGGATTAACGACGCTGGTGGCAGGTATCGTGCTGATTAAATCGGGTACACGCAAGCCGGCAAAACAGCAGAAGGAGCAGCGCCATGCAGCAGTTTGAATGGTTCCACGGAGCTTGGCTGGCGTTGGCTATTGTGCTGGAAATCGTGGCTAACGTCTTTCTGAAGTTCTCCGATGGTTTTCGTCGTAAATTCTACGGATTAATGTCGATTGCCGCCGTACTTGGGGCGTTCAGCGCTTTGTCACAGGCGGTGAAAGGCATTGATCTTTCCGTCGCGTATGCGCTGTGGGGCGGGTTCGGTATCGCCGCCACCCTCGCAGCAGGCTGGATACTTTTCGGTCAGCGTTTAAATCATAAGGGCTGGGTAGGGCTGGTACTGCTGCTGGCCGGTATGATCATGATAAAACTGGCCTGATCTAAGCGCCGCCATTATTTACAGGCAGCGAAATCCGCTGCCTGTATTCAGCCAGCCGGTGCCCATTGAGGCGATGATCGCGTTGCGTCAGCGATCATTGTTGTGCCAGTGCTTCCAGCTTGTCGCGAAAACCGGTTACGGACAACGCCCGGTTATCGGCACGCCACCTGTCTTTAGCCGCCGGAGCGGAGCTTTGTACGCCAATCAGTTGCCAGCCATTTTCTGTTTTTAACATCAATGGTGAGCCGCTATCGCCGGGTAAGGTATCGCACTGGTGCGACAACACACTATTTTGTGCCCAGCCCGTGACAATGCAGTCCGTGTGCGTATAAAGCGAATCCAGATGATCGACCGGATAGCCAGACTGCGTCACTTTTCGATCGGCCGCTTTTAGCACGGCGGTCAGTGCAGCTTTATCGCCGTCAAATAACGGCAGCGGCGTAATGCCGGACGGTGGATAACGCAAAACAATCAGGCCGAAATCCCAGGATGCCGCCGCCGGGGGAACAATCCAGCCATCACCATCCGGTTTTAAACGTTTCCCCAGAGAAGGGTCAACCCGGCCTTCAATGCCGTGGATCTCATAGCGCCACAGACCTTTTTGCGACACAAATCGCAACGCGACGGCTTTGTCCGGTTTGCCGCCTGGCGGCGTTAACAGGCAATGGCCCGCCGTCAGCGCAAGTTGAGGAGTGATCAGGGTGGCGGTGCAGAGATTACCGCTGGCGGTTTCCAGTTGCCCGATAGCATCCCAGGGGGCCAGAGTAGGATCGGGAACTCGCGTGCGATCGTCATGGCCAAAAAACAGCGTTTTGACCTCTTTGGCGCTAATGGCGTCATCATCGCCATCATCCGCATGTGTAAAGCCAGAAAAAAGCCCAAACGTTCCCAGTAACAACACAACAGATTTACGCATATCACACTCTGGTGGGGTAATTATGATTATTAAAAGTGAACCCTATGAAAATACTATAGACGGGACAGCACGAAAGTGGGAGTAAAATCAGCGTGCTACATTCAGGAAAGATAAAAGTGGCTTGCGATGAGCGCGCATAAAATAAGCATGATAAGAATGAGCTCAAACCGATAGCGCCGCAGCATACGCCCTCCGGATAAAAAAACGGCGCGGAACTGGAGGGTTCAGCGCCGGTTTAGCAACGTGCCCGTATAGGCACGGTTAAGCGATTACGACTTATGCCGCTGGCTGTGCAGCAGGTTTAGCCGCTTCGTGTTTTACTGCTTTTTTGTGATGCTTTTTCGCCGCCTGGGCTTTCTGCTCTGCAGCGGGTTTCGCCGCTTTTTTGTGGTGCTTTTTCGCCGCCTGCGCTTTTTGCTCTGCAGCAGGTTTCGCTGCTTTGTGATGTTTCTTATGGTGTACCGCTTTGGCTGGTGCGGTAGTGGTCGTGGTGGCTGGTGCCGCGGTAGTTTCAGCAGCGAACGCAGCAGAAGACAGGCCCATAGCAGCGGCAACAACCAGAGCTAATACTTTTTTCATGTTCATACCCTCGAATTTGGTTTTTCATTTAACCCCACTGCGGGGCCGTTGAAATAACTATATCCCTGTAAATTCGGGGTTTCCGTGAGTGATTGGTATCGGCGTGTAACCGTTTGTACAACGCCGGGGATTTTCCCCGGCGCGCGTACTTACAGGTATCGGGAGGTCAGATGTTCGCGGAAATAACGGATATTCAGATCTTCCCCGGTCGCCTGGGTAATTAATTGCGACGTGCTAAATCGGCTGCCGTGTTGCCAGATATTCTGGCGCAGCCAGTCAAACAGCGCGGAGAAATCGCCCTCAGCAATGGCGTCCTGCAGTCCCGGCAGCGCGGTTTTGGCCGCATGGAACAGCTGCGCGGCATACATTGCGCCCAGCGTGTACGACGGGAAGTAACCGAAGCCGCCGTCGGTCCAGTGGATATCCTGCATACAGCCGTTGCGGTAGTTGTCTTTGGTGGACAAACCAAGCCAGGCCTGCATTTTCTCATCCCACAGCGCCGGAATATCGTCGACCTCAATGTCGCCATTGATCAATGCGCGTTCAATCTCATAGCGCAGCACGACGTGTGCCGGATAGCTCACTTCATCCGCATCGACACGGATATAGCCTGGTTTTACGCGCTGGTTCCAGGCGATAAAGTTCTCTTCGCTGAAGGCCGCCTGGCTGCCAAAACGGGCATGAACGGCCGGGAGAAGGTGCCTGAGGAAGGCATTACTGCGTCCGAGCTGCATCTCAAAGAACAGGCTCTGGGATTCGTGGATTGCCGTTGAACGTGCCAGTGCGACAGGTTGACCCGCCCACGCACGCGGCAGGTTTTGCTCGTAGCGGGCATGACCTGTTTCGTGGATGACGCCAAACAGAGCGCTGAGCAGTTCGTTTTCATCGTAACGCGTGGTGATACGCACATCTTCCGGCACGCCGCCGCAGAATGGGTGCGCGCTAACGTCCAGGCGGCCACCGTTAAAATCGAAGCCGAGCATTTTCATGGCTTCAAGGCCCAGCTCGCGCTGTGTTGCCGTCGGGAAGGGACCCTGTGGCGGCACGAACGACTGCTGAGCCTGTTTTTCCACGACGTTCGCCAGCAGATCCGGCAGCCAGGTTTTCATGTCACCGAACAGCACATCCAGACGTTCACTGGTCATGTCCGGCTCGAAAATATCGAGCAGCGCGTCGTAAGGGCTACAGCCTTTAGCGTCGGCGCGCAGGCGAGCTTCTTCGCGGCTGAGTTTGACCACCTCTTTAAGGTTGGCGGAAAAACCGTGCCAGTCGTTGGCCGGGCGCTGGGTACGCCAGGCGTGTTCGCATTTGCTGCCCGCCAGCGATTTGGCTTCTACCAGCGATTCCGGCAGTAACGTGGCCTGCTGGTAGTGGCGCGTCATTTCACGCAGGTTGGCCTGTTCGACATCGTTCAGGTCTTCACTCGCCGCCGCCGCCAGCCATTCGCCCACTTTTTTATCGGTCAGGATCTGGTGTTGCAGGACGCTCATCTCGGCCAGCGCTTCACCACGCGCGGTGCTGCCGCCTGGCGGCATCATGGTAAACATGTCCCAGCTGGCGATGGAGGAGAGGTGCGAGAAGCGGGAGAGGCGCTGGAAGGTTTTAGTAAGCGATTGATAGGAATAGTTATTTTTCATTCTATATTCTCATTGTGTTTGAAGGTCGTAACGAGCATACAGATGTTCAGATCTGATTAAAACAGATGTTACTTACCAAATTGATGTTAATGCTTAATATGTTAAAATATTCCGTGCGAATATATATGGTTGTTTGTATTCACTGCATGAATTATTTAAAGGTTAAAGATAGCTCTTAGAGTCAAATATTAAAACGCACATAAGAATATTCTTAGCCAGCGCGATTTTCATAGCGTCAAAGTCAATTAACAGGCAACTCTTATAATGAATAAATTTATTTTCTGCGCGCTTTCAGCTGCTTTGCTAGCTGGCTGCGCGATGCAACCCGTCCCTTCCCAGTATAGGAATGCCACAATTACACTTGTTGGGCACAGTAAGGCCGAAGCGATGACTGATTTAGGGATACCAACACGAACAATGCCCGTCACTGGTAGTCAGACAATGTATCAGTGGGACAGCAATCAAGGTACAACCTCTGCTGGTTCGTTTAGCGCAGATACCAATGCTGTGGCGGTCGGTAATTCCGCTTATCAGGGATATGGTAACGGTTTCTCCGGGGGGGCGGTTGGAACATCTGAGACCACTGGAAATTATGGTAGTGCTACTGCTACTCATATTTGCGCATTGTCATTATTAATAGACAATAAAACGGATAAAGTGCTTTCAGGCACATTTAATGGAACTGTTGATGATGCTTGCATGAGCCATTTCAGCAATGTTATTACATTAGATCCCAATGCGGTTAATGCTAATAAATCAGCAATAATGCATAACCAACATGTGAAAGAGGCTAAGGCAGTGGTTGGTGTATTGGCTATTGTGGGCGCAGGTGTTGCCGCTTACAATAATCGCTGATCTCATTCACGCAAAACGAAGGCCGTATATTTCGGCCTTTCGTAATATGCCATATCGGCTGTTCAATAAAATGTTAATGCAGACGTCGGTGCAGGCTCCCCCCCACCAGCAGAGCCGCGCACAGCATCAGCGCGATAAACCCGCCCACGCCGTTCCAGCCGTAGTTATGCCAGAACACGCCGCCGAGCGTCCCGGCGATGCTTGAGCCGAGATAGTAACTAAAGAGATACAGGGACGATGCCTGTCCTTTGGCGCGACGTGCGCGCGGGCCAATCCAGCTACTGGCGACCGAATGCGCGGCGAAAAAGCCCGCAGAGAAGAGCAGCATCCCGGCGAAAATTAGCCACAGAGAGGAAAACAGCGTCATCAGCAGGCCGAGCAGCATCACCGCCGTGGAGACCACCATGACCGGGCCGCGACCATAGCGCGCGGTCATTGCCCCGGCTTTTGGCGAACTCCATGTTCCGGTGAGATACGCGACGGAGAGCAGGCCTACCACCGCCTGGCTCAGATGCCACGGTGAGAGCATTAGACGGTAGCCAATGTAGTTAAACAGCGTAACGAACGAGCCCATCAGCAGGAAACCGGTCAGGAACAACCGTGGCAACCCTTTGTCACGCCAGTGCAGACGAAAGTTAATAAACAGCGTTTTCGGACGCAGGGATGTGGGGCGGAAATGGCGGGATTCAGGCAGAATTTTCCAGAACATGAGCGCAGAGGCGAGGGCGAAAAGACCAATCACCGCCAGCGCAATACGCCAGTTAAAGAAGTCGGTAAATACGCCGCTCAGAAGGCGACCGCTCATCCCGCCGATAGAGTTCCCGCTGATATACAGTCCCATCGAGAAGGCCACAAAGCTCGGGTGGATCTCTTCGCTGAGATAGGTCATCCCAACGGCGGCCACACCGCTTAGCGATAGCCCAATCAGCGCGCGCATCATCAAAATGCCGTGCCAGCTGGTCATCATGGTGGAGAGCAGCGTACAGACAGACGCCAGCATCAACGCGGTAACCATCACCTGCTTGCGGCCAATGGCGTCGGAGAGTGGCCCGGTGAACAACAGGCCAATCGCCAGCATCCCGGTAGAAATGGAGAGCGAAATACTGCTGCTGGCAGGCGATACGCCAAATTCATGAGACAAGACAGGCAGGATCGGCTGAACGCAGTAGAGCAGGGCGAAGGTCGCCAGGCCCGCAGAGAAGAGCGCCAGCGTGACGCGCATAAATTGGGGAGTACCACGTTTAATAAACTGCACCGGCTGCGATGCGACAGGTAAATCATCAATATCATTTGCCGGAGTAATATCGATGGTAGTTGTACGACTCACACATGTTCCTTGCTTAAACATCCCCGTGATTTCTGGTGACGGGTATGACCACACGATCAGGGTAGGAAAATGTAAATATTCTGTCTAATATATTAATAATCTCAAATGATACTTTAAAGATATGAATATCGAACTGCGTCATTTACGCTATTTTATTGCGGTGGCAGAAGAGTTGCATTTTGGTCGCGCAGCGGCACGCCTGAACATCTCCCAGCCGCCGCTGAGCCAGCAAATTCAGATCCTCGAGCAGCAGGTCGGGGCGCGTCTGCTGGCGCGAACCAACCGCAGCGTAAGCCTGACGGCGGCGGGTAAGCAGTTTCTTGCCGACAGCCGCCAGATCCTGAGTATGGTGGATGACGCGGCAGCAAGAGCAGAGCGGCTCTATCTGGGGGAAACCGGTGAATTGCGCATTGGTTTTACCTCGTCGGCACCGTTTATCAGTGCGGTCTCGGAAACCCTGTCGTCGTTTCGCCGTCACTTTCCGGATGTGCATATTCAGACCCGCGAAATTAATACCCGTGAGCAAATATCACCGCTCAATGAAGGGGCGCTTGACCTGGGGTTGATGCGCAACACGCAACTGCCTGATACGCTGGCGTGGGAGATGATTTTGCGCGAACCGTTGCTGGCGATGATTCCCCGCGACCACCCGCTAGCGGCACAGCCTGTGGTCACGCTGGCGGAACTGGCAAAAGAGCCGTTTGTCTTTTTTGATCCGCAGGTTGGCACCGGGTTGTATGACGATATACTGGGCCTGATGCGCCGTTACGATCTCGCGCCCGTCATTACCCAGGAAGTGGGTGAAGCCATGACCATTATTGGGCTGGTGGCAGCAGGACTGGGCGTTTCTGTTCTTCCCGCCTCCTTTAAACGGGTACAATTGCGGGAGATGCGCTGGGTGACGATTGCCGAAGACGATGCCGTGTCAGAAATGTGGCTGGTGTGGTCAAAGCATCGCGAAATGAGTCATGCGGCACAGCGTTTCAAAAAGCAGCTTATCACCGCCGCTGCAAAGCTGTATTTATAGGGAAATGTGGGCAAAAATGTGCAGTAAATCACATGGCTAAGTAAATATTTGACGCCGCCTGGTGAAGTGATTCACCATAGCCCACAGTTTATTTCGAAGCTCGAAAATAAGGGAGTACGAGGTGGTTGCTGATAGTCAGCCAGGGCATATTGATCAGATTAAGCAGACCAACGCAGGCGCGGTTTATCGCCTGATTGATCAACTTGGTCCGGTTTCGCGTATCGATCTTTCGCGCCTGGCACAACTGGCACCCGCCAGTATCACCAAGATTGTTCGCGAGATGCTGGAAGCCCACCTGGTGCAGGAGACGGAAATTCAGGAGCCGGGCAGCCGTGGCCGTCCGGCGGTCGGGCTGGTGGTGGAAACCGAAGCATGGCACTACCTGTCGCTGCGCATCAGTCGCGGCGAAATCTTCCTGGCCCTGCGCGATCTCAGCAGCAAGCTGGTGGTGGAAGACCGTCTGGAGCTGCCGCTCGATGCGGAGCAGCCTCTGCTGGAGACCATTCTCACCCATATCGATCAGTTCTTTATTCGCCATCAACAGCGTCTTGAACGCTTAACGGCAATTGCCATCACCATGCCGGGCATTATCGATACTGAAAACGGTATTGTGCACCGTATGCCGTTTTATGACGACGTTAAAGAGATGCCGCTTGGCGACGTGCTGGAAAACCATACCGGTGTGCCGGTCTATATTCAGCATGACATCAGCGCCTGGACAATGGCCGAAGCGCTGTTTGGCGCATCTCGCGGTGCGCGTGACGTGATTCAGGTGGTGATTGACCACAACGTGGGAGCCGGAGTCATCACCGACGGGCGTCTGCTGCATGCCGGAAGTAGCAGCCTGGTGGAGATTGGTCATACCCAGGTCGACCCGTATGGTAAACGCTGCTACTGCGGGAACCATGGTTGTCTGGAGACCATTGCCAGCGTCGAGAGCATCCTGGAACTGGCACAGGTGCGCCTTAGCCAGTCGATGAGCTCCTCACTGCACGGCCAGCCGTTAACGGTCGATTCATTATGTGCCGCGGCACGGCAGGGCGATCTGCTGGCGAAAGACATCATTACCGGCGTCGGGAATAATGTGGGACGTATTCTTGCCATCATGGTGAATCTGTTTAACCCGCAAAAAATTCTGATTGGATCGCCGCTCAGCCAGGCGGCGGATATTCTCTTTCCGGCGATTTCTGCCTGTATCAACCAGCAGGCACTTCCGGCATACAGCAAAAACATCGTGGTCGAAAGCACCCAGTTCTCCAACCAGGGCACAATGGCAGGTGCCGCACTGGTGAAAGATGCGATGTACAACGGTTCGTTACTGATTCGCTTGTTGCAGGGTTAACTCTTTTCTATAGATGTAAGAAATATTGCGCTATCTCAAGCCGGGTAGCGCAGGCTTCCCGTAGACTTCCTCCACTGAATTATTTACCTGGTTTATATTTTCGAAGCATACCCAAGAGGTGGAATGAGTCATGCTTAAGCGTTTCTTTGTAACTGGTACTGATACCTCTGTCGGGAAGACTGTTGTATCCCGCGCATTGCTGCAGGCCCTGGCGGCAAGCGGCAAGCGTGTTGCAGGGTACAAACCAGTCGCAAAAGGCAGTAAAGAGACGCCAGAAGGGTTGCGTAATAAAGACGCTCTGGTTCTGCAAAGCGTCTCGTCTCTGGAATTGCCTTATCACGCCGTCAATCCCATCGCTTTAAGCGAAGATGAAAGCAGCGTGGCCCACAGCGGTCTGATTAACTACAGCCTGTTGTCTGACGGCCTGGCAAACCTGGGCGAGAAGGTTGACCACGTTGTTGTTGAAGGCACCGGTGGCTGGCGCAGCCTGATGAACGATTTACGTCCGTTGTCCGAGTGGGTGGTGCAGGAACAGTTGCCGGTGGTGATGGTGGTCGGCATCCAGGAAGGGTGCATCAACCATGCGCTGCTGACGGCACAGGCCATTGCCAATGATGGCCTGCCGTTGATTGGCTGGGTGGCAAATCGTATTAACCCCGGCCTCGCACACTACGCTGAAATCATCGACGTGCTGAGCAAAAAACTGCCGGGGCCTTTAGTCGGTGAGTTGCCTTATCTGCCTCGCGCTGAACAGCGTGAATTAGCGCAGTACATCGACCTCTCTGCTTTCGGCAGTATGTTGTCCGTAGATCGAGTCGTGGCGTAACGTCCGCGACAGCACCGATGCAATAACACACGCAATCAGCAAACCGGGCAGTAAAACGTACTGTCCGGTCATCTCACAAACCATCAGCGCCGACATAATCGGTGCATGTGTCGTCGCCGCCAGCATCGTCGCCATTCCGGCCAGCCCCAGCAAAATCGCCGCGTCTGAACCCGGAAACCACAGCGCGACGATTTGCGCAAACAGCATCCCTGTCGCCATGCCGACAAACAAGGTCGGCGTAAATACCCCGCCCGGCGCACCTGAACCACTGCTCGCCAGTACCGCCAGCAGCTTACAAATAAACACTCCTGCGATCACCGGGAACAATGGCGGAGAGAGAAGAAAACCCTGCACCACGCTATAGCCATTGCCCCAGACTTTCGGGGTCAGGAGCGACAGTAGCCCCACAATCAGCCCACCGAGCGCCAGTTGCCACGGCGGCGAAAGTTTAAGACGCAGAAACAGGGAGTGGCTGGAGGTCATCAGCCACATCAATAGCGGGCCGCACAGCCCGGCCAGAAGGCCCATGCCGACTATCAGGGAATAATCCACTGCGGTGAGGAGCTCGCTGAGCTGGACTTGATAAAGGGTGTTTGCGCCGGGGCTGAGCAGACGTGTTGTGAGTAACGCCACCACCGCAGCAATCACCACCGGACCGAGCGAAGCCAGCATCAGCGTGCCAAAGAGGATCTCAGCGATAAAGAGGCTTCCGGCCAATGG
>OJJJ01000142.1_pt1 | contig 44619 bp, 35 predicted proteins | sample 1596311 | NCBI WGS metagenome assembly OJJJ01 (sample SAMEA4350140, study PRJEB24818) | metagenome | biome: human; feature: gut; material: faeces | place: Denmark | collected 2013-09
CGATTTTCTATACCTCCGCTGACTCCGTGTTCCAGATTGCCTGCCACGAAGAGACCTACGGTCTGGATAAACTCTACGAGCTGTGCGAAATCGCCCGTGAAGAGCTGACCGAAGGCGGCTACAACATCGGTCGCGTGATCGCACGTCCGTTTATCGGCGACAAAGCGGGTAACTTCCAGCGTACCGGTAACCGTCACGACCTGGCCGTTGAGCCACCGGCACCAACCGTGCTGCAGAAACTGGTCGACGAGAAAGGCGGTCACGTGGTTTCCGTGGGTAAAATCGCGGATATCTACGCGAACTGCGGTATCACCAAAAAAGTGAAAGCCACCGGTCTGGATGCGCTGTTCGACGCCACCATCAAAGAGATGAAAGAAGCGGGTGACAAGACTATTGTCTTCACCAACTTCGTGGACTTCGACTCCTCCTGGGGTCACCGTCGTGACGTTGCAGGCTATGCTGCCGGTCTTGAACTGTTCGACCGCCGTCTGCCGGAGCTGATGGAGCTGGTGGGTGAAGATGACATTCTGATCCTGACCGCGGACCACGGCTGTGATCCGACCTGGACCGGTACTGACCACACCCGTGAGCATATTCCGGTGCTGGTGTATGGCCCGAAAGTGAAACCAGGTTCGCTCGGTCACCGTGAAACTTTCGCGGATATCGGCCAGACGATTGCGAAATATTTTGGTACGTCTGACATGGAATATGGCAAGGCTATGTTCTAAACGGATTGGGTGCGGCCTGATGCCCTCACCCCAGCCCTCTCCCACAGGGAGAGGGAGAACAGTATGTAGGCCGGGTTAGGCGCAGCCGCCACCCGGCAAAAACAACAATGTAAAAGGAACTGAAGATGGCAACTCCTCACATTAATGCAGAAATGGGTGATTTCGCTGACGTCGTCTTGATGCCGGGCGACCCGCTGCGTGCGAAGCACATTGCAGAAACCTTCCTGGAAGACGTGCGTGAAGTGAACAACGTTCGCGGCATGCTGGGCTTCACGGGTACCTACAAGGGCCGCAAAATCTCCGTAATGGGTCACGGCATGGGCATCCCATCCTGCTCTATTTATACCAAAGAGCTGATCACCGATTTCGGTGTGAAGAAAATCATCCGCGTTGGCTCCTGCGGCGCGGTGCGCATGGACGTTAAACTGCGTGACGTGGTTATCGGCATGGGTGCCTGCACCGATTCCAAAGTCAACCGCATGCGTTTTAAAGATCATGACTTCGCGGCGATTGCAGACTTCGGCATGGTGCGTAACGCGGTTGACGCCGCAAAAGCGCTGGGCGTTGACGCGCGCGTGGGGAACATCTTCTCCGCCGATCTGTTCTATTCCCCGGACGGCGAAATGTTCGACGTGATGGAGAAATACGGCATTCTGGGCGTTGAAATGGAAGCGGCCGGTATCTACGGCGTGGCGGCGGAGTTTGGTGCGAAAGCGCTGACCATCTGCACTGTGTCTGATCATATCCGTACGCATGAGCAAACCTCTGCTGCTGAGCGTCAGACCACCTTCAACGACATGATCAAAATCGCGCTGGAATCCGTTCTGCTGGGCGATAAAGAGTAATGTTGTCAATGCCGGGCGGCGTTCGCTGCCCGGCATTTTTTCACCTTACAGGTACACCACGCTAATGGTCGCCTGACCATCAAATTCCGTATCTTCCGTCAAAGACAGCTTTTTCAGGCTTTCAACGGCCAGCGAGACGTTCAGCGGGAAAGAGACGCTGTATACTGACATCGGGTCGGTTTTTCCTGCTGGTGCTACGCTCATCAGTCCCAGGTCTTTATTGGCGATAGTGCCGCCATTGGCTTTCTGCCAGCGGCTCATGCCAGAACCTGCCGTCACCGCAGTACGGATCGGCTCAACTGTTGCACCATTCGCGGTTACTTCACCTGTGCTGGTATAGATTGAATAAGCACCAATGTTCTTACCATCATGCGTTTTGCCCAGGCCAAATGTAGACATGCTACCGCGCAGCTCGCCACCGTTTGACGTAGCGTGCGCCACTTTCAGGTTTGAACTGCTGCCAGTGCTGGCGTTGGAATCCGTGCGGTTATCCGCAATACTCCAGCCCACTTTTGTTGGTGTCGGGCAATTGATCGTCAGCGTGAGCCCTTTTTCACCCAACTGTGTTGTCTGGGTTTGAGAAAGCTCCCCCACTTTAATGGTACCGAAATCAATAACACCGTTATTGCTCAGTTCAGGAACGCAAGAGGCACTGCTTAGTGTCGCTTTGACTTTCAACACCGCACTGTCACCAGCATGGGCTGCTGTTGCCGCCATTGCCAGAGCGGCGACAATCAAACTTTTTTTCATAGTTATTCCTTAACATAGATATAATTAAGCGCAATCGTGACCTGCTTTCACAGTTCAGATGCCTGTTTTTCTTCTAACTATTCACCCGAGTGATAAACCCGAGACGGTGAATTATTTATTCCTTCGTTAATAACACCCATGACAAATGGCTTTCCAGTTCCGTGATGTCACTGGTATGTCGCAGTTGGCTATTATTAATAACAGGAATGAGTTTGATCGTGAAACTCATGTTTTTTCCACGAACATAGTTCATATTCTCTCGCGCAATTACACCTTCGTTATTTTTCAAAAGTATTTTTGCTGCGGGATTATCAGCATAAGCTAAATTAGCCTGATCGGTCGTTTTTGAAAGGTTGTGAGAGTGACCATCAATGACCATATTGTAGGCGCTTATTACCAGCCGGCTTTCATCACCAAACAATACGGCTCCACCGGGGCCGGATGCCGCCTGGACAAAAAGGGCCATGACTACGGGCTTAGGGCAATACACATTGACCATAACGTCTTTTGCGGGCATTCGCTGCCAGTTTTTTTGCGAAGCGACAATATCGTCCTGCCTGAATTTTCCAAAAGAGACATTCGGCTGGGAAAATGCCACATGACACTCCTCGCAAATCGCTTGCGCTGAAAAGAGCAATGTCAAACACGTCAATGTATGAAGCAGTTTTTTGTGCAATTTACTCACTGGCATAATCCTTTTGCGTTTTCGTAATAGGCGTCTTTGTTTTTCTCGTCACTCAGGGAATAATGGATTTGGCATATTTTTGTCATATTGTCATCGACAACAAACAGCTCTGGCGTGCCCGTCGCATCGGGAATAAATACGCTGCCGTTATCCATAACGCTGACAATATAATTGCTCTCTTTATCAACAATGCTCAGACCTCGGGTGAGCCAGGAACCATCACCTTTTTTCACCTCCAGCATGACCCGACGGGTATTCAGTACATGGAAATCAATTTGTGCAAACGATCCGTATGCCGCGTTAATCGTCTGGATACCATTAGACAAATCCATTCCTTGTGGTAAAGAACTGGTATTGATAACAATCTGTGATTTCTGCCACTCCCTTAATCCAGGTACGACGGCCTGACCCCAGGCATCTGTCCAGACAGTACCATCCGGCGTGTTGATCTCAATTCCGCTTTCAGGCTCGCTCAACCGCGCAATACCGAAGGTGTCCTTAATCGGGTAAGGCGTAAAAGTGATCCCATGAGGATGTAACGCAACGCCACCGTTTAAAGAGGCGCTGTAGTTGTGTTGATCGTCATCGCTTTGACCAGCCGCCAGGCCTAACTGCGTATAATGCAGGTTAGAGCTGATATTCCCATTGAAGGAGTAGCTTCGACTTTCGCTTTCGCGATCGGCAGAGAGATTGTAGTTGATGCTTTGCCCAATATTCCCGCTGTCCTGGATGCCATAATTTCGTTTATCACCCTGGCTGCGCATATACGTGCTGATACGTTCTGTGCCGAAGGGAATAATTAAGCTGGCATAAAACGTATCACCATCATTCTGGCTGTTATATTCAGAATCATCACTGCTCAGCGCATGCTGCCAGTTTAACGACAGAGAGGCATGCCCCAGCGTTTTGCTCCAGGATGCCATCAGGTAGCGCGAGCCACCGCCGTTCTCATCCCCGGAATCGGCGCTGTATTGCACCGATACTGACCCTATAATGTCATTATTCCAGTTGAGGCTGGCGTTCCAGGAATTCTGGTAAGATTGTGAATCCGGGTCCATGGCTTCCGTCATTTCGCGATAGCCACCGGTATAATGAGATGCACTCAGGCTTAATGACAGCTGCGCGGGAAGCATAATGTTGCTTTGCAGTTCGGCCTTATTTCCCTGTTGCTGGCCGTGATAACGGGCATTGCTCATCATAATGCCGGGAGAAACTTGCCAGTTTTCGTTAATAAGCCACTCCAGCATAGCCCCTGCCGCCTGGTATTTTTCAGCCACAACGCCTGCGGTGGTGGCTGAAACGCGCGTGCCGATGCGTGAGCCATTTGACAGATTCACCACCCAGGGAGAACGCGCTTCCTCTCCGCTATCACGGACCTGCCCCACGGAAAAACTTAAACCTTCAACACGCGATAAGCCGTTAATATTCAGCGCGGAAGAGGGAACGGTGAAGCGTGTGGTTGAACCATCGGTTTCAACGACATTGACATCCAAATCGATATTACTGCGTACAACGGGAACATCAGTTAACGTGAATGGACCCGCATTAACCAATGACGAATAGATAACCTGGCCCGACTGTCGAACCTCGACACGTGCCTGGTTGGTTCGCGCAATACCTGAAACACTGGTCGCAGGGATATCGGGTTGTAACCCGGTTTCAGGCAGAAACTGCAGACCCGTAATTTGGCTCCCGCCGAAGAGGGAAGAACTGACATTTATCTGGCCAACCTGCGCCCGAAGTTTACGTTCTTCAAAAACGTGTTCCGCATAGGTATAAAGATTTTCAGCGCTTCGGGTTCCGTTATCATCGGTTAAAATGTAATTACTGCGCAGCGTCCAGTTTGCAAGATTGAGGCCCGCACCAATGTTTCCCTGGGAGAATGTGCTGTTGCCTCCGCTACCATATTCGTTGTAATTACTGAATGCGTTGTAGTTAATCAGTCCGGCAAAGCCACCGTGCGAGTAATACTGTGCCGCATAAAAGCCGTTATCCATGGCTTCTGCAGGGACAAACAATTCCAGTGATTCTGTGTTCGGCAGCAAAGTAATCGTTGCTGAAGGATAATCTTTCAGCAAATCGTGACACTTCTCGCTGGAACTGATACTCAGGGGCAGAAGCCCTACCGCATGGGTGAAATCATCATCAGCACAAAGCTGGCCGTTTTCGCCAATACGAATAGCCAGCGTGCCTTTATCAACACCGTTAATTTTCACCTGTACCGCGTGAGATCCCGGCAGGTAGCGTTGTTCTTCTGAAAAATAATGCGCCAGGTTTTTACTGATGCCCCGCGTCGCCAGAATATCGGTGTTGAAATCAACGTCAGCGGCGAGCAACGCCTGCGCATGCAGCAAGGCTACCGCAACAAGCGCTACCCGGTATGTTCGAGGGCGAAAAGAGGACGTAATCACCAGTGTTTCCCGAAATTAATGCGTAAGGGAGGCGGTAAAATTGTCGACTTCAATGCCATAGCGGCTGGCTGGGCTGAATTCGACCGCATTATCCGTATTGCTCAAAGGCGATTGGGTCTGCACAGCCATTGTTTCGCCAGGCAGAATAAAGGTTTTATTCAGTAATCCGGCTTGATGAGAGGGAAGTAACGTTACTGCGGTCGAAAAACGTACCACATAAGCGGATGTATTACGGACCTGAATATGATTATCCGTAACGGACCAGGTCAATAATTTCCATGCATCGGTGACGACAGGAAGATTTTTCGGATGAATTAATACCGGTAAGTCCTGGCGGAGGTTGATCCCAACTTTCACATTTTTGTCACTGGATTTGGGAGGTATCCCTTCAAATACGACACGTTTGTAATGCTCAACGGTGAGCGGTTCCTTGCTTTCAAGGATAAAACGAACCTGTTGTTCCTGGCCGGGCTCAAGGCGCACAACGGGTTGAGTGACATTAAGTTTCACGCCTTCGTCACCTTCCACATCCTTGATCGAGGTATAGAGAAGGGTTGGGATATTATCGGTGTTTTTAACGTTCATGATGCCGCCGTGATTGGCTTCATCAATCATTAATAATGTGGTTTCTGGCACCATGCCTGCGGCAAACAGTGTCGACGGCAGGGCAACGACAAGGGAAGGCAAGAAAAGCGCAACTTTCAGGTTCATAGATATGATTTTTCTTCAGAAGAGAATGAAAACAAAACTCTCTATTTACATAGAGAGTTTTGAATGGCTATTCGCGCTTAGAGATAAACCAGCGTGATAGTGGACTGACCGTCAAGTTCGGTTTTGTCTGTCAGCGTTAAGGTTTTGCTTGGCGCAACGGCCAGAGCAATTTTCAGTGGGAAGACAGCGCTGGTGAACGCCAGCGGAGAACGCTCGCCCGTTTTAGAAACGGTCAGAACGTCCGAACCATCGCTTTTGAGCATGCCGTTAGCCCACATGTTCTGCCAGCTTGACTTGCTGATGGTGCCACCTTTGTACAGTGATGAGGCGATTGGCTGTGCCGCCGCGCCATTTGCAGTGATAGCACTCAGGTAAGTGGATACCGCGTACGCACCGATATTTTCACCTGCGCTGGTTTTACCTACGCCGTTCAGTGACTTACGGCCGGTGGCTTTCTGACCATCTGTCGTGCCATTTTCAATCCAGAATTCCGTCGAGGTCAGGCTTCCACCTGCGTTGGAATCCGCGCGATCGTCGGTGATATTCCAGCCCACGCGAGTTGGTGACTGGCAGTTGATGGTCAGTGTGACATCCTTGTGGCCCGCCTGATAAGGCACGGCAGAGGAGAGTGAGTTCAGACCAATTTCACCAAAATCAGCCATACCGCCGTTGCTCAGCTCAGGCACACATCCTGCGCTGGTCAGCGTGCCGTGGACTTTCAGCATTGCGGTAGGTTCTGCACATACTGCCGTTGCCGCCAGAGATAACGCGGTGGCAAGAAGAAGTTTTTTCATTGTTATTCCTTAACCATAGAAATATTAAGTAACAGAAGATATTTATAACCTTCATATCGCTTGTTATTGGGTAACGACTTGAATTACAAGCGGCGTAGATTCTAGTAATGAAACCCGTAATTAATTAGTTAGTTTTTCTTACGAAGTGTTTGAGAATTTGTTATGTCATGAATAAACATTCGCGTATGTATAAGTCGTGATGGAATAAAAATGGCGGGATATTCCCGCCGTGAAAAGAGACACTATTGTGTTTCGTTCATTAAAGATAAATGAGCGTTATTGTGGTTTCACCACTGAGTTGCGCTTCGTCAGTTGTCGTCAGGCGGTTAGTATTAACAATAGCCAGAGAGACTTTAAATGGATATACAACGTTTGTCACTGCCAGTGGTGACATTTTCCCTGGCGTTGTCGCGGTTTCAATTTCGGCATTTCCATTAGCAATGACACCCGTGCTAAGGTTACGCCACATATATTCACCTTTCGCATTTGTGTAAGCGGGGGCATAAATAACCTGAGCGGGCATTCCGTTTGCTGTTACTTCATTTATACGTGTACTGATCGCATACGCGCCAATATTTTCACCCGCATCGGTTTTACCTACACCATACGTCGTTCCTGCTCCCCAGGCATCGTTGCCGTTATCCATTGCATCACGAATATAAAACTCGCTGGAGGAGAGATGGGCTGCGGCATTAGAGTCTTCTTTATTATCGGCAATACTCCATGCGACTTTTGTTGGCGACGGGCAACGAATTGTCAGAGACATATCTTTCTGACCCATCTGGTTAGTCTGAGTGGGAGAAAGTTGGTCTAATGCAATAGTTCCGAAATTAATAGAACCGCCGTTACTTAATTCAGGAGTACAGGATGCATTATTCATCTTCCCCTGAACTTTCATTACCACAGAAGAGTCAGCACAGGCCGCAGAAGTCGCCACTGCGATAGCCGCAGCAAGGATCACTTTTTTCATTGTTATTCCTTTACAGAAAAATAAGGATTGGATTTTTATATAGGTAATTAACTTGTCAACTAACAAGCGAGGAGATTCTATTGAGGGTAGGACTCATTTAGATAATTAGGAATTCTAATCTTGATGTTAAGTGTTGTTAATGGTTGTAAATACATATGCGAATGTATTTACAACCATTGAGGGCAAGACAAAAAATGCAACCCACGGTCGTAAATTATCGAACGGCTTTGGCAATCCACGCCGACAATTCCCGTAATTCATTTTCCTGTTCCGGGAAATCACCGATTAATGCATCACACTCCTGCTGTAGCATATCCGCCCGATATAAACAGCCCTGCAGGCGTGCCGCCAGCGCCTCTAACGGGGCCGGATTCAGGCTGTCCGTAAACACCTGCGTACGGGAAATATGACCTTTTTCTACGTCAAAATGCAGTTCCACGCCGCCCCAGGTAAAACGCTCGTCCAGCAGGTGCGAAAAGGCCGGAGCCTGGCCGAAATTCCATTCCCAACTGCTCTGGCGGGCAAAGGTTTCAGCGAAGTTTGGCAGGTCCGGGGTCTTATCCGGGGAAATCACTTCCGCTTCCACGCGCTCGCCGTAATGCTCAAAGAATGCCTCGCGGATCGCGTCGCAAATTTGCGCGTGAGTTATGCCCGGCAGCAATTCCACCAGATTCGCCACGCGACCGCGCACGGAGGTGATGCCTTTGGCCTGCAGCTTTTTCTTATCAGGATTCAGGTAGTTCGCAAGACGGCTCAAATCGGCGTTCAGGAGCAGCGTGCCGTGATGGAACCCGCGATCCAGGGTTTCACGGTAGGCGGAGCCGGACACTTTACGGTCTCCCTCGTCGGTTTTCACCACCAGATCGTTGCGCCCGGAGGCTTCAGCCGTCACGCCGAGAGAGTTAAGCGCATGGAGCACAATGGAGGTAGAGATGGTTTTGTCGTATTCCGGTTTACCCGCCATAAAGGTAAAGCAGGTATTGCCGAGATCGTGGAACACCGCGCCGCCGCCGCTGCTTCGGCGTGCAAGACGGACATTGTCCTCTTCCATGCGCCGCGTGTTGCACTCTTTCCACGGGTTTTGCGCGCGTCCAATAACGACAGTATCGGCGTTGCGCCAGAGAAACAGGACGCGCTGGGTAGCGGGCATCTGGCGGAAGATGCACTCTTCCACCGCGAGATTAAACCAGGGATCGTAAGAGTCAGAGATAAGCAGGCGTAACGTCGTCATGGCAGAGTTCCTTTTCCGAATCATCTGCCTACTTTATCATTAATCTTTCTTCTCGCTCTCTTCCTCTTCGGGAATCGACTTACTGGCGGTCAGCAGGAAAGGTGACTGCTGCCAGCGGGTACGCTTGCCCTGTAGCAGGGTGCGCGCCAGTACAACGCCGATAGCCAGTGAGAGTAGCAGCATCAGGCGCAGAATATTGGTGGTGTTATCTACCTGTTTGGCTTCGGTTGGCAGTGTATGGGTATCGAGCGTCAGGCGCAGATAACCCAGTGGGCCATTTTTGCCCTGAATGGGTTCGACGATCTGCTGGTTGAAATATCCTCCGGCTTTTTTCCCATCCAGCGCCAGCCTGTCGCGCACGTCGACATGCTCGCCTGCACGGGCTACCAGGTCGCCCTGTTCGTCGTAGACACCGGCGTCCAGAATACGGCTATTCTCCGTTAGCTGGCGTAAAACCTGGGCTATCCGCTTATCATCCGGTGTTTCGGTACGCATGGACGGCGCAACGTTGAGCGTGACCTGGCGCGCCAGCGTGCGGGCCAGTTCTTCAAATTGTGGGTTGCGTTGCCGTTGATGATTCTGGCTAAACCACGATGCCCCCTGCATCAGCACCACGAGGAGTGCGAGACAGATCAGGACAATCACGGCGCGATGAAGCCGGAATTTCAGTTTTGCGCGAGCCATATTCCACCTGTTGAAAATTTACGGCTTAATGTTGCCAGAAGTGATGGTTACAGGGTAGCCTCATGCGTTATTTTCCCTCTGCAACCTTCCGGCGCGAACGAATTCACAGGAGCTTCAATGCCGAACATTACCTGGTGCGACCTGCCTGACGATGTCTCTTTATGGCCAGGACTGCCGCTCTCTTTAAGTGGTGATGAGGTGATGCCTCTGGATTACCACGCTGGCCGTAGTGGCTGGCTGCTGTACGGACGTGGCCTGGATAAGCAACGCCTCACCCAGTATCAAACCAAACTGGGGGCGGCGATGGTTATCGTCGCGGCCTGGTGCGTGGAAGATTATCAGGTCATTCGCCTGGCCGGTTCTCTGACGCAGCGTGCGACGCGCCTGGCGCATGACGCCGGGCTGGACGTTGCGCCGCTCGGCAAAATACCTCATCTGAAAACGCCAGGGCTGCTGGTGATGGATATGGACTCTACTGCCATCCAGATCGAGTGTATTGATGAACTCGCTAAACTGGCGGGCAGCGGTGAGCTGGTGGCAGAAGTGACTGAACGCGCGATGCGCGGCGAGCTGGACTTTACCGCCAGCCTGAGACAGCGCGTGGCGACCCTGAAAGGTGCCGATGCGAACATTCTGCGCCAGGTCCGGGACGAATTACCGTTGATGCCAGGGTTAACGCAGCTGGTGCTTAAGCTGGAAACGCTGGGCTGGAAAGTGGCGATTGCGTCGGGCGGGTTTACTTTCTTCGCGGACTATCTGCGCGATAAGCTGCGTCTGACGACGGTAGTCGCCAATGAGCTGGAAATCAGGGACGGCAAACTGACCGGGCAGGTGCTCGGCGACATCGTGGATGCGCAGTACAAAGCCAACACGCTGACACGTCTGGCGGAAAAATATGACATTCCTGCTGAGCAGACGGTGGCGATCGGCGACGGTGCTAACGATCTGCCGATGATCAAAGCGGCGGGCCTCGGTATTGCTTACCACGCCAAGCCAAAAGTAAATGAAAAGACGGAAGTGACTATCCGTCATGCTGATCTGATGGGGGTGTTCTGCATTCTCTCTGGCAGCGTGAACCAGAAATAACGGTATGCGATTGCAGGCCGCACTGAAATAACGAGGTAAACCGTGGCGAAAGCTCCAAAACGCGCATTTGTCTGTAATGAATGTGGTGCGGATTATCCGCGCTGGCAGGGCCAGTGTAGCGCCTGCCATGCCTGGAACACCATCACTGAAGTGCGTGGTGTGGCGGCTTCGCCGAGCGTGGCGCGCAATGAACGTCTCAGCGGCTATGCAGGCAATGCCGGTGTGGCGAAAGTGCAAAAGCTCTCGGATATCAGTCTGGAAGAACTGCCGCGCTTCTCTACCGGATTCAAAGAGTTTGACCGCGTGCTCGGCGGTGGTGTCGTGCCAGGCAGCGCGATTTTGATCGGCGGTAACCCTGGAGCGGGTAAATCTACCTTACTCCTGCAAACGCTGTGTAAGCTCGCCGAACAGATGAAAACCCTGTACGTCACGGGGGAAGAGTCTCTGCAGCAGGTGGCGATGCGTGCTCACCGTCTTGGCCTGCCGACCGGTAACCTGAATATGCTTTCGGAAACCAGCATCGAGCAGATCTGCATGATTGCGGAAGAAGAGCAGCCGAAGCTGATGGTCATCGACTCCATCCAGGTGATGCATATGGCGGATATCCAGTCGTCGCCGGGCAGCGTGGCGCAGGTACGTGAAACGGCGGCCTACCTGACGCGCTTCGCCAAAACGCGCGGCGTGGCGATTGTGATGGTTGGCCACGTCACCAAAGACGGTTCGCTGGCGGGGCCGAAAGTGCTCGAACACTGTATCGACTGTTCCGTGATGCTCGACGGCGATGCAGATTCCCGCTTCCGCACCCTTCGCAGCCACAAAAACCGTTTTGGCGCGGTGAACGAACTGGGCGTATTTGCCATGACCGAGCAGGGGCTACGCGAAGTCAGCAACCCGTCGGCCATCTTCCTGAGCCGGGGTGATGAAGTCACTTCCGGCAGCTCGGTGATGGTGCTGTGGGAAGGAACGCGTCCGCTGCTTGTCGAAATTCAGGCGCTGGTCGATCACTCGATGATGGGCAACCCGCGGCGCGTGGCGGTAGGTCTGGAACAGAACCGTCTGGCGATCCTGCTGGCGGTGCTGCACCGTCATGGCGGCCTGCAAATGGCGGATCAGGATGTCTTCGTCAACGTGGTCGGTGGCGTTAAAGTTTCGGAAACCAGTGCGGACCTGGCGCTGCTGCTGGCGATGGTCTCCAGCCTGCGTGACCGACCGTTGCCGCAGGATCTGGTGGTCTTTGGCGAGGTTGGGCTGGCCGGGGAGATCCGTCCGGTGCCAAGCGGCCAGGAGCGTATCTCCGAAGCGGCAAAGCACGGCTTCCGTCGCGCGATTGTGCCTGCTGCCAACGTGCCGAAAAAAATTCCGGAAGGGATGCAGGTTTTTGGCGTGAAGAAACTCGCAGATGCGTTAAATGTCTTTGACGACTTATAATTACGTATTCGATTTTGCAGGAGGCACCGTAATTTATGTCATCATTTGACTACATCAAAACCGCAATCCGCCAGAAAGGCTGCACGCTGCAGCAGGTAGCGGACGCCAGCGGTATGACCAAAGGCTACCTTAGCCAACTGCTGAACGCCAAAATCAAAAGCCCCAGCGCGCAGAAGCTGGAAGCATTACACCGCTTTCTGGGGCTTGAATTCCCGCGTATGCAAAAGAACATCGGCGTGGTGTTCGGCAAGTTTTATCCGTTGCATACCGGGCACATCTATCTGATCCAGCGCGCCTGTAGCCAGGTCGACGAGTTGCACATCATCATGGGTTACGATGAAACCCGTGACCGCCAGCTGTTTGAAGACAGCGCCATGTCGCAGCAACCTACGGTGCCGGACCGTCTGCGCTGGCTGCTTCAGACGTTTAAATATCAGAAAAACATTCGTATTCATGCCTTTAACGAAGAGGGGATGGAACCGTATCCGCACGGCTGGGATGTATGGAGCAACGGCGTCAAAGCCTTTATGGAAGAGAAGGGCATTACCCCGAACTGGATCTACACCTCCGAAGAGTCCGATGCGCCGCAGTTCCGCGAGCATCTGGGCATCGAGACGGTGCTGATCGATCCGAAACGCACCTTCATGAACATCAGCGGGGCGCAGATCCGCGAAAACCCGTTCCGCTACTGGGATTACATCCCCACTGAAGTAAAGCCGTTCTTTGTGCGCACGGTGGCGATTCTGGGCGGTGAGTCGAGCGGCAAATCAACCCTCGTCAACAAGCTGGCAAATATCTTCAATACCACCAGCGCGTGGGAGTACGGACGCGATTATGTCTTCTCGCATCTCGGCGGCGATGAGATGGCGTTGCAGTATTCCGATTACGATAAAATCGCCCTCGGCCATGCCCAGTACATTGATTTTGCGGTGAAATATGCCAACAAGGTGGCGTTTATTGACACCGATTTCGTCACCACTCAGGCGTTCTGTAAAAAGTACGAAGGACGCGAACATCCGTTTGTGCAGGCGCTGATTGACGAATACCGCTTCGACCTGGTGATCCTGCTGGAAAACAACACGCCGTGGGTAGCCGATGGGATGCGCAGCCTCGGCAGTTCGGTGGACAGGAAAGAGTTCCAGACCATGCTGGTGGAGATGCTTAACGAGAATAACGTTGAGTTCGTGCATGTGGAGGAGTCGGATTACGACTCCCGTTTCCTGCGCTGCGTCGAGCTGGTGAAGGAGATGATGGGGGAGCAGGGGTAATTCTTACCCCTCACCCTAACCCTCTCCCCAGAGGGGAGAGGGGATTGCACGGAGCTGTCTTTTCACCCTCGCCCCTTTGGGGAGAGGGCCGGGGTGAGGGGATAAAACCTCAATACTCAACCACTACTTTCCCGCGCATATGCCCTTCCAGCACCTTACGGTGCGCTTCAGTAATGTTTTCCACGCTCAGCCCGTACAGCGTTTCGCTAAGCGAGCTTTCCACCACGCCATTTTCCACCAGCTTTGCCACTTCATTTAAAATCTCCCCCTGACGCGTCATGTCAGCAGTCTGGTACATGCTGCGGGTGAACATAAACTCCCAGTGCAGCGCGGCAGATTTGGATTTCAGCTTGCTTTGATCCAGCGGATGCTCATTCTCAACGATAGTGCAGATATGCCCCTGTGGTGCGATTAGCTCGCTGACGGCATCCCAGTGGCCGTCTGTGTCGTTGAGGATGAAGATATAATCCACAACGGCGATCCCCTGTTTTGCCAGTTCACCCTTCAGATCGCGGTAGTTCACCACCAGATCCGCACCGCGATCGCGACACCACTGAGCAGAATCTTCCCGCGATGCGGTGGCGATCACTTTCACCTGACTGTTGTGCTTCGCAAACGGGATCGCCAGCGATCCCACCCCACCCGCACCGCCGATGATCAGCAGCGTGTTGTCCGATCCGGCATTCTGAATGTTCAGCCGTTCAAACAACCCTTCCCAGGCGGTAAGCGCCGTTAATGGCAATGCAGCAGCGGCGGCCCAGCCGAGGTTTGCGGGTTTATGTCCGACGATGCGGGCATCAATCAACTGGTGTGTGGCATTGCTGCCAGGACGGGTGATATCGCCCGCGTACCACACTTCATCCCCCGCGTTGAATCCGGTCACGCTGGCTCCAGTGGCTTTGACAATACCGCTGGCATCCCAGCCGAGAATGCGCGGATCTTTCAGCCCGTTTCTGGCGAGCCCGGCGTGTACTTTGGTATCTACCGGATTAACAGAGACGGCTTTCACCTCCACCAGCAGATCGTGCTCGCCAGGCTGTGGCATCGGCTGAGTGATTTCAACAAAAGTGACGGGATCAGCAGGGTTAACGGCAATGGCTTTAACTGACATAGGGTGCTCCTCAATGGAATGCGTTTTGTTGAGGCTAGTCTATTAAGTGGTCAGCTGCATGATAAGATGGACAATCAGGAACAAAGTGTTCGTACAGGATGAACAATCATGTTTAAACAGCTTCAGGATATGGCGCTGTTTGCGCTGGTGGCGGAGATGGGCAGCTTTACCGCGGCTGCGCAGAAGGCCGATTTGCCGAAATCCAGCGTCAGCCAGCGTATCAGCCAGCTTGAGCAGCAGGTGGGGCTACGGTTGCTCAATCGCACCACGCGCAGGCTCAATCTGACCTTTGCAGGTGAACATTATCTGGTGCACTGCCGGGAGATGCTGGCGGCTAGCGAACGGGCGGAGTACGCCATTCAACGCCTGCGTGACAATCCCAGTGGACGGCTTCGTATCACCTGTCCGGCAGGGATTGGCGCGACGCTACTGGCGCACCTGAATGCGGAATTTCAGCATCGTTATCCGGATGTTTCGCTTGATGTCTCAATTTCTGACGACGTGCTGGATCTGGTCGAATCCGGTTTTGACGTGGCCCTGCGCACCGGCAAGCCGCAGGACTCCTCGCTGATTGGCCGCATGATCGGCCACTGCCCGCGCTACATGCTGGCCTCGCCGGACTACCTCGCGCGCAGAGCGCCGCTGACGCATCCTCGTCAGCTGGTAGAGCACCGCTGCATTACCCACAAAGCCTGGTCAGAGTGGCTGCTGCAAAGTGACAGCGGGGATTACCGCTATCTGCCGGATAACGCCCATCTGACGGATAACCTGGTGTACGCCCGTGAGTGTGCGATTGCCGGAGCCGGTATTACGTTGTTACCTGCATTCCTGCTGGAAGATAAGATTGAAAAGGGGACGCTGGTGCAAGTGCTGCCGGAGTGGAATGTTGAGGGAAACGATCTCTGGCTGGCTTACCCGAGCCGCAAGTTGAACTCGCCTGCGCTGATGAGCTATATCGAGTTTGCCATGCAGTTTGATGAGGTGAAGCGGTATTACGTGGGCAAATAAGAAAGCCGGGTGGCGCTTACGCTTACCCGGCCTACAAACAGCGCAGTACCGTAGGCCGGGTAAGGCGAAGCCGCCACCCGGCACTCAGGCACTTATTTTGCTATGCGCTTGTACTTAATACGCTTCGGCTCCAGCGCGTCTGCGCCCAGCGTGCGTTTCTTGTACTCTTCGTATTCGGTGAAGTTACCTTCGAAGAACTCCACTTTACCTTCGTCCTGGTAGTCCAGAATGTGGGTCGCGATACGGTCAAGGAACCAGCGGTCGTGCGAGATAACCATTGCGCAGCCTGGGAATTCCAGCAGGGCGTTTTCCAGTGCGCGCAGGGTTTCGATGTCGAGGTCGTTGGTAGGTTCATCGAGCAGCAGAACGTTACCGCCAACCTGCAGCAGTTTCGCCAGGTGCAGACGACCACGCTCACCGCCGGACAGCTCGCCCACGCGTTTGCCCTGGTCGGTGCCTTTGAAGTTAAAGCGGCCAACGTAAGCACGGCTTGGCATCTCGGTGTTGCCGATACGCATGATATCCAGACCGCCGGAGACTTCTTCCCACACGGTTTTGCTGTTATCCATCGCGTCGCGGAACTGGTCAACGGAGGCCAGCTTCACGGTTTCACCCAGGGTGATAGAGCCGCTGTCAGGCTGTTCCTGGCCGGACATCATGCGGAACAGAGTGGATTTACCCGCGCCGTTCGGGCCGATGATGCCGACGATGGCACCTTTCGGTACGGAGAAGGTCAGGTCGTCGATCAGCAGGCGGTCGCCGTAAGACTTACGCAGGTTGCTGACTTCAACCACTTTATCCCCCAGACGTGCTCCAGGCGGAATAAACAGTTCGTTGGTTTCGTTACGTTTCTGGTATTCGGTATTGTTCAGCTCTTCGAAGCGTGCCAGACGGGCTTTACCCTTAGACTGACGGCCTTTTGCACCCTGACGAACCCACTCCAGCTCTTTCTCAATCGACTTACGACGCGCCGCTTCCTGAGAGGCTTCCTGCGCCAGACGCTGATCTTTCTGCTCCAGCCAGGAAGAGTAGTTACCTTCCCACGGAATCCCTTCACCGCGGTCTAGCTCCAGTATCCAGCCAGCGACGTTGTCGAGGAAGTAACGGTCGTGGGTGATTGCCACCACGGTGCCTTCGAAGTCGTGCAGGAAGCGTTCCAGCCAGGCCACGGATTCTGCATCCAGGTGGTTAGTCGGTTCGTCGAGCAGCAGCATGTCTGGTTTTTCCAGCAGCAGACGGCACAGCGCCACGCGACGGCGTTCACCACCGGAGAGGTTTGCGATTTTCGCATCCCAGTCTGGCAGACGCAGGGCGTCAGCCGCGCGCTCCAGCTGCACGTTCAGGTTGTGACCGTCGTGTGCCTGGATAATCTCTTCATATTTGCCTTGCTGAGCGGCCAGTTTGTCGAAGTCCGCGTCCGGCTCGGCGTATTTGGCATACACTTCATCCAGACCTTTCAGCGCGTTAACCACTTCAGAAACCGCTTCTTCGACGGACTCACGCACGGTGTGTTCCGGGTTCAGCTGCGGTTCCTGCGGCAGGTAACCAATTTTGATGCCAGGCTGCGGACGGGCTTCACCTTCGATGTCTGTATCGATGCCGGCCATGATGCGCAGCAGGGTGGACTTACCGGCACCGTTGAGACCCAGAACACCGATTTTTGCGCCAGGGAAGAAGCTCAGCGAGATATTTTTAAGAATATGACGTTTCGGCGGAACCACTTTGCCGACACGATGCATGGTATAAACGAATTGAGCCACGTTGGACTTCGCCTCTTTTATCGTGATGAAAATAGTTAACAGCCCCGAAGTGTAGCCTTTTTCCTGCCCTAATCCCAGCCAGGAACGTCGGGAGTGTTAAAACGCGCAAGAAAGGTAAAAAAGTGTCCATGACGTGGCGCGTTGCCGGATGCCTGGTTAGCATAAGTTGATTAGACTTTGACGTGGCAAGACGCTGCAATTGACGAAAAAACAATGAGGAAGAGCTTGTGGAAAAAGCCAAACGGGTGGTCTGGCGTCTGCTGGCTGCCAGCGTATGCGTGATGGCGGTAAGCCAGGCGGCGCGTGCTGATTCACTGGACGAACAACGTAACCGCTACGCGCAAATCAAGCAGGCGTGGGACAACAAGCAGATGGATACCGTGCAGGCGCTGATGCCGACGCTGAAGGACTATCCACTGTATCCGTATCTGGAGTATCGCCAGATAACCGACGATCTGATGAACCAGCCGACGGTCACTGTTAATCATTTTATTCAGGCGAACCCGACCCTGCCGCCAGCGCGAACCCTGCAGTCTCGTTTTGTGAATGAGCTGGCGCGCCGCGAAGACTGGCGCGGCCTGTTGGCCTTCAGTCCGGAAAAACCGGGCACCACCGAGGCGCAGTGTAATTACTACTATGCAAAATGGGCTACCGGTCAGCAGGATGAAGCCTGGGCGGGAGCGAAAGATCTGTGGCTGACGGGCAAAAGCCAACCCAATGCCTGTGATCCGCTCTTTGGCGCATGGCGCGCGTCCGGCAAGCAAGATCCGCTGGCCTACCTTGAACGTATTCGTCTGGCGATGAAGGCCGGGAATACGCGGCTGGTCACCGTGCTGGCGGGGCAAATGCCGCCGGATTATCAGACCATCTCAACGGCCGTTATCCAGCTGGCTAACGATCCGAATACCGTGCTGACCTTTGCCCGCTCCACGGGCGCTACCGATTTCACCCGCCAGATGGCGGCAGTCGCCTTCTCCAGCGTGGCGCGTGACGATGTGGAAAACGCACGGCTGATGATCCCGCAGCTGGTGCAGGCGCAGCAGCTCAATGACGATCAAACTCAGGAACTGCGCGATATTGTGGCGTGGCGGCTGATGGGCACGGATGTGACCGACGAACAGGCCCGCTGGCGTGACGATGCAATTATGCGTTCAAACTCGACTTCGCTGGTGGAACGTCGCGTGCGTATGGCACTCGGTACGGGCGATCGTCGTGGGCTGAATACCTGGCTTGCGCGCCTGCCAATGGATGCCAAAGAGAAAGATGAATGGCGCTACTGGCAGGCCGATCTGCTGATGGAGCGGGGACGCGAGGATGAAGCGAAAGAGATCCTCCATTCGCTGATGCAGCAGCGTGGGTTCTACCCGATGGCAGCAGCGCAACGGCTGGGTGAGGAGTACACTCTGAAGATCGACAAAGCGCCAGCCAACGCTAGCCCGGCGCTGACGCAGGGGCCCGAAATGGCGCGCGTGCGCGAGCTGATGTACTGGAACCTGGATAATACTGCGCGCAGCGAGTGGGCCAATCTGGTCACCAGCCGCACCACTGACGAGAAAGCCCAGCTTGCCCGCTACGCGTTTGATAACCACTGGTGGGATCTGAGCGTGCAGGCGACGATCGCCGGTAAGCTGTGGGATCACCTTGAGGAGCGTTTCCCGCTGGCTTACAACGATCTCTTCGGACGCTATACCCGCGGCAAAGATATCCCGCAAAGCTACGCCATGGCGATTGCCCGCCAGGAGAGTGCCTGGAACCCGAAAGTGCGTTCACCGGTGGGGGCCAGCGGTCTGATGCAAATTATGCCGGGTACGGCGACGCACACGGTGAAGATGTTTAATATTCCTGGTTACAGCAGCCCTTCGCAGCTTCTGGACCCGGACACCAACATCAACATTGGCACCAGCTACCTGCAGTATGTTTATCAGCAGTTCGGCAATAACCGCATCTTCGCGTCGGCAGCGTATAACGCAGGGCCTGGTCGCGTGCGCACCTGGCTTGGCAACAGCGCCGGACGCATCGACGCGGTGGCGTTTGTCGAGAGCATTCCGTTTTCGGAAACGCGCGGCTATGTGAAGAACGTGCTGGCGTATGATGCCTACTATCGCTACTTCATGGGGCAGAAAGATACCCTGATGAGTGATGCGGAGTGGCAGAGACGTTACTGATCGGCGCGGGTTGTGTTATGCTGTACTCGCTAATGAGTACAAGAGGCAGCATGACATGACCCAGCATTCCCCGTATTCCTCGGCAATGGCCGAACAACGCAATCAGGAGTGGCTTCGTTTTGTGGAGCTGCTCCGCCAGTCCTATGAACAGGATCTGCATTTACCGCTTTTGCAACTGATGCTGACGCCCGATGAGCGTGAAGCGCTGGGCACGCGCGTGCGGATCATTGAAGAGCTTCTGCGCGGTGAGATGAGCCAGCGTGAGCTGAAAAACGAGCTGGGCGCGGGGATCGCAACCATTACCCGCGGCTCGAACAGCCTGAAGTCTGCGCCGGTTGAGCTGCGCCAGTGGCTGGAAGCGGTATTGCTGAAAAATGCCTGATGGCGCTACGCTTATCAGGCCTACAAATTACAATGACTCACCGTAAATCGCGTTATGGAACGGGCTTAACGCCAGGATAACCGCCTGGTGGTAGACGCCAGAGCGCGTCAGCTTGCCTGCGGTAAAGACACCAATCGCCCCTTCTTTACGGCCAATCGCATCAATGCCGGTGTACTGCGACATCACCGGCCCGAGTGCTTTACCCGCACGGACTTTGTTCAGGATGATCTCCGGCAGCGGCAGCGTGGCCGAGCGAGCTTCACCGCGCTGCTCGCGACTCTCGATAACGACCCAGCTAAAGGTCGCGCCTTCGTCGATTCCCGCTTCAATGGCTACCCAAAAGTCAGCATCTGGCGCAGCCGCTCTGGCATTCACCACGCGATTTCGTGCGCCAGTGCGCGTTTCCTCACTGCCAAACGGTTGTTCAGGAACGCCACTCTCGACGCCGATGGCGTCAATATGGCACGATCCTTCGCCGAAGATCTCTTCAAATGCCCTTAGAATTGCCTGAATTTTGGCAGGATTAGTGGTAGCAGAGACAACATGGTGCATAATTAAGCTCGATTCAAAAAAACTCATCGCAGTATAACGGAAAAAAAGCATGTTACAGGTATACCTTGTTCGCCACGGTGAAACGCAGTGGAACGCCGAGCGACGTATTCAAGGCCAGTCAGACAGTCCTCTTACCGAAAAGGGCGTGCAGCAAGCGTGGCAGGTGGCGGAACGCGCCAGAACGCTGGGCATCACGCACGTCATCTCCAGTGATTTAGGTCGTACACAGCAGACGGCGCGCATCATCGCCGACGCCTGTGGCTGCGACGTGATCCTCGAACCGCGCCTGCGCGAACTGGATATGGGTGTGCTGGAAAAACGCCACATCGACACGCTGACGGAAACGGAAGAAGGCTGGCGTCGCACGCTGGTGAACGGTACAGAAGATGGCCGCATTCCTGAAGGTGAATCCATGCAGGAGTTAAGCGTGCGTATGCATGCTGCGCTGGCCGAGTGTCTGAAGCTCCCGGCCGGTAGCCGTCCGCTGCTGGTGAGCCACGGTATCGCGCTGGGTTGCCTGGTAAGCACCATTCTGGGATTACCGGCTTATGCTGAGCGTCGCTTGCGTCTGCGCAACTGCTCAATTTCCCGTATCGATTATCAGGAAAGCGCGTGGCTGGCGTCTGGGTGGGTGGTGGAGATGGCAGGGGACATTTCGCATCTTGATGCCCCTGCGCTGGATGAACTGCAGCGTTAACGACGTACCGGAATTAACAATTCCATCCGCAGATTGATTGGGCCTTCTTCCGGTTTTGCATCGCTTGCCGGGTAGTAGCGCTCAATATCCTGACCTTTACGGCGATTCAGATTCAGCATTGGCATGCAGGTTCCGTAAACGGTCAGGATAAATTCCTGAACGCCCGTCCCCAGCCCTTCATACGAAAACATCACGTATTCGCCGCCTTCCAGCACGACCGGTTTCGAGCCCTGAATATAGCCATTCGCCATGTCTGGCGTGAGCGCGGTGGTGTAGAACACCTCCTGCTCATCGTCTTTTTCGTGGCTCGGATGCGTTTCGTTCAGGCCATACAGCAAAGGTGGGATCGCTGGTGCATGGCTGAGAAAATCACGCCAGAACTGAACGCGCATTTGATGACGAAACTCGGAAATTTGCTCCAGCGAGCAGGAATAACTCTGCGTCGTCCCGATAAGATGCGTTTCCGGCAGGGTGACCATTTCATATTTCGGCATCGCGAACTCGCCCAAACGCAGCGGCGGACGGATACCATATGAGCTCCAGTCGGGCGAGCGGCGATACAGCGCTGGCGTTAACGAGAACTGTTTCTTAAAGGCACGGGTGAAGGTTTGCTGCGAATCGAAACGGTACTGCAGGGCAATATCCAGAATGGGACGCGCGGTCAGACGCAACGCCACAGCAGATTTTGACAGACGACGCGCGCGAATGTAGGCACCGATAGCATGACCGGTGACATCTTTGAACATCCTTTGCAGATGCCACTTGGAATAGCCTGCTTTTGCCGCCACATTATCCAGTGACAAAGGCTGATCGAGATGACCTTCCAGCCAGGTTAGCAGGTCGCGAATAATTCCAGCCTGATCCATATACTATCCTCATCCTTAAAACAGCAGGTGCCTGATAACAGGTTAGCGGATAATAGCATTTTTTGATGTTTTAGCATTCAGTGTTTTTTTTGCTCATTAATGCTTTTTGCAGTGCATTATGGGCGAATATATTCTAATCCTGTGATCTTGCTACATTTTTGTCTAAAGTGTTGAATAATCGCCCAGTGCAATTTTAAAGAATGGTAACAATATGAAATACAAGACATTGCTCTTTACAGCCTTGCTGCTGTTGGTTGGCCGCGCGGCACAGGCGGAACAGATTGGTTCCGTCGATACCGTGTTTAAAATGTTCGGCCCGGACCACAAAATCGTGGTGGAAGCATTCGACGATCCGGATGTGAAAAACGTCACCTGCTATGTTAGCCGGGCGAAAACAGGTGGCATTAAAGGCGGACTCGGGTTGGCTGAAGACACCTCCGATGCGGCGATTTCATGCCAGCAGGTCGGTCCGGTTGAGCTGAGCGACAAAATCAAAAACGGTAAAGCACAGGGGGACGTGGTGTTCCAGAAACGGACTTCTCTGGTCTTTAAGAAGCTGCAGGTGGTACGCTTCTACGATGCCAAACGCAACACGCTGGCCTATCTGGCCTATTCCGACAAAGTGGTGGAAGGTTCGCCGAAAAACGCGATTAGCGCCGTGCCGATTATGCCGTGGCGAGAATAAAAAAAACGGCGCAAAAGCGCCGTTTTTAATGTGTGGTGTGCGGGATTACTCCTGCAGGTCACCGCAGAAACGATAGCCTTCGCCGTGGATAGTGGCGATGATTTCTGGTGTATCCGGCGTAGATTCAAAATGCTTACGAATACGACGGATAGTCACGTCTACGGTGCGGTCATGAGGCTTCAGCTCGCGACCGGTCATTTTCTTCAGCAGCTCTGCACGGGACTGAATTTTGCCCGGATTTTCGCAGAAGTGCAGCATCGCGCGGAATTCACTGCGCGGCAGTTTGTACTGCTCACCGTTCGGGCTAATCAGCGAACGGCTATTGATATCAAGTTCCCAGCCGTTGAATTTGTAGCTGTCTACGCTACGACGCTCTTCGCTGACCGTACCCAGATTCATGGTGCGGGACAGCAGGTTGCGGGCACGAATGGTTAACTCGCGTGGATTGAACGGCTTGGTGATGTAGTCATCCGCGCCGATTTCCAGGCCAAGAATTTTATCAACTTCGTTGTCACGGCCCGTCAGGAACATTAATGCGACGTTCGCCTGTTCACGCAGTTCGCGCGCCAGCAGAAGGCCGTTTTTGCCCGGCAGGTTGATGTCCATAATGACCAGGTTGATATCATTTTCAGAAAGGATCTGATGCATCTCTGCGCCATCGGTCGCTTCAAAGACATCGTAGCCTTCTGCTTCGAAAATGCTCTTTAACGTGTTGCGTGTTACCAACTCGTCTTCAACGATAAGAATGTGCGGGGTCTGCATGTTTGCTACCTAAATTGCCAACTAAATCGAAACAGGAAGTACAAAAGTCCCTGACCTGCCTGATACATGTCGCAAATTAACATGATCGGCCTAACGTGACTAAAGTACGTAATTGCGTTCTTGATGCACTTTCCATCAACGTCAACAACATCATTAGCTTGGTCGTGGGTACTTTCCCTTTGGACCCGACAGTGTCAAAAACGGCTGTCATCCTAACCATTTTAACAGCAACATAACAGGCTAAGTGACACCAGACACCCAATAAAACTACGCTTCGTTGACATATATCAAGTTCAATTGTAGCACGTTAACAGTTTGATGAAATCATCGTAGCTGAATGCTAGCCTTTGTCACAAATTTTCAATAAACCAACTAGTTGCGGGCCTTGATTGATAAACGATGCGAATCCAATCAGAAATGACTATTCATACAGTCATTATCATTACAAAACATAAGGATAATGAACCTTTGTTAACATTCTAACTGATTGTTCAGCCACACAATAGTTTAGCGTTTTTAAATTGTTATGAAACGCTATTTCGGTGATTTGTGTTGCAATTTTGTAAATTCGTGCTGCGTAATATGTTGAAGCGCATCACATTTTTACCCGCTAACTGTTTAAAAAGAGAGCATAAATGCATCTGTCGATTGTGCTGGTGGCCCCAGCAAGAGCCGAAAATATAGGCGCTGCGGCGCGTGCCATGAAGACCATGGGTTTTACCGATTTACGTATTGTGGACAGCACGGCGCACCTGGAACCTGCGGCACGCTGGGTGGCACACGGGTCGGGAGATATTCTCGATAATATAACCACTTACGCTACGCTTGCTGACGCGCTGCACGATATTTCGTTTACCGTGGCGACCACCGCGCGCAGCCGGGCGAAGTTTCATTACTACGCCACGCCTGCGGAACTGGTGCCCATGTTGAGCGAGAAAAGCCAGTGGCTGACGAAAGCCGCGCTGGTGTTTGGTCGCGAAGATTCGGGGCTTACCAATGAGGAGCTGGAACTTGCCGACGTGCTGACGGGCGCGCCAATGGTGGCCGATTATCCGTCGCTGAATTTAGGCCAGGCGGTCATGGTGTATTGCTATCAATTAGCATCCTTAATACAAATTCCGCAGCCGCACGCTGCCGGTACGGACGAAAATCAGCTGGCCGCGCTGCGCGCTCGCGTGGAGGATCTGTTATCGCGACTGGGCGTGGCGGACGATCAGAAAATGGCGGACTGGTTGCAACAGCGTCTCGGACGGCTTGAACAACGCGACACGGCGATGCTGCACCGTTTGCTGCATGATATCGAAAAAAAATTAGCCGAGTAAAATGCTGCCATACGTTTTTACTATGGCGTAACCGTCTAATGCTAAGGGTTGCTTTTGGGGGATTCGGATGAAAATAAATCCTGAGGCAGCGGGACGTGAGAGCGTCCCGAATTGTGATCAAATTAAAAATTCATTGACTTAAGGTGCCCGATCCTTTAACCCTAAAAGAATACAGCACAGACAGATAATAATGACAGAGTACACAACATCCATGAAACGCATCAGCATCACCACCATTACCACAACCATCATCATTACCACAGGTAACGATGCGGGCTGACGCGTACAGGAAAAACAAAAAAAGCCCGCACCTGAACAGTGCGGGCTTTTTTTTCGGCTAAAGGAAACGAGGTAGAACCATGCGAGTGTTGAAGTTCGGCGGTACATCAGTGGCAAATGCAGAACGTTTTCTGCGTGTTGCCGATATCCTGGAGAGCAATGCCAGGCAGGGGCAGGTTGCTACCGTGCTTTCTGCCCCGGCGAAAATCACGAACCATCTGGTGGCGATGATTGAAAAAACCATCGGTGGTCAGGATGCACTTCCGAACATTAGCGACGCTGAGCGCATTTTCACAGAGCTGCTTCAGGGGCTGGCAGAAGCACAGCCTGGCTTCCCGCTTGCACAGTTGAAAGCCTTCGTTGAGCAAGAATTTGCCCAGATCAAACACGTGCTGCACGGTATCAGCCTGCTTGGCCAGTGCCCGGACAGCATCAACGCGGCGCTGATCTGTCGCGGTGAGAAACTCTCGATTGCCATCATGGCTGGCCTTCTTGAAGCGCGTGGCCACAACGTGACGGTGATCGATCCGGTTGAAAAACTGCTTGCAGCAGGACACTACCTCGAATCCACCGTCGATATTGCCGAATCGACCCGCCGCATTGCCGCGAGCAAAATTCCGTCAGACCACATGATCCTGATGGCGGGCTTTACCGCCGGAAACGAGAAGGGCGAACTGGTGGTGCTGGGCCGTAACGGCTCTGACTACTCTGCTGCCGTACTGGCTGCGTGTTTACGCGCAGATTGTTGTGAGATCTGGACTGACGTCGACGGTGTATATACCTGCGACCCGCGCCAGGTACCGGACGCCAGGCTGCTGAAGTCGATGTCGTATCAGGAAGCGATGGAGCTTTCCTACTTCGGCGCTAAAGTGCTTCACCCGCGTACCATCTCCCCGATTGCCCAGTTCCAGATCCCTTGCCTGATTAAAAACACCGGTAACCCACAAGCCCCAGGTACGCTGATTGGTGCCAGCACCGATGAAGATGGTCTGCCGGTGAAAGGTATCTCCAACCTGAATAACATGGCGATGTTCAGCGTCTCCGGTCCGGGCATGAAAGGGATGGTCGGCATGGCGGCGCGCGTTTTTGCGGCCATGTCCCGCAACGGTATCTCGGTGGTGCTGATCACCCAGTCTTCTTCTGAATACAGCATCAGCTTCTGCGTGCCACAAGGCGACTGCCTGCGCGCGCGCCGTGCGCTGGAAGAAGAGTTTTACCTGGAGCTGAAAGAGGAGCTGCTGGAGCCGCTCTCTATTCAGGAGCGTCTGGCGATCATCTCTGTGGTTGGCGATGGGATGCGCACGTTGCGCGGTATCTCCGCCAAATTCTTTGCCGCACTGGCGCGGGCCAACATCAACATCGTGGCGATTGCGCAGGGCTCGTCCGAGCGTTCTATTTCTGTGGTGGTCGATAACGACGATGCGACCACTGGCGTGCGAGTGGTTCACCAGATGCTGTTCAACACCGACCAGGTGATTGAGCTGTTCCTGATTGGCGTGGGCGGTGTGGGCGGCGCACTGCTGGAGCAGGTTAAGCGTCAGCAGAAGTGGCTAAAGAAGAAACATATTGATCTGCGCGTGTGTGGTATCGCGAACTCAAAAGCGTTGCTGACCAACGTTCACGGTCTGAACCTGGAAAACTGGCAGGCCGAGATGAGCGAGGCAAAAGAGCCGTTCAACCTGGGCCGTCTGATTCGCCTGGTGAAAGAGTATCACCTGCTCAATCCGGTGATTGTCGACTGTACCTCGAACCAGGCGGTGGCCGATCAGTACGCCGACTTCCTGCGCGAAGGGTTCCACGTGGTGACGCCAAACAAAAAGGCCAACACGTCGTCGATGGATTACTATCACCAGCTGCGCCTGGCGGCGAGCAAGTCGCGCCGCAAGTTCCTGTATGACACCAACGTCGGTGCAGGTCTGCCGGTGATCGAGAACCTGCAAAACCTGCTGAACGCGGGTGATGAACTGCAGCGCTTCTCCGGCATTCTTTCTGGCTCGCTGTCGTTTATCTTTGGCAAGCTCGATGAAGGGATGAGCCTGTCTGAAGCGACCCGTGCGGCGCGTGAGCTGGGCTACACCGAGCCCGATCCGCGTGACGATCTCTCCGGGATGGACGTGGCGCGCAAGCTGCTGATCCTGGTGCGAGAAACGGGCCGTGAACTGGAGCTTTCGGATATCGTGATTGAGCCGGTACTGCCAGTTGAATTTGATGACAGCGGTGATGTCAGTACCTTTATGGCGAATTTAGCGCAGCTCGACGACGCCTTTGCTGCCCGCGTAGCGAAAGCCCGTGATGAAGGTAAGGTATTGCGCTATGTTGGCAACATTGAAGAAGATGGCGTGTGTCGTGTGAAGATTGCTGAAGTGGATGGCAACGATCCGCTCTACAAAGTCAAAAACGGCGAAAACGCCCTGGCGTTTTACAGCCACTATTATCAGCCATTGCCGCTGGTGCTTCGCGGCTATGGCGCAGGGAATGATGTGACGGCAGCGGGCGTGTTTGCCGATCTGCTGCGTACCCTGTCATGGAAGTTAGGAGTTTAACATGGTGAAAGTTTATGCCCCGGCTTCCAGCGCCAATATGAGCGTCGGATTTGATGTGCTGGGTGCGGCGGTCACGCCGGTGGATGGTTCGCTGCTGGGCGATACGGTAACGGTAGACGCGGCGGATAGCTTCAGCCTGAATAACGTTGGCCGCTTCGCCAGCAAACTGCCGTCCGACCCGCGCGAGAATATCGTTTATCAGTGCTGGGAGCGTTTCTGTCAGGAGATCGGCAAAAACGTGCCGGTCGCCATGACGCTGGAAAAAAGTATGCCGATCGGTTCCGGTCTGGGCTCCAGCGCCTGCTCCGTGGTTGCCGCGCTGGTGGCGATGAATGAGCACTGCGGTAAGCCGCTGAACAATAACCGCCTGCTGGGGCTGATGGGCGAGCTGGAAGGGCGGATTTCAGGCAGCATTCATTACGACAATGTCGCGCCGTGTTTCCTCGGTGGTATGCAGTTGATGATTGAAGAAAATGGCATCATCAGCCAGCAGGTGCCAGGGTTTGATGAGTGGCTGTGGGTGCTGGCGTATCCGGGCATTAAGGTTTCGACCGCGGAAGCGCGTGCGATCCTGCCTGCGCAGTATCGCCGCCAGGACTGTATCGCTCACGGGCGTCACCTGGCGGGCTTTATTCACGCCTGCTATACCCGTCAGCCACAGCTGGCGGCCAAACTGATGAAAGACGTCATTGCCGAGCCGTACCGCACGAAGCTGCTGCCCGGTTTTAACGAGGCGCGGCAGGCATCACTGGATATTGGTGCGCAGGCGTGCGGCATCTCCGGCTCCGGCCCGACGCTGTTCGCCCTGTGCGATAAGCCAGACACCGCCCAGCGTGTGGCGGACTGGCTCTCTAAACACTACCTGCAAAATCAGGAAGGCTTTGTTCATATTTGCCGTCTGGACACGGCTGGCGCACGAGTACTGGGATAAATAATGAAACTTTATAATCTGAAAGATCATAACGAGCAGGTCAGCTTCGCGCAGGCGGTGACTCAGGGACTGGGCAAAAATCAGGGACTATTCTTCCCGCATGACCTGCCGGAATTCCATCTGACTGACATTGATGCCCTGCTGAAACAAGACTTTGTCACCCGAAGCACCAAAATTCTCTCCGCGTTTATTGGCGACGAAATCCCGCAGGAGCTACTGGAAGAGCGCGTGCGTGCGGCGTTTGCTTTCCCGGCACCGGTTCAGCAGGTGGAGCCCGACGTAGGTTGTCTTGAGCTGTTCCACGGCCCAACGCTGGCGTTCAAAGATTTCGGTGGCCGCTTTATGGCGCAGATGCTGACCCACATCAGCGGCGACAAGCCGGTGACCATCCTGACCGCCACTTCCGGTGATACCGGTGCGGCTGTCGCCCATGCGTTCTACGGCCTGAAAAACGTCCGCGTGGTGATCCTCTACCCGAAAGGTAAAATCAGCCCGCTGCAGGAAAAACTGTTCTGCACGCTTGGTGGCAACATTGAAACCGTGGCGATCGACGGCGATTTCGATGCCTGCCAGGCGCTGGTTAAGCAGGCCTTCGATGACGAAGAGTTGAAGGTGGCGCTGGGTCTGAACTCCGCAAACTCCATTAACATCAGCCGTCTGCTGGCGCAGATCTGCTACTACTTCGAGGCGGTGGCGCAACTGCCGCAGGAAGCGCGTAATCAACTGGTGATCTCCGTACCAAGCGGAAACTTCGGTGACCTGACGGCGGGCCTGCTGGCGAAATCGCTCGGTCTGCCGGTGAAACGCTTTATCGCGGCGACCAACGCCAACGACACCGTGCCGCGCTTCCTGAAAGAGGGTAAATGGGCACCGAATGCCACCCAGGCGACGCTTTCTAATGCCATGGACGTGAGCCAGCCAAATAACTGGCCGCGTGTGGAAGAACTCTTCCGCCGTAAGGTCTGGCGTCTGGGCGATCTGGGCTACGCTGCGGTAACGGATGAAACCACCAAAGCGACCATGCGCGAGCTGAAAGCGGTAGGGTACACCTCTGAACCCCACGCGGCGATTGCTTATCGCGCGCTGCGCGATCAGCTTAATCCGGGGGAATATGGGCTGTTCCTCGGCACCGCTCATCCGGCGAAGTTCAAAGAGAGCGTAGAAGAGATTCTGGGTGAAACGCTGCCATTGCCGAAGGAGCTGGCCGAGCGTGCCGATCTGCCGCTGCTGTCCCATGAACTACCGGCAGACTTTGCCGCGCTGCGTAAGCTGATGATGACGCGCGCGTGATTTTTGTCGGGTGGCGGCTACGCCTTACCCGACCTACACAACGGCTCAGAACGTAGGCCGGGTAAGCGCAGCGTCACCCGGCAACAGCAGTACTGTACCGAGGCCGGGTAAGGCGTAGCCGCCACCCGGCTTTTTTGTGGAGAAATTAAGGAGAGAAAAAGCAGGAAAAAAGCAGAAATTCCCAATAAATGCGGTCACTTAGCGTTTAGGATTGCAGAGAATAACATCTTCGGTTCCCCTCACGTAATCTCCTTACATCGGCCCATGTTGGGTAAGAATAATAAGGAGTCACCTATGTCTACACTGAAACCTGCACTCATCGCGCTTTCACTGATGCTGGTCGCTCCCATGGCGGTACAGGCATCTGAAATCACCCTCGTGCCTGCGGTAAAACTGCAGATTGGCGATCGGGATAATAACGGACACTACTGGGATGGCGGCCGCTGGCGAGACCATGACTGGTGGAAGGCTCACTATGACTGGCGCGACAACCACTGGCGTCCGCATGATGAGCATCGTAAACACGATAATCGCCATAACGATCGCCACGACGATCATCGTCCTGGTCCGGACTGGAAACACCATTAATGCACACCCCGCCAGCCGGCGGGGTTTTGTTTTTACTGCTCGTGGCGCTTAAACACCAGCTCGCCTTTCCCCGACGCTTCTTCGTCAAAGAAATAACCTTCGCTGTTAAACGCGGTTAACTGCTCAGGCTTTGTCAGGCGGTTTTGAATGATGTAACGGCTCATCAGCCCGCGCGCTTTTTTGGCGTAGAAGCTGATCACTTTGAATTTACCGTTTTTCTCATCAAGGAAGACAGGCTTGATGATCTCCGCGTTCAGCTTTTTCGGCTTCACTGACTTGTAGTATTCGTCGGACGCCAGGTTGATCACCACATTATCGCCCTGGGCCTGCAGCGCTGCGTTCAGTTTGTCGGTGATGATATCGCCCCAGAAATGGTACAGATCTTTACCTTTGGCGTTTTCCAGGCGGATGCCCATCTCCAGACGGTACGGCTGCATCAGGTCCAGCGGACGCAGCACGCCATACAGACCTGACAACATACGCAGATGCTGCTGAGCAAAATCGAAATCCGCTTCGCTAAACGTCTCTGCCTGCAGGCCGGTATAAACGTCCCCTTTAAACGCCAGAAGCGCCTGACGGGCATTGTCTGGCGTGAAGTCCGGGTGCCACTCATGGAAGCGGGTGGCGTTCAGATCCGCGAGTTTGTCGCTGATGCTCATCAGCGAGGCAATTTGCGGCGCAGAAAGTTTACGCGCCTCGTGGATCAGCTGTTGCGAATAATCCAGCAGTTCAGGCTGGGTATAGCGTTCGGTGGCGAGCGGGCTCTGGTAGTCGAGCGTTTTTGCAGGTGAAATCAGAATCAGCATATCCAGTCCTTGCAGGAAATTTAGAGCGATTTTAACAAAAAATCGCCCGCAATTGATCGATAGCTGTTATTGCCGTGGCAAATCATCCCATGCGCCGGGCGCGATTTGTGACTCAATTTCAGGATAACGTGAAGCATCAAACACTGGCTGAACGCCAAGTTTGCGCTGGCGAAGATAATCCTGAGCAATAAGCGTGACCACCGGCGAGAGCAGCAAAATTACCGTCAGGTTGGTGATCGCCATCAGCGCCATAATCACATCCGCCAGTTGCCAGACCAACGGCATGCTGAGCAGGGAGCCTGCCATAACCATCGCAATGACGCCCGCCCGAAGCAGGCTACGGGTATAACGTGAGTCTAACTTCAGGAAAATAAGATTATTTTCGGCGTAAATGTAGTTCACCGATATCGAACTAAAGGCAAACAACCCCACGATAAGTGAGACGAAGCCTGCGCCCCAGCTACCGGCAAGATTGACCAGCGCCTGCTGAACCAACTGGATGCCCACCGTGCCGGACGGATGCTCAACGGGACCGGCCAGCAGCACAATCATGGCGCTGGCGGAGCAGATGATAATGGTATCCGTAAAGACGCCGATCATCTGTACAATCCCCTGCGCAGCCGGGTGAGGGGGCCACGATGCGGCGGTGGCTGCGGCATTCGGTGTCGAGCCCATCCCCGCTTCATTGGAGAACATTCCCCGCTGGAAACCGGCCGTCAGCGCCTGGCTAAGGGTATAACCCAGCGCGCCTGACGCCGCTTCCCGCCAGCCAAAGGCACTCTTAAAGATGGTGGCAATCACGCCTGGCACCTGGTCAATATTGAGCACGGTCACTAACAGGCTGGCGGTAACCCAGAGCAGCGCCATGATGGGGACAAGCCACTGCATCAGGCGGGCAACGCCCCTGAGACCGGTAGAAACCGTAATGAGGGTGAAGACGGCTAACACGGCACCGGTTACCCACTCCGGGCACGCAAAGGCGTAGCGTAAGGCATGTGCGACAGAGTTGGCCTGCACGGTATTAAAAATAAGACCGTATGCGACGAGCAGAAACAGCGAGAACAGGACGCCCATCCAGCGCATCCCCAGCCCGCGAGCCATATACCAGGCCGGACCGCCGCGAAACTGGCCATTTTTGTCCTTCTCTTTATAGAGTTGCGCGAGCGAACATTCGGCAAACGAGGTCGCCATGCCGATAAGTGCCGTAACCCACATCCAGAAAACGGCTCCCGGCCCCCCGGCGCTGATGGCGAGCGCCACGCCCGCCAGATTGCCGCTCCCGACGCGCGCGGCGAGGCTGGTACACAGTGCCTGGAATGAGGTTAACCCACCCGGTTGCGGGGTGATGCTGTTTTTCAGACTTTTGCCAAACTTACGAATATAACGAAACTGGATAAAACCACTGCGCAGCGTGAACCATATACCTGCTCCCAGTAGCAGATATATCATGATCGAACCCCAGAGGATTTCATTAATAAAGGAAAGGAAATCAGGCATTAACGTCCCTCTTGTTGATGCCAAAGTGAATATGTAAGCGCTACCACTGATTGAGCATGCTGTTACTTAGCAGCCTGTTAATATTCTGAGTTTATCATACTCTGCCTAAGCGCACTGTCTGCGGTTGCGCTACCCCTGTGTCGTGTTATCATCTGGGCAGACCGGTTACATCCCCCTAACAAGTAAACCTGTCATTTTTCCGCTGCAGGCATGCTGTCGGTAGCGTGAATTATCCAGGGCACGTTAAAAGAGAAACACTATCATGACGGATAAATTGACCTCCCTTCGTCAGTTCACCACTGTCGTAGCTGACACCGGAGATATCGCGGCAATGAAGCTGTACCAGCCGCAGGATGCCACAACCAACCCTTCTCTGATCCTTAACGCCGCGCAGATCCCTGAGTATCGCAAACTGATCGACGACGCTGTGACCTGGGCGAAAGCGCAGAGCAACGATCGCGCGCAGCAGGTTGTGGATGCAACTGACAAACTGGCAGTGAACATTGGTCTGGAGATCCTGAAACTGGTTCCGGGCCGTATCTCTACCGAAGTGGATGCGCGTCTCTCCTACGACACCGAAGCCTCTATCGCGAAAGCAAAACGTCTGATCAAACTGTACAACGATGCGGGCATCAGCAACGATCGTATCCTGATCAAACTGGCCTCTACCTGGCAGGGCATTCGCGCGGCTGAGCAGCTGGAAAAAGACGGTATCAACTGTAACCTGACGCTGCTGTTCTCCTTCGCGCAGGCGCGCGCATGTGCAGAAGCTGGCGTATACCTGATTTCGCCATTCGTTGGCCGTATTCTGGACTGGTACAAAGCTAACACCGATAAGAAAGAGTACGCGGCGTCTGAAGATCCAGGCGTGGTTTCCGTGACGGAAATCTACGAATACTACAAACAGCACGGCTATGAGACTGTGGTTATGGGCGCGAGCTTCCGTAACATCGGTGAAATCATTGAGCTGGCTGGCTGTGACCGCCTGACCATCGCCCCTGCGCTGCTGAAAGAGCTGGCGGAAAGCGAAGGTGCGATCGAGCGTAAACTGTCTTACACCGGTGAAGTGAAAGCGCGCCCTGAGCGCATCACGGAATCCGAGTTCCTGTGGCAGCACAACCAGGACCCAATGGCGGTAGACAAACTGGCGGACGGTATCCGTAAGTTTGCTATCGACCAGGAAAAACTGGAAAAAATGATCGGCGACCTGCTGTAATCATTCTGCGTGACCGGGCTCCCGGTCACGCGACTTCTTTCGTACTCTGTCTGAATTTCCCCTCTGCGTGTATCATTCCCTTTAATCAGTATTTTTTGAATGGAATGACTATGAATACCTTACGTATCGGCTTAGTGTCGATTTCTGACCGCGCCTCCAGCGGTGTTTATCAGGATAAAGGCATCCCCGCTCTGGAAGCGTGGCTGGGCAGTGCGCTGACTACTCCGTTTGAGATCCAGACCCGTCTGATCCCTGACGAACAGCCGATCATCGAACAAACGCTTTGTGAACTGGTGGATGAGATGAGCTGTCACCTGGTGTTGACGACCGGTGGAACGGGGCCCGCGCGTCGTGATGTGACGCCGGATGCTACGCTGGCGATTGCCGACCGTGAAATGCCGGGCTTCGGTGAACAAATGCGCCAGATCAGTCTGCACTTTGTTCCAACCGCTATCCTCTCCCGTCAGGTCGGTGTGATCCGCAAACAGGCGTTGATCCTGAACCTGCCGGGCCAGCCGAAGTCGATCAAAGAGACGCTGGAAGGGCTGAAAGCGGAAGATGGCAGCGTGATCGTGCATGGGATCTTTGCAAGTGTACCGTATTGTATACAGCTACTGGACGGCCCGTATGTGGAAACCGACGATAAGGTCGTAGCAGCATTTCGTCCGAAAAGCGCACGCCGTGAGACAATCTCCTGAAATTAACAAATATGTGACATTAGCTGCAACCGCAGTAGCGTGTGGAGCGTTTTACGGTATAGTAATTTTTTCTTTACGATTGCTGTAAAAATAAATCCACAACACATGCAAAATGGTTCGCTATGTCACATTACACCCGACCTCTGAATCGGCAGGATTATAAAACCCTTACGCTCGCAGCACTTGGCGGGGCGCTGGAGTTTTATGATTTCATCATCTTTGTCTTCTTCGCCGCCGTAGTGGGAGAACTTTTCTTCCCGGCGGATATCCCGGAGTGGCTACGCCAGGTCCAGACCTTCGGCATTTTTGCCGCCGGGTATCTGGCGCGTCCGCTCGGCGGCATTATCATGGCGCACTTTGGCGATCTGGTCGGGCGTAAGAAGATGTTTACCCTCAGTATTCTGCTGATGGCCGTGCCGACGCTGGCTATCGGCCTGCTGCCGACCTACGCGTCGATGGGCATTATTGCGCCGTTACTGCTGTTGCTGATGCGTATCCTTCAGGGCGCGGCGATTGGCGGTGAAGTGCCGGGCGCATGGGTGTTTGTGGCCGAGCACGTTCCGGCTCGCCGCATCGGTATCGCCTGCGGAACCTTAACGGCGGGGCTGACCGTCGGGATCTTACTGGGGTCGGTGGTGGCGACGATTGTGAACACCAGCATGACGCCACAGGCCGTGCACGACTGGGGCTGGCGTATGCCGTTCCTGCTGGGTGGGGCGTTTGGCCTGGTGGCGATGTATTTGCGACGCTGGCTGCAGGAGACCCCCATTTTCCTTGAGATGCAGCAGCGTAAAGCGCTGGCGCAGGAGCTACCGGTAAAAGCGGTAGTGGTAAGCCATAAGAAAGCCGTGGTGGTATCGATGCTGCTTACCTGGCTGCTGTCGGCGGGGATCGTGGTGGTGATTTTGATGTCACCCGTCTGGCTGCAAAAGCAGTACGGTTTCGCGCCTGCAGTGACGCTGCAGGCCAACAGTATCGCCACCATCATGCTCTGCTTTGGCTGCCTCACCGCCGGACTGGCCGTTGATCGAATCGGCGCAAGCCTTACCTTTATCGTCGGCAGTCTTTTACTGGCGGCATCAAGCTGGGCGTTCTACCACCTGGCGGGCAGCCACCCTGAACAGCTGTTCCTGCTGTATGGTGTGGTGGGGCTGTGCGTCGGCGTAGTGGGTGCAGTACCTTATGTAATGGTGCGCGCATTCCCGCCGGAGGTACGCTTCACCGGCATTTCATTTTCTTACAACGTGTCGTATGCCATCTTTGGCGGACTGACGCCGATCGCGGTCACGATGCTGATGGGCATTTCACCGATGGCACCGGCCTGGTACGTGCTGGCGCTCTCGTTGATGGGGCTGGTGCTGGGCATCTGGCTGCGTCAGAAACCGGTGGAAGCCCCCGTTCTGGCCGGATAACAGGGCAGGCCGGGTCAGGCGAAGCCGCCACCCGGCTTATCGGTTAGTGCGAAGGGGTATAGCTCAGGATAATATTGTCATCCGGAATCGCGGTGAAGCGGGTGATAATGGTGTGGTAATCCGCCTGCGGATCAACATCCTTAAACTGTGTCGGATAGAAGATTTTGCTCAGCATCTCGATGGCTATGATGTTGTACGGGTTGTTGTAGAAGTGGTGGTAGAGCGCACCGGTATGACCTTCGGCCACTGCCGGAATACTGGCTACGCCCTGACGTGCCAGTAAGGCATTGAACGCCGCCGTCACATCGTCTGCCGGGACATTGTAGCCAAACGGGATCACCGCCGTGCCTTTACCCGGACGTTTAGAGCCGGTCATCAGATAGTAATCCGGGTTCATTGAGATAATTTTTTCCACCGAGATATTCCCGGTCGCCCCTGGCAGCAACTGAGAGCCGATGTTGATACCACCTGCGGCTTCGACCAGCCCGCCCCAGCCGTTACGCGCATGGGTGAAGCAGCAGCCATTATCCAGCCCGCCAACACCGGCAATCGGTTCGATAAAGACCAGCGGCTTTTTACTGACGTTTGCCAGCCGCTGGTGGATTTTATCCAGCCGTTGCTGATAGAAATCACTATACGCCTGTGCGCGGTCGCTCTGGCCTAACACCTTACCCAGCAGAGCAATACCTGGCAGGGTGTTCTCCACCGGGTGCAGTTCGTAATCAACAAATACTACCGGAATATGCAAAGCCTCAAGTTTTTCCAGCACGCCGGTTTGTACCAGCGATGGCTTAGCGCGAAGCTGGGCGATCATCAGGTCAGGTTGGCGGGAGATAACGGTTTCGAGATCCACATTGCCCTGGTCGGAAAACTGCATATCGAGGATCTTTTCCGCTTCCGGCCACTTACGCTTTAGCACATTCCAGCTTTCGGAGTCCTGTTTTTTGGGCAGGTTGTTCCATGCCACCACTTTGGCGAACGGGTTATCGCGCTCCAGCAAGGCGAGAGCGAAAATATCACGTCCGTCCTGCAGGATGATGCGCTGCGGTTCGTGCTCAATGGTGACCGTGCGGTTGTCGAGATCCTTGACCGTCACCGGCCAGTTTTGCGCCTGGGCGAGTAAAGGTGAAAGTAACAATGCCAGCCCACCCGCAGTGGCGATGATTTTCTTTAGCGTCATGTTTTCCCCGTCTTTTTTATTGTGTTAACCCGTCGACCACCACGTGCGGCAGCCCACGCGAACAGTATTCAACACGGCCATCCACGCCATACACTGTCGCCAGACTGGCGGGCGTCACAACATCTGCCGGTAACCCGCTGGCAATCAGTTCACCGCCTTTCAGCATCAGGGCAAAGTTCGCGTGACGCAGGGCGATATTAATGTCGTGGATCACCACAACGGTGACGATATTGCGCAGCCGCGTTTCGCGGGCGACGATATCCATCACATGAAACTGGTAGTTGAGATCGAGGGCGCTTAACGGTTCATCCAGCAACAGCAGATCCGGCTCGCGGATGAGCGACTGCGCCAGACCAATCAGCTGTTTTTGCCCGCCGGAAAGCTGGTCGAGAAAGCTCATTGCCAGATGGGCGACTCCCAGTTTTTCCAGAATGGCCCAGGCTTCCTGTTCAACGTTACGATCGGGCGCACTGCCGCTGGCGCGGCGGGCGACAATCACCGATTCCAGCGCATGCAGATGCACGCCCTGCGGCAGAGATTGCGGGAGATAAACCCCCTTCTGCGCGCGCGTGGCCGAGGGCAGCGCCATCAGATTGTCGTCATTGAGCCATATTTCCCCCTGAGCGGGATTCAGGTCCGCGAGTGCGCGCAGCAGGGTTGACTTACCTGAGCCATTTGGCCCCAGCAGGGCGGTGATTTGCCCGCGAGGCAGCAGCGGCGTCGTTAAGCCATTTATGATCTCTTTCTTGCGATAGCCGGTGTGGAGATCGCGAACGAGCAGGCCGTCGGTCATACGTTCCCCCGGTTACGAATAATGATGCTGAGGAAGAACGGCACGCCAACCAGCGACGTCACAATGCCCACGGGAATAATGACGCCGGGAACCATGTTTTTGGAAAATACCGAGGCCAGAGAGAGCACCAGTGCGCCAATGAGCATGCTGCCCGGCAGATAAAAGCGGTGATCTTCCCCGAACATCATGCGCGAAATGTGCGGCGCAACCAGGCCGATAAAGCCGACAGGCCCGACAAAAGCGACCGTCAACGCGGAAATGATGCTGATGCGTAACAGTGTGGTCATGCGCAGCGTTTTGACGTTGATGCCAAAGCTGACGGCGCGATCTTCTCCAAGACGCAGCGCCGTGAGCTTCCAGGCATTTTTCAGCGACAGCGGCACGATAATCAGCAGCGCCACGGTCAGAATGGCCAGCTTATCCCATGACGCTCTTGCCAGGCTGCCCATCGTCCAGAAGACCAGACCCTGCAAGGTATCTTCGCTGGCGACAAACTGCAGAATCGAAATCAGTGCATTGAAGGTAAAGACCAGCGCGATACCGAACAGCACGACGCCGGAGGTGGCCACGCGTGTCCAGCGGCTGATACCATCGAGAATAAAGCAAGCCAGCAGCGCAAAGACAAATGCATTCGCGGGAATGAACCATTTGTCGGCAATGCCGGGAATACCCAGACCGAGCACAATCGCCAGCGCTGCACCAAAAGAGGCAGCAGACGATACGCCCAGTGTAAACGGGCTGGCGAGCGGGTTGTTGAGGATAGTCTGCATCTCTGCGCCAGCAAGTCCCAGCGCCATGCCAACGGCAACCGCCATTAGCGAAAACGGCAGACGCAGATCCCAGACAATCACCCGCGTGCCTGCATCGGCGGCAGAAGAATGGAGTAACGTCTGCCAGAGTGTGGAAACGGAGATGCCAGACGGACCGAGGGTTAAATCAAGCAGCAGAGAGCCGACAATCAAAAGCAGAATAACGGCACCCAGTGCGTAGCGGCGGCGCACCACCCGACGGTAATGGGAGACAACGGTAGATTCGTCAGGCTTAGGGCTGGCGGCAAGGCTGGAATTCATTGGGTAACCTTATGCAACACAACACAATCGTAGTACCGCCCGCCCTTCCTGTGGAGAGTGCTGCATGATATCCAATATCCGGCTGGTACTGGACGACGATATTTCAGGTGATAATGCTTATCAATCCAATAATAGAACTTCGATTATTCTATTGATGGATTGTTTGAATTCTGGCGGAAAAATAATCGAATCAGGCTGGAAAGACGTGCCTGCAGACGCAGGCACGACGAGGCAACAATCAGTGTTTTTCACCAATCGGCAGTACGGTACGGCCAAACTGCTCGTTCAGCACTTCACCCATTGCCAGATAGATGGCGCTTGCGCCGCACACCAGACCAATCCAGCCCGCAACGTGAACGATGCCTTCGTTATCCGCCAGGTGACCAATCGCCAGAAGGGCGAACAGCACGGTCAGGCTCAGGAAGACGAACTGCAGCGCGCGGTTACCTTTCAGGGTGCCGAAGAACATGAACAGCGTGAAGACGCCCCACAGCCCCAGATAAACGCCCAGGAAGTGTGCGTTTGCCGCATCTGTCAGGCCCATTTTAGGCATCAGCAGAATGGCAACCAGGGTCAGCCAGAACGAGCCGTAAGAGGTGAAGGCGGTTAAGCCGAAGGTGTTGCCTTTCTTATATTCCAGCAGGCCCGCGAAGATTTGCGCGATACCGCCGTAAAAAATGCCCATCGCCAGAATGATGCCATCCATCGGGAACATCCCGATGTTGTGCAGGTTCAGCAGGATAGTGGTCATGCCAAAACCCATCAGGCCCAGCGGAGCCGGATTAGCCAACTTAGTGTTGCCCATAAGTCCTCAAAAAAATCATCATTAATATGGTGAAATGGTTAAACCCGCGTCAATTCTCCCTGACGGGGCGCGGCATCATAATGGGCGCAATCAGTGCCGTCTATGATCTGAGCAGGGTGAAATTAAAAATTTTTTTATGTCTCCCCCCTTGATGGATGACGTTGCGACCCCATCTTGTAAGCAACCGCAGTGTGTGGACCTGAAAAAAATCAAATCTGGGCAGTTGAAAAAGCACGTTCTGCCCTTATTACAGGTACACAACCACATGTTGACTGAATTTTTAGTGGAGACGTTTAGATGGGTAAAATTATTGGTATCGACCTGGGTACTACCAACTCTTGTGTAGCGATTATGGATGGCACTACTGCACGTGTGCTGGAGAACGCCGAGGGCGATCGCACCACGCCTTCTATCATTGCTTATACCCAGGATGGTGAAACTCTGGTTGGTCAGCCGGCTAAACGTCAGGCAGTGACAAACCCGCAAAACACCCTGTTTGCGATCAAACGCCTGATCGGCCGCCGCTTCCAGGACGAAGAAGTTCAGCGTGACGTTTCTATCATGCCTTACAAAATCATCGCGGCAGATAACGGCGATGCATGGCTTGATGTGAAAGGCACCAAAACCGCACCACCGCAGATCTCTGCTGAAGTGCTGAAAAAAATGAAGAAAACGGCTGAAGATTACCTGGGTGAGCCGGTAACTGAAGCGGTTATTACCGTACCTGCCTACTTCAACGATGCTCAGCGTCAGGCAACGAAAGATGCTGGCCGTATCGCAGGTCTGGAAGTCAAACGTATCATCAACGAACCAACCGCAGCGGCTCTGGCTTACGGTCTGGATAAAGAAGTGGGCAACCGCACTATCGCGGTTTACGACCTCGGTGGTGGTACTTTCGATATCTCTATTATCGAAATCGACGAAGTTGACGGCGAAAAAACCTTCGAAGTTCTGGCAACTAACGGTGATACCCACCTGGGTGGTGAAGACTTCGATACCCGTCTGATCAACTACCTCGTGGACGAGTTCAAGAAAGATCAGGGCATTGACCTGCGTAACGACCCGCTGGCAATGCAGCGCCTGAAAGAAGCCGCTGAGAAAGCGAAGATCGAACTGTCTTCCGCTCAGCAGACCGACGTGAACCTGCCGTACATCACTGCAGACGCGACCGGTCCTAAACACATGAACATCAAAGTGACTCGTGCGAAACTGGAAAGCCTGGTAGAAGACCTGGTGAACCGTTCTATCGAGCCACTGAAAGTTGCACTGCAGGACGCTGGTCTGTCCGTATCTGACATCCAGGACGTTATCCTGGTCGGTGGTCAGACGCGTATGCCAATGGTTCAGAAGAAAGTGGCTGAGTTCTTTGGTAAAGAACCACGTAAAGACGTGAACCCGGACGAAGCGGTTGCTATCGGTGCTGCGGTTCAGGGTGGTGTACTGACCGGTGAAGTAAAAGACGTACTGCTGCTGGACGTTACCCCGCTGTCTCTGGGTATCGAAACCATGGGCGGTGTGATGACTGCGCTCATCAACAAAAACACCACCATCCCAACCAAGCACAGCCAGGTGTTCTCTACCGCTGAAGACAACCAGTCTGCGGTAACCATCCATGTGCTGCAGGGTGAGCGTAAGCGTGCATCTGATAACAAGTCTCTGGGTCAGTTTAACCTGGACGGTATCAACCCGGCACCGCGCGGTATGCCGCAGATCGAAGTCACCTTCGATATTGATGCTGACGGTATCCTGCATGTGTCTGCGAAAGACAAAAACAGCGGTAAAGAGCAGAAGATCACCATCAAGGCATCTTCTGGCCTGAACGAAGCAGAAATCGAAAAAATGGTTCGCGATGCCGAAGCTAACGCGGAATCCGACCGTAAGTTCGAAGAGCTGGTTCAGACCCGTAACCAGGGTGACCATCTGCTGCACAGCACCCGTAAGCAGGTTGAAGAAGCCGGCGATAAACTGCCAGCGGAAGACAAAACGGCTATCGAGGCTGCACTGAGCGCGTTGGAAACCTCTCTGAAAGGCGAAGACAAAGCAGACATTGAAGCGAAGATGCAGGAACTGGCACAGGCTTCCCAGAAGCTGATGGAAATCGCTCAGCAGCAGCACGCACAGCAGCAGGCGGGCGCTGAGGCTTCCCAGAACAACGCGAAAGACGACGACGTTGTCGACGCTGAGTTCGAAGAAGTGAAAGACAAAAAATAATCGCCCTGATGCAGGGTAATTAATCGGCACGGGCGTAGGAGATCTCTCCACGCCCGTGCTCGCATGTTAAGGGGCTTAAAAAAACCAATGGCAAAGCAAGACTATTACGAGATTTTAGGCGTTCCGAAAACTGCGGAAGAGCGTGAAATCAAAAAGGCGTATAAGCGCCTGGCCATGAAATTCCACCCGGACCGTAACCAGGGTGACAAAGAGGCTGAAGCGAAATTTAAAGAGATCAAAGAAGCCTACGAAGTCCTGACCGATGCACAAAAACGTGCAGCCTATGACCAGTACGGTCACGCAGCCTTTGAACAGGGCGGCATGGGCGGCGGTGGATTCGGTGGCGGCGGCTTTGGCGGCGGTGCTGATTTCAGCGACATCTTTGGCGATGTGTTTGGCGACATCTTCGGCGGCGGTCGTGGTCGTCAGCGCGCGGCGCGCGGCGCAGACCTGCGCTACAACATGGATCTGACGCTGGAAGAGGCCGTTCGCGGCGTGACCAAAGAGATCCGTATTCCGACGCTGGAAGAGTGTGACGTTTGCCACGGCAGCGGTGCGAAAGCGGGGACACAGCCACAGACCTGTCCAACCTGTCATGGTTCCGGCCAGGTGCAGATGCGTCAGGGCTTCTTCGCGGTACAGCAGGCGTGTCCACACTGTCACGGTCGCGGTACGCTGATTAAAGATCCATGCACCAAATGCCACGGTCACGGTCGCGTTGAGAAAACCAAGACCCTGTCCGTTAAGATCCCGGCAGGCGTGGATACGGGCGACCGCATTCGTCTGGCAGGTGAAGGTGAAGCGGGCGAGCACGGCGCACCGGCAGGCGATCTGTACGTTCAGGTACAGGTGAAACAGCACGCCATCTTCGAGCGTGAAGGTAACAACCTGTACTGTGAAGTGCCGATCAACTTCGCGATGGCGGCGCTGGGTGGCGAAATCGAAGTGCCGACGCTGGATGGACGTGTAAACCTGAAAGTGCCTGGCGAAACCCAGACCGGTAAGCTGTTCCGCATGCGCGGAAAAGGCGTCAAATCCGTTCGCGGTGGTGCGCAGGGTGACCTGCTGTGCCGCGTGGTGGTGGAAACGCCGGTTGGCCTGAACGACAAGCAGAAACAGCTGCTGAAAGAACTTCAGGAAAGTTTCGGCGGCCCGACGGGTGAGAAAAACAGCCCTCGCTCTAAAAGTTTCTTCGATGGCGTCAAAAAATTCTTCGATGACCTGACCCGCTAATCCGTTAGCTGGCATACATCCAAAAAGCCCGGAAGCGATTCCGGGCTTTTTCTTTTTGCGGGGAAAGCTCGGGAAAACTGAATTTATACTCAATATTAATCTGTTTTTGCCGAGCTATTTAGCTTGGTATTATGGTTTTATCGAGGTATTGTTGTAAAAGAGAGAACTTAAGTGAAATTCTTACACCGTTTCTTTAGCAGTGAAGCATCCGGCGGCATTGTTTTGATTATCGCTGCTGCCGCCGCGATGGTGTTGGCTAACCTGGGCATGACGCGCGATCTCTACCATGCGTTTCTGGAAACGCCCGTTGAGCTGAAGGTCGGTCTGCTTGAAATTAACAAAAACATGCTGCTGTGGATCAACGATGCACTGATGGCCGTGTTCTTCCTGCTGGTGGGGCTTGAAGTGAAACGTGAGCTGGTGCAGGGATCGCTTGCCAGCCGCCAGCGTGCGGCGTTTCCGGTGATTGCCGCGCTGGGCGGAATGGTGGTTCCGGCGCTGCTCTTTTTAGCATTTACCTGGCAGGACCCGGTCGCCCGCCACGGGTGGGCTATTCCGGCGGCAACCGATATCGCCTTTGCCCTGGGAGTGCTGGCGTTACTGGGCAGCCGCGTACCGGTGGCGTTAAAAATCTTCCTGATGGCGCTGGCAATTATCGATGACCTGGGCGCTATCGTGATTATCGCGCTGTTCTACACCAGCGAGCTGTCGATCCTGTCGCTGAGCGTGGCAGCGGGAGCCATTGCGGTGCTGGCGCTGCTGAACATTTTCAATGTTCGCCGTATCGGTATCTACATCCTGGTGGGAATGGTGTTGTGGACGGCGGTGCTGAAATCCGGCGTACATGCCACACTGGCGGGCGTGATTGTCGGCTTCTTCGTGCCGCTTAAAGAGCAGGACGGTAAATCTCCGGCCAAACAGCTGGAACATGTGCTGCATCCGTGGGTGGCCTTTATGATCCTGCCGCTGTTTGCGTTTGCCAATGCGGGTGTTTCATTGGGCGGGGTGACGCTGGACGGGCTGACGTCTGTGCTGCCGCTGGGGATTATTGCCGGGCTGTTTATCGGTAAGCCGCTGGGCATTAGCCTCTTCTGCTGGCTGGCGCTGAAACTGAAGCTGGCATCATTGCCGCATGGCACTACGTTTAAGCAGATTATGGCGGTGGG
>OJJJ01000143.1_pt1 | contig 44566 bp, 42 predicted proteins | sample 1596311 | NCBI WGS metagenome assembly OJJJ01 (sample SAMEA4350140, study PRJEB24818) | metagenome | biome: human; feature: gut; material: faeces | place: Denmark | collected 2013-09
AAATGTGAATAAGAGACAGGCCCAGGACCGTTCAGTAGCGGTGTTGTCATGGTTGCTCTGCCGCGAATAAGGTTTGAATATCATCACGTAACAGTCGGGTATCTTCCTGAATCCACGTCGCAGTCGTGAGGCTTTGTTTTAACAGCTGGCTGAGCGCTCGGGTCGAATGCTCATTTTGCTGCCGCACGGCGAGGCTATCACGCAAACTTTCCTGTAACCCGGCCAGGCATAGCGAGAATTCAGCAAAGAACGTTGCCATACCTGCCGTAACAGAGACATCGACCTGCGCAGCCAAAGCCTTACGGATTTGTTCACAAAACTGATCAATATGTCGCATAAACTTGTCATGAAGTTGCGCGACATCGATAACGTACCGCGTGCGCGCCACCACATAATCCTCCCAACCCCAGCCAGGGTTGTTTAGCCAGCGCGATACCGTCTCACGCATACTGCCCGCCCCGGAAGGCTGCCCCGCCGGGCGGTTATCCGGCGCAATGGCATCGTTAAACAGCACGCGAGTGTTGAAGTTAAGCTGATTCGCCTGAAACGCCGGGAAGCTGATGCGCGCCCGAAATCCGGCGTCGCTTAACTGCTCTTTAATCCGCGTCTCTATCGGACGCATCGCCTCATTCAGCGAACGCGCCAGCGTCGACTCCAGTTGATCGAAACGTAACGCCAGCTCGCGGGCAATTTTATTTTGCGCGTCCAGCATAATCAGCTCGCAGGAGGAACGGATCTTACTCAGCACGATCTGTGCCTGCCCTTCGTCCTCAAGCACCAGCTGATTCAGCGCGTCCGGCTCGTCGCTGCGCGGTGCAAGGCCCGCCAAATCTAAAACATTATGGCGGCTGAAAAGATGACCAATCGCCTGCTGGAGCGACGTCTTCTGCCGGGCCATAAACTCATCGGTGGCATTAAGCGCCTCTTCCACTTCATGTGTCACTTCATCACTGACCACACTCTGGCGCGTCTGCAGCATCGCCATATCGTCCTCAAGACGTGTGATATTCAGCTCAAGCTCCTCAAAAGCGACCGTCAGCCCCTGATAGCGAAAATCGAGATACTCCCTGGCATTTTGCGCGTAGTTAAGCAGCTTATGCGACGCAGAACGCAGAGCGAACAACGAGGCGTTGGCATACGCGGCGTAAATCAGCTTGCGGATCGGCTGTTCGAACAGAGAATCTTCCCACAGCAGATCGGCGGCGTGGCGAATATGGTCAATATCATCCAGATCGGCCGTGCGCCACCGACGTCCTAACGCAGCTTCGGCAAAATCCTGCACCCAGCGCTGCTCCAGGGGATCGGGAAGCCGCCCGTAGGTGTTCATTTCATACCGGGCGCGGTTCGCCAGATAAGCCCACATCGACGAAACCGGGTAAATCTGTCCCGGCGAGATATTCCCTTTCATTAAGGTGCCGGAAATCATCGCCCTGACCTGCTCTTCGTCATCACTGTTGCGGTCTTTCTGATCAAACTTATTGACCAGCGCATACAGCGGCACCGATTTTCCCGCCACGGAAATCGCCTGGCGGACCTCTTCATCGGAAATAGATTTGAGCTGGGTATAATCCATCACCGCCAGAACCGCTGACGCTCGCGCCAGCTGTTCGCTAAGCATTTTTTGCAGGTGCGGTTGCCCGGCCTCGTTCGGCCCCGGCGTATCAAGCAACGTCAGCTGACCAAGATGCGCATCCAGACCCGCAAGATGGACAAACTCCACTTCAATCACCGGAATGTGTTCAATGGCGGCGTACTCAGAAAACGGGAAGTCAACGCCCAGAGCCTGGGAAAGCCGCACCAGGTCATTAAGGCTCTTCAGGCAATGAAATATCGGCTCTGCACCCAGATGATGCTTTTCAAACGCCTCCCCTTTTTCAATGCGCTCCAGCAGCGTGTTCATGTCTTTATCAATTTCCAGACGCTGCGCCAGCTTACCGCGATCGTAATCGCAGAGCTTTTTCTGCAACTGCTGAATCAATGCATCAATAGGAGAGGCATGCGAGAAATGCAGAACCGGCTCTTTCTGGTCCGGCGTATGGCGAATCAGGGTAGGAAGTGCTGTCATAGGGCGATTGCGGTTCGGCAATACTTCAGTCCCCACAATCGCGTTAATGGTGGTCGATTTACCCGCCTTCATGGTTCCGACGATAGCCAATACCATTTCAAGACGGGTTATTTTACGTAATTCATTATTTAGCATTGCCTGCTGTGCATCAACGCCGCGAGCACTGAAATGCAACGGCAGTACATTGTTATTAACGCCCGTAATGGCGGCGGCGGTACTGTCCAGCATCGCCATCGGCATTGATTTCAACGTATCAAGATTCTGCAGTGCGAGCTGTAACAAGCGCTCTGCTTCCTGGCTTAATTCAAAAATGGTCTGTGTGTGCATGATAAAAGCCTTCCCTTAACGCAAATTTATTACTTTTATTAAGCCACTTTGTTTTAATAATGCTGTTTCGGCTTATATGATCACGTATGGAAAACATGTTCACTAAATATAACTACTTGATGGTAATAAGAAATATATTTCTATCCTTGCAAGGCGTGTAAAACATCCCCCTTGGCCAGGAAGCCAAAAGATAAAAAACGTCGCTCAGTTTCAGGAAACTTAAGGATATATCATTGTTATTTACCCACCTGAAAAGAGAGGTAATTCACCACCGCCATCAAATGAATGACGTCAGAGAGCAGGATAAATAACAACGTATCGCTTAACCTTATCCGAAATGGAAGAGCGTAGCAATTTGATGCAATAAAATATTCGATATATTTAGCGTCGTTTCTATTCATCGTGTTAATGAAGTAAGCATCGCTTAACTGACTGACAGGAAGTGTCACCCCGGACACATTTTTCATACTTTTTTTATCACGCAATGGCACCGACAAAAGTGTGGATTTGCGTTATACTTGCGGCCTTTTACGGCATCCTGCCGTCATTTAGCTGGCATTTTCCAGCGTGTTAACACTTTTTTGAGGATACCAACATGCAACTCCCACACTGCCCGAAATGCAATTCTGAATATACCTATGAAGATAATGGCATGTTCATTTGCCCGGAATGCGCGCATGAATGGAACGATGCAGAGCCGTCGCAGGAAAGCGATGAACTGATCGTTAAAGATGCGAACGGTAATCTGCTGGCTGACGGCGACAGCGTCACCGTGATTAAAGACCTGAAGGTAAAGGGCAGCTCTTCCATGCTGAAAATCGGCACTAAAGTGAAGAACATCCGTCTGGTTGAAGGCGATCACAATATCGATTGCAAAATTGACGGCTTCGGCCCGATGAAGCTGAAATCTGAGTTCGTGAAAAAGAACTGATTCACCCGCCCGGTAGCGCTTCGCTTACCGGGCCTGCGGGGACTACACTTAACGGGCTTCTCTTACCTGAGGTAATGATTATGCCATTAAGTCCCTACATCTCATTCGCCGGTAACTGTGCAGAGGCAACCGCCTTCTATCAGCACGCTGTCGGCGCAGAACTTCTCTATAAAATCACCTTCGGCGAAATGCCAAAAGACGACCACAGCGAAGAAGGCTGCCCGTCTGCCATGCAATTTCCGGATTCAGCCATCGCCCATTCTAATGTCCGTATTGCTGGCAGCGATATCATGATGAGCGACGGTCTGCCACCAGGCAGCAGCGCACAGTACGCCGGATTTACGCTGGTACTGGATACACAGGATGTCGAGGAAGGTAAACGCTGGTTCGATAACCTTGCCGCAGGTGGCAATGTCGAAATGGCCTGGCAGGAGACCTTCTGGGCGCACGGCTTCGGCAAAGTCACCGATAAATACGGTGTGCCGTGGATGATAAACGTCGTTAAGCAGCAGCAAACGTCGTAGGCCGGATAAGCGCAGCACATCCGGCAACAGCACCCGGAGGCGCTGCGCTGACCGCGCCTGCGTTGGCTGTCATCGCTATCACATTAACTCTTCAAATTCCCGCAACCCAGACTTAACCCAAATGTCATATTGATGCGCCAGCATGAGGCCACATTTAACGTGAGGCCCCGCACATGCAAACCGTCATCCGCGTCGAGAAACTGAGCAAGACCTTCCATCACAATAAGGCTCTGCATGCCGTTGATCTGACCGTCCAGCAGGGCGAAATGGTAGCGCTGCTGGGGCCATCCGGTTCAGGTAAATCCACCCTTCTGCGCCATTTAAGCGGCCTTATTACCTGCGATAAAACGCCGGAAAGTCACGTCGAGCTGCTGGGTAACACCGTGCAACGCGCAGGCCGCCTGGCACGCGATATTCGCAAAAGCCGCGCCCAGACGGGCTACATCTTCCAGCAATTCAACCTGGTGAATCGTCTGACGGTGCTGGAGAACGTGCTGATTGGCGCACTCGGCAGCACCCCATTCTGGCGCACCTGCCTGCGCTGGTTTTCGCCATCCCAGAAACAAGAGGCTCTGCAGGCGCTGACCCGCGTTGGCATGGCCCATTTTGCCCACCAGCGTGTCTCCACTCTGTCCGGTGGACAGCAGCAGCGCGTGGCGATTGCCCGCGCATTAATGCAAAAAGCCAAAGTCATTCTGGCCGACGAACCGATCGCCTCGCTGGACCCGGAATCGGCCCGCATCGTAATGGAAACCCTGCGCGACATTAACCAGAACGACGGCATCACCGTGGTGGTAACGCTGCACCAGGTGGATTACGCCCTGCGCTACTGCGAGCGCATCGTCGCGCTGCGTCAGGGGCACGTCTTCTTTGATGGCGCAAGCCACCAGTTTGATAACGAACGTTTTGACCATCTCTACCGCAGCATTAACCGCGTCGAAGAGAACGCGCAGGCTGCTTAACGTCTCCACAACGAGGAATGGAAATGAGCTATAAAACGGTTGCCGCGCTGGCCTTCACCAGCATGTTCAGCATCAGCACCCTGTTAAGCCCGGCCCACGCCGAAGAGCAGGAAAAGGCGCTGAACTTTGGCATTATTTCGACGGAATCACAGCAGAATCTGAAACCTCAGTGGGAACCGTTCCTGAAAGATATGGAAACCAAACTGGGGATCAAAGTGAACGCCTTCTTTGCCCCGGACTATGCGGGCATCATCCAGGGGATGCGCTTCAACAAAGTGGACATCGCCTGGTACGGCAACCTCTCCGCCATGGAAGCGGTGGACCGCGCGAACGGCCAGGTCTTTGCCCAGACCGTTGCGGCTGATGGCTCCCCAGGCTACTGGAGCGTGCTGATCGTCAACAAAGACAGCCCAATCAACAACCTCAACGACATGCTCGCCAAACGCAAAGATCTCACCTTTGGTAACGGCGACCCGAACTCTACCTCAGGCTTCCTCGTCCCTGGCTACTACGTCTTCGCCAAAAACAACGCCTCCGCCAGCGACTTCAAGCGCACGGTGAATGCCAGCCATGAAACGAACGCTCTGGCCGTGGCGAATAAGCAGGTCGACGTTGCGACTAACAACACCGAAAACCTCGACAAGCTAAAGACCTCCGCACCAGACAAGCTGAAAGCACTGAAGGTGATCTGGAAATCGCCCCTTATTCCTGGCGACCCAATCGTGTGGCGTAAAAACCTGTCTGAAAGCACCAAAGACAAGGTCTACGACTTCTTCATGAATTACGGCAAAACGCCGGAAGAGAAAACCGTTCTGGAGCGTCTGGGCTGGGCACCATTCCGCCCATCAAGCGACCTGCAACTGGTCCCGATTCGCCAGCTGGCGCTGTTTAAAGAGATGCAGGGCGTGAAGGACAACAAAGGTCTGAATGAGGAAGAGAAGACCAGCAAAGTGTCGGCCATTCAGGCACAGCTGGACGATCTGGACCGCCTGACCGCCGCGCTGAGCGCCATGACCAGCGTGAATAAAGCGGTGCAATAACTGACGTCCCCTCTCCCTTGAGGGAGAGGGTTAGGGTGAGGGGGAAATGCGCACGCTGATGCCCTCACCCCGGCCCTCTCCCACAGGGAGAGGGAGAACAGATCGTAGGCCGGATAAGCGTAGCACCATCCGGCACACAAAGACCCACGGAGTAAAACATGCAAACCATCACCCTCCCACCGCCGAAACGCAGCTGGTTCTCGCTTTTAAGCTGGGCCATTCTGCTGGCGGTGCTGGTTATCTCCTGGAAGGGCGCGGAAATGGACCCGCTGCTGCTCGTCAAAGATTCCGGCAACATGGCAACCTTCGCCGCGGACTTCTTCCCGCCGGACTTCAGCCAGTGGCAGGACTACCTCGGTGAAATGGCCATCACCCTGCAAATCGCCGTCTGGGGCACCGCCCTTGCCGTCATTCTCTCTATTCCGTTTGGCCTGATGAGCGCCGAAAACATTGTGCCATGGTGGGTGTACCAGCCGATGCGTCGCCTGATGGACGCCTGCCGCGCCATCAACGAAATGGTCTTTGCGATGCTGTTCGTCGTGGCTGTCGGTCTGGGTCCGTTTGCGGGCGTGATGGCGTTGTTCATCCACACCACCGGCGTGCTCTCCAAGCTGCTCTCTGAAGCGGTTGAAGCCATTGAGCCCGGCCCGGTGGAAGGCATTCGCGCGACGGGTGCTAATAAAATCGAAGAAATTCTTTACGGCGTGCTGCCACAGGTGATGCCGCTGCTGATCTCCTACTCCTTGTACCGCTTCGAATCTAACGTCCGCTCCGCCACGGTCGTCGGCATGGTCGGCGCAGGCGGGATTGGCGTCACCCTGTGGGAAGCGATTCGCGGTTTCCAGTTCCAGCAAACCTGCGCATTGATGGTGCTCATCATCATCACCGTCAGCCTGCTGGATTTCCTCTCTCAACGTTTGCGTAAGCACTTCATCTGAGAAGCGAGGCTTTGTTTTATATGCACTTATCCAGACATCCGACCAGTTACCCGACCCGCTGGCAAGAGATTGCGGCAAAGCTCGAAGTGGAACTGCGCACGCACTACCGCTGCGGAGATTACCTGCCTGCCGAACAGCAGCTTGCCGATCGCTACGAAGTGAACCGCCACACGCTGCGCCGCGCCATTGACCAACTGGTTGAGCGCGGCTGGGTACAGCGCCGTCAGGGCGTCGGCGTGCTGGTGCTGATGCGCCCGTTCGACTACCCGCTGAACGCCCAGGCGCGCTTTAGCCAGAACCTGCTGGATCAGGGTAGCCACCCCACCAGCGAAAAGCTGCTCTCGGTGCTGCGTCCGGCCTCCAGCCACGTGGCGGACGCGCTGGGGATTCAGGAAGGCGACAACGTTATCCACCTGCGCACGTTGCGCCGGGTCAACGGCGTGGCGGTGTGCCAGATCGACCACTACTTTGCGGACCTGACGCTCTGGCCTGTGCTGCAAAACTTTGCCAGCGGTTCGCTGCATGACTTCCTGCGCGATGCCACCGGCATTGCGCTCAAACGCACCCAGACGCGCATCAGCGCCCGCCGCGCGCAGGCGAAAGAGAGCAAGGTGCTGGAAATTCCCAACATGGCCCCGCTGCTCTGCGTGCGCACCCTCAACCACCGTGACGGCGAGATCAACGCGACGGAATACTCCGTCAGCCTGACCCGCGCCGACATGATTGAATTCACCATGGAGCACTGAATGCATTTCGATACTTCCACCCGTCAACGCTGGATGCGCGTGCTGGCCCATAGCCAGCCTGCTGCGCTGTGCAGCCGCATGAACGCGCTCGACCTGACGCCAGACTACGACACTATCCGCGCACCGGAAATCGGCCTGGTGCAGATCCAGGCGCGCATGGGCGGCACCGGCGAACGCTTCTTCGCGGGCGATGCCACTCTCACCCGCGCGGTGATCCGCCTGAACAGCGGCACGCTGGGCTACAGCTACGTGCTGGGTCGCGACAAACAGCACGCCGAGCGCTGCGCGGTGATCGACGCCCTGCTGCAGGAACAACCGCATTTCCAGACCTTAATGGAAACCCTTATCGCCCCGCTGGAAGCTGACCGCGCCGCACGACTTGCCGCACGTCAGGCCGAAGTGAACACCAGCCGGGTCAACTTCTTTACGCTCGTTCGCGGAGACAACGCATGACGCTTCAACCTGCTTTTACCCTGGCCGTCCAGGATGCCCAACAGAGTTTTCGTCGCCTGCTGAAAGCCATGAGCGAGCCGGGCGTGATCGTCTCGCTGCACCAGCTTTCGCAGGGCTGGCTGCCGCTCAATCTCGCCTCCACCAGCGTGTTGCTGACCCTCGCCGACAACGACACCCCGGTGTGGCTTTCGGGCGCATTGCTGAACGATATCGCCAGCCAGAACCTGCGCTTCCACACCAACGCCCCGCTGGTTGAGCAGCCGCAGCAGGCGGTCTTTGCCGTGGCCGACGAGCAGATCAGCCATGAACAGCTGAATGCCCTGAGCGAAGGCAGCGCCGTCGCCCCGGAGACCAGCGCCACGCTGATTTTGCAGGTCTCCAGCCTGAGCGGCGGGCGCATGTTGCGTCTCACCGGCGCGGGTATCGCCGACGAGCGCATGGTCGCGCCGCAGCTGCCGGAGTGCATCATTCATGAACTCACTGAACGCCCGCACCCGTTCCCGCTCGGTATCGACCTGATCCTGACCTGCGGCGAGCGCCTGCTGGCGATCCCAAGAACCACCCACGTGGAGGTGTGCTGATGTACGTTGCCGTTAAAGGGGGCGAGAAGGCGATCGCCGCCGCCCATGCGCTGCAGGAGCACAGACGACGGGGTGATGAAGCGCTTCCCGAGCTGAGCGTCGCCCAGATTGAGCAGCAGCTTAACCTCGCCGTCGACCGCGTAATGACCGAAGGTGGCATCGCCGACCGCGAGCTGGCGGCGCTGGCCCTGAAGCAGGCCAGCGGCGATAACGTGGAAGCCATCTTCCTGCTGCGCGCCTACCGTACCACGCTGGCGAAGCTGGCAGTGAGCGAGCCGGTGAAAACGGCGGAGATGCGCCTGGAGCGCCGAATTTCTGCCGTTTATAAGGACATCCCCGGCGGCCAGCTGCTCGGCCCCACCTATGACTACACTCATCGCCTGCTGGATTTCACCCTGCTGGCGAACGGCGAAGCACCGCAACTCAATACCGCGGAACCTCAGCAAGATCCTTCCCCACACGTCTTTAGCCTGCTGGCGAAACAGGGGCTCGCTAAAGCAGAAGAGGATTCAGGCGCTACGCCGGACGACATCACCCGCACGCCGCCGGTTTACCCGTGTTCACGTTCTTCGCGCCTGCAACAGCTGATGCGCGGCGATGAAGGCTATTTGCTGGCGCTGGCCTACTCCACCCAGCGCGGCTACGGGCGCAACCACCCGTTTGCGGCAGAGATCCGCAGTGGCTACCTCGACATCGAAATTGTGCCGGAAGAGCTGGGTTTTGCGGTGAACGTCGGTGAACTGCTGATGACCGAGTGCGAAATGGTCAACGGTTTTGTCGCGCCTGAAAACGAAGCTCCGCACTTTACCCGCGGCTACGGGCTGGTGTTTGGCCTGGGCGAGCGTAAGGCCATGGCGATGGCGCTGGTCGACCGTGCACTGCAGGCACCGGACTACGGCGAACACATTTCCGGCCCGGCACAGGACGAAGAGTTCGTGCTGGCGCATGCGGATAACGTGGAAGCGGCGGGTTTTGTCTCGCACCTCAAGCTGCCGCACTACGTCGATTTCCAGGCCGAACTGGAACTGCTGAAACGCCTGCAACGGGAGCGCGAAAATGGCTAATTTAAGCGGCTACAACTTTGCCTATCTGGATGAACAAACCAAACGCATGATCCGCCGCGCCATTCTGAAAGCGGTGGCGATCCCTGGCTATCAGGTGCCGTTCGGCGGCCGCGAAATGCCGATGCCCTACGGCTGGGGCACGGGCGGCATTCAGCTTACCGCCAGCGTGATCGGCGAAGCGGACGTGCTGAAAGTCATCGACCAGGGGGCCGACGACACCACCAACGCCGTGTCGATCCGCAACTTCTTTAAGCGCGTCACCGGCGTCAACACCACTGAAAAAACCGAAGATGCGACGCTGATCCAGACCCGTCACCGCATCCCGGAAACCCCGCTTACGGAAGATCAGATTTTGATTTTCCAGGTGCCGATCCCAGAGCCGCTGCGCTTTATCGAGCCGCGCGAAACCGAAACCCGCACCATGCACGCCCTGGAAGAGTACGGGATCATGCAGGTGAAGCTGTATGAAGACATCGCCCGCTTCGGCCATATCGCCACCACCTACGCCTACCCGGTGAAGGTCAACGGGCGCTACGTGATGGACCCGTCTCCGATCCCGAAATTCGATAATCCGAAGATGGACATGATGCCTGCCCTGCAGCTCTTTGGTGCCGGACGTGAAAAACGCATCTACGCCGTCCCGCCGTATACGCGTGTCGAAAGCCTCGATTTCGACGACCATCCGTTTACGGTGCAGGAGTGGGACGAGCCGTGCGCTATCTGCGGCTCGAAGCATAGCTATCTGGACGAAGTGGTGCTGGACGACACGGGCAAACGGATGTTTGTCTGCTCCGACACCGATTATTGCCGCCAACAGAGCGAGGCGAACAGCCAATGAAACCGCTGCTTTCGGTTAATAACCTGACCCACCTGTATGCGCCGGGCAAAGGCTTCAGCGACGTGTCGTTCGAGCTGTGGCCGGGCGAAGTGCTGGGCATTGTCGGCGAGTCCGGCTCCGGTAAAACCACCCTGCTGAAGTCCATCTCCGCGCGCCTCGCGCCGCAACACGGCGAGATCCTGTATCAGGGACGCTCCCTCTATGGCATAAGCGAGGCCGAGCGCCGCCGCCTGCTGCGCACCGAATGGGGCGTGGTACATCAGCACCCGATGGACGGCCTGCGCCGTCAGGTCTCCGCCGGGGGCAACATCGGCGAACGGCTGATGGCGACCGGCGCGCGCCACTACGGCAACATCCGCGCTACGGCGCAGCATTGGCTGGAAGAGGTGGAAATCCCCGCCTCGCGCATCGACGACCTGCCGACAACCTTCTCCGGCGGTATGCAGCAGCGTCTGCAGATCGCCCGAAATCTGGTCACCCATCCGAAGCTGGTGTTTATGGATGAACCCACCGGTGGGCTGGACGTCTCGGTGCAGGCGCGCCTGCTCGACCTGCTGCGCGGTCTGGTGGTGGAGCTGAACCTCGCCGTGGTGATTGTCACCCACGATCTGGGCGTTGCCCGTCTGCTGGCGGACCGTCTGCTGGTCATGAAGCAGGGTCAGGTGGTGGAAAGTGGGTTGACCGACCGCGTGCTCGACGATCCACACCATCCGTACACCCAGCTGCTGGTGTCGTCCGTGTTGCAGAACTGATCGTGTTTTGCCGGGTGACGGCTTCGCCTTACCCGGCCTACGGACTGCACTCTTTGTAGGTCGGGTAAGCGAAGCGCCACCCGGCAACCCAAACCCACGAGGCCAAAATGATCCACGTTGAAAATGTCAGTAAGACCTTTGTGCTCCACCAGCAAAACGGCGTGCGCCTGCCGGTGCTGCAAAATGCCTCGTTAGAGGTCAGCAGCGGCGAATGCGTGGTGCTGCACGGCCACTCCGGCAGCGGAAAATCGACCCTGCTGCGCTCCCTGTATGCCAACTACCTGCCGGACGAAGGCCACATCCGCATTCGCCACAATGATGAATGGGTCGATCTGGTCCAGGCCCCGGCGCGCAAGGTGCTGGAAGTACGCCGCTCGACGATCGGCTGGGTCAGCCAGTTTTTGCGGGTGATCCCGCGGATCTCCGCGCTGGACGTGGTGATGCAGCCTCTGCTGGATCTCGGCGTGCCGCGTGAAACCTGCGCCGCCAAAGCCGCCAGCCTGCTGACGCGCCTTAACGTGCCGGAACGTCTGTGGCACCTTGCCCCGTCGACCTTTTCCGGCGGCGAGCAGCAGCGCGTCAATATCGCGCGTGGTTTTATCGTTGATTACCCGATTCTCCTGCTCGATGAACCCACCGCCTCGCTGGACAACAAAAACAGCGCGGCAGTGGTTGAGCTGATCGAGCAGGCTAAGGCTCGCGGGGCGGCGATCGTCGGGATCTTCCACGATGAAACCGTTCGCACCCGTGTAGCAGACAGATTGCACCCGATGGGGACAAACGTATGATTATTAATAACGTCAGGCTGGTGCTGGAAAATGAGGTGGTAGGCGGCTCGATTGAAATTCAGGACGGGGTGATCCGCGCCTTTGCTGAAACCCAGAGCCGTTCACCCGAGGCGATGGACGGCGAAGGGGGCTGGCTGTTGCCGGGACTGATTGAGCTGCATACCGACAATCTGGACAAATTCTTCACCCCGCGCCCGAAGGTCGACTGGCCAGCCCATTCGGCGATGAGCAGCCACGACGCGCTGATGGTCGCCAGCGGCATCACTACGGTGCTGGACGCGGTGGCGATCGGCGACGTGCGCGACGGCGGCGATCGTCTGGAGAACCTGGAGAAGATGATCAACGCCGTGGAAGAGACGCAAAAGCGCGGCCTCAACCGTGCCGAGCATCGCCTTCACCTGCGCTGTGAACTCCCGCACCACACCACGCTGCCGCTGTTTGAAAAACTGGTCGGCCGCGAACCTGTCTCGCTGGTTTCGCTGATGGACCATTCGCCGGGGCAGCGCCAGTTCGCCAACATCGAAAAGTATCGCGAATACTATCAGGGCAAATATTCTCTCAGTGACGCAGAGATGGCGCGCTACGAAAAAGAACAGCTTCAACTTGCGGCTCAGTGGTCGCAGCCGAACCGCCTCTCCATTGCCGCGATATGCCGGGACCGCAATATTGCGTTAGCCAGTCATGACGACGCTACGCACGATCATGTACGCGAATCCCACCAGCTTGGCAGCGTGATCGCCGAATTTCCCACCACGTTTGAGGCAGCTGAAGCCTCCCGCAAACACGGCATGAACGTACTGATGGGCGCACCGAACATCGTGCGCGGCGGTTCGCACTCCGGTAACGTGGCGGCAAGTAAACTCGCCTCGCTCGGCCTGCTGGATATCCTCTCTTCCGACTACTACCCCGCCAGCCTGCTGGATGCGGCATTCCGCGTCGCGGACGACGAAGGCAACAGCTTCACGCTGCCGCAGGCGATTCGCCTGGTGACGAAAAACCCGGCCTCCGCGCTTAATCTTCACGATCGCGGTGAAATTGCCGAGGGGAAACGGGCAGATCTGGTGCTGGCCCACCGTAAAGGTGAACACATCCATATCGACCACGTCTGGCGTCAGGGAAAAAGGGTGTTCTGATGGGAAGACTCATCTGGTTAATGGGGCCGTCCGGCTCCGGTAAAGACAGCCTGTTGTCCGCACTCCGGCAGCGCGAACATTCACAGCTGCTGGTGGCGCATCGCTACATCACCCGCGCGGCCAACGCCGGAAGTGAGAACCATATCGCTCTGAGCGAGCAGGAGTTTTTTATCCGCGCCGGACAAAACCTGCTGGCATTGAGCTGGCATGCGAACGGCTTTTACTACGGCGTCGGCATTGAGATCGACCTCTGGCTGCACGCAGGTTTCGACGTACTGGTCAACGGTTCGCGCGCGCATCTGCCACAGGCCAAAGCCCGGTATGAAGCGGCGCTGCTGCCGGTCTGCCTGCAGGTTTCGCCGGAAGTTCTGCGTAGCCGTCTGCAAAACCGGGGACGAGAAAACGCGCGGGAAATCGAGCAGCGGCTGGAGCGAGCAGCGCGCTACACCCCGTCGGGCTGTCATGTCCTCAATAACGACGGAAGTTTGCTACAGTCAGTCGATAACTTTTTATCGCTTATCCGTCAGAAGGAGAAACAGCATGCCTGACTGCCAGCTTCGCCCCGCCACTGCCGATGACGCGCAGACGGTTTACGCCCTGATCTGCGAGCTTAAGCAGGCAGAGTTCGATCACCAGGCGTTTCATACGGGCTATCTTGCCAATCTGCAGGATCACAACATGCGTTACCAGCTTGCCGAACTGGACGGGCAGGTCATCGGCATGATCGGCCTGCACATGCAGTTTCACCTGCATCACGCGCGCTGGATCGGCGAGATCCAGGAGCTGGTGGTGATGCCGCAGGCGCGCGGGCTAAAGGTGGGCAGTCAGTTGCTCGCCTGGGCGGAAGACGTTGCGCGACAGGCCGGGGCTGAGCTGACTGAACTCTCCACCAGCGTGAAGCGCGTGGACGCGCACCGTTTTTACGTGCGAGAAGGATATACCCAGAGCCATTTCCGATTCACCAAACCGCTGTAGAGGTGCGTTATGAGTCTGACTATCACACTGACAGGAACCGGAGGGGCACAGCTGGTGCCGGTGTTTGGCTGCGATTGCGCGGCGTGTCGCCGGGCGCGCTTGCAGGAAAACTATCGCCGTCGCCCCTGCAGCGCGGTGGTCAAATTCAACGATGCAGTCACCTTGCTGGACGCGGGCATTCCGCACCTGATGGACGACTGGCCCGCGGGCAGCTTTCAGCAGTTTTTGCTCACGCATTATCATATGGATCACGTCCAGGGGCTGTTCCCTTTACGCTGGGGCGTAGGGGCGACGATTCCGGTCTACGGCCCGCCGGACGACGCAGGATGCGATGACCTGTTTAAACATCCGGGGCTGCTGGATTTCAGCCATACGCTGGAGCCGTTTGTGGTATTTGAACTCCAGGGACTGCGGGTTACGCCGCTGCCGCTCAATCATTCAAAACTCACGTTCGGGTATCTGCTGGAATCCGCCCACAGCCGCGTGGCGTGGCTTTCTGATACTGCCGGACTGCCGGAAAAAACGGTGAAATTCCTGCTCAACAACCAGCCGCAGGCGATGATCATCGACTGCAGCCACGAACCGCGCGCTGAAACGCCGCGCAACCATTGTGATTTAAACACCGTGATTGCGCTGAATGAGGTGGTTGGCTGCCCACAGGTGATTCTTACCCACATCAGCCATCAGTTTGACGTGTGGATGATGAATAACCCGCTACCGGAGGGTATTGAAGCGGGATATGACGGAATGGTGCTTGTGCTGGACTAGTTTTGCCGGGTGGCGGCTGCGCCTTACCCGGCCTACGATCCAGGGTTTTGTAGGCCTGCGTAAGCAAAGCGCCACCAGGCTTTAGCCTCGGTCGTAATCTTCTTCCAGCCTGCGCTCGTCATCTTCCAGACGACGCCGATCGTCATCAAGCTGTCGCTGACGCTCATCTAAGCGCTGGCGTCGGTCTTCTAACTGCCGGCGACGATCGTCGTACTGCCGGCCGTCGGTTTGGCGGTCGCGATCGTAACGATCGTTGTCATTACGGCTGCTGGGGTTATAGGCATCGTTGATCGCCTGCTGAATATTACCGATGGCATCATCAATAATGTCGGCGTGAGCCAGTTGGCTGGTGAGTGACAGCAGAGCAAATAACAACGCGGTTGAGTAATGTTTCATAAAGCCAGTCTCGCAGGTGGGCTGGCTTTACGGTAATGAACGACTGGAGCGAGAGGTAGCGGAGGAATCTCAATTCTGCGCCTGTTCAATTGCCGCAATCGCGTCGACTCGCACCTGATGTCTTCCACCCTCAAACTCAGCATCCAGCCAGGCATCGACAATCATTTTTGCCAGCTCCAGCCCGACCACGCGCGAGCCAAATGCCAGCACGTTAGTATTATTATGTTGACGGGAAAGCTGCGCAGAATAGGGTTCGCTACAGACCACCGCGCGAATACCGGGGAATTTATTGGCCGTAATCGAGATCCCAACGCCAGTGCCGCAGATCAAAATACCGCCGTCGACCTCATTATCGAGAATGGACTGTGCAACGGAACTGGCGTAGTGCGGATAGTCCGTTCGTTCAGAAGACCATGCGCCCTTATCTTTCACCTCCACACCACGTGCGTGCAGGTGAGCCAGAATGTCCTCTTTTAGAATAAAACCAATGTGATCGCAGCCGAACGCAATCCTTTTCATGGTGTGCCTCATGTGAGTTAACTTTACAAACATGATGAGTTTTGTGATTTAAGACCGGTAATTTGTGCAATAAACCGCCAAAACCATCGTATTGCTCTGTGTTCTACACGCCTGACTTTCACATTTCAATAGCATCCTGATCGCATAACGCGCTTACCCTGGGAGATATTCTTACCCAGCAATGAGATAATTTCTTGATTTTAAAAGGCATTAAAAAATCACTGAAAACACAAACTTCACGAAAAATAAAACTTTATGAATTTATAAATTTTGTGAAGTTATCAGCATATTTCTCAGGAATGATGTGGTGATATAGTGTCGTCTTCATTGTTAAGGACAAAAGAGAGCGATGAGCCAGCCAGAATTTGAAAAAGAGCTGCCTAATGGCATCGGCCTGGCACCTTACCTGCGCATGAGGCAGGAAGGGATGACGGATAACGAAAGCCGAATTGTTGACTGGTTGCTTCAGCCAGGGAATCTGAGCGGTGCGCCAGCGATTAAAGATGTAGCTGAGACGCTGATGGTCTCGGAAGCCATGATCGTTAAGGTGGCAAAACTGCTCGGTTTTAGCGGTTTTCGTAACCTGCGTGCAGCACTGATTGACTACTTTTCGCAATCTGAACAGGTGCTGCCCGCAGAGCTGGCCTTTGATGAAGCGCCGCAGGATGTGGTTAACAAAGTGTTCAACATTACCCTGCGCACGATTATGGAAGGCCAGTCCATTGTCAATGTGGATGAAATACACCGCGCGGCCCGCTTCTTTGCCCAAGCAAACCAGCGCGATCTGTACGGTGTCGGCGGCTCCAATGCCATTTGTGCCGACATCCAGCACAAGTTTTTACGTATTGGCGTGCGCTGCCAGTCCTATCAGGACGCGCACATCATGATGATGTCTGCCTCACTGCTGAAAGAAGGAGATGTGGTGCTGGTGGTGTCGCACTCCGGGCGCACCAGCGATGTAAAAGCCGCTGTAGAGTTAGCCAAAAAAAACGGCGCGAAAATTATCTGTATTACCCACAGTTATCATTCTCCGATAGCCAAACTTGCAGATTATATTATTTGTTCGCCAGCACCAGAGACCCCTTTATTAGGGCGTAACGCCTCAGCGCGTATATTACAACTCACATTATTAGATGCATTATTTGTTTCCGTTGCACAACAAAATATAGAACAGGCCACATTAAATATGCAAAAAACAGGCGCTATTGTGGATTTCTTTTCTCCTGGCGCACTGAAGTAAACAAAAAGGTTAATCCCGCACCTGCGGGATTAACAAAAATGTACCCTACGTTGAGAACACTGCTATGAATAAATATCTGAAATATTTCAGCGGCACCGTTATGGGCTTAATGTTATCCACCAGCGTATTTGCTGCTGCGGAATATGCGGTGGTATTAAAAACGCTCTCCAATCCATTCTGGGTAGATATGAAGAAAGGGATTGAAGATGAGGCTAAAACCCTGGGGGTGAGCGTTGATATTTTTGCCTCACCATCGGAAGGGGATTTTCAGTCTCAATTACAGCTTTTCGAAGACTTGAGTAACAAGAATTATAAAGGTATTGCTTTCGCCCCTCTCTCCTCGGTAAATCTGGTGATGCCCGTGGCGCGCGCCTGGCAAAAGGGGATTTATCTGGTGAATCTCGATGAGAAAATCGACATGGATAACCTGAAAAAAGCGGGCGGTAACGTGGAAGGTTTCGTCACCACGGATAACGTGGCCGTCGGGGCAAAAGGTGCCGCGTTTATTATTGATAAGCTCGGCGCACAGGGCGGTGAAGTGGCGATTATCGAAGGGAAAGCGGGTAACGCATCGGGCGAAGCACGGCGCAATGGCGCAACCGATGCCTTCAAAAAAGCAAGCCAAATCAAACTTGTTGCCAGCCAGCCTGCAGACTGGGATCGCATTAAAGCCCTGGATGTGGCAACCAACGTTCTGCAACGTAACCCGAATCTCAAAGCGTTCTACTGCGCAAACGACACTATGGCAATGGGCGTAGCGCAGGCTGTAGCAAACGCTGGTAAAACGGGCAATATTCTGGTGGTTGGCACAGACGGTATCCCGGAAGCCCGCAAGATGGTCGATGCCGGGCAAATGACCGCTACCGTCGCACAAAACCCAGCGGATATCGGTGCGACAGGGTTGAAACTGATGGTAGATGCGGCGAAAACCGGAAAGGTGATCCCACTGGAAAAAGCACCTGAATTCAAGCTGGTGGATTCAATTCTCGTAACGAAATAACGCAGACTTTGTGCAGATTGATGCCCTTACCCCATCCTCTCCCACAGGGAGAGGGTGAAAAAATAAGGAGTAAACATGGTCACGCCATATATTTCGATGGCGGGGATCGGCAAATCCTTTGGTCCGGTTCACGCATTAAAATCGGTTGATTTAACGATATTTCCTCACGAGATCCACGCATTATTAGGGGAAAACGGTGCCGGTAAATCAACCTTAATGAAAGTATTGTCGGGAATACATGAACCGACCAAAGGCACTATTACGATTAATGAAACCCATTACGACAAACTCGATCATAAACTAGCCGCCCAGCTGGGCATCGGAATTATTTATCAGGAACTCAGCGTCATTGATGAATTAACGGTGCTGGAGAATTTATATATTGGCCGACATCTGACGAAAAAGGTCTGCGGCGTCACAATTATCGACTGGAAAGAGATGCGCATTCGCGGCGCAATGATGCTCTTACGCGTCGGATTAAAAGTCGATTTAGATGAAAAGGTAGCGAATTTATCCATCAGCCACAAACAGATGCTGGAAATTGCCAAAACCTTAATGCTCAACGCCAGAGTGATCATCATGGATGAACCCACCTCTTCCTTAACCAATAAAGAGGTGGACTATCTGTTTCTGATCATGAATCAGTTGCGAAAAGAAGGCACCGCCATTGTGTATATCTCGCATAAGCTGGCAGAAATTCGTCGGATTTGTGATCGCTACACGGTGATGAAAGACGGCAGCAGCGTCTGCAGCGGCATGGTCAGCGATGTGACAAACGATGACATTGTGCGTCTGATGGTCGGTCGCGAGCTGCAAAACCGCTTTAATGCGATGAAAGAGAGCACCGGCAACATCGAACGCGACACCGTTTTTGAAGTGAAAAACGTCACCAGCCGCGATAAGAAAAAAGTGCGTGATATCTCGTTTAGCGTGAATCGCGGCGAAATCCTCGGTTTCGCAGGGTTAGTCGGCTCCGGCCGGACCGAACTCATGAACTGCCTGTTCGGCGTGGATAAACGCGCGAGCGGCGAAATACGCCTCAATGGCAAAACCATCTCCCCTCGTTCACCGCTGGATGCCCTGAAAAAAGGAATGGCCTACATCACCGAAAGCCGCCGGGAAAACGGCTTTTTCCCCAATTTTTCTATCGCCCAGAATATGGCAGTGAGCCACAGCCTGAAAAATGGCGGCTACAAGGGAGCAATGGGGCTGTTTCGCGAAAGCGAGGAGCAAAAAACTGCCGAAGTACAGCGCCAGTTGCTGGGGCTGAAATGCCATAACGTTGAACAGAACATCACCGAACTCTCCGGCGGTAATCAGCAAAAGGTACTGATTTCCAAATGGCTATGCTGCAACCCGGACGTCATCATTTTTGATGAGCCCACCCGCGGCATTGACGTCGGTGCCAAGGCCGAAATCTACAAGGTGATGCGCCAGTTGGCTGACGAAGGCAAGGTCATCCTGATGGTGTCATCCGAGCTACCTGAAATTATCGCCGTCTGCGACCGCATCGCCGTGTTCTGCGAAGGGCGACTGACGCAAATCCTGACCAATCGCGACGACATGGGCGAAGAGGAGATCATGGCATGGGCATTACCACAAGAGTGAAAGGCAATATGGATGAGAAAAAGCCGTTTAATTTCGCGCTGTTCTGGGACAAGTACGGCACTTTTTTCATCCTCGCGATCATCGTTGCCATCTTTGGCACGCTGTCGTCGGAATACTTTCTGACCACCAATAATATCACGCAGATTTTTGTGCAAAGTTCAGTGACGGTGCTGATTGGAATGGGCGAATTCTTTGCCATCCTGGTCGCAGGTATTGACCTCTCCGTCGGGGCTATCCTTGCGCTTTCCGGTATGGTGACAGCAAAGCTGATGCTGGCTGGCGTCGATCCGTTCCTCGCGGCTCTGATTGGCGGCGTGCTGGTCGGCGGCGCACTGGGGGCGATTAACGGCTGTCTTGTGAACTGGACCGGGCTGCATCCATTTATTATCACCCTTGGCACCAACGCCATTTTCCGTGGCATTACGCTGGTGATCTCCGATGCTAACTCGGTGTACGGCTTCTCATTTGACTTTGTGAACTTCTTTGCCGCCAGCGTATTAGGCGTTCCCGTACCGGTCATTTTCTCGCTCATAGTGGCCGTGATCCTCTGGTTCCTCACAACCCGCATGCGGCTGGGACGCAACATCTACGCGCTGGGAGGCAATAAAAACTCGGCGTTCTACTCCGGTATCGACGTGAAGTTTCACATGCTGGTGGTCTTTATCATTTCTGGTGTGTGTGCCGGGCTGGCGGGCGTGGTCTCCACCGCTCGTCTGGGTGCTGCAGAGCCGTTAGCCGGGATGGGGTTTGAAACCTACGCCATCGCCAGTGCCATCATTGGCGGCACCAGCTTCTTCGGTGGCAAAGGTCGCATCTTCTCAGTCGTGATTGGCGGTCTCATCATCGGCACCATCAATAACGGGCTCAACATTTTACAGGTTCAAACCTATTACCAGCTGGTGGTGATGGGCGGGTTGATTATTGCCGCTGTCGCCCTCGATAGATTGATCAGTAAGTAAGGAATTCACAATGAAAATATCACCCTCCCTGATGTGTATGGATCTACTGAAATTCAAAGAACAGATTGAATTCATTGACCAGCACGCGGATTACTTCCATATCGACATCATGGACGGCCATTTTGTGCCAAACCTGACGCTGTCGCCATTCTTTGTCGGCCAGGTGAAGAAGCTCGCCACCAAACCGCTGGACTGTCATCTGATGGTGACACGTCCGCAGGATTACATTAGCCAGTTGGCACAGGCTGGAGCGGATTTCATCACCCTGCACCCCGAAACGATCAACGGCCAGGCCTTTCGCCTGATAGATGAAATTCGCCGTCATGGCATGAAAGTCGGGCTGATCCTCAATCCAGAAACTCCGGTTGAGGCAATGAAATACTATATTCACAAGGCAGACAAAATTACCGTTATGACCGTCGATCCCGGCTTTGCTGGTCAGCCGTTCATTCCGGAAATGCTGGATAAAATTGCGGAACTGAAAGCCTGGCGCGAACGCGAAGGGTTGAGCTATGAGATTGAGATCGACGGCTCCTGCAATCAGGCTACGTATAAAAAACTGATGGCCGCCGGGGCAGACGTCTTTATCGTCGGGACATCCGGCCTGTTTAACCATGCAGAAAATATCAGTGATGCATGGCAATTGATGGCCGGACAGATCCTGTCGGCAAGAAACGAGGGCGTTCCTCATGCAAAAACAGCCTGATGTTGTCGCCGGAGTGGATATGGGGGCAACCCATATCCGTTTTTGCCTGCAAACAGGCGATGGCACTGTGATCCACTGCGAGAAACAACGAACGTCAGAGGTCATCAGCTCTGGCGTGGTCATTGGCGTCACGGAAATGATTAACGCGCAGTTGCAGCATTTTCAGGTTCGCTGTCGCGGTCTGATGATGGGCTTCCCGGCGCTCGTGGGCAAAGATAAACGCACCATTATCTCTACGCCAAATCTGCCGCTTCAGGCAACAGAACTGTTCGACCTGGCAGGTAAGCTGGAAGATGCGCTGAGCTGCCCGGTAGAGTTTTCCCGCGATGTTAACCTGCAGCTCTCGTTTGACGTCGTGCAGCACAACCTGCAGCATCAACAGGTGCTGGCGGCTTATCTCGGTACGGGTATGGGATTTGCCATCTGGCTGAACGGTGCCCCCTGGACCGGCGCTCATGGCGTAGCAGGCGAACTCGGGCACATTCCACAAGGCGATATGACCCGTCATTGCGGCTGTGGCAACACGGGATGTCTGGAAACCGTCTGCTCCGGCATCGCGCTGAAACGATGGTATGAACAGCAGCCGCGTGAGTATGCGATTGGTGAAATTTTTACCGTCGCGCGTGATGAACCCTTTGTGCAGCAACTGCTGGCTCATGCAGCTCGCGCTATCGCCACCAGCATCAATCTGTTCGACCCGGACGCAGTGATCCTTGGCGGTGGGGTGATGGACATGGACGCCTTCCCGCGCGAAACGCTGATTGCCGGGATAAAACAGCATCTGCGGCGTCCGCTGCCGTATGAGGCTGTGCGCTTTATCACCGCATCGTCATCAGCCTTTAACGGCGCACAGGGCGCGGCGACACTGGCGCGCTGTCAGTTTATGTCATCACCTTGCGCAGCGCCTGCGCCAGCTGTACACGGGTAAACGGCTTACGCAGCTGTTCCACGTCCGGTAGCTGCGGGTTATTCGCCGGACGGAGATCCTGCCCGCTGATCAGCAGCACCGGTAGCTGCGGATGATGGCTGCGCACCTGGTGAATCACTTCGGCACCGCTCAGGCTTCCCGGCAGCATTAAGTCGCTGATAAACATGCCAATGTCTGGCGATATCTCCAGCATCTTCAGCGCCTGCTCACCGCTTTCCGCTTCAAGCGTGAGGTAACCAAGCTGATGAAGTTGCTCGCACAGGGTCTGGCGAACATCGGCTTCATCTTCCAGCACCAGCACCAGTTGCTCGCTTTCAACGGTTGCCGTCGTCGCCAGCGTTTCATCATGAGGAACAACCGAAAGCGCCGAACGTGGCAACTGGAGGCGCACCGTTGTACCCTGGCCCGGCGCACTTTCGATCTCAACGCGTCCACCTGACTGGCGCACAAAACCATACACCATCGACAGCCCTAACCCGCTCCCACTCCCGGTCTGCTTGGTGGTGAAGAACGGCTCAAAAACCTGCGATTTCACCTCCTGTGACATCCCGCTTCCGTGATCGATAACCTCCAGCGCCACCATATCCTCCCGGCGTCCGTCACTGCGGGTCACGCGCTGGTTCCAGGTGCGGATCTTTATCACGCCAGCCTGCCCCTCCATCGCGTCGCGGGCATTCATCACCAGGTTAATAATGGCGTTTTCCAGCTGGCTGACGTCAATCCACGCAGGCCATGCGGGAGATTGCGCTTCAATTTCCAGCGTGATGGTGGCAGGTAAGGAATGGCGCATTAGCTCGCTGAGATTTTCCAGCAGCGGTTTCAGCTCCACCGCATGCGGATGCAGAGACTGCTTACGGGAGAAGGCCAGCAGACGCTGGGTCAACATGGCTCCGCGCTCAGCCGCTTTCAGCGCGCGGGTGATGCGCGGCGCATCCGGGGAGTCCGGATCGGTCAGTTCCAGGCTGCCGATAATCACCGCCAGCAGGTTGTTGAAATCATGCGCCAGCCCGCCCGTCAGTTGCCCGACGGCCTTCATCTTCTGGCTATGTAACAGCGCCTCTTCCAGTCCCTGACGCTCGATGCGGTCAATCTCCATCTGCGAAGTCTTTTCTTTCAGCAGCCGCGTGGTGTGCTCAAGCGATGCGGTATTGCGGGCAAAAACGTTAAACGCACGCGCCAGTTCACCCAGCTCGTCGCGCCGCTGCAATGCGGGCACCGACACATCCGGCTCCCCGTGAGCCAGCCGCGACATCGCGCGTGAAATGGCCGTCAGGTTGGAGCCAAGGTTGCGGTAGATATACCAGCAGGCGCAGCCGGTGATGATCAGCGCCAGTACCGCGAACACGCTGATAAACACGCTGATCGAGCGCAGTTCCTGATGACTCTGGTCAGTACGCAACGTGGAGGCCCGCGCTACCTGTTCCACATACTGATTGATATCGCTGTTGAGTATCGCCACCAGCGCTTTGATGTGAAACATATACCAGCTGATAGAGAGATCGCTCTCTTCCAGCAGCTTCGACAGCGGAGCGAGTTTGCGCAGCTCGTCGTTAAAATCGGGCAGAACAAAATCCACCACCGGTTGCGTCGCACGGCGGGGCAACGTCGCCGTCACCGTATCCAGTTGCTGCACCGTAGCGCGCGGCGAAGGGGTTCCGATAGCGGCAACGATCAGTCGATCCATTTCCATAAGCTGCCGCGCATCCGGCACGTTGCTGCCGTAACGACGGTTGATATCCTGCAGATGGCGCAGATAGCTCTGGCTCTGGTAGAGCGAGCTGAGCAGCGCGTTACGCTCCAGATGGCGTCGCTGCCCGCGCTCCAGCATCCCCGTCACGCTTTGCTGTAATTCATTACTGCGACGAATAATTCTCGCCACCAGCGCCGGTTCCTGCTGTGCCAGAGGCGCATCGGCAAGCTGCTCCAGCGAATGCCGCAGTGCCGTTTGAGACTGTTTCAGCCTGTCCGCTTCGCCTTTGTACTCCAGCGCCCCCACGACCTGAGAAAGCCGCACCGCCGCCGTCGCCACGTTCGCCGTGTCACGCGCAAGGTTCATGCTGCCGGTCATGTCATCCAGCGTTTGCTGCTGCACCTGCTCCTGAATCTGGCTGGCATGGCGAAAGCCGAGCACCGCCACGCCGCTCACCATCAGCGTTACGGCGACCACCAGCAGATTGAAAATCAGCAGGCGGCCTCGGGCGCTGGCGAAGAACGGGGGACGTGGGGACATGTATTCGGGCTCCTCTGCGGTTTGGTGCCCTCACCCTGGCCCTCTCCCACAGGGAGAGGGAAAAGAGAAATGTGACGGCGATTAACTATTCATAACTATGACAAATATGAACGGCTTCTGACATTTTGCATTTACGCACCTGTGATGAAGTGCAGATATCGACATTCACAGGAGATCCGCCATGAGCAGAACCCCGGTATTAGAGATGCGCAGCATTGCCAAAACGTTTGGCAATTTCCACGCGCTCAAGGGTGTGGATTTGACGGTCTTCCCCGGTGAGATCCACGCGCTGATGGGGGAAAACGGTGCGGGAAAAAGCACGCTGATGAAGATCCTCGCGGGGGCCTATACCGCCACCGGGGGCGAAATCCTGATCGACGGCCAGCCGTTTCATATCAGAGGGCCAAAAGACGCCCTGGCCGCAGGCATTACTTTGATTTATCAGGAGATGCAGCTCGCGCCCAATCTGACCGTCGCCGAAAATATCTTCCTCGGCAGTGAGCTGTCACGCGGCGGGCTGGTGCAACGCAAAGAGATGGCCGCCCAGGCGCAGGCGGTAATCGACCGCCTCGGCGCGCAGTTTAACGCCACCGATCTGGTGATGAAGCTGACCATCGCCGAGCAGCAGCAGGTGGAAATCGCCCGCGCGCTGCACCGCAACAGCCGCATTCTGGTGATGGATGAACCCACCGCCGCCCTCTCCTCGCGGGAAACGCATCGTCTGTTCGAACTGATTTTGCGCCTGCGCGATGAAGGCATGGCGATTATCTACATCAGCCACCGCATGGCGGAAGTTTATGAACTTTCTGACCGCGTCAGCGTTCTGCGCGACGGGCAATACGTCGGCAGCCTGACGCGCGACAAACTGAACGCGTCAGAGCTGGTGCGCATGATGGTTGGTCGACCGCTCAGCGACCTGTTCAACAAAGAGCGTGATATCCCGCTCGGCAGCCCGCGCCTCAATGTGCATCACCTCACCGATGGCAAAAAAGTATTGCCCTGCAGTTTGCAGGTGCGTTCCGGCGAAATCGTCGGGCTGGCGGGGCTGGTCGGGGCCGGACGCTCCGAGCTGGCGCAGCTGATCTTCGGCGTGCGCAAAGCCACGGGCGGCATGATCGAGGTCGACGGCGAACCGGTGGTGATCCACTCCCCGCGCGCGGCCATCGAAAACGGCATCGGTTTTCTCACCGAGAACCGCAAGGAGCAGGGGCTGTTTCTGGAACTGGCGGCGCAGGAGAACATCACCATGGCGACGCTGGAGCGCGACGCCACCTTCGGCATGCTTAACCGTAAAAAAGCGCAGTCGATTTCCGATGACGCCATCGCCCTGCTCAACATTCGCGTGCCGCATTCTCAGGTGCGCGCGGGCGGACTCTCCGGCGGCAACCAGCAAAAACTGCTGATCTCCCGCTGGGTGGCGATCGGCCCGCGCATTCTGATTCTGGACGAACCTACGCGCGGCGTGGACGTCGGCGCGAAAAGCGAGATCTACCGCATCATGAACCAGATGGCGCGCAAAGGCGTGGCGATTTTGATGATCTCCAGCGAGCTGCCGGAAGTGGTGGGCATGAGCGACCGGGTGTACGTGATGCGGGAAGGCAGCATCGCGGGCGAACTGCATGGGCGCGACATCTCTCAGGAAAACATTATGACGCTGGCAACCGGCGTGAACGACACTCATCATCAGGCGGTGCAATCATGACAACTCCAACCCATCCGCAGCAGGTGGCGAAATCCGCCTCCGCCAAAAAAATGCTGATGAGCGATCTGATGCAAACGGTCGGCATTTTACCGATTTTGATCCTGATTGTGGCCGTATTTGGCTTTATCGCCCCTAACTTCTTCACCGAGAGCAATCTGCTCAACATTACCCGTCAGGCGTCGATCAACATCGTGCTGGCGGCGGGGATGACCTTCATCATTTTAACCGGCGGGATTGACCTCTCCGTGGGCTCGATTCTGGGTACCACGGCGGTGGCGGCGATGGTGGTGTCGCTTATCCCGGAATTCGCGATGCTCTCCATTCCGGCCGCGCTGATGCTCGGCATGGTGCTGGGGCTGTTCAACGGCGCGCTGGTCGCCTTTGCCGGGCTGCCGCCGTTTATCGTCACCCTCGGCACCTATACGGCGCTGCGCGGCGCGGCATATCTGCTGGCAGACGGGACCACGGTGATCAACTCCAGTATCAGCTTCGAGTGGATCGGCAATAACTATCTCGGCCCCGTGCCGTGGCTGGTGGTGATCGCCCTTGCGGTGATCGTGATTTGTTGGTTCATTCTGCGCCGCACCACGCTGGGCGTTCATATCTACGCGGTCGGCGGCAACATGCAGGCGGCACGCTTAACCGGCATCAAGGTCTGGCTGGTGCTGTTGTTTGTGTATGGCATGAGCGGCCTGCTCTCAGGCTTAGGCGGCGTGATGAGCGCCTCGCGTCTCTACAGTGCCAACGGCAATTTAGGCATGGGTTATGAGCTGGATGCGATTGCGGCGGTGATCCTCGGCGGCACCAGCTTCGTCGGCGGGATCGGCACGATCACCGGCACGCTGGTCGGCGCATTGATCATCGCCACCCTTAACAACGGCATGACGCTGATGGGCGTCTCCTACTTCTGGCAGCTGGTGATCAAAGGGGCGGTGATCATCATAGCGGTGCTGATCGACAAATACCGTACCCGACACCACCAAAGTGCATAACAACAAAACCCTACGAGTGAGGAAATACAGCATGAGATTAAAGCCCTTAGTGACCGCGCTCTGTGCTGGCGCGCTGCTGGCCGCAACGCCGTTTGCGCAGGCAAAAGATCTGAAATCCATCGGCGTGACGGTGGGTGACCTGGCTAACCCGTTCTTCGTGCAGATCACCAAAGGTGCCGAGCTGGAAGCGCGCAAGCTGGCGGGCGATAACGTCAAGGTGACGCTGGTCTCCAGCGGTTACGATCTGGGTCAACAGGTGGCGCAGATCGACAACTTTATTGCCGCTAAGGTCGACATGATCATCCTCAACGCGGCAGATTCCAAAGGGATCGGCCCGGCGGTGAAACGCGCGAAAGAGGCGGGGATCGTCGTCGTTGCGGTTGACGTGGCGGCGGAAGGGGCCGATGCGACCATCACCTCCGATAACACCCAGGCAGGCGAGATGGCCTGTAAGTACATTACCGACCGCCTGAAAGGCAAAGGCAACGTGGTGATCATCAACGGACCGCCGGTCTCTGCGGTTCAAAACCGCGTGGAAGGCTGTCAGACCGAGTTCAAACGCCACCCGGATATCAAAGTGCTCTCGGACAACCAGAACGCGAAAGGCAGCCGTGAAGGCGGTCTGGAAGTGATGACCTCCCTGCTGGCGGCGAATCCGAAGATCGACGGCGTGTTCGCGATTAACGATCCGACGGCGATCGGTGCCGATCTGGCGGCGAAACAGGCGCAACGTAATGAGTTCTTTATCGTTGGCGTGGATGGTTCCCCGGATGGTGAAGAAGCGCTGAAGCGGGAAAACTCCCTGTTTGTGGCGACCCCGGCGCAAGATCCGCAGGTGATGGCGGCAAAAGCGGTGGAGATTGGCTATGACATTCTCCAGGGCAAACCTGCACCAAAAGAGCCTGTGCTGATCCCGGTGACGATGATCGATAAAAAGAACGTCGGCACGTATAAGGGGTGGACGGTTAAGTAATCCCCTCACCCTAACCCTCTCCCCCAAAGGGAGAGGGAACGATTACACCCTCTCCCTTTGGGGGAGAGGGCTGGGGTGAGGGGTACATTTTGCACATAATCGAAGGAGTCCCCATGAAACGCTCCGAAATTAACGAAATCCTCGGCCACACGCGGCAATTCTTTTCCATGCATGATGTGCATCTCCCACCGTTTGCCAGCTTTCCGCCAACAAAATGGCAGCAGCTTGACCCGGCCGCATGGCAGGAAGTGTTCGACCTCAGGCTCGGCTGGGACGTGACGGCATTTGGTGGCAACAACTTCGCTGCAGAGGGCCTGACGCTGTTTACTCTGCGCAACGGGTCCCCCAACGGCGTGCCCTATGAAAAGTGCTATGCCGAAAAAATCATGCATGTGCGCGACGGCCAGGTGACGCCGATGCATTTTCACTGGCGTAAACGGGAAGACATCATCAACCGTGGCGGTGGAAACCTCATCATTGAGTTATGGAATGCCGGCGCGCATGAAGAGACCGAGAACACTGACGTGACGGTCACGATCGACGGCTGCCGTCAGACCCACGCGCCCGGCAGCCAGCTACGCCTCACACCAGGGGAAAGCATCTGCCTGACGCCCGGTCTGTACCACAGCTTCTGGGGGGAACGCGGCTTTGGCGACGTGCTGGTGGGCGAAGTCTCATCCGTTAACGACGACGAACACGACAACCACTTTTTGCAGCCCATCGCCCGCTATAACAACATTGAAGAAGACGAACCGGCGGTGCTGGTGTTGTGCAACGAGTACAACCTGTTTCGGATATAAGGAGTGAATGATGCCACTGATTTCTCTTGCCGATGGTCTTGCGCACGCCAGGGAGCATCGCTATGCGCTGGGTGCGTTTAATGTGCTCGACTCCCATTTCCTGCGCGCGCTGTTTGCCGCCGCGAAGCAGGAACGCTCGCCGTTTATCATCAATATTGCCGAAGTGCATTTTAAGTACGTGTCGCTGGATTCGCTTGTGGAAGCGGTCAAGTTCGAAGCCGCCCGTCACGCTATTCCCGTGGTGCTGAATCTCGATCACGGGCTGCACTTTGAAGCGGTAGTGCGCGCCCTGCGCTTAGGATTCAGCTCCGTGATGTTCGATGGTTCCACGTTGAGCTATGAGGAAAACGTTCGCCAGACGCGGGAAGTGGTGAAGATGTGCCACGCGGTGGGCGTGTCGGTGGAGGCGGAACTGGGCGCGGTTGGCGGTGACGAAGGCGGCGCGCTGTATGGGCATGCGGATGAAGCGTTCTTTACCGACCCACAACTGGCGCGCGAGTTTGTCGATTTAACCGGCATCGACGCGCTGGCGGTTGCTATTGGCAATGCACACGGCAAATACAAAGGCGAGCCAAAACTGGATTTTCCACGCCTGGATGCCATTCGCCAGCAGACGGGGCTACCGCTGGTGTTACATGGCGGCTCCGGCATTAGCGATGCCGATTTCCGCCGCGCCATCGAGCTGGGCATTCATAAAATCAACTTCTATACCGGCATGTCGCAGGCCGCGCTCGCTGCCGTTGAACAGCGCATGGCGAACCGCCAGCCGCTGTACGATGAGTTTGCTGAACTGTTGCTGGGTATAGAAGAGGCCATTACCGATACGGTCGCCGAACAGATGCGCATTTTTGGCAGCGCGGGGCAGGCATAATGGAACGCAAAGGGATCATCGCCGCAGGCAACATGCTGGTGGATCACGTCCACCAGATTGTGCAATGGCCGGAGCGCGGCTGGCTGGCGGAAATCACCCACAGCGAACGCTCTACCGGCGGCGCACCGCTGAACGTTCTGCTGACGCTGGCGAAAATGCACGTCGGCCTGCCGTTGCAGGCGGTGGGGTTGATTGGTGAAGATGGCGACGGGGATTACATTCTGGCGATGCTCGATCAATACCACGTCAACCGCCAGCGCGTGCAGCGCACCACCTTTGCGCCAACCTCCATGTCGCAGGTGATGACCGACCCGAGCGGACAGCGCACCTTCTTTCACTCTCCGGGAGCCAACCGCCTGCTGGATCTCCCTGCCTTTGACCGACTCGACGGCGCGATGAAGATCTTCCATTTAGGCTACCTGCTGCTGCTCGACAGCCTGGATATGCCGGACGATGAATTCGGCACGCGCAGCGCGCGGTTACTGGCGCAGATGCGCGACCAGGGATACGAAACCTCGCTCGATCTGGTCTCCCGCAAGGGCGATCCACGCTATCAGCCGCTGGTGCTCCCTGCCCTGCGTCATCTCGATTATCTGGTGATTAATGAACTGGAAGCCGGGGAGTTTAGCGGGCTGGAGATGCGCGACAGCAACGATGCCCCGCACATCCCCCATATCGCTGAAGCCGCCTCACAGCTGCTGGCGGCGGGCGTCCGGCAGCGCGTGGTGATCCACTGTCCGGAAGGTGCATGGGGCGAAGCGCCAGGTGAAGAAGGCCGCTGGCTTCCTTCCTGGATGCTGGAGCAGGAGGAGATTATCGGCAGCGTTGGCGCGGGCGATGCGTTTTGCGCGGGGTTTTTATACGGCTGCCATGAATCACTGCCGCTGGCGGAGAGCATTTATCTGGCGCACGCCTGTGCGCGGGCAAGCCTGCTGGCCGCCAATGCCATTGATGGCGCGAAAACGCTGGCAGAGCTGCAGCTTTTTATCAAAGAGAATACTTAGGCAGCCTTGTCGCTGTGAGAGACATCGGTGGCAAAAACGTATCCAAGCCCACGTATGGTCTTAATCAGCGCGGGCTGGTGCGGATTCGCCTCGATTTTTCGGCGCAGGCGCATAATCAACACATCAATGGTGCGGTCAAACACTTCAGCACTTTCGCTGTGGGTCAGTTCCAGAAGCTGCTCGCGGCTCAGCACCCGGCGGGCGTTTTGTGTCAGCGCCAGCAGCAACCCGTACTCGCCCTGCGTTAACGGCACGGTGTTACGCTGCGGATCGCTCAGCTCACAGCGGGTGGTATCCAGCGTCCAGCCGTTAAAAGCAATACCCGCCACGCGTGGCGCGGTTATTTCCGCCGCCAGCGCTCCGGTGCGACGCAGCACGGCTTTGACGCGAGCAACCACCACGCGCGGGTTGAACGGCTTGCCGATATAGTCGTCGGCCCCCATCTCCAGCCCCACGACCACGTCTGATTCACTTCCCAGCCCTGTCAGCATCACCACCGGCAGCTCCGGACGTTGTCGTTGCACCTGCAGCAATATCTGTAGCCCGTTGATATCCGGCAGCATCATGTCCAGCAGTACCAGAGCGATACCCGGTTCCTGCTGAACCAGGTTCAGGGCATCCTGACCGTTATGGCAGACGAGCACGGTAAAGACGTGCTCGTTGAGCACATCCTTCAGCAGCTCGCAGACTGCGGTATCGTCATCAACCACCAGAATCGCCGGTTTCATCGCATGCTTCCGTCAGGGGATTATGTTAAGTCTGAACCATTCTGCCGTCGGCTCCAGCCAAAGTGGTTTTTACGTAACGGAATTTCAACCCATGTCACATCCACTGCCCTTTCGACACGTCAATTTTGACGATTGCCTGCTTTTCGTCAGGGTTTTGAGCGCATATCGGCCGTAAAGTCTGGAGATACCCACACTAAAAACATGGCATAGAAGCTGCATAGTGGGTGCGAAAGCGTTTATTAACTGGAGCAGACTGATGAAAAAAGTCGTCACGGTTTGCCCTTATTGTGCCTCAGGTTGCAAGATCCACCTGGTGGTCGATAACGGCAAAATCGTCCGGGCGGAGGCAGCACAGGGGAAAACCAACCAGGGTACGCTGTGCCTGAAAGGGTACTACGGCTGGGATTTTATTAACGATACCCAAATCCTCACCCCTCGCCTGAAAACCCCTATGATCCGCCGCGAGCGCGGAGGAAAACTGGAATCCGTCTCCTGGAACGAGGCGCTGGATTACGTCGCCACGCGCCTGAGCGCCATCAAAGCCAAATATGGCCCGGATGCGATTCAGACGACCGGTTCCTCACGCGGGACGGGAAACGAAACCAACTATGTGATGCAAAAGTTCGCGCGCGCCGTTATTGGTACCAATAACGTCGACTGCTGCGCTCGCGTCTGACACGGCCCTTCGGTTGCAGGTCTGCACCAGTCGGTCGGTAACGGCGCAATGAGTAATGCCATCAACGAGATAGATAATACCGATCTCGTCTTTATATTCGGCTATAACCCGGCGGATTCACACCCTATCGTCGCGAATCACGTGATTAACGCGAAACGCAACGGGGCGAAAATCATCGTCTGCGATCCGCGCAAAATCGAAACCGCGCGCATTGCGGATATGCACATTGCATTGAAAAACGGCTCGAACATCGCGCTGTTGAATGCGATGGGGCACGTCATTATCGAAGAGAACCTGCACGACCAGGCATTTGTCGCCGCCCGCACGGAAGGCTTTGACGAGTATCGGAAAATTGTCGAGGGCTATACGCCTGAATCCGTTGAAGCGATTACCGGCGTGAGCGCGCAGGAGATCCGCCAGGCGGCACGGATGTATGCCGGGGCGAAAACCGCCGCCATCCTGTGGGGCATGGGCGTGACCCAGTTCTACCAGGGCGTGGAAACCGTGCGCTCACTTACCAGCCTCGCCATGCTAACCGGAAATCTGGGCAAGGCGCATGTGGGTGTGAACCCGGTGCGTGGCCAGAACAATGTGCAGGGTGCCTGCGATATGGGTGCGCTACCGGACACCTATCCGGGCTACCAGTACGTCAAGTTCCCGGAAAACCGCGAGAAGTTTGCGAAGGCCTGGGGCGTGGAGAGCCTGCCGGAACACACCGGGTATCGCATCAGCGAGCTGCCGCACCGTGCGGCGCACGGCGAAGTACGGGCGGCCTACATCATGGGTGAAGATCCGCTCCAGACCGACGCCGAGCTGTCTGCGGTGCGCAAAGGGTTTGAGGATCTGGAACTGGTGATTGTGCAGGATATCTTCATGACCAAAACCGCAGCGGCGGCGGATGTGATTTTACCGTCGACATCATGGGGCGAGCACGAAGGTGTCTACACGGCGGCAGATCGCGGCTTCCAGCGCTTCTTTAAAGCGGTTGAGCCAAAGTGGGACCTGAAAACCGACTGGCAGATCATCAGTGAAATCGCCACCCGCATGGGCTACCCGATGCACTACAACAACACCCAGGAGATCTGGGACGAGTTGCGGCATCTGTGCCCGGACTTTTACGGCGCAACCTATGAAAAAATGGGAGAACTGGGGTATATCCAGTGGCCGTGCCGCGATGAGTCCGGTGCCGATCAGGGCACGTCATACCTCTTTAAAGAGAGATTCGACACCCCGAACGGGCTGGCGCAGTTCTTCACCTGCGACTGGGTCGCGCCGATCGACAAACTCACCGACGAGTATCCGATGGTGCTCTCCACCGTGCGTGAAGTGGGTCACTACTCCTGCCGTTCGATGACCGGTAACTGCGCGGCGCTGGCGGCGCTGGCAGATGAACCAGGCTACGCGCAAATCAACACCGCCGACGCGGAACGTCTTGGCATTGAGGATGAAGCGCTGGTGTGGGTGAACTCGCGTAAGGGCCGGATCATCACCCGTGCGCAGGTCAGCGATCGTCCGAACAAAGGGGCGGTCTATATGACCTACCAGTGGTGGATTGGTGCCTGTAACGAGCTGGTGACGGAGAATTTAAGCCCGATAACCAAAACGCCGGAGTACAAATACTGCGCCGTAAACGTCGAGCCGATTGCCGATCAGCACGCTGCGGAACAGTATGTGATCGATGAATATAACAAGCTGAAAGCCCGCCTGCGTGAGAGCGCTATGGGTTGAAGCCGTTAATTAATCAGTGAATAAAGGGAGTGATATATTCGCTCCCTTTTTATTTCCGCTTAAAACATTAAAAATATCAATTATTATTCTGGATAAGCGGCTCGCAGAAATAATGTAATTTACGCAGAACAGAATTACATCTTTGCATTTTAATTCAGAAGGATAAGATATGCGGCGGGTGCTTAAGACTTTCTGTCTTGAGCATTGTTGAGGGACAGAAAAGTGGAAAGCCCCGGGAAATTTGCATTTACCCGAGGCTACCCCTCAACTCCAAACAGGTTGAGAGTAGCCTCTTATTCTTTCGTAAGCAAGGAGTAAAAGGCATGACGCCATTAAAAACTGTGTTAGGCATTGTTTTTATTATCTGTCTAACCATAGTGATATTTACCTTTATTACTCGCGGCAAGCTGTGCGAGTTTTCAATAAAGAGTGAACATCAGGAGGTGGCGGCGAAATTAGCCTGCATCGCGGGCTAACCTCTACGGGCGGAATGACAGTTCCGCCCGGCTTGCAGGATGCTGAGGTCTTAATGCACCCGTTTTTTTCTTCCGCCACCGCGATTATACTTCGCGGCATGTACCCAGATGATAAGAATCCATGAAACCATTTTTGTTGTTGTTATTACTTTTTACGTCACTTACCCGTGCCGACGAGATTGGCAACCAGTACAAAGAGCAGGCTGAAGCAGGCGATGCTCGCGCGCAGTATTATCTTGCCGATACGTACCTCAGTTCTGGCGACAGCCAAAAAGCCGCACAGTGGGCGGAGAAAGCGGCAAAAGGGGGCGATGTCGATGCGATGGGTTTACTGTCCCAAATCCAGTTTATACAGGGCGATTACGCTCAGGCCAAAGCGCTGGCGCAGCAGGCCACCATCGCAGGCAGCAAACGCGGAGCGATTATGCTGGCACGTGTTCTCGTTAATACGCAGGCGGGCAAAACCGACTATCCGCAGGCCATCAAACTGCTGCAGACGGCGACCGGGGATCTCGACAACGATTCCGCAGTAGACGCGCAGATGCTGCTGGGGCTGATTTACGCCAACGGCGTTGAAGTGGCGCAGGATGACGTAAAAGCGGCATCGTGGTTCAAGCGCAGCTCGTCTCTCTCACGGACCGGTTATGCAGAATACTGGGCCGGGATGCTGTTCCAGCAGGGTGAGAAAGGCTTTATCGCACCGAATAAACAGAAAGCGCTGTACTGGTTGAACCTGAGCTGTACGGAAGGGTTTGATACGGGATGTGAAGAGTTTGATGCGTTGAGCGGGGAGTAAAGTGCCGGGTGGCGGCTTCGCCTTACCCGGCCTACAAACCCCGTAGGCCCGGTAAGCGCAGCGCCACCGGGCTTAGGATGTTACTGATCGGCCGTCTTATCAAAACGACCCAGCACCTCACGTTCATACGCCAGCGCTTTTTTACGGTCGAACTTGTGTTCCCACTTGGCGATAACCAGCACCGCCAGGGCGTTACCCACCACATTCAGCGCCGTACGCGCCATGTCGAGGATACGGTCAACACCGGCGATAAACGCCAGACCTTCCAGTGGAATACCGACGCTGCCGAGCGTCGCCAGCAGTACCACGAAGGAGACGCCCGGCACGCCAGCGATACCTTTTGAGGTCACCATCAGGGTCAGCACCAGTACGATTTCCTGCCACAGCGACAGGTCAATGCCGTACAGCTGAGCAATAAAGATGGCGGCAATACTCTGGTATAGCGTCGAGCCATCCAGGTTAAAGGAGTAGCCGGTTGGCACCACGAAGCTGGTAATTGACGCCGGTGCACCGTAGGCTTCCATCTTCTCGATAATACGCGGCAGCACACTTTCAGAGCTTGCCGTGGAGTACGCCAGAATCAGTTCGTCTTTCAGGATGCGAATCAAAATCCAGATGCTCAACCCGCACAGGCGCGCCACAATGCCCAGCACGACCAGCGCGAAGAAGAGGATCGCGAAATGCACCAGGATCACCAGCTTCGCCAGCGGCCACAGGGAGGCAAAACCGAAGTTCGCGACCGTCACGGCGATCAGCGCAAACACCCCGACCGGCGCATAGCGCATTACCATGTGCGTGACTTTGAACATGGTTTCAGAGATAGAACGGAAAACGGTCACCAGCGGCTCACGGTGCGTTGCGGGCAGAGAAGAAAGCCCCAGACCAAACAGCACCGAGAAGAAGATGATTGGCAGCATCTCGCCCTTCGCCATGGATGCCACGATGTTGGTCGGCACCAGCGACAGGATAGTCCCCATCAGACCGTGCGCATGGCTCTGCACGTCAGCCGTTGTGCTTTGGTATTTCGAAATATCCACCGTTGCCAGCTGCGACATATCAATACCAGACCCCGGCTGGAACACGTTCGCCAGAGTAATGCCGAGAACGATCGCAACCGTAGTGATCACTTCGAAATAGATAATGGTTTTTGCACCGATACGGCCTAGCTGCTTCGCATCACCCACACCGGCAATACCCACTACCAGCGTCGAGATCACAATCGGCACCACAATCATCTTGATCAGATGAATAAAGATATCGCCTGCCGGAGAGAGCAGGTTCGCAATCAGCCACTCGCGGCTGTCGCTGTGATAATGGAGATAACTGCCCAGCAAGATGCCCAGCACAAGGGCCAGCAAGATTTGCCAGGCCAGGCTGACTTTCAAATTTTTCATAGAAACTGACTTCCTCAATGAAATCCCCACACCACAAAACTGCATGAATATGGAGACATACTGAAAGGGTATGAATTGTGTTGCGTTGGTTTATGGGATTTTTTAACGCGGCGTATGAGTATCATTTGCACGGCATGCTGCGCAAGCCTTATAGAACGAGGCTTTTCACTGCAAAAAGGGAAGATGACGTGAATTTGTAATAATTCTTATAAATAACCTTTTGTTATAAAAACGCTTTTTTCCTGATAAATGTGAATAATCGTCAACATAAATTATTTCCCTTCAAAGTTTCATTCGCTCATTTTTCATACTATTCAAACAATGCGTGATCTGCCGCCCAAATAATAAACAAAGCTGGCAAAGCCCCTACAATTAACGTTTTTGCGACATATTATTAACATCTTACAAGGAGAAAAAAAGCCATGAGCCAAATCCACAAACACGACATTCCCGCAAACATTGCGGACCGCTGCCTGATCAACCCGGAGCAATACCACGAGAAGTATCAGCAATCTATCGCCAGCCCGGACGCCTTCTGGGGCGAGCAAGGACATATCCTTGACTGGATCACACCGTATCAGAAGGTAAAGAACACCTCCTTTGCGCCGGGTAACGTCTCCATTAAATGGTATGAAGACGGTACGCTGAACCTCGCCGCAAACTGTCTGGACCGCCATCTTGCCGAACGCGGCGATGAAACGGCCATCATCTGGGAAGGCGACGATGCTTCGCAGAGCAAACATATCACCTATAAAGAGCTGCACCGCGACGTGTGCCGCTTCGCCAATGTGCTTCTGGAAAGGGGCATTAAAAAAGGCGACGTGGTCGCTATCTATATGCCGATGGTACCGGAAGCGGCGGTGGCCATGCTGGCCTGCGCGCGCATCGGTGCTATTCACTCCGTTATTTTCGGCGGCTTCTCGCCGGAAGCGGTTGCCGGGCGTATTGTCGACTCTAACTCTAAGCTGGTGATCACCGCCGATGAAGGTGTGCGCGCCGGGCGTGGAATTCCGCTGAAGAAAAACGTCGACGAAGCGCTGAAAAACCCGAACGTGAAAACCATCAGCAATGTTATCGTCCTGAAGCGTACCGGCGGCAAGATCGACTGGACCGAGGGGCGTGACCTGTGGTGGAGCGACCTGATCGAGAAAGCAAGCGATCAGCACCAGCCAGAAGAGATGAACGCAGAAGATCCGCTGTTTATCCTCTACACCTCCGGCTCCACCGGCAAACCGAAAGGTGTGCTGCACACCACCGGTGGCTATCTGGTCTATGCGGCCACCACCTTCAAATATGTGTTCGACTACCATCCGGGCGACATCTACTGGTGTACCGCCGACGTGGGCTGGGTCACCGGACACAGCTACCTGCTGTATGGCCCGCTGGCCTGCGGCGCAACCACGCTGATGTTTGAAGGCGTGCCGAACTGGCCAACCCCGGCGCGTATGTGCCAGGTGGTCGACAAACACAAGGTCAACATTCTCTACACCGCACCAACGGCAATCCGCGCATTAATGGCGGAAGGCGATAAGGCTATCGAGGGTACTGACCGCTCTTCCCTGCGCATCCTCGGCTCCGTGGGCGAGCCAATCAACCCGGAAGCCTGGGAGTGGTACTGGAAGAAGATCGGCAACGAAAAATGCCCGGTAATGGACACCTGGTGGCAAACCGAAACCGGCGGCTTCATGATCACCCCGATGCCGGGTGCCACGCAGTTGAAAGCGGGTTCCGCAACCCGTCCATTCTTCGGCGTACAGCCCGCGCTGGTGGATAACGAAGGTAATCCGCTGGAAGGTGCCACTGAAGGCAACCTGGTGATTGTCGATTCCTGGCCGGGTCAGGCGCGCACGCTGTTTGGCGACCACGAGCGCTTTGAGCAGACCTACTTCTCGACCTTTAAAAACATGTACTTCAGCGGCGACGGCGCGCGTCGTGATGAAGACGGTTATTACTGGATCACCGGACGCGTGGACGACGTGCTGAACGTCTCCGGTCACCGTCTGGGTACGGCAGAGATTGAATCCGCGCTGGTATCGCATCCGAAAATCGCTGAGGCCGCGGTTGTCGGTATTCCACACAACATTAAAGGCCAGGCAATTTACGCCTATGTGACGCTAAACCACGGTGAAGAGCCGTCGCCAGCGCTGTATGCCGAGGTGCGAAACTGGGTACGTAAAGAGATTGGCCCGCTAGCCACGCCGGATGTGCTGCACTGGACCGACTCGCTGCCGAAAACCCGCTCCGGCAAAATTATGCGCCGTATCTTGCGCAAAATCGCGGCAGGTGACACCAGCAACCTCGGTGATACCTCGACGCTCGCCGATCCGGGTGTGGTGGAAAAACTGCTCGAAGAGAAGCAGGCCATCGCGATGCCTTCATAATTTTTTCTCCCTCTCCCGGAGGGAGAGGGCCGGGGTGAGGGCATCAGACCGCACCTTCCCCCCTCATCCTACCCTCTCCCTCCGGGAGAGGGGATAAAAACAAACCTACCTTACCTCTGGAGATTTCTGTGATGAATAACGATATTTGTCAGCAGATAGAGAATAGTGCGCACTACAGGGAACTCGTCGATAAACGGCAACGGTTTGCCTTCTTTCTTTCCATCATCATGCTGATTATCTACGTCGGCTTTATTCTGCTGATCGCCTTTGCCCCGCACTGGCTTGGTACGCCGCTGCATGCGGGCACCAGCGTCACGCGCGGTATTCCGATTGGTATCGGCGTGATTGTGATTTCGTTTGTGTTGACCGGCGTCTACGTCTGGCGTGCTAACGGTGAATTTGATCGTCTTAATAAAGCTGTCCTGCGCGAGGTTAAAGCATCATGAAGCGAGTCCTGACGGCGCTTGCCGCCACACTTCCCTTTGCTGCCCACGCAGCGGATGCCCTTACCGGCGACGTACAGCGCCAGCCCACCAACTGGCAGGCGATCATCATGTTCCTGATTTTCGTGGTGCTGACGCTGTACATAACCTGGTGGGCGTCGAAACGCGTGCGCTCCCGTAGCGATTACTACACCGCGGGCGGCAACATTACCGGTTTCCAGAACGGGCTGGCGATTGCAGGTGACTTTATGTCTGCCGCCTCGTTCCTCGGGATCTCCGCGCTGGTGTATACCTCCGGTTATGATGGCCTGATTTACTCTCTCGGCTTCCTCGTCGGCTGGCCGATCATCCTGTTCCTGATCGCCGAGCGCCTGCGTAACCTGGGCCGCTACACTTTTGCAGACGTGGCCTCGTATCGTCTTAAACAGGGGCCGATTCGTTCCCTCTCCGCCTGCGGTTCACTGGTGGTGGTCGCGCTGTATCTGATTGCGCAGATGGTCGGAGCGGGCAAACTGATCGAGCTGCTGTTCGGCCTGAACTACCACGTTGCGGTAGTGCTGGTCGGCGTACTGATGGTGATGTACGTGCTGTTCGGCGGCATGCTTGCCACCACCTGGGTGCAGATCATCAAAGCGGTACTGCTGCTCTTCGGCGCGAGTTTTATGGCCTTTATGGTGATGAAACACGTCGGGTTCAGCTTCAATAATCTGTTTACCGAAGCAATGGCGGTGCATCCGAAAGGGGAAGCCATCATGAGCCCTGGCGGGCTGGTGAAAGATCCGATCTCCGCGCTTTCGCTCGGTCTGGGCCTGATGTTTGGTACAGCGGGCTTACCGCACATTCTGATGCGTTTCTTCACGGTGTCAGATGCGCGTGAGGCGCGTAAAAGCGTCTTTTACGCCACCGGCTTTATGGGTTACTTCTACATTCTGACCTTTATCATCGGCTTTGGTGCGATCATGCTGGTGGGGGCGAATCCGGCGTTTAAAGACGCGGCAGGCGCACTGATTGGCGGTAACAACATGGCAGCGGTGCATCTGGCTGACGCGGTCGGCGGCAATTTGTTCCTCGGCTTTATCTCGGCCGTGGCCTTCGCCACCATTCTCGCAGTGGTTGCCGGGCTGACGCTGGCGGGGGCCTCTGCGGTATCGCATGACCTCTACGCCAACGTGATCCGTAAAGGCGCGAGCGAACGTGACGAGCTGAAAGTCTCCAAAATCACCGTGCTGGTGCTGGGTGTGGTGGCGATCCTGCTGGGGATTTTGTTCGAGAAGCAGAACATCGCCTTTATGGTGGGGCTGGCCTTCTCGATTGCGGCAAGCTGTAACTTCCCGATCATCCTGCTCTCCATGTACTGGTCAAAACTGACTACCCGTGGCGCGATGATTGGCGGCTGGCTTGGCCTGCTGACGGCGGTGATTTTGATGATCCTCGGCCCAACGATTTGGGTGCAGATCCTCGGCCACGAAAGCGCTATCTTCCCGTATGAATACCCGGCGCTGTTCTCCATTGCCGTGGCGTTTATCGGTATCTGGTTCTTCTCGGCCACCGACAATTCGGCGGAGGGCAACCTGGAGCGTGAGAAATTCCGCGCCCAGTTTATCCGTTCACAAACCGGCCTGGGCGTTGAGCAAGGCCGCGCGCACTAAACCTTTCTCCCCGGTCATTCTGGCCGGGGAATTTAAAACATCACCCACGCCACCAGCGGCGCAATCAGTACCATCACCACGCCGGAGAGCATCATCACCAGGCTTGCCACCACGCCCTCCTGCTGACCCAGCTCATACGAACGCGCCGTGCCTGCGCCGTGCGAGGCTGCGCCAAATCCCGCCCCTTTCGCCATTCCTTCGCGGATGGAGAGTCGCAGAAAAAGCATATCGCCCACCGCCATGCCGAAAACGCCGGTGACGACCACAAACAACGCCACCAGATCCGGCTGCCCGCCGAGCGGTTTCGCCGCAGCCAGTGCAAACGGCGTGGTCACCGAGCGCACGGCCAGGCTGCGCTGAATTTCATCGGAGAGGGTAAACAACCGCGCCAGCCAGACGGAGCTGCATACTGCCACCACCGTCGCGGTCACGACGCCTGCGCTGAGCGACATCCAGTGACGTTTGATAATCGCCAGGTTGTCATAAACCGGGACGGCAAAGGCGATGGTCGCCGGGCCGAGCAGCCACAGCAGCCAGTGGGATTCGCCAATGTAGTTCTGCCAGGAGATATGCCCGAACACCAGCATCAGTACCAGCAGGATCGGCGTAAAGACCAGCGGCATCAGCGGCAGGGCGTGAAAGCGGCGATACAGCCGCTTGTTGGCAAAGTAGATCACCAGCGTGGCAATCAGGCACAACACGCTAATCTGAAAGTTAGTCATGCTTCTGCCTGCTGATTTCAAAACGATAGACCTTATCCACCACCCAGGCGGTGGCTCCCAGCACCATCAGCGTGCTCAGGGCGATAACCGCGAAAATGCGCCAGCCGTCCACCATCAGAAGCTGCGCATAGTTCACTACCGCCACCACGGCTGGCACAAAGAACAGCAGCATCTCTGCCAGCAGCCAGCGCGCGCCGGCACGCACCCAGTTAAGGGGGATGACGCGGCACAGGATGAGCGCCAGCATCAGCACCATTCCTACCAGGTTGGCAGGCAGCGGCAAGTGCAGCCAGCCGACAAGATATTCCGCAAAAACAAACAATCCCGCGTAGAGCAGTACCTGAACCGATACCTGGAGTCGTTGCACAACGGCAGGCGTAACACGGCTTAACGCCACGGCCATGAATGATTTCCTCAAAATGAGACGAAGCGCCAGTATAGTGAGCGCACGTAATGGACTGAAATGAATTAAAATCATCGAAGGTATAGTTTCGAGGAATAATCATGGACATAAGAACGCTGCGCTATTTTGTCGAGGTGGTTCGCCAGCAGAGTTTTACCCGCGCAGCGGAGAAGTTATTTGTCACCCAGCCAACCATCAGCAAAATGCTGAAAAACCTTGAAGATGAACTCAACTGTACCTTACTTATCCGCGACGGGCGCAAGCTGTTGCTGACCGACACCGGACGCGTCGTATTCGAGCGCGGGCTGGCGATCCTGGCAGAGTTTCGCCAGCTTGAGGCCGAGCTTGGTGATATTAACCACCTGACGAAAGGGCTGCTGCGCCTGGGCATTCCGCCGATGGTGGGGATGATGATGGCCGGGCCGATTAGCCTGTTTCGCCAGCGCTACCCCGGCGTGGAGCTGAAGATTTCGGAATTTGGCGGCCTGACCGTGCAGCAGGCCGTATCTAACGGCGAGCTGGATGTGGCGATGACGGCGCTTCCGGTTGAAGAAGAGAGCGGGCTGGCGACGCTGCCACTCTTTAGCCACCCGCTGTGTGTGCTGGTGCCACGTTCCGGCGACTGGCTGAAAATCGACTCCGTGAAACCTGAACGGCTCGGCGAACATCCATTGCTGATCTACAACGAAGATTTCGCCCTCAGCCGCCAGCTAATGACGCTGTTTAATCAGCACAACGTGAAACCACGGATTGCAGTCCGCAGCGGGCAGTGGGACTTTCTGGCAGCGATGGTACAGGCAGGCGTAGGGATTGCGATTCTGCCGCAGCCGATTTGCGAGCGGCTGGATAAAAACACGCTGCGCTGGGTCCCGCTGGAAAGTGACCTGCACTGGCAGTTAGGGATGATCTGGCGTGAAGGAGTGTATCTGTCGCACAGTGCGCAGGCGTGGTTACAATGTTGTGAGGGGTTTTGGGTGCAGTCTGAATAATGCCGGGTGGCGGCTTCGCCTTACCCGGCCTACGGTTCAAACGTAGGCCGGGTAAGCGCAGCGCCACCGGGCAAAACAGCGCTACTGATTTTCTATCAACAGCGCTTCCAGCAGATCCAGATCGTGCAGCAGCTTTTGCAGCGTCTCGTTGCTGATCTGGCGCGTGGCGCGCAGGTGGTAAAGCTCAGCACGCTCGGAGCGCAACGCCGCCAGGCGGAAACGGCGCTCCAGATTCTCCTCCTGCAGCGAGCTTTCCACATCGTTTCGCCCGTCAGCACGACGACGCAGATTACCAATCACGCGTGAACTCACTTCCGTCAGCAGCTGATTGTCGATGTTCTCTTCGGCATCAGCGGCCAGACGTTCCTCCATCTTCTGAATCGCCACAATCGCCACTTCGGCGGTGGCCGCACGGGCGATACGCTCCTCTTTATGCTGCTGAGAAGAATCCCCGACATCAATGTGTTGCAGCAGAATGGGCAGCATGATCACGCCGACAAACAGCGAGAAAAGAATCACGCCCGCCGCCAGGAATACCAGTTCGTAGCGCGCCGGAAAGACATCGCCAGTCGGCAGCAGCAGCGGAATAGAGAGCACACCGGCGAGCGTAATCGCCCCGCGCACACCGGCAAAGGAGGCAATCAGCAGCTCACGCATTGACCAGGAGCCGAACTCCATCGGCTTTTTCTTCAGGAAACGCTGGCTGAAGTTTTTCATCGTCCACAGCCAGCCGAAACGCACCAGCATCAGCGCCAGGTAGATCAGCACGATATCGGTAAACAGCATCCACGTTTCGACGTTCGGGTCGGCTTCTGCTGCCACCAGCGAGGACTCCAGAATACCCGGTAATTGCAGGCCCAACAGCAGGAAGACCATGCCGTTAAACACGAACTCCAGCATCGCCCAGGTGCTGTTGGCACGCAGGCGCATCGCCAGCGGCGCGCGGCGCATTACGCCGGAACGGGTGATGGTCATCCCGGCCGCGACCGCCGCCAGAATGCCGGATACGCCGATATGTTCGGCAATCAGGTAAGAGGCAAACGGCAGCAGGAACAGCAGAACGATCTGCGTGGCGGGCTCATCACCGCCCCAGCGGCTGAGGAAGCGCAGCGAACGGCCATACAGCCAGCTCACGACAAACCCGGCCAGAATACCGCCAATCGCCACTTTGAAGAATTCAACGGTTGCTCCGCCCACGGTGAAGACCATCGTCCCCATGGCGACCGCCACGGCAAACTTCAGGGCCACCAGGCCAGAGGCATCGTTCATCAGTGCCTCGCCCTGCAAAATTCCCATAATTTTTTTCGGAATACGGCCTTCGCCCACGATACCGGAAAGCGCCACGGCATCGGTTGGTGACAGCACGGC
>OJJJ01000144.1_pt1 | contig 44541 bp, 45 predicted proteins | sample 1596311 | NCBI WGS metagenome assembly OJJJ01 (sample SAMEA4350140, study PRJEB24818) | metagenome | biome: human; feature: gut; material: faeces | place: Denmark | collected 2013-09
TATGTAATTTTTGTGGTTGGCAAACCCACATTTATTATAACATAGGAGGTTTTTTACTTGAAGCTAAAGCTAATTGGGGACACACCGGCATAGCCGGTGGTTTATTTTCATTGCGATACAATAAAAAAGCCTTACAATTATGTGGTATAATTGTAAGGCTTTTATTTATGTACAGTGTCATTAAGTACTTTTTCGGATTTTCGTTAATCTCAGAAACACAACTCCACATCTAATTTATGAGGATTCCTATGATTCAACTCTCTATTATATTCTTACTCTCTTGCTTGGTAGCCACTTCCCCACAGAGTAACACCATCCTTTGACATCACTGTAAAAGTCATAACATTTTTCGCATTGTTTTCATCCCACTGTTCTAAAAACACACCACGATATGTAATATCATCAATGGTAATATTGCAGATATTATCCTCTTTTAATTCCCAAGTACCCGTATAATCTCCAATTATCTTGTTCTCTTCGGTCAAAACAATATTTTCAGAATATTTTATCTCAGCAGTAATATCACGACCATGATTTATTATCTTATAAGCTCCAATCACATCTACTTTCTCATAGTTTTGTATACTTTCACCAACATAACGATATGGAGCAACAACAAACCACCCTTCTTCATTTAAAAACATCTGATGAACTCGTACTTGATGATTTTCTCCTCTTCCTTCAAATCTTGTATGAAAAATAATAAAGTACTTATTCGAAACCTCATCATAAATCGTTGAGTTATGCCCAGGAGAAACATAGCCAATATTCGCTATTGCTTCTTCTCCTTCAACACTTTTAAAATGATAATTACCCATAAGTTTAGATCCATATTCTGCGGCTGCTTTGTCATCAAAAAATGTCCCACTTCCGCCCCTACATAAAATCATTGCATTTCCTGCTGCGTCTTCATATGGACCATCTGGATTTTTTGAGCGACTAACTCTTATATTGTAGCCACCATCAGCAGACAAACCTCCGTAGGATAAGAACATGTAATAATAGTCTGTTTCTTTTGAATACTGAACAAACGCCCCTTCAATACGCAAATGATTGGCACCAAGTAATTTCGTTCCATATCCACTCTCCAGTGGAAAACCAGTTTCCTTATTTAGTTCTAAGATATAAATACCGCCCGAATAGGATCCATAGATCATCCATAAGCGGTTTTCTTTATCAAAAAACACACAAGGATCTACGACATTTGGATGCTTTGTTGCATCAAATTTATCACCATTTTCACTATATGTATCACTCATTCCAGATTTTAATATAATTCCAAGATCCTTATACGGTCCTTCAATATTATCTGCCACTGCTATCCCAAGAGTAGAAAGAGGTGAGCTTCCTTCGCAGGTACAATAATACATATAATATCTACCATCTTCCAGTTGGATTACGTCAGGGGCCCAAAATGTATTCGTTTTCGCCCATTCAAACGCTCCCTTCATTTCTGTCATTGCATCTGGAATAATTTTATTGTTCTTTGTTACTCCCGAATCAATCATCTCCCAATTAATCAGGTCTGACGATTTCGCAGCCCCTAAATGTGAACCAAATATGTAATACGTACCGTCAACTTCTATGATAGATGGATCATGTACTGAAACATTTAAAAAGCTATTTCGCACACTCTTATCCGCCTTTAATTTCGTATTCTGTATGATAGAATTAAACAATTGCATTTCCTCCTCATGAGAATCATTCAAACTATCTCCTTTGGTACTCTCTTCCGAATTTGGATTACTAGCGGCATCTGTCACCTCAGCTCCTTGGATTATCTCATCTTCTCCCGTCATTTCTGCTCCATTCGTTATTTGAGAATCTGAATCAGAAATTGAATTATCAACCACCGAAGTATCCTGCTTCTTACAGCCTACGCCAATACATATAAAAATGCCTATACTAAAGCATAATCTTTTCAACCCATCGTTTAATTTCATGAATTTCCCACCTTTCTTCTGTGTTGCTTAAAAATCACCCGTATGATACTAAACATCAATGAAAGTATAAAGGAAATTGTTACAATCATTTTTAAAGTTAAGTATATAATTGAATTTAAAATAAATGATATCACCAACAACAAACATACAAAATAGCAAAAAACCATAATCCCGTATAGTAGTACCCCTACACATCCAGTAATCGCCGTCTTGTATCTGTCAACCCCTTTATAATCTTGCATTTAACCCTCCTATCTTTATAAAAATCAATATAAAATCTAAGAAAAATACCAATGAATTATAAGGATAATTATACCTAAATATGGATAAAAGTCAATATAATGATTGCAATATACTTCATCTTAATATAAACTATTAAATAATTAAATGAACTAATCAAGGAGGTCTTTTGCAGTGAAACATAAGTTACTATCCATAAAGCGAATCAAAATCTCATTCATGCTACTCATCATTCTTCAAAGCTGTTTCATCATCTCTTGTACGAAAACGAAATCTATTGAACCAGTGGATAATGTAAATCAATCTTTAGCAACTACCAACACTCCAATAGATAATGCAAAGGATTTAAATATGAGTTCACCTACAGAAGAGAATAATAACATGGATGCAGTCTCAATCGATCACATCACCAACGCAGATTATCAACTCAGTATTGATGCTTCAAATTCTTATGAAATTAGCGACCTACTGTATGGCTTATTTCTAGAAGACATCAATTTTGCAATTGATGGAGGCTTATACGCAGAAATGGTTAAAAATCGTTCCTTTGAATACACTTCTATGGCGAAAAATAATGGATTCCATGGGTATTCAGTAGTAGGTGATGTTTCGTATGAAATCATTGATGGAAATAACGATCAAAGTTATTTAAATCCTAACAACACACATTATCTTCGACTAAAAAACAAATCAAATGACTACAGTGGGATAAAAAACGAAGGCTTTCTTGACGGTATGAATATTGAAGCAAACACAAGCTATGATTTTAGTGTTTTTTTAAGAACGGATACACCAATCGAAGTTATCGTTCAACTAAAGAATGAGTCAGGTACTATTTTAGCCGAATCACTTTTAGAAATATCAAAGAAGGAATGGTGGAAATACAACACTACCTTAACTACATCGAAAGAAATACCTGAGAATGCAAGTCTTCACTTCCTTATCTCCAAAGGAACCATTGATGTTGATATGGTATCTTTATTTCCTGTTGATACATATAAAAACCGTAACAATGGTCTACGAAAAGATTTAGCCATTGCTTTGGAAGAACTAACACCGAAATTCTTACGCTTTCCTGGGGGATGTGTCGTAGAAGGTGAGACGTTAGAAAATGCCTATGACTGGAAGGATTCCATAGGTGACGGACTCGAATTTTCCATCAATGGAGAAGTAAGTTATGGAGATGTGGCAACAAGACCCCTATCCGTAAACATTTGGGGAGATGATTATAAAGAATCCAATCATCCTTATTACATGACATATGGAGTTGGATTTTATGAATACTTTTTATTAAGTGAAGATTTAAACTGTGAGCCTATTCCCATTGTAAACGCAGGACTCTCTTGTCAAATACAAGGCACCAAAACAATTGGTACTGCGTATGAAGAACTTGACATTAACAGTATTGAATTTAAGGAGTATATTCAGGATGCTCTCGATCTCGTAGAATTTTGTAAAGGGGATGCAACAACCAAATGGGGAGCGATACGAGTTTCTATGGGACACGAAGAACCTTTTGCACTAAACTATATTGGAATTGGTAACGAACAATGGGGAAACTCTTATTTTGCAAGGTATGAAGCCTTTAAAGATGCTTTTGAACAAGCTGCTATGAAAAATCCAAATATATATGGTGGTATTCAATTAATCATAGCAAATGGTCCTACCGCAAACGATAAATATGCATGGAATAAAATCAAGCTCTACGGTCCTGATTATGCTAGCCTTGTAGATGAGCATTATTATATGCCCCCTTCTTGGTTTCTTGCAAATACCAATCGTTATGATTCGTATAACCGTGAGAGCACACCTGTATTTCTGGGAGAATATGCAGCCAAATCAAATACGATGGAGGCCGCACTTAGCGAAGCTGCATTTATGACAGGGCTAGAAAGAAATGGTGATATAGTTAAACTTGCCTCTTATGCGCCACTTTTTGGTAACAGTGTTAGTTATCAATGGGCACCTGATTTAATCTGGTTTAAAAGTAAACAAATGTGGAACTCAGCTAATTTTTATGTTCAGAAAATATTTTCAAACAATAAAGGAACACGTGTACTTCATAGTTTTATCTCCACTCCTGCTACTGTTAACAGCACTACAGAACAATCCACGAATACCACGAATCAAATACAAAACAAACTGTACCAAGTTGTTTCCACCGATGACAACAACGACTTAATTATAAAGTTTGTAAATGTTTCCGAGGAACCTCTGAATGTCATAGTGGATTTAAAGGGCTACTTACCGTCATCACCAACCGCTCTTATTTCTACACTTGCTTCCGAATCGCTAACGGATATTAATACATTGACTAACCCTGAAAAAATATCAATTAAAGAAGAATCGATTTCCATTGAGTATACAGATTCTTCGTCATTTAATTTGAACATTCCAAAATATTGTGTATTCGTTGTCAGAATTCCGCAACTACAGCATTAACAATTAGAATTAAGTCTCTTCTTTTAGGGCTGTTTATTAATACTATTTCTGTTTATATCCTAATATTATGTACGATTAAGAAAAAGTTAAATGAACAGCCCTTTATAATTTATTCATTCTTTACTTATCATTCTTTATTTGTGTATTGGGGTCAATAGGAGATTCGACAGTTCCAACGATTTCATCCACTAATCCTTCCAATCTTAAAAAGCTACTTTTCGCAAGATCTTCTGCGTTCGTATCTTTTCGAATTAAACCCAACTCTTTCATCTCTAAAATATTTCTAGTAAGTGCTGTTTCTACTCCGCTTACCGATGGCAAATACTTATAAGTTTTTAAAACTTGTCGATCAATTTCTAAATCACCTACAAGCCACTCGTTATCCAACTGGATTTTTGCGGCTAAATCTGTATTTTGATCTACCCATGCAGATGCTTTTTGTATGGCTGTAACAACCTTTGTCACCTCATCCGGATATTTTTCTAGAGCCTCATTTCGAACCCATAAAGAACAGCAATATTCATCTTTTAATAAATCATCTGTTGCGGAATTAAAAAGTTCAACACCATCACCTTCATTTATTAAAATCGTAGCTTGTGGATCACCAATTGCAATAGCATCCACTGCACCTTCTTTTAATGCGATTGGTAAGTCATCCTTTCCATAAGTTACAAACTCTACCTCCATATTCTCAACCGTCGAACCAATACCTTCACTTGCAAGAACTCGTTGGGCTACTATATGAGCAGAGGAGGCCAATTGTTGAACTCCTATCTTTTTGCCCTTTAACTCTGAAACAGAGCTTATACCGGTGTCCGTTCCCGCTAATAATAAAATACACCCTGTATGAATTCCTAATACTGTTTTTGCTTCTAATCCGTTATCAAGTGGTGCTAGCATAGCTGCTACCAATCCAAAACTAACATCCGCCTGACCCGTCGTAAGCATCTCAACTCCTGATAAACTAGAAGTTACATATTCATAATCCTCTCCTTCAACCAAACCTTCCGCTTCAAAGAACTCAAGTTGCTTCGCAATATGTAACGGAATACCACAAAGTCCTGAACTATAAAGTACTTTTATAAGATTTTTATTTTCATTGTCTTTCGCTTCTTGAACATTTGCTTTATCCTCAGCAATGTCTTTTGAAGAACCATTCGTAGTATCTTTTGAAGTTTCATTTGAAGTATCTTTGGAAGTTTCATCTGTTTTCTTTGTATCATTAGAGATATCCTTAGACGCATCTTCATTTTTTCCAGACAATGATTTATTTTCCTTTAAAGCCTCATTCGCTGGACTAGCCTTACAAGCTGAAAGCAAAAATGTTAGCAATACAATTGTTAATAAGATACTGATACGCTTTTTTAATGTTTTCATATTTCCACCTCTCCTATAAATAATATTCCGGTTGCTGCGCTTTTCCAGTGAAATCAAGAATTTGAAGTATTTTAGACCGCAGTTTCAAAAAATCGGCACTATCTCTCTTTCTTCCTAACACTTCATTTCTACCAATCTCAACTGCAATGATTTGCTCAATCTTTGCAGGTCTTGGTGTCATTACAAAAATTCGATCACTAAGATAGATTGCTTCATCTACATCATGGGTTACCATTACCATTGTTGTTTCTCGCTCTTTCCAAATGCGCAATATTTCATCCTGCATATTCATCCTTGTAAATGCATCCAATGCTCCTAATGGTTCATCGAGTAATAATACTTTCGGATGGTTCACTAAAGCTCTAGCTAAACTTGCCCTTTGCGCCATCCCTCCAGAGAGTTGATGTGGAAATGATTTTTCGAAACCTTTTAGCCCTACAAGTTCAATAAAATCCTCTACTTGCTGTTTGTTTTCCCTATAAATGTGTCGGATTTTTAAACCATAGGATATGTTGTCACGTATCGTAAGCCAAGGAAATAACGTTGGATCTTGAAATACTAAACCCCTCTCGTGTCCTGGGCCAACTATCTCCTTATCATCCAATGTCAAAACACCACCGCTTGGTGTAATTAACCCTGCAATCAAACGCAACAAGGTGGATTTTCCACAACCAGATGGTCCAATGAGACATACGAATTCCCCTGCATTAATTTCTATGTCCAAATTGTTTAAGGCAACCGTCTTTTCCCCATCCAAACGCTCAAATTCTTTACTTACTTGGACAGCTTTAATCCCTCCTTCTTTATTTTGTAAACCTTTATCCTCATGATATCGTTTTATTACTGCATCTAAAAAATCTACCATTTAATAACCCCCTTTTGCCATCCTAATAGTCTATCTCTTATTTTAAATTGTACGGTTATAAACAAATAACAAAAACCTGCAATAATAAGTAAACCTGCATATACATTAGGATAAGCAACCATTTCTCTCTGCCAATTGATATACCAGCCAATCCCTGATTTTGAACCTATCATTTCTGCCGCCATTAAAGCCACAAAGGAGCTACATGTAGCATTGAAAATCCCCAAAAACATCGAGGGCAATGCATCCGGAATAGCGATACGAAACAAATTTTGAAAGTTTGTAGCTCCTAGTGTGGATGATACTTCAAAATAGGATTGTTTTACACTTTGAATACCTGAACTAGTCAGGATTGTTAATTGGAACCACGCTCCAAAAGCAATTAAGAACGCTGCTGCAAAACGAGGTGTTGGAAAAGCAATTAGAGCTAATGGAATCCAAGTTGAGGAAGGAATCGGACCTAGAATTCGAATAATTGGATAGATCCAATAACTCCATTTTTTACTCCATCCAACTAAAATTCCCGTGATAATACCAATCATTGCCCCGACTACAAGTCCTTCTATTAATAGACTAAAAGAGCCTGCCAAACATTTTAGTAAGAACTTATAATCCGTTACATATACATTCAAGATACGATTCAAACTAGGAAAATAAATCTGTGGTAACAGAAGTAGTTTTACAGTTACAATATTTAAAATATTAAAGAAAATAAATACACCTCCTACAAACCACGACTTATGTGCATATCTAATTCTAAAACTCTCATGAAATAGGGAAATTATAAACAGAATAATTGTAATGATCACACCCGCTGTAAGTACGCTGCGAAAATTAGTTAAGTCTCTATATTTTGCATCTACGTGATTTGGTACAAAAATGTCCACAAATAAAGCAGCTACTATAGTTACGATGGGAATGACCGTACGGTAGTTAAAGCTAATCCTTACGTTTCTTTTATTCGCTGAATTTATGCTCATACGTGACATCCTTTCTATAAAATATTTGTTTTAAATAATAGTTCTGAATCTTTCTTAATGCCTCTAAAATTGTCCCTTGGTATTGCAATGGGATAAGGTTATTATGTATCAGCAACTTTTCTGTCTGCCCTCCCATTTGCTTTACCAGAACAATTTGACAATCATGCAATGACTTGATTTTTTCTAATATCACTTTATTTTGATGTTCGCCGCAAGAAAATGTATGGGCAGTTTCTCTTTTTTCAATAACAACATATCCTTCTTCTTTTTGATCAATTTCAATGATTAAAAAACAACTGCATTGCCCAAAATGTTCTGTGACATTTACTAAATCATCAGTTCCTATTGCAATTCTATATTTCATACTACCCCCATAACCATTCATCTTTTTATCCACCTAACTTTTAATCCTTCCACCTTCTAATCCATCATTCTCTAATCCGTCATTCTCTAATCCGTCATTCTCTAATCCGTCTCCATCTAAACCATCCTCTTTCTAGTTCATCCTCTCTAATCCATCATTCAAATTCATTCGCTTCTAATCCAGTAACCCATTGCATCTAAACCGAATTCATTAAATAAAACAAACAACACTAGCACATTCATCTTAATACCAATACTTACTTTTCTCATTCACTTCCTTTTTAAATAAATCCGTTGAAAGATAACGTTCCCCTGTATCCGGTAAAATAGCTACAATCGTTTTTCCAACATTCTCAGGTCTGTTAGAAATCTTTGCCGCTGCAAAAGCTGCTGCACCAGAAGAAATTCCAACAAGTAGCCCCTCTTCTCTTGCTAAAACTCTTGATGTATCGATTGCTTCCTCATTCCATACTTTGTATACTTCATCAATAATATCTAAATTTAAAATTTCAGGTACAAAACCAGCTCCAATGCCTTGGATTTGATGGGAACCTGGATTACCACCAGATAATACTGGGGATGCGGCAGGTTCTACTGCTATAACTTTTAAATTTGGATTTTTTTCTTTCAAATATCCACCTGCACCAGAAACGGTCCCACCTGTTCCTACTCCAGCTACTAAAATATCTATTACCCCATTCGTTGCTTCCCATAGTTCAGGTCCCGTCGTCTTTTGATGTATTTCTGGATTCGAGTGGTTACTAAATTGACCTAGTATAATGCCATTGGGTATTTGAATGCTTAATTCCTCCGCCTTTCTAATTGCCCCTTTCATCCCAAGCGCTCCAGGCGTTAACACCAATTCAGCTCCAAGGGCAGTTAAAATAGTTCTTCTTTCAAGACTCATAGAATCTGGCATTGTTACTACTAAGTGATAGCCTTTCGCCGCAGCAACAAAGGCTAGCCCTACTCCAGTGTTTCCACTGGATGGCTCAATGATAACCGAGTTTTTATTTAATACGCCCTTCTCCTCAGCATCTGTTATCATTGCAAAAGCAATTCGATCTTTCACACTCCCTAAAGGGTTAAAATATTCAAGTTTAAACAATAAATCAACTTCTTTTATTTTTGCTAAGTACTTAAATGTATTTGGTCGAAGTAATGGTGTATTTCCGATTAATTCGGTGAGATTATTTACAATAACGCTCATATTCTGACCTCCAAGTCATTCTAATAAATTTCACTCTCTTTGATATTATTTTTAGGATCCTCTTCATACCAATATGCACTCAGTGGCAATTCTAAATTTGATGAAATGTTTTTTACAAAGTTTGTGTTTTTTAAGACTTTAACCGCTTTTCTTGCTAACTCAAAAGCTCCTGAATATCCCAAGTAGTTAAACACCTGACCAAACAGTGGTATATTTGGTATTCCCAATTTACTTACCCAACCATTCGCCCCCATATGGCCTACATATAAATCTGGTTTTAAACGTCTAAGTAGATTTAACTCTTCTGCTGGCTGACCAGCGGCCACTTCGATCAGTAGTTCTGGACTTTCCAAACTATCTAAAATATCATCTACAAATAAATCAACATTGTGTGATTTTACCCCTAATAATTCCATACCTAAGGATGCAAAAAATTCAGCAGTTGTAAGGATTCTTGTTTCGCCTCCACCAACAAAAATTCGTTTTCCTGCTAATACTTTACGAAACGGCTCTAAGGCTTCTTTTAGTTGTTTGTTTTCTAATTGAATTAAGCGTTCCGCTTCGTCTTCTAATTGAAACCTCTGTGCAATTAAGCGAATCCACCGATTTGTATTACGAATACCAATTGGTAGCGTATCAATTATATACTCCGTTCCAAACCTTTCTTTTAAATGCCCAAGTAAGTAGTCATCATGGGTTGCACAAATACTAACATTTAGCGCTGCTTCACCTATATTCGATAACTCTTCAAGAGAAGCATGCAATGGTAAAACACGCGGAATCAAACCTAGCGCTGCTACAAGTCTTGATAGTTCTACTTCATCCCCATTGCTGTTGGAGCCCACATTAAAAATGTTTACGGTTCTACTGTTGTTATATTTCTCTTTTGCATCTTTTTCATCATTTGCAATCACTCTATCGTATCGTTCTACTGGATTTATTAAGTGCCTTAGGACACCATGGTATGCAGAATCATAACCAGAAGCAACGAATTTACTTTTAAAACCTTCACAATGGATAGGAACAATTTTTGATGAAGTTTGATTCGATAATTCAGTAACTAACGAATCGATATCATCTCCGATGATTCCTGGAACACAACCATTGGCTATAATGATTGCTTCTGGATGATATTCACTCTCTGCATAAAGAATCGCCCTACGCAGTTTATCAACGCCACCCGTTACTACGTCCATTTCATCCATGTTCGTATGTAACCAAACAAAGTCTTCGTCCTTTTTTCCCTTAGACGCACGCATTGTTTTTCTAAGACCGCCAGAACCAACGAATCCTGAGCAGCACCCTAGGGGTGAGTGAATTATCATTACAACATTAGTAAAACTACTTACAATTCCAACAGCCAAATTTAGTTGACATCCAGTACTTTGAGAAAATTTACGATTCTGTAGTTGTGCACACCCAGAAGACATTCCATCTTTTAGATTCCTACAAGAACCACAAAATGCGGAGCAAGATCCTATTCTTTCTTCTCTTGTTGGCGGTGCATCTGCTTGCAAATATCCATAGGTTAATGTATCTGTGTAATTTGACATATTTACCTCTCATTCTGCCTCACATCGTGGCATTAATTTTAAAATGAATCCCATCATGGGTACTTATAGATTAAGATTTTTCTATTATTTATGACCTCTCAATCAACAGTCACTATAAGATTCATTTTTTAATTTGATTCCTTCAATGGTCCTATCGATTAATATTTTCTTTCGTTCATGACCTCTCAATTCCCTATTACTTAATGCTAACGTGCCGAAACTAACGATGAAATCAAATCTTCTACAAGTGAAATTCCTCCATAAAATCCTACATAAGTTTTATTTAAAACCACACGATTACTTACCGGGAATGCAACTGCTAAAAACCCTGCTCCAAGTTTTTCTGCCAGACTACGTTCAATACCGCTTCCAACAACAAAAGCTGGTGAAAGAGAATCATAATACTTTTGATTATTATTTTTCGGCCAACTATTTCTTATATCTTTTATAACATCTCCTGCATTTTCACGAAAATATACAAAAGGAGTAGTTTCTGAGGTGATATCAGCAAACTTTTTGTAATATTCTTCTTGATCATTTATTTCCGAGATATCATTAATAGATACCAAATGCGGAATCCAGCCTAAGTCATTTGCAAGGAATCTAGTAAGTGAATATGCGTAATAACTGTCAGCCACTACAATTGCGTATCTTTGAAAATCAATGTCGGAGTAAATATCTACGATCCTCTCAAGATAGGAGTAGTAAGTTTTCTTTTCTTGTTCAATTACCTCTTCTATGACTTTCTCTTCCACCTGTAACAGACGTCCTATGTTTCTTAAGAATTTTTCCGTCCCGCTTGGACCGATTGGAATATCTTCTAATACATAGGGAACGTGATGTAAATCTTCAAATGTTATTGCAGGCAAAACCCCCGCTTGCGTTGATAAAACAACATTTAAGGAAGCTTTTGCATAGCTTTTAATCGTTTCAATACTTTCCTTCTCGCCAAAAAACGTATTCGCTTTAATTCCTATTAAGCCAAGCAAACGTCTTAGCTCTTCTAAATTTCCTCGATAAAATACATCATGCCCAGGAACGACACCGAAAAGATTGACTGTTTTATCTTCTTTATCACTTGAAGATTCAATTACTTCTTTAATAATCGCATTTAAAACCGCATCATAGCCTTTAAAGGTATTCCCCAAAAATCCCGGAGTACTGGCTCCAATGACATTTTCATCTCGAAACTTACCCGAAATCCCAACAGCGTCATCACCAATGATTTCAACTTGACATCCAGTTACTACGATATACAAATCTGCGTCTATGGCTTTTATCGTTTCTTCTATCTGCTCTTCAAGCCTTTTTTCACCACCAAAAACAATATTGTTTTCTGTCACATTACTTGTTGGTATCATAGAACCTCCACAATATCCAGTTCCACGATAACCAGAAGCTAAATTATATGTATTTGATAAAGCAGCTGCACATCCACCTGAAGCATGAACAATTGGTACCGCTTTCGGTAAGCCAGCTATCGTTGTTAACGCTCCTCCTAAAGCACATGAAAATTTTGCACGGTCTATAAAATTAGCCATGTTACTTCCTCCATTCTAAATAGACTTATTACTTTTAATAAAGACGTCGTATCCATCACTTTTAATACTGGTAAAAACTAATCATAATTTTAGTTGTATTTAAGTGTGTTATATACCAGCTTGATTCCCACCTACAACAACACCTGTTTCTAATTCAAGTAACTGATTTCCCCACTCCGCTGCCCATTCCCGTAACTCTGTTACTTCCATAGGCGATGGAACCGTGGAATGTTCATGCTCTGCAATACGCTCTGCCAATTCCATATAAATCTTTGCTTGTTGTGAATCGGGTGCTGCTTCTATTGTTGTTTTTCCTTGTAATTCACTTTGGGTTACAGTAACAGAACGAGGAACATATTGCATAATTTGTGTCTTCGTACGTTTTGCAAAGTCATCAATAATATCTTTTGCGTAAGCCTTATTAATGGAATTTGCTATAACACCACCAAGAAGTGCTCCACCAGAGTTGGAATATTTTGTTATTCCGCGAAATAAATTATTAGAGGCATATACACTCATAAAATCAGCGGATGAGACGGTAAATACATGTTCTGCTATTCCTTCCCGAATCGGTACTGCAAATCCCCCACATACAACATCTCCTAGTACATCGTAAATCACTACATCCAAATCCAACTCCTCAAACACTCGTTGTTGTTTGAATAATTGAACTGCCGTAATAATCCCTCTACCTGCGCAACCTACACCTGGTGCTGGACCGCCTGCTTCTACACAATAAATTCCATTAAAGCCTTGGTAGAGCACTTCACTTGCTTTTACTGTGTTTTTTTCTCTTAACGTATCGAGAACCGTTGGAATATATTCACCATTTCGTAAAGTGTTAGTCGAATCACTTTTAGGATCGCACCCGAACTGCATCACCTTATAGCCGAGTTTTGATAAGGCTGCACTTATATTCGATGTCGTTGTAGATTTGCCAATTCCCCCTTTCCCATAGATTGCAATTTGTTTGATTTTCTTTGCCATAATTCCCTCCTTATTGTCGCTAGGTAACCTAAGTTATAAGCGAAAAGCATTCTCTGTGCTTCTTGCCAGTTGATTCTTATGTTAACTTACTTTCCTTACTTTTCTTTTTAATTTGTTATTAAACTATTTAAATAATCTATTATAAATCCCTTATGTAATCTCACTTCAAGCCGATTATCCATTAAAACTTGTTCCGCTCCATAACCGATTTGACTAACAATTACGAATTTACAATCCGAAAGAACTTTCGCTACTTTTTCAATTGCTTCTAAATGTGAATTACTTGAATCTTTAGAGTATGTGCAGCCAACTCCTGTACACGCAGGTTCTACCTCTCTCACTTCAGTAACCTTCCATGCATTTTGATCAATACTAACAATGCAAAATTTCTTACTATGCCCAAAATGTTCAGATACTACCTTCCCATCTTTTGTTGCAATTGCTATCTTATAACTCGTAATTGCCCTCATTACATTTTCATTCATAAAAACGAAACCTCTTTTTACCCTTTCATTATTTTTTTCTTGATTTGTAGATTTTTTATTAAGTTGTTTATTATTAAAACTTTTTGTTATTGCTTTTATTGTTAAGGCTTTTTATTGTTAAGACCTTTTTATTTAAGGCATTTCTGTTAAGACCTTTATATTGTTAAGACATTTTTATTGTTAAAGCCTTTTTATTGTTAAGGCCTTTTTATTGCTAAGACCTTTTATTGCTAAGACCTTTTTATTTAAGGCCTTTTTCTGTTAAGACCTTTTTATTGTTAAGACTTTTTTATTGTTAAAGCCTTTTTATTGTTAAAGCCTTTTTATTGTTAAGTCCTCTATAACGCTTGAGAATTTTTCATTAAGAAAGCTTTTTGTAAATAAGGCTTTATACGTTTAACCATGAGAAAATGTTTCTTTTATAATAAAATCCTTCCTATATATTTGATTGCCAATCTCAAGCTTTCCTGGAATTCCTATTGCATCTGCTCTACAACGCATACAATGTCGAAATACATCAATATACTTACTTGCCTCTCTTCTTGTACTGTCAATATCAATGCAAGTAGGTTCTTCACAAAAAGCCAATTTATTTTGTGGAATCAATGGAATGATGTTATACATTGTGGCTCCTGCTTCACTTACTGTTTTTGCAATCTCCTTTATATGCTCTTTATTAATTTCATTAATCAAAACGCTATTGACCTTTATCGTGACCCCTGCTTTTGAAAGTAGTCTTATTCCTTCTAATTGGTTCTGAATTAAAATATTAGCTGCCTCAAGCCCTACAAACGTTTGGCCATGGTATCTAATCGCTGGTACGATTCGCTGCAAAATTTCTGGATCGACAGCATTCACCGTAACTGTTAACGTATCTATACCAACTTCAATTAACTCGAAATCTTTTTCAGGTAGCAACAATCCATTCGTACTCATACACTTTAATAATTGAGGAAACTTGCTCCCAATTAAGCGAAACGTTTCTAACGCATTGTCTGATGCTAAGGTATCTCCAGGCCCAGCAATTCCAACTACTGTTATGTCAGGGCACATATGTATCGCTTTTTCCACCACCTCAATCGCTTCTTTAGGATCTAAAATAGTAGATGAAACTCCAGGACGATTTTCATAATCATTGATTTTCCTATCACAAAAATTACATTGAATATTGCAAGTTGGACAAACAGGTAAATGAATTCTACCTTTATTCCCTACACTCCCAAAACAAGGATGGAGTGCTTTCACTTTTTCAAAATTACTCATATTACTCCCCATTCTTACGCACGTTCTTTGCGCCTAACAAGTTTGTGGTGCGCAAGCACAAACTCGCGTGTGAAAATCGACTTTAATGTTTCACACTACTCATTCCTTTCATGTTTAGTACTAAACTTTTCTTAAAAATAATTTTAATATGTGTGAAACTCATACATGGAGCATTTTTTAATTTTTAAGTCTATGGATTGCATGCTTTAAATAACTGCAAAGAAAAAAGAGGCCTTATTATGTTAATACATAATAAAACCTCTATTTTTTACAGTCAGTTTTAATATTCATTTTTAATCCATTCCTTATTGCTAAGTTCTATAAACCTTCTCATTACTTCTGCTCATTATTTCTTCTCATTACTCCTTCTCATTACTTTACTTTCTTTTCATATTTTCTCTTTCTATTTAACTCTTATCTTCTCATTCTTTTCAATTTGAAGTATCTTACCATCCTGAACAATAATGGTTACAGAACCATATTGTATTGTTTGTAGAATTTCAATGATCTTATTTAAATCCTTTCCTAAGATAACATTCTTTTGCTGCTCCCCCTTATCCATTGAATCCTCCTTTTTTATTTCATACTATTCTTATATGAATATAATGTATTTTATATAAGATAACCTTTTTTTGGGTATTTGTCAATTCTTTTTTATGTTTAATATTATTTATTTTACGACATTTTAATATAAAGTTTTATGAATTCAATTTTATGAAACGTTAAGAAAGCGCATTTTTGCTTAATATCTATGACCGTTTTTAATGATAATTGCTTTCAAAAAAAACTGCCACAAAAGAATTTCTATATAAAATCTGCTTGGATTAAGCTATTTTATATTGGATTCTTATTGTGACAGTTCATATACTTTAAGTATGATATTAATATCTTACTTTTTATTTACTTTAATTCTTATTTCTACTAAAAGATCTCTGAATAAATTTAACAATTTCCACAATTGGAAGTACTAAGAATGCTAAACCTAAAGCAACTCCGTACTCAGCAAGGGAGATGTGTTCGAATCCAAATGCATCTGAAATACCTGGTAAATAGATAACAGCAGTTGTTAAAATTAAGCTTAGTGCCATACCAGCAAGTAACCAGATGTTTAATGTCTTCATCTTAAATAGAGTACCTCTTTGGCTTCTTAAGTTAAAGGAGTGGAAGATTTCTGCCATAGACATCGTTAAGAATGCCATAGTGATACCGTCTTCACTGTTTGCGATTTCCCAAACACCAGATTCCATATAATGTCCAATAAAATAAGCTGCTAAAGTTATAACCGTAACTAATACACCTTGATATAAAGCATCTACTCCAAGACCACCTGCAAAGATACCATCTTTTGTACTTCTTGGTTTACGTTCCATTAGATCACTTTCGCCTTTTTCAACACCAAGCGCAAGTGCTGGGAAACAGTCTGTAATTAAGTTAATCCATAATAAATGTACTGGTCTTAATATTGTAAAGCCCAATATGGTTGCAACAAAAATACTTAAAACTTCACTTAAGTTACTGGATAATAAGAACTGGATTGCTTTACGAATATTATCATAAATACGACGTCCTTCACCTACCGCTGCAACAATTGTAGCAAAGTTATCATCTGCAAGAACCATGTCAGCAACATTTTTTGTAACGTCTGTACCTGTAATACCCATACCGATACCAATGTCCGCAGATTTGATACTTGGGGCATCGTTTACGCCGTCACCAGTCATCGCTGTGATTCTGCCTTTTTCACGCCATGTATTAACGATACGAACTTTATGTTCTGGCTGTACACGCGCATACACAGAATATTTTTCGATTTCAGTCTTAAACGCTTCGTCTGAAATATCATTTAATTGTGCTCCAGTAATCGCTTCACTTGCATCATCAATGATACCAAGTTGCATTGCAATCGCTACTGCTGTATCTCTATGATCACCTGTGATCATAATTGGTTTGATACCAGCTTTCTTACATTCAACAATCGCATCCACTACTTCTGGACGAATTGGATCGATCATACCGGTAAGTCCAATAAATACTAAATCTTTTTCTAAATCTTTTGGTTCATAACTATTTGGCTCACTGTCATATTCTTTATACGCTGCCGCTAATACACGTAGCGCTTTGTCTGCCATTGCCTTGTTCTGTGTTAAGATATCTTTTCTTACCTTATCATCCAAAGCTACTACAGATCCATTTACAAGAGCTTTCGTACAACATTTTAAAACTTCATCCGGTGCACCTTTGGTATATTGAATGATGCCTTTGCTAGTTTTGTGTACGGTACTCATCATTTTACGCACAGAGTCAAATGGAGCTTCACCAATACGAGGTTGCTCTTCTTTTAAACTGTTTTTGTTCAATGATAATTTTGTTGCATAGTTAACCAATGCACATTCCGTAGGTTCACCTACCGCATCACCTGTTTCACCTATTTGAGCATCGCTACAAAGTGACATCGCTGTCGCAAGTAAATTCTCGTCTTCACCATAGTGTTCAACAACTGTCATCTTGTTTTGAGTAAGTGTTCCAGTTTTATCACTACAAATGATTTGAGCACAACCCAATGTTTCTACGGCTGTAAGCTTTCTAATAACTGCATTCTTCTTACTCATATTGGTAACACCAATACTAAGAACAATCGTAACAACAGTAGCAAGACCTTCTGGAATTGCTGCAACTGCAAGGCTGACAGCAACCATGAATGTATCTAATGCAACCTCGCCTGTGATATTTCCGGCTTTAAGTAGACTAAATGCAAAAATAAAAACACAGATACCAATTACAAGTACACTTAAAGTTCTACTTAACTGTGCTAATTTAATCTGAAGTGGAGTACGGCCTTCTTTTGCATTCGCAAGGGCGTCTGCAATTTTACCCATTTCCGTATTCATTCCAGTTCCAGTGATTACTGCACTACCACGACCATAAACAACGGTACTACCCATATAAACCATGTTTTTACGATCACCAAGTGGAATATCTTTTTCATTTCCAAGTGAAAGTTTTTCAACTTTTTTGTTTACTGGTACACTTTCTCCAGTTAACGCTGCTTCTTCGATTTTTAAACTTGCAGATTCTAAAATTCTTGCATCTGCAGGTACTGCATCACCAGCTTCAAGTAATACTACATCACCCACAACCAAATCTTCACTCTTGATTGTTTGTAATGTACCATCTCGAAGAACTTTACTTGTAGCGGCAGCCATTTGCTGCAATGCTTCAATTGCTTTCTCCGCTTTGCTCTCCTGTGTAACACCAAGAATCGCATTAATAATAACTACTGCTAGAATAATAAATACATCTGCAAAAGACTCATGAGCGTATGCTGCTGTAATACCGGATACGGTTGCTGCACATAATAAAATAATGGTCATAGGGTCTTGCATTTGAGATAAGAACTTTATAAACAAAGGTGTTTTTTTACCTTCTGCTAATTTATTCTTACCATGTTTCAAAAGACGTTCTTCACTTTCTTTTGAAGATAGGCCTGTCAATTGGCTATTCGTGTCTTTTAACACTTCTTCCGTTGACTTTAGATAAAAACTCATTTTATTCTTCCTTTCTACCTTATATAACAGATATCTTTTCCAATCATGCAAGAAGTTAGTCAACTACATACAACTTTCTGTATGACAATAACAAAGAATGTCAAAAACACATTCTCGCGCTCGAAAAAGTCACTTATGTGACTAATTACCAACGCACGTCATGCTATCCTTAGCGAAGTGATTTTTATTTTTATAGGGTAAAGCATTAATACTTTTACTTCCTATGACATAAAAAAAAGACCCCAAGTATAACTTACTATAATTCTAAGTTATACATGAGTCTCACTCTTTAAGGCAAAACCAGGCTTTTAAGGCCATGATGTTGGCGTTGCCACGCAAAATTTGCATGAGTTACTCCCTCATATATGTATTGTTTAAAAAATTCTAACACAATTTACTATTTTGGTCAATACTTTCCTTTCAATTATTACAATTAACTAATTTTATATCTTGCGTACTTATCATAGTACAAAAAACGTCATTTCGAACTACGATTACTCGTTTTTTTACCAGTATATTGTTTGTGAAAACGACAGATACTTTCTTTGTAACATATAATCATTGTGCATTTCAGAAAGGATGTCTCTATGAAAAATAATATGAGCAATTCCAATACAAAGATTACTAGCACACAAACATCGAATTCCAAAGCAACACCAAGCAAAACTACAAATTCAGACGATGTAACCCGTTCTTGCAACTCTACTAATGTTTCTGATAAAACTAAGAATTGTTGTAATACATTCTCATCCGATGATTCTGAACGCCGCGATGGCCCTGGTGGTGAGTAAAAATCAAAAAAGATCATAAATGGTTTACGTAGCGATATACTAATTCCCGCGAAGAACCCATTATGTAAAATGTCATGTACAGACAAATACCTTAACACAGAAACTGTACAAACGGGCTGTCGCACTAAGTAATTAGTGCACAGCTCCTTCTTCTTCTAATCCTTCTTCATTCTAATCCTCCTTTAATTTGAAAACATCTGTGCCTTATCTTTTCTTATCATTCATTGAATATTTTATATTAATATTATTACAACCAACTTAAATTTGAACAATATCATCCTATTGTCAATCTCTTGGGATATAAGTATAAATAAAATACTCATTATCTATTTTAACAGCGTATGAATCCGTATATTTTTCATCGATTATTTCATAAAATGCAGTTCCCTTTTCTAATACAGTTGCATCAAAATTCCTTAGAATGTAATAAGGACTATGCACGTTTCCAACAATTTTAAATTTTACTTCACCAATCTTTTCACCGATAAATTCTACAGAAATCGCTACTCGTGTTGTTTGATCTATTTTTTCGGATTCATATAAAATTCCATCATATTTAATAAAATCTATCCATTTCTGATTTGAAAACCCGAAGCGATCTAATCTGAATGTCCATATAATTAATGGTAATAAGCACAAGATAATTAATATTACTAAAATGGTAACGCTTACATTTTTCTTTTTCATAAATAAACCTCCTTATTTTACTTAATTAACCTATATTTTCCATTTAATTAATCATATCATACAACGAAACTTATGTAAATTCTTCAGGAAAATTGTAAGTATTTGGGCGTAAAATAATATTTAATATGAATTTTAAAGTAAAATACACAAAAAAAGAGCTACATCTTCACGTATGCAATTTTTTTGTACCGTTCACTGAGCTTTATTTTAGTATATGGGGCATACGCCAATCTAAACCGTCTTGGTGATAGAAAATACCCAACTTACAAATCGATTTTAACACAAAAAAAACGTGGCTTATTTGTCATACAAAAAATGAGATAATGGCATCCTTTACAAGACAGAAATTAATTGATAACGACATATATATTTATATTAAAAAGAAAGAATCTGAAAGTAAATCTAAAAAAGTAGCTAAAGTGGCTAGACTAAATAAATTCTTAAGGATATACTACGCAAAAGCACGTGAAGCATATCTAAATTAATATAAATTATTGGCATACTTCTAAAATGGAGTTTTTCACTCCTTATTCGTATGCTAAGATTTATTTAAATTTAATTGATTTTTTTTAAGTATAGACTTGAAAATCCTTAGCAGGTATGACTTAACGCCATAAAATTCCTTGATAATTTCTTGGTTTAACATAAAAAATCCCACTACCTATCGTGTGTAAGTTACGATAGATAATGGGATTTGGATGTATACTTCATTTTATCACAAAAAGTATACAGTTTTTCATCACTGGTTCATTTTTTTACATCTAAAACTGCAAAAACCCAGTGTTTAATGGCTTTTATTCCTCTTCGTCTGGTTCATCCCAGTTATGATATACTTCTTGAACGTCATCATCCTCATCTAATAAAGCAAGCGTACGATTGATGTTTTTAAGATCTTGCTCATCTGTTAAAGTAACATAAGTCTGAGGAATCATAGTAACATCAGCAGAAGCCATTGGAATTCCTGCATTTTCAAGTGCTTCACGAACTGCACTAAAGCTATCTGGATCAGTAAAAATTTCAAAGCTGTCTTCTTCCTCGCTAAAGTCCTCTGCCCCAGCATCAAGTGCAATCATCATAAGCTCATCTGCATCTAATTTACATTCTTCTTTATCAATTAAGATCTGACCTTTTTTATCAAACATATAAGATACGCAACCTGGTGTTCCAACGTTACCGTTTCCTTTAGTAAACGCATTTCTTACATTAGCTGCGGTTCTATTTTTATTATCAGTTAATGCCTCAACAATGATTGCTGTTCCACTTGGACCATAACCCTCATAAGTAACAAATTCATAGTCAACGCCACCATTATCACCAGCAGCTTTTTTAATACTACGATCGATGGTGTCATTTGGCATGTTATTGGATTTTGCTTTGGCAATTATATCTTTTAATTTGCTATTGTTATTTGGGTCTGGGCCACCCTCTTTTACAGCAACTGCAATTTCACGACCGATTCTTGTAAAAATCTTACCTTTTACAGCATCGTTCTTTTCTTTTTTATGTTTAATGTTTGCAAATTTAGAATGTCCTGACATGTTAAACTCCTTCTATATGTTTTCTAATGATTCTATTCTTCCGTCTGTATCTTTGAAGTTCTTTTAAAAATCACTCAAAGTATATTTTATCACGAATCTCCAAGTGAATCAAGAATTATACTAAATTGAATACTATTCTTTACCATTCACGATTTTCGATAATTTTTCCATAACAGTTACTGTTTCTTCAACCGAACGAATTGCACACATAATTGTATCATCACCTGCGATACAACCAACGATTCCATCGAAATGAAGTGCATCCAAAGCTGCTGCAACGGCCATTGCCATACCAGATACCGTTTTAACTACCATGATATTTTGTGCCATATCCATTGATATAAACCCATCTCGCAATACTCGAATGTACTTGTCGGTAATCCCAACTTCTTGGGTTTGTAAAGCAACATATTTTTGCTTTCCTCCGTCTGTAGCTACTTTAGTCAACTTTAATTCGCGAATGTCTCTTGATATGGTTGCTTGTGTTACATTATAACCAGCCTCAAGTAATAATTCCGCCAATTCTTCCTGAGTTTCTATATTGTATTTTTGTGTTAGTTCGATTATTTTACTTTGTCTCCCTATTTTCATCGTCTGCTCCTATCTACCTTATTTACAGATTTTTAGGGGGATTATAAATGATTGGCATCCCCAAGTTTCGTTCTTAAAATATGAAAAAAATTAGTTTTTCCTACACATATTAGATTCGTCACTTCTATCGCTTTACCAATTTCAATACTATCTCCAGCCTTTAATTGTATTGCCCTACAACCATCAATCGTTGCAATTGCCTCTTCTTCTTGCGTTTTTTTACTTTCACGTATTTTAATCGTTACCTTGTCATTACTTGCAACTACAATGCTTCTTGCATTCAACGAATGTGGACAAATTGGAGTTATTATAGTAAGCTCAGCCTCCGGAGTTACCACCGGTCCTCCAGCAGATAAGTTGTATCCTGTCGATCCTGTTGGTGTTGAAACAATAACGCCATCACCTCGAAAATCATTCACAAATTTACCATTTACATAGATACTAACCCCAATAATCCTAGAAAAACCACTTCTTGTTATTACAATATCATTCAAAGCCGATGTCGAATTACTATATTCAAACTCATCTTCCGCGTCTTGAATTACATTCGCATGTAGCATCATACGTTTTTCGATTGTATAGTCATCCACAAACAATGCATCCAGAGCTTGCCACACATTTTGTAATTCTGTTTCAGCCAAAAAACCTAATGTGCCTAAATTGATACCTAGGATTGGTATGTCATAGCCTAACAAATCGTGAGCTGCCTGTAAAATAGTCCCATCACCACCGAGTACAATCGCACATTCCGTGTTTCTTGGTATCGTAGTCGCATCTGTATAGTAACCATTTTGCGTATCTTGTTCCTCCGCAAGAAATACTTCCATCTTATTTGACTTAAGATACTCTATGATTTTATTTGTTATTTCCAAATTCGTATCTTTTTCCCGATTTGTAATAATACAAAAGCGTTTCATCTCTCCTCTTTCTGCAACATCAAATATACAGCTTGATGATTGCTATTCCTTAGTCGTATGATTAAAATATAACATATAATATCAGTACTTACAATATTACATTACAAGAGTACCATGTGCGTTTTCTACCACTGTATTTGCAACTTCTAACATCAACCCAACATCTGGTCGTGTCTTAACTTCCTCTGGTATTTCATTCAAGATAGCGTCCGTAATTGTATCCTCTGATTCCTCTGAAATCGCTATGGACAAATCACTTTCTTTCTTCATGTAAAGTAAGTATTCGATATTCCCCTCAGGTCCTTTGATCGGTGAATAGTCAAGAGCTAACATTTTAAAACCGACACATGCAGCAAATAATATCACCTTACGAATTACTTCGTCATGAACACTTTTTTCTCGAACAACACCCTTTTTGCCTACTTTTTCACGACCTGCTTCAAACTGAGGTTTAATTAAACAGACAATCTCTCCCTGGTCTTTCATTAATGCAAACACAGGACCTAACACCTTTGTCAATGAAATAAATGCAACATCAATAGAAACAAAGTCAACATACTCTTTGATATCTTCAATGGTTACGTAACGAATATTGGTTTTTTCCATAGAAACTACTCTTTCGTCTTGACGTAATTTCCAAGCAAGTTGATTTGTGCCGACATCAACTGCAAACACCTTAGTCGCTCCATTTTGTAACATACAATCTGTAAATCCTCCTGTAGAAGAACCTACGTCCATACAAACCTTGTCACATAAATTTACACCATGCTCAAGTATTGCTTTTTCTAATTTAAATCCGCCTCGGCTAACATATTTCATGGAAGCACCTTTTACTTCTATGTTTACTTCTGGTGTAAACATATTTCCAGCCTTATCTTCCCTTTGTCCTTCCACAAATACGTTTCCTGACATGATTATTGCTTTTGCTTTCTCTCTCGACTCTACAAGATTTCTTTGCACTAGTAGTACGTCAAGACGTTCTTTCACACTTTTACCCATTCTGTCTTTCAAGACCTTTCTATACTTAATTTGTAGAAGTCAAGGCAAAAATTCATAACCTATATGTTTCACAATTACAAATTTACTACTCTGCTATGATTTTTTTTATTTTTTCTACAATACTATCTGCATCAAGCCCGCTTTTTTCTCTTAAGATTGCTTGATCGCCATGTTCCAAAAATTCATTTGCTAAGGAGATATTTAAGTGTTTTACATCTCGTATTCCTTGTTCAAACAAATGAACCGATACATGTTCACCAAAACCACCACGTTTTACATTCTCCTCCATAGTTACAATCACTTTATGAGAACTTGCAATCTCATCTAGCATCTCATAATCCATTGGCATAATAAAACGTACATTTATAAGGCTTGCTTCAATACCTTCTTCTTTTAACAAATCTAGAACTTTTACTGCTGTCTCAACCATACTTCCAACTGCAAAAATTGCAATTTCTCCAGAATTCACAATCAGCTCACTTTTTCCATATACAATTGGCTCTCGGTACTCGGATAAACCTAAGTAAGCTCGGCCTCTTGGATATCGAATCGCGATCGGCCCATCGTGCTTTACTGCAAACTGAAGCATATCTATAAACTCATCACCATTCTTAGGTGCAATGATAGTCATTGTTGGTATATGGGATAAGAATGATAAATCAAAAATTCCTTGATGTGTTTCGCCATCATTCCCTACAATACCAGCACGATCAATCGCAAATATGACTGGTAATTTACTTACACAAACGTCATGAACAATTTGATCGTATGCTCGTTGTAAAAATGTTGAATAGATTGCTACGACTGGACGATATCCTCCAACCGCAAGACCAGCTGCAAATGTAACCGCATGTTCTTCCGCAATTCCTACATCAAAAAATCGGTTCGGATACTCTTTACTAAACGGAATTAAACCGGTTCCAGCTGGCATAGCTGCAGAAATCGCTACAACTTTTTCATTCGTTTTGCCTATTTCAAGCATGGACTCAGAAAATATATCCGTATAATTTTTACCTTCTTTTTTCGATAAGTTCTTACCCGTTTTTATGTCAAATGGTTCTACACCATGATATTTCCAAGGCTCTTTTTCTGCTTTTTCATAACCTTTTCCTTTTTTTGTGATTACGTGGATTAAAACGCCACCTTTTACACGACTAGCAGAATCAAATGCAGTAAGCATTTGTGTAATATTATGTCCATCGATTGGACCGATATATGTTAAACCCATATCCTCAAATAGCATTCCTGGAATCATCAAATGCTTAAGAGAATCTTTGGAACGTTTTAATTTAGAAACAATCGAATCTCCAACTTTAGGCACCTTTTTCAGTGCAAGTTCAAGGCCGCCTTTAAAATCTGTGTACGTAGTATTCGTACGTACCTTACCTAAGTAGCTTGCTACGCCACCTACATTTTCAGAAATTGACATGTTATTATCATTTAGAACAATGGTTAAATTTGTTTTTAATCTACCCGCATTATTTAAGGCCTCATATGCCATACCGCCGGAAAGTGCGCCGTCACCAATGACAGCGACAATATTTTGATTTCTCTTACTTAAATCTCTCGCTTTTACCAAACCCATTGCAACAGAAATTGAGGTAGAACTATGACCGGTATCAAATGCATCACAGTCACTTTCCTTCCTCTTTGGAAATCCGCTCATTCCTTCATATTGACGGAGCGTCTTAAATTCATTTTTTCGTCCCGTCAATACCTTATGCACATACGCTTGATGTCCAACATCCCATATCAGCTTGTCTTCTGGTAAATTTAAATATAAGTGTAAAGCCATTGTAAGCTCAACAACCCCTAAGTTAGAAGCTAAATGTCCCCCTGTCTTACTTACCTCTGAAATAAGAAACTTTCTTATCTCGGATGCTAACTTCGAATAAGATTTATCATCAATTTTCTTTATATCCCCAGGTTCATTAATTTGATCAAGAATTTTAGGCATTCTAACCTCCATTTCATAAATTCAATATTCAGGTCTTATCAAGGTTGTTACAGTATATAAAATTGACATTATTTTTCCCTGTGAATTAAATATTGAATCAGCTGTATCACGAATTTATCGTCTTTTCCTAATGTTTCAAGTCGTTGTATTGCTTGATTGGATAAACGTTCTACTTCATTTTGACAAAATTCAATACCACATAATGATACATACGTTGACTTTTCATTTTTTTCATCACTTTTTATTGGCTTACCAAGCACTTCTTCTGTACTTGTAACATCAAGAATATCATCTTGTATTTGAAACGCCATTCCAACGTCTTTCGCAACCAACTCAAGACAATCCAATTCTTCCTTAGATGCTCCCGCAAGAATACCACCAATTAACATCGCAGATTTTAGTAGTGCACCAGTTTTTAGCTCATATACAAATTGAAGCATTGGCAAATCAAGTGCGTTACCACTTTGTTCTACATCAACTACTTGCCCACCAATCATTCCATACACACCGGCATAATATGCCAAAGCATTCATCGCCTTTGTTGCTCGTTTGTAATATTCTAGTTGCTCTTCCTGTGGCATCTTCTCAATCATATCAAATGCGCTAGAGCTAACTTCAAACGCATAATTTAGCAGACCATCTCCAGCTAAAATACCCATGGCATGTCCAAATGCAGCATGAGTCGTGAGTTTACCTCTACGATACTCATCATTATCCATCGCTGGTAAATCATCGTGCACTAATGAATACGTATGTATGAATTCGAGCGCAGTTAAAAAAGGGGCAACGAGTGCCTCATTTTTATCCTCTTTGTTTGAAACCATCATTCGATATGTTTCTAACAAAAGAATTGGGCGTATTCGTTTTCCACCTGCAAGCACGCTATAATTCATTGCTTTGAAAATGGTTTGCTGATATCCTTCTTCTTTGAATAAGTATTGATTTATTGTTGTGTTAATTTCTTGAACCTTTTGTTCAAGTAAATTTTCAAAATTCATTTAAGCCCTCCATGTGTTTTTCCATTTAAACACGTAGTAACTATTTAATAATATTTAATAACATACATCTATTGTTTGGCACAAAACTACTTCTACTGCCTTGGCTATGAATATTTATTATCTTTATTCATTCGGATACTTAATTTGTAGTTTTTATACTATTCATCCATTCCATTTTCTTCAAGAATCATTAACTTTTTCTCAACTTTATCGATAGAATCATTACAAAATTTTAACAATTCCATTCCTTTATGGTAAAGACCAAACGAATCTTCCAAGCTAACATCATCTCTTTCCAAATTACTGATAATGGAATTTAACTCTTCAAACGTACTTTCTAATGTTTTTTCTTTTTCATCCATAATGCAACCTGCCTTTCTATTCGCTTTTCTTTGTTTCATCCACAGTGGCAATGATAAGACCATCCGTTACTGTGATATGAATCTTACTGCCAACGGAAGCTTTATCAATGCGATTAATCACACGTCCATCCTCATCTGAAGTGTAAGAAAAGCCTTTTGACAATTTATCAAGAGGTGAAAGAGCCTTTAATTTTTCAATATATAATTCTAATTTATGACGATCCTTTTGAACCTTATAATGCATGCTTTTCGTCAATTTTTCTTGAATATCTAAGGCTAATTGTCGTTTTTGACGAATCTGATAAATCGGATTACCGTAACTTAAACGAAGTTTAAACTGTTCCACTTGCTTTCGCTTATCATTAATTTTACGTAACATTCCCCCAGTTAACATACTATGATAGTCAACCAAAGTACTCATAACTAAAGATAAATCATTGACAGCAAGTTCTGCTGCTGCAGACGGTGTTGGAGCCCTTAAATCAGATACAAAATCAGCAATTGTTATATCTGTCTCATGACCAACTGCTGAAATAATTGGAGTTTTACAATCATAAATTGCCCTTGCAACGATTTCTTCATTAAATGCCCACAAATCTTCAATTGAGCCACCTCCACGACCAACAATAATCGTGTCAACACCCATAGCATCTAATTTCTTAATTCCACGAACAATTGTAGCAGCCGCACCATCCCCTTGAACCTGTGCAGGGTAAAGAATCAATTGTACATAAGGGTTTCTTCTCGTAGAAATATTAATAATATCTTGTATTGCAGCTCCTGTCTTTGCAGTTACAATACCTATTTTTTTAGGAAAGGTTGGTATTGGCTTTTTCATCGATGGATCAAACAAGCCCTCTGCCTCTAACGTCCTTTTTAATAAATCAAAACGTTCATAGAGGACACCAACGCCATCGAGCGTGATTTCCCTTGCGTACATCTGATATTTTCCATCTCGCTCATATACACTAATGCTTCCGTGGACAATTACTAATTGCCCTTCCTCTAACTTAAAATGAAGACCAGTGCGCTGGCCTGCAAACATAACGCAAGCCATCTGACCCGTCTCATCCTTTAGTGTAAAATAGATATGACCTGAAGTGTGATATTTACAATTGGATACTTCTCCTTTCATGTAAATACGATTCAGGACATAATCTCTTATAAATAAATTCTTAATATAATTATTAACTTGTGAAACTGAATATATCTGTTCCATATTAGATTACCTTTGCTAGGACTCCATTTACAAAACTTGCGGAGGAATCACCACCATATTTTTTCGCAAGTTCAACAGCTTCATTAATCGCTACCTTTGTTGGTATTTCATCATCAAATTTAATTTCATAGGTTGCCAATCGCATGATATTTAAGTCAACTTTACCCATTCGGTTAAGTTTCCAACCGCTTGTAGCATCGGACAACATAACATCAATCTCACCTAACTTGTCCGTAATATTCTTAAAACGATTCTCAATATACTCTAAATCAGCTTCATTTGCATCTTCTAACGTATCAAAATATAATTCCATTTGTTCATTTAATTCAGAAGGCTCATGAAAGTCCTTGCGAAACAGCATACGGAATAAATGCTCTCTAATATCTCTTCTTGTCATCTAAATCCTCCTATGGTTATCCCTATAGTAATAATGTAATTCTCATTAAAAAGGCTGAGGTAATAAAGATTCTAACACAGCTATCGTGTTAGAATCCCTTACCCCACCCCTGCTATTATTTAGTATTCTCTATGTCTACACCAACAATACGAATGTTGACCTCTGAAACGGTAAGGCCAGTCATATTCTCTATTGCGGTTTTCACTTTATCTTGCACTGTCTTTGAAGTCTTGGGAATACTATATCCATACTTCATAGTAATTGATAAGTCTGCTGTTACAGCTTTATCAATCACTTCAATCTTAACTCCCTTAGAAAGGTTTTTCATGCCAAGTTTACCAACAATTTCATTCGTTAGATTACCTGACATAGCAGCAACTCCCTCTACTTCTGTGGCAGCAAGACCTGCGATGGTTGCAACAACATCATCTGCTATCTTAACTTCTCCGATCTTACCAGAAGTCTCCATTGTATATGAGTGATTCTGAAGTTCCTTATTCATCGGTGTTACCTCCTGTATTTTATGCGCGTGTGCACGTTTAATCAAAACAATTGATTTGCTTCTTAAAATCATATTGTATAATTCACTGATTCTATTATAGCAAACTAATAGAAATTTGCAAAGTGTTTTCTTTTCTATCATTATTGACGAAACTTCCTCCTTTATTCACCACGAATATGAACGTGATTCTATCGCTTCTTTGAAACATTTTTTATATAGGAGATTGCGTCTTATCGTTTTATTACTCTTCGGCAACAACAGGTGTAATTACGATATTTTTAATATCAGCTCCAGTTTTTCTAGTAACGATATCTTCGATTTGAGCAACTTGCGCATCTGTGATCGTAGCACTATTAACAATTACATCAACTGTACCTTCACCAATATTAACAACAACGCCGTCAAATCCTTTTGCTTCTAATAAAATTTCTGCGGCAGCTTCTTTTTCGGATATATTTGCAATTTCAGTATAATCTTCTAGAGCAGCTTTTTTATCTTCTTCATTTACATCAGCACTCGTAATAATATTCCAAAGCAATTCTTTGTTTTTTGAACGAACTTGCTCTCTTTTTAATCTAGCAGTTGAGAAATAACTACTATCTAGAGTTGTACTAGCAAGAATAGCTTCACCAGGTGAACTTACTTTGTCTTCACCAGCAACTTCACTATTTCCACTTGCTGCATCTGTTGATTCTGTATTGTTTTCGGCATTTGCATTTTCAGAACCTGCGTTTTCATTCAAAACCAAACTTCCTGTGTCCGAAACGTTCAAAGAACCATTTGCATTTGCTATGTCCTCATCACTAATGTCGGAATATAATGAATTCTCATCCGTTAACGCTAATTGCTCATTTACATTATTTGAATTTACCGCTTGTTCTTTTCCCGTCTCTGCACTATCCTTCGTAAAATTCAAATATCCTGCAACTGCAATCATAATAGCAAGTGCAGTAATGATAACCTGATTTTTCTTTAAAATATTCTTCATTTATGTAACCTCCATTTTATTTATGATACATTTTACTGTTGTCACGTAAGTGACGAATACATAGCCAATATGTTCTTTATTTCGGATTCATTGGTAATACTTTAATCTTATGCGATGGAACATTAAATAACACCTCAACTGCCTCCATTATACCAACTGCCACTTTACTATTACCACCGCCTTCTGCTATTACTACGACACCTTCTACTAAAGCCTCCAGCTCTTTTGTTACGTATGGAGAATCCCCCCCACTTCCATCTGTTACTAATACTGTTTTCTCATCGTTTTTAAGACTTGAACTAATTCTACTTCCACCTGCCTCATCCGTTTCATTGAGATTTTCTTGTTCATACGGACTATCTTTTAAAACGACCTGTTCTTTTGAACTTTTTAGTGTAATCATTACTTCAACGTCTCCTACGCCTTCCACTTTCTCAAGTATCTTCTTCAACTTATCTTCATTATATTCCACTGAATTCGTCGTGCTACTCTCTTGCTTTTGATTGCTAACCACATTCATTTCTGTTTTTTTCTCTTCCGTTGTACTTTTGCTGCCGAAAAGGTCGGGAATTGTTAACACAACTAGGAATATTCCAGCTAAGAATAATATGATAAGTTTAGGGATTCCTATTTCCTTAATCGATATTTTTTTCTTATCCATTGTGATCCTCCCGTATACTAATATTTATATTAGACGAATCCAAATTATAGAAGTCAGCTAATACATTTTTTATATTTATTTCCATTGGGGAATTGATTTTAACTTCTTTTTCATCATTTTCTTTGTTTTTTACCTTATCATCACCTATTTTTATTCGTTCAATGGTGATTGGCTGAATTGGTGCCTCTTCATTTTCTGTTTTATAATAGGATGCTTTTACATCCATCTGAAGTATGGTCCCATAAGTTTCACTTGTTATGTCATCATCCACCTCTATGTTTAGATTGGTAACGTACAAGCCCTTGCTTTTTAACAACTTATTTGTTTGCTCCATCAGTAATTTTTTATATTCCGTCGCTATTGCCTGATTACTACTTTCCTCCATCTCCAGTATTTTATTCGTCATATCCTCCGATTGTAATTTATAGTTATAAGAATTAAATGCAAAATCAAAAAAATCTGAATTTCCAGCCAAAGCAATCAAAGGTTTGATGACATATAAAACTAATAACAGCCCTGTGACGATACCGACATATTTCTTAAAAGAACTTTTTCCTAATAAATTCATGATTACTGTAACTAAAATCATAAAAATTATAATGTCTTTCATCCACTCGTATAAGCTTTGCATCCAAATCCCTCCTTTAGAAGATTCCTTTTGTTGACACTGCTACTATTGTAATTACAATCTCAAATAATACAGCACCGACAAACACGGTTTGTAATAACAATGCCGTTGCATCAGCCGAAGCACTCACACAATTTAAAATACGTTTGTCCGAGATTGGCTGTATCACAGCACTCGCCAACTTATATATAAATACATAAATCAATAATTTGATTAATGGTATTGCACAAATTATAATCACCGCAATCATCCCTGCAACCCCAATGGAGTTTTTTAGCAATACGCCTGCCCCAAGAACGGTCTCTGATATTCCTGATAGTAATCCACCAATGGCTGGTATACTTCCAGTCGCCTTAATGACAGCGGAGCGTTTCATCTGATCAATCGCAGGTGCCAGCAAGGACTGTATCGTCCCTATACCAATTACTACTGCAAGAAGGGTTTTTAAACTCCACTTTATGACGGTAGATAATAAATCAGCTAATTTTGACAACATGTCCTCTTTCGATAAATTGTTAGCCAATATTGCCATCATGTATAAATTTATCAAAGGAATTATAATTTTAATCAAAATCACATCCACCAATGTAATTAGTATTAATATCCCTTGATATACTAATGTTGAAGTGTTAACACCAGTACAAAAGGCAACCGACATACAGTAGGCAGGGACAAGTGCTTTCATAAAATCTAAAATCTTGTCCAACGTATTTGCTGCGAGAGAGGTAGCCGTCATAAACGTTGCAGCAAGAATTCCAAACATTAAAAGATATGTAACATAAAAACCAGTCTCAGCTACTTGTGAATTTTGAAAAGTATGTGAAAAATTCGTAAAAATTGCTGCTATTACTGCTATAATAATTAATTTGGTTAAGCTCCTAAAATTTCCTTCTATCTCAGAGGTAATCCCTTGTTTAATCTTTCCTAAAAATCCACCAAAAGAGAACGATTCCTTTCCCGTAATTAGCTCATTAACATACGACCCAAAATCCATACTTTCATCATTTGTAAGGACATCATCAAGTACCGATTGAATTTCCGAATAATCCAAATCATCCACCGCATATTGACTTGCAGCCTGTACTTTCATCTCTGTGAAAAATAAGCTAATATAAAAGATGAGAATCGCCTGTATACATCTTATTAGAAAGATTTTTTTCTTCATGTTTTTCACGCCCTTCTTAGCATCCAATGCTTGTTCCATTTTTTTACCTGATTTTTTATCAAATGAATTTTCTTATAACAAAAGGTCTTTACGTTGTTAAAAAACGATCAATCGTATCCAGTAAGGCTAAAAGTATTGGCATACTAAGTGCCATAATACTAAGTTTTCCGGCTAATTCTATTTGATTTCCTATTGCAGTATAGCCCGCATCTTTACACAGATTTGAAGAAAACTCTGCGATATAGGTAATACCAATTATTTTTAATAAGATCGATAAATACTCGGAGTTAACGGATAAATATCCTCTTATCTTATTTATGGAATCAACAATGGATGATAACTTTCCTGCACTAAAGTAAAATATTAGAATTGCACCAGTAATACTAATTAAAATAGCATATTCTGACTTACCATTTTTAAATTGTATTGCAATTAACATGGAAACAATTCCGATCAAAGCTATTTTGATCATTGTTTTACACACTCCTTATACTATCTACTTTTTAAATATAGGCTTGTACATCTTTACTCTTTTATGTAAGTATTACTTTCTTATCATATCTATAAAGAAAACAACTGTTGAATATAACCAAATAATTCTGCTATATATGGTACAACCCAAAACAGTACTAATATCAATCCTGCCAAGCTAACTAATAAAGCTTGATCGTCTCTTCCAGTCTGTTTCAGTATTTGATTCACCATCGAAACTATTATACCAACCGCAGCTATTCTGAATATTAGACTTATAGTCATGTGTTCCTCCTATTAAAGTATTAATATGATGACAAATAATCCAAACAAAACGCCAAGACTTTGGTATAAACGCATTTTCTGTTTCGATTCTGCCGTAACATCTTTCATTATCTCGTCTACTTGAGTGATATACCAATCAATTGTATTCATCTGCATATCCTTATCTAGATATCCTAGATGATCACCCAATTGCACCAAACACTCTTTATCTTTTTTGGATAAGGATGTGTGCGTTAATTCTTCTTTTACAGCCTTTTTCCAAATTTCCTTTAGACTTGCTCCAGAATATTGCTTTAACTCTCCAGACACACGCTTAAGAAACGGTGCCAATCTCCCCTCATGGCGTCTTGCTGCATTCTCAAGTGCTTCTGGTAAAGCCGTCTGAGCATACCGAATATCGCCTCTTAATAATATCGCCATAGACTTTGCAGCCTTTAAATCTTCTATCCGACGCTTAATCTCACTGGCAAATAAAAACCCCATCCCCGTACATGAACTTATAATAAATACACATCCAATAATTTTAAAATAAACCATATAACCTCTCCTTTCTTTTAATTTCATCGCTTATTTTTATTGCCAATCTAGGTTTGGCATCCATCATCAAATATCATTATGACATGTACAGTTTTGTGCCAGTTTCGTTGTATATTTCCTCAACTCTTCCAATCTCTTTATGATTGCTTAAAATGATATATCTCTCAAACATCTGTTTTTTAATCAGTTCACTCAGCAAAGGTTTTTCTCTCACCTCTTCAATTGAGCCGCCATGTACAGTGGCTATCATCTTGCAGCCGCATCCCATAGCATAATGAATTGCATTAATATCCTCTTCCACACCAATCTCATCAACTGCAAGAATTTGAGGTGACATGGAGCGTATGAGCAACATCATTCCTTTCGCCTTCGGGCAACAATCCAATACATCGGTACGAATACCAAGCTCATTTTGCGGCATTCCCATATAGCATGCAGCTATTTCAGATCTTTCATCTACTACACCAATTTGAAGTCCTGAAACCTTTACACCGTTAAGATGAAACCCATTGGATAATTGTCGTATCATATCTCGCAACAAGGTTGTCTTACCACAGCCCGGAGGCGAGATGATTAACGTATGATAAATGCTATTTGCTTTTGCTATATAAGGCAAAACAATATTAGAACAACCTCTTACTTGATGAGATAATCTCACATTGATAAAGGAGATGTATTTCATACTTTTTATCTTACCTTCTTCAACAATGACCTTGCCAGCAATACCGATTCGATGGCCTCCCACAATCGTAATAAACCCTTGCTTAACTTCTTCTTCAAAAGCATACAATGAGTAATTACTGATATATTCCATCGTTTCTTTTATTTCAGCTTTGGTAATCATAAATGAATTTTCATTGCTACTGCTTAATCTTGATTGTTCATTTATAAAATATTCTTTATTCTTATATCGTACCATCAAGGGCGCATCTACTCGTAAACGAATCTCTTGCAATTGCTCGTAATCCAGTGGCGTCTGCGCTAATACATTTCTTAATCGAAGTGAAAAAATCTTAAGTAACTCATCTTTTTTACTCATATAAACCCCCATTTATCTTTCTTCTGTTTTTTTCATCATGCTAGTTTTAGGTTGTCTGTTTTTTACAATATATGAATGAGTGGCTAAAATATGATATAGAAAATTATTAATTTTAAGTAAAAAAATTTCAAAAGGTCATACAAACCATTCATAAATCATTTGGATTCTTAACAACCTTGAATTGATTATTCTTCAGTATTGTTGTATGATATTGAATAATTCTTTTTAATATTCCATAGGGATTGCTAGCCAAGTTGCCCTAGCAGCATATTTGATAAATGAGAGCAAATCTTAGCGGAACTTTTTACATTTAAAACACACTAGTCTATAATTACTATTATTTAAAATCCTTTAGAACTGACTGGACTATAATTACTGTCATATAAAACATTTAGAACAAACACTATAAAGAAGGGAGTGTCTGGTTTTTTATAAATTACCAGACGATATTACTATGGAATACGGGTTAATCGGCGAAAAATTATCGCATAGTTTTTCAAAGCCAATCCATGAAAAACTTGCAAACTATACATACGAGATTACTCCTCTTACTCATACTGAATTCCATGAATTTATGGATAAAAAGGAGTTTAAGGCTATCAATGTAACAATTCCTTATAAGTGTGATGTAATACCTTATCTACACGAAATGGATGAGAGGGCAAAATCGATTGGTGCTGTGAATACGATTGTAAATCGATGCGGAAAATTGTACGGATACAATACCGACTTCTTTGGATTTTTATATATGATTCAACACAATCATGTTGATATAGAAGGCAAGAAAGTTTTAGTTTTAGGAAATGGTGGTGCAGCTAAGGCTGTATTCGCTGTTCTTGACTACTTAAAAGCTAGAGAAGTTTACGTCGTAAAATACAAAAGCGAAGCAAACGTACTGACGTATGAAGAAGCAGCGAAACTGCATGCAGATGCAGATGTCATCGTTAATACAAGCCCAATCGGTATGTACCCAAATGTAAACGATTCTCCAATTGATCTGTCACCATATCATAATTTAAGTGCCGTATTGGACTTAATTTATAATCCATTGACAACTTGTTTTATGGATCAAGCAAGGAAACGTTCCATAAAAGCAGTCAATGGCTTGGAAATGTTAGTAGCACAAGCAAAATATGCGGTTGAATATTTCTTAGATAAAAACATCGACGATTCGGTGATTGATCCAATTTATAACGATATTTTAGATTTAATGAAAAACGAGACAAAATAATAGGACATCTTATACAATGATGAACTTTAACTCTTTCTATGTTGTGAATTTTTGTAATGAACAACATAGAAAGGCTATAAGTTTTCTCTAATGTCTAAGACGTCCTTATTATTGATTAAATTTTGAATACACGAATGGCGTTTGCTAATTCCTGCGATTGCTTTGTAAGTTCATCTGCTTCTTGGCTTAAATTAATTGCTGCATTTAGCTGTTTACTAGCAGCATCATTTACTTCTTCGGTTGCTGCTGCAGTTTCTTCCGATACTGCTGAAATACTTTCGATTGCTATTAAGGTATCACGTTTTGTTCGCTCAATATTCTTAACACCATCAGAGATTTGTTCTAAATTATTGGTCAATATCGACACATGTTCCTCAATGCTATTAAAAATCTCTACAGTTTTACGCAATGACTCTCCTTGAGATACAACAATATTTTCTGCTTTTTTTGTTGTTACTACCGTTTCTTTTGTTTTATTTTTTATAACTTCCACAATAAGTTTTATCTCATTAACAAATGCCACTGACTGTTCTGCTAATTTGCGTATTTCATCTGCTACAACTGCAAATCCTCTACCTGAATCTCCTGCTCTTGCAGCTTCAATGGAAGCATTTAAAGACAATAAATTCGTTTGATCTGCAATATCATTAATTCCTCCAACTATTTTGTCAATGGAATTCGAAGATATCTCTAACTGTTCAATGTTCTTTATAATGATTCGTGTGATGTCCGTTGTATCTTTGGCTTTCGTATCTAGTTCATCAACGGTGTGAATTCCTTGTTTTACTATCTTTGTAGTTCCTTCAGCAATTGTGGCAATATTATTGGTACTATCGGAAACGATATTGATTTTTTCAGACAATTGATTCATTTGCACCAAGCATTTCTCAGAATCTTTCGCTTGTTGTAATATTCCTTGCTCGATTTCTGTTATGGATTGTGTAATTCCCTTCGTTGCCGTTAGTAGTAACTGAGAATTCTCAGCAACCTTCTCCGAGGACCCATTCACTTCATATGTAACATTCATTGATTTACTCAGCATCTCTTTCACACTGGATAGCATATTCATAATACCACCACCAAGAGCACCCAATTCATCTTTTCGATTTGTTTTTATTTCAATCGTTAAATCACCTTGAGAAACGCGACCAATCCCGCTCATAAATCGTTGTATCGTATTTCCAATGGAGGAAGATAAAACAAGTGCTATAATAAGTGCTACTACAACGGATATACTAACAATAAGAAACGTTAGCGTTGCTAAACTTGTTGCTTCTTTTACGATTTCACTTTTAGGAACCAATGCACAAGTCATGAATCCTTCTTCGTTTAATTTCTTATAAATAAACAAGTATGATTTTCCATTCATATCTACATAATCGGAACCTATCTGCTCATAACTTTCGATTGCTTTATTATAAAACTCTTGTCCATAAATTAGGTTTGATTCTATTTCATCGATTGGTAAATCAGCGTCAACTGCTTCTTCCTCATTTTTATTATTTCGAACATAAGAAATTTCACGACCATCTGGCGTTATAAGTGCAATGATACTTCTATCCCCTAGATTAATGTCTTTTAAAACTTGCTCAATTGCACTTAATTTAACATCTACAAAGACATATCCTACCTTTTTAAAATTCGAAGATAAAATCTGCCTCACTATACTCATTCCGTATTTTTTTGGATCCGTCTTTGAGTGTTCATCTAAGTATTTATGATAACCAACCCAAGCATTTCCTTTCTCGTCGACTTTACTAGCTTCTTCTGTTTTTATAAAGTCTTCATACAAGTCGTTTGGTACTAATACACTTCCGTATAACGTATTACCATACTCTCCAAACATTATAATGTCATAAAGAAATTTATCTGTTATTAATGTAGCCTGCAAATTTTTCTTATTGTTTGTATGAGCCGTTATCTCTTGGAAAGTGTCATCTTTGTAATACTTTGAGTAATACTTTTGAATTTGTTCATTCATTACCATTTCAAACGATGTGGCCTTTACATTACTCAAAATAAGATCATAATAATCTCCCGCCATGTCAATGGTTGATTTTGTAGAGTTCTCATAACTTTCAATCATCGCCTTTGAGGACTTTAGATAGGAGATCACGCCAATACAAACCATAAACGAAATTGGTACCAAGAATCCAAAGGTTAACTTTAATCGTATCCCCGTAAACTTACGATTTCGAGTTTTTTTCCCTTCTTGTTTGATTTCCTTCGGTTGTTTCATTCCCTCGATGGGTTTTACCTTCTTTTCCTTAATATTACGCTTTTTAAGATTCCTCATTTCGTCTACCTTCCCTTTTCTCACAATAAGTATCCCCATAATTCATAATATTTTCTTTTCTCAAATAAAACTACCACTAAACATCCAGATGCTATATGTTATTTCTATTTTATTCCACTGGTTCCATTATACAAGAATGCCTATATTTTTACAATGATATTCGAGCTGAAATTTGTCTATTTTTGCCTAATATTATTTTATTAAGCTTTTTTCTTTAAATTATTTCATACATATTGACCAAAGTTTTCTTTTGAAGTAATCTTAATATAAGATAAAACGTATAAGAACTGCGGATAAAATCGAATCGTAAAATTTACTATAACAACTGCATTGGAGGTATTTTATGCATTATGGAGCTTTAGAAGCTGGTGGAACAAAAATGGTATGTGCAATCGGAACCAGAGACGGTGAGATTATTGATAAAATAACAATCCCTACTAACACCCCTAGTGACACCATTCCTTACATCATTAATTATTTTAAGGATAAGCAAATCCTAGCTTTGGGTATCGGCTCATTTGGGCCAGTTGATTTAAATAAGAATTCTTCCACTTATGGGCACATCTTATCTACCCCAAAGTTAGATTGGGCAAACTATAACTTACTTGGCACTCTCAAAGACGCATTGAACATTCCTATCGCACTCGATACCGATGTAAATGCGGCTGCTTTAGGAGAAGCCACCTTTGGTAGCACGAAAGGACTTAACACGAGCCTCTACATTACAATTGGTACAGGAATTGGCGTCGGTGTGTATTTAAACAACTCCCTACATCATGGGATGCTACATCCAGAAGCTGGTCATATATTATTATCAAGAGCTCCACATGACATTTATAAAAGTAGTTGCCCTTTTCATACCGATTGCTTTGAAGGGCTTGCCTCAGGGAGCGCGATGAAAGCCCGTTATCAAGTAAATGCCTATGAAATAAAGGAAAACGATGAAGTTTGGGATTTAGAGGCTTATTACATTGCACAAGCTTTAGTGAATTATACTCTTATGTTTTCGCCTCATCGCATCGTCCTTGGTGGAGGTATCATGCATCAAAAACATTTATTTCCGCTGATACGTAGCAAATTCTTAGCTTTACTTAATTCTTACATTAGTACGAAAGAATTAAAAGACATCGATAATTTTATTGTTCCGCCTGCACTTGGTGATAATCAGGGCATAATAGGTTGTATTCAATTGGCTAAGATTCAACTTCGGTAAAATAAATCGGAGAATTAGTGGCTCATTACCTTCTTTTGTACGTGTTACATGTGCTATTTAACTTATCAAATTTTTCATAGTACGTCACTTTCGTTCCTTTGAATTACGAGCGCAATTTAACTTAAATAGAATGTGTATTGTACATCATTCATTCATTTGAAGTACGAACGAAATTAAAAGAAAAATAGATACGAAACAATAGCGGCAAGTTTCGTATCTACAATTTAAAATTTATATCTCTCAAGTTCAAATAAAGTAGTACTAATATAATCACTTTAAAAAGATTTAAAATGAGCTCTATTAAAAATCTTTATCAATTGAGCTATATCAAATGATCTTTATTAAAATTAGTATTTTTATAGTCTTTATAAAGCACTTTTATTCAATCTCAAAGACAGGCAATCACTTTTAATTCCTTCATACATAAAAGATGCAATCTTTTGATAGCCATCAGAATTCGGATGAATGGTATCCGGGAAATATTCTTTCATAACCTTTGTTTTCTTATGAATGTCAATTATCATACAGTCCAACTCTTCTGCCATTTCTTTTTGAATCACCACAACTTTCTCATCTACTATTTCCGGAATAATTGTATTATCATTTAATACACCATAGTTTCTCCATGCCGTTGGTGATGTTGCTATGAATACGATTGGCTTTGAACTCATTTCTTTGTACTGAAGAATCAATTGTTTGAAATCCTTCCTGAAATTTTGTTCATTCCTCGCCCAATTCGCAAGTTTTGCATCGTTGGTTCCAAGCATTAAAATAACTATATCTGCATTCGATGCTATACTATTAAAATATTTTTCAGTTCGAGTATACGGAGTTTCTGTATTGTTAAGCACGGTCATAGCATTGACCCCAAAATTCTCTACCAGATACTCATTTTCTAAAAGCACTTGTAACCTTGCCGGATAGCTTTCTGTTGTTAAATCCTTTGCCCCATGTCCATTTGTAATACTATCACCCACACAAGCAATTTTAATCTTTGTTGTCATTTTTATCCCCATTCTTGCGCACGTTCTTTGCGTATAACAAGTTTGTGGTACGCAAACACAAACTTGCGTGTGAAAATTGATTTCTAATTAACACACTATTTCTCTCCTGTACGAATCCAGTTTTTATGTATTGTACCCATATTTTAGCAATAAGTTACATCGATGACAATTGCAGAAATTGCTACATACATTTACTATAAGAATTTTCTTCTAAAATATACGTTTGCTAAAAAAATAAATTCCTGAATAAATTTATTCTTATTTACTTCTTTATTGTTTCCATCGCTTCTTTAAGAACTTTTTCAATGCCCTGATTGTGTGCTCTACAAATACGCTTCATTTCATATAAACAATCTTTATTTTTACTAATGATATTGACTCCAAATTTACATGTCAATGTAGCCTTAAACCCTAATTTTTTTAATATAATTTCAGAATTATCATTGTATTTCCCATAAGGATAGGTAAACGTATTCGGTATTGTATTCAGGGTTAATTTTACCGTTTCATTGAACAAAGTTACATCTTCCGTAAGATATGTTTCATATACATCAAAACTTTCATTTTTCTTCTGTCCTATACCATACCTTCCATTTGTCGTACTATGCATGTCGTAGCTATGGTTTTGAATTTCAACAAGTCCAGATGCTTGCATTTCATTTAACTGTTCCCAAGTTGCATGAGAATATTCGATATTTTCGTCCACTGTTTTTGAAAACTTCTCAGAACTTAAGCCTAGAATGGAAAGAACTATTTTCATATTATATTTTTGAAGCAATGGATAGACATTCGCATAGGTACTTAATAGCCCGTCATCAAACGACAAAATTATAGGATTTTCAGGTAAATCTTTATCATTATATACATAATCTATGAGATCTCCCATGGTAATCGTGTTATAGTTGTTATTTTCTAAATATTTCAGATCATTTTCAAACTCACTTAGTGTAATGGAATCCTTTCCTGGTTGCGAATTCTTTACATGATGATACATAATGATTGGTACAAATGGATCGGACGTAGTTTTATTGGAAACCTGAATCACTTTGGCTATTCCATTCAGATCATAAGCAAACAATATAAATAAAAGAAGAAATACAGCTATATTTTTCCATCTCTTATACCTCATGAATCTTTCATCTCCTTATTGATATATTAAATGCTATGATATAAGGCTTAATCAAATTCATAAGATTATGAACATAACTATATTTTTTAAAACTATTGAAAATAAATTTCATTTTTTATAATATAACGCTTTATGCTTCTATTGAAGTATTTGAATTTCCGAAGCATACTCCATACATAAAAAACATGTTGTTTGACAAGCTATGCTGGGAGTTCAATATTTACGAATCTGTTAATTTTATGTATTAGTAACTTCCAAAATAGGAATCATTGCAAGAGTTTAGAGTTATAATTATGACGAAACACTTACTGTTGATTTTATCAAGCGCTTGACCACATTATTCATCAGTGATGTTTGAGTTATTTAATAACACATATGAACAATCTTTTTCAATCGTTCCAATACGTGTTTTGAATTCTCCTTCACAATAAAACTGAAAGCCACATTTCTCAATCACTCGCTTTGATTGCTCATTCCCTTTAAAATGACCCACGGTAAGAAAATCTAGAGATAATTCATCAAAACAATAAGAAATAATACGCTTTACCGCTTCTGGCATTAATCCCATACCCCAATAGGACTTGCTGAGTACATACCCAAGTTCTCTTCCTTGCTTCTCATCAAATTCACCGAAAAACTTTTTTGTGTCATACTTTTCTATCCCAATCGAACCGATCACCTTACGATTATCTTTCAGTTCAATTGCAAACGTTTTCTTTTCCTTCATGAATATATCTAATATAAATGCTGACTTTTCTTTATTATTATGCGGTTCCCAACCAGCCATCTGCCCTACACCATCTACAGAAGCATATTCATAAAAATCATCTATATCCGTAACTCTCCACGGGCGTATATACAAACGTTGTGTTTCAAGGGTAATGCCTGTTATATCAATCTCTGCATTCATAACAACCTCCATTCTGTGACTTACATCTGAATTCACAATTAATTCTTAGTTCGTAAATATTTTCATCCTTTGGTCCTTCTTTTAAAATATACAAACACACTACAAAGTATATAAAAAATGACAATAATAATTCCCATCGGCATTTCGTTCATTATCTGCCCTGTATCTTTCGTCCCAAGATAAATCCAATGAACTCCTGGTAATGCAGCGAGGAAACCACCCCAAAATTTAGATTTGCTTAACAGTATTGCACCCACATAAAATAAGGCAATCCATAACAATATAACTGGAGAAAACGCACTGATTCCCATTGACATTGCCAAAGTTCCAAAAATCATTGTAAAAATAATCGCCGGTATAAAATATACAACTTTCATTATAACATTCTCCCTTCTTAGAATTATAATTAACTTCTCTCTACTCGGTAGAAAAAGCATACCGCGCAGACCCTTGTTCATAGATAGCTTTCGTATAACCAAATCGTTTTTCATAGGATTCTCTACTTTAAATATATCCTTTAGTAAGAGTATAACCTTATATTACCATGTGTCAATAAAAAACACCGTAAATTCAGTGGTATTACCACTTTGAATCTACGGTGTCTATCAATTACTAAATTGTATTGTAAAAATTATACTCTCTTCATATAGTCGCCAGTTCTTGTATCGATAGAAATCTTATCTCCCTGGTTAACAAATAAAGGTACGTATACAGTAGCGCCAGTTTCAACGATCGCTGGTTTAGTTGCACCCTGTGCAGTATCACCTTTGAATCCTGGTTCTGTTTCAGTAATTACAAGTTCTACAAATAGAGGTGGCTCAATTGCGAAAACTTGTCCTTGGTGAGATAACATTTTAACCATATCATTTTCTTTTACGAATTTTAAAGCATCGCCAATTGCTTCTTCATTTAAAGCAATCTGATCATATGTTTCATTGTTCATGAAGTGGTATAATTCACCATCTGAGTAAAGATATTGCATTTCGCTTCTTTCAATATGAGCCTGTGGATATCTTTCAGTAGGTCGAAATGTTTTTTCAGTAACGCCCCCATCCTTAATATTTCTCAATCTTGTTCTTACAAAAGCTGCACCTTTTCCTGGTTTTACGTGTTGAAATTCAATAACTTGATATACGGCATTATCTATTTCTAGTGTTAATCCATTTCTAAAATCGCCTGCTGATATCATAAAAAATCCTCCTTAAAATTAACTACATAATAGTGTATAATAC